>Ga0181557_1001699_pt1 | contig 24251 bp, 25 predicted proteins | sample 011ome_23_FD_148632 | JGI IMG/M metagenome (GOLD analysis project Ga0181557, IMG submission 148632) | Coastal salt marsh microbial communities from the Groves Creek Marsh, Skidaway Island, Georgia - 011506CT metaG (spades assembly) | ecosystem: Environmental > Aquatic > Marine > Intertidal zone...
ACTGCTGCAGGGACAGCTTTCGCCGATGACCTCGGCGAAGTGGCAACCTCCACCTTCTCCTACAGCAGCGTCGATACCACCTCCGGCATCATCGTGGGCGGGGTACCCCGGGTATTTGACCCCGCCCACGATGGCTGGAGATCAGAAGCGTTCAGCGAGTTCGGTCGTTTTGGGCTCGAGCGCAAGATCGATACGGAACTTCCCGAGCGCAACCAGTTTTCTGCCTGGAACGAATCGGTCGCTATCGAGAAGGGCGCAACCACCAGCATGGTGCTCTCAAGCCACATCATCACCGACTCACTCACCCGCAACATCGTGGAATCGACCATCACAATGGCGGGTAACTCAGTTCGTCACCGTGTCCTGCTCACTGAGATGTGGGCCGGCTCACTGCCACGAATGCGGTTTTATCTTTTCGCCGACCTTGCCGCCGGATCCTCGGTGCGCTACGAACAACTCTCGCCCGCGGCCCTGCTCGCCACCGATGCCTCCGGCAACCACCCCAGCGTGTTAATGCATGTGAGCGCGAGCGACGGTGACGCCTTCTTTGCCTCGCGGGACAACCACGAACAGCCACTGAGCAATGGAGACCCACTGGCTACGGCGTATGCGGGCAACATCTCGGATACAGCGAGCACCATCACCCTGCACAGCGTCTTGATCGACAGCGACCCTTGTGCTGACAGCGCAGTCCCCGAACTAGCCGCCACAATTGCTGCCGACCCCGTCGCCTATTTTGGACAGGAACTCGAGACACCCTCATCCTGTCTCTCAGGAAACGCGTGGGAGATTCTCTCCTCCTCGGAACAACCACAAACCCTCTCCATTGACGTCGATGAGCGGGTAACCACTCCCTCGGGGTCAACCCGGAGATTTAGCCTCGGTGGCCTGCCGTCCTTCCTCACCGGCAACGTCGATGACACCACCTCACCCGCCACCATCAGCGTCGACTTCTCCTCCGAAGCAAGCGTCGGCGACTACCCGGTGACGCTTAGTAGCTGGCTAGACACCACCACAGGCGGAGTGACCACGCGATCGCAACCCATGACGCAATTGGTAACGCTCGCAATTCGAGAGCCTGCGCCCGAGTCAGAGCCTGAACCAGACGTCACCCCCGAAATTGTCAGCGAGCCGGTTGCCGCGTCTCCGCTAATCGCGGTGTCGAATGAGGATGCTCCACGGCGAGAAAAGAAAAAGGCTGACATTGTCGCAGTGGAGCTCACGCCAGCACCCGCGCCGCCCTCGGTTCCCTCGCTTTCTGTCACCGGTGACGCTGAAGTCGAGGAGGAGTCAGCGGAACCTGACTTCCAACTTCAAGAATCTGCCCCAGCCACCCCCTTGCCCGAGGATCCACCTCGGAGCACAGAAGCGGCGGCCGTGGACCTTGCGAAACCAACCACGAACATTTGGTCAACGTGGTGGCTCTGGGTTCTCGGTGGTCTCTCCCTTCTGTGGTGGGGGTGGCTGGGGTGGTCAGCTCGCAACAGTCCGGCCGAGCAGGGGATGTGACAGACTTAGCCCATAGCGCTCACCGCCGATAGGCGATGTCGAAGGGGAGTACCGCCGGGTCATGTGTGGCATCGTGGGCATCGTCTCCTCCAGCCCTGTCAATCAGCAGATTTATGACGCCTTAGGGTTGTTGCAGCACCGCGGCCAAGATTCAACAGGCATCGCGACCCTCGATGGCTCGAGTTTCCACATTCACAAAGCCAAAGGGCAGGTGCGTGAGGCCTACCGCACCCGAGACATGCGCGGGCTGTTGGGAAACACGGGATTGGGTCACGTTCGCTACGCCACCCGCGGCAAAGCAAAGCGTGAAGAAGAAGCCCAGCCGTTCTATGTGAACTCGCCCTACGGCATTGTCTTAGTCCACAACGGGAACCTCACGAATACGAGAGAGCTCACCGCCCAGCTCGCCGAATCTGACCGCCGACACCTCAACACCTCTTCGGACACCGAGCTATTGGTGAATGTGTTGGCCAGCGAGTTGCAGCACACCGGTCAAGGTCGTCCTTTCCACCCTGACCTTCTCTTTGACGCCATCTCCGCGATGCACGACCGAGTCGAAGGCTCGTATGCGGCGATTGCGCTCATCGGCGGTCAAGGCTTGGTGGCCTTCCGCGACCCCTACGGCATCAGGCCACTTGTCCTCGGCCGTCGCCAAGCGGGTCTGGTCGGCACCGAATGGGTTGTCGCGAGCGAATCTCTGGTACTGGAATCGGGTGAATACGAGGTCGTGAGAGACATTGCCCCGGGTGAAGCGGTATTTATCGCCACCGACGGAACCATTAGCGAGCGCCAGTGCGCGAAGAACCCCCAACTCTTCCCCTGCTCCTTCGAATACGTCTACCTGGCGCGACCCGATTCAACACTGAATGGCATCTCCGTCTACGAAGCGCGGTTGCGACTGGGTGACCGCCTCGCTGCCACGATTGCCAAGCACGCTCCGGTTGATGACATCGACGTCGTCATGCCCATTCCGGACTCAGCTCGACCAGCGGCGATGCAGGTGGCGAGGCGGCTGGGGATTGAATATCGCGAGGGCTTTTACAAGAACAAGTACGTGGGGCGTACCTTCATCATGCCGGGGCAAGCGCAACGCAAAAAGAGTGTGCGACAGAAGCTCAACGCCATGTCCCAGGAATTCCAAGGCAAAAACATTCTGATTGTCGATGACTCGATTGTGCGGGGCACCACCTCCCGCGAAATCATCGAGATGGCGAGGCAGGCAGGAGCAAAGACGGTGACGTTCACCTCCGCGGCTCCTCCTGTGCGCTACCCCCACGTCTACGGCATCAACATGCCCACTCAGCATGAACTGGTCGCAGCTGGAAAATCCATCCCTGAAATCAACCAAGAAATCGGTGCTGACTACCTGATTTACCAAGAGGTGGACGACATGAAAGCCGCCATCTTGGAGGGCTCAGACATCACCGACTTGGATATGAGTTGTTTCACCGGTGAATACTGCACGGGAACGGTGACAAAGGAATATTTGAGCTGGCTTGAGCTCAATCAGTCCAGCTAGTTCTTCTCTCGCTCGATTCGAACGCTCTGTTGCCTCCGACGCGAGCGCCAGTCCAAGATGAGCCACCACAGAATCCCGAGGGTGATGCCGCCGGTCACTCCGAAGAGAGCGAAGTAGCCCGAAAGAGCGGCAAATCCGATCGAGGGATCAGCCGGAAAAAGAGAGGTGAGGGCGAGGGTGACTATGAAGCCGATTCCCGCTCCGAGCACGACGAAAGGCGCGAGCTTAGGAGCTCGCCGGAGCTGCGCTTCCTCGCTGTTATTGCGCTTCGCCACGGCTCGAGCTTAGGGGCCAGAGTGGAAGAAACCCTTGGAGGTCGGTTCGAAGCCCCGACGCGAGGATTTTTCCTCCGGTGAGAGAAGATGAGAAGTCACCGATACCGGTAATCAGATCGAGCCACACCTCGGGAGACATCTCGACGACAGCCGGTGGTGTCCCCCGCGTGTGCTGTGGTCCTTCAACGACCTGCACAGCACCAAAGGGTGGCACCCGCACTTCCACACTTTTTCCGGGTGCTTTCTCGCGCAAAAGCTGTAGCCCAAATCGCACAGCCAACGCGAGCTCCTCAGGGTGGGTAAGAACCGCGTCCCGGTCGGATATCCATCTGGTCAGCGAGCGCTCCCCGTCTGCCTGCGGGATCGAACGAATAGCCACCCTCACACGCTAACAAGCTGATGTGTATGGTGGCCTGGTGAAGATATTGGTCCTGGGTTCTGGCGCTCGAGAACACGCAATTGTGATGGCGCTAGCCCGCGAAGGTGGCCATCAGCTCTTCGCTGCCCCCGGTAACGCGGGTACCGCGCTTCTGGCAGAAAATGTGGCTCTCGATCCCACTAATCCAAGTGTGGTGGCGCAAATTGCCAAAGACTTAGAGGCAAATTTGGTCGTCATTGGACCAGAAGCCCCCCTCGTCGCTGGGGTGGCCAACAAACTTCGCAAAGAGGGCATCCCGGTATTTGGCCCCGACAGCAAAGCGGCCGCGATTGAAGGCTCAAAATCTTTCGCGAAAGACGTGATGGCAGCAGCGGGTGTCCCCACCGGCCGAAGCGTCACGGTCTCAAGTCTCGATGAGCTCCACTCCGCTCTTGATGAGTTGGGAAGCCCCTACGTCGTCAAAGCGGATGGTCTCGCTGCTGGCAAAGGCGTCATTGTCACCGAGGACCGGCAGGCTGCCGTCGATCACGCCAGCTACTACCTCCAAGACGGCACCGTCGTCGTGGAAGAATTCCTCGACGGTGAAGAAGTATCGCTGTTCTTTCTATCCGACGGCACCCGCGTAGTTCCGCTCGCACCAGCCCAGGATTACAAGCGAGCCTTCGACAATGACCAGGGCCCCAACACTGGGGGAATGGGCGCATACAGCCCACTGAGCTGGCTACCTGACAACTTCGTGGAAGACGTGACCAACTCGGTCGCGCTTCCCACCATTCGCGAGTTGGCGAAACGCGGAGTTCCCTTCATCGGCCTGTTGTATTGCGGACTCATTGTTACGAAAGACGGCATCAAAGTCATCGAATTCAATGCGAGGTTTGGAGACCCGGAGACGCAAGTGGTGCTCTCACGCCTGGAGAGCCCGTTGTCAACCGTGTTGCTTCACTCGGCACAAGGGACGCTTGACCAAGCAGACCCTGTTCAGTTTTCCGACGACGCAGTGATTACCGTTGTCCTCGCCAGTGAGGGTTACCCCGAAAAACCCATCACTGGCCGCGCCATTAGCGGCTTGGATCTCGCGCTTGAGATTCCCGGGGTAACAATTGCTCACGCGGCGACCTCGGAAACAGACGAGGGGCTGATCGCGACAGGGGGCCGAGTACTCAGCGTGATTGCTCACGGCTCACACTTCACCGAGGCGCGCGGGCGCGCCTACACCGCATTGTCGGCCATTTCGCTCGAGGGCAGCCACTATCGCCGAGACATTGCCGCGAAAGTCAGTGATGGACGCTCTGTCTGATTGGACCCTCGCCTATCAAGGCAAAGTGCGCGACGTTTATATTCCTCAAGGCACATCTACTATCGCCGATGCCCCCCATCTGCTGATTGTGGCGACAGACCGCGTCAGCGCGTTCGATGTGGTTCTAAGCCCCGACATTCCTGGAAAAGGCGCCATTCTCACTGAAATCAGCGGCTGGTGGATGGGCCAGCTCTCCGATATTCCCAACCATCTGCTCGAGATTGCCCTGCCCCACGAACTGAGGGGACGGGCTGTGGTCGCACGATCACTTTCTATGCTTCCAGTGGAATGTGTTGTGCGGGGATACCTAGTGGGGTCGGGGTGGAAGGAATACCAAGCCAGTCGCAGTGTGTGTGGCATTTCACTCCCAGAGGGTCTCGGTGAGGGCGACCGTCTACCCGAGCCCCTCTTCACCCCCGCCACTAAGGCGGCGGTGGGTGACCACGACGAAAACATCTCCTTCGACCAGTTGACGGAACTCTTGGGCCGGGAGCAAGCAGAACAACTCAAAGCGTGGTCTCTCGATATCTACTCGAGAGCCTCTGCGATTGCCCTAGAGCGCGGACTGATTCTTGCCGACACCAAGTTCGAATTCGGGCACGATCGGGAGTCCGGGGAACTCCGATTGGGTGACGAAGCGCTCACCCCTGATAGCTCGCGGTACTGGGATGCGGACACCTATGCCAAAGGGGGCTCCGACAGGCTGGACTCCTTCGACAAACAAATCATTCGAAACTGGCTCGCGGACCACTGGGACAAGACGGGAACCCCACCGGCACTGCCGGCGGACATCGTGGAGAAGACGACTGCGCGCTACCAGGAGCTGAAACGTCGCCTCATGGGAGCGGCATGACCCTCTCTCTCGACCATGGGCCGCGCTACCCAGGATTGCGGCCCACGCACGTGCTCGCGCGACCGCTCGGTTACGTCATTTCGCCACTCCTTGTGACCCAAGGTCGGATTGTTAGGAAAAACCGTCCTCGACTGCCCAACGCTCCCATGCCCTGGTCGGGCACGATCAGTGGGCCAAAGCCACTGCGCCTGTTGGGCCTCGGCGATTCCACCATCGCCGGGGTGGGAGTCGACAACCCCATGCTGGGGCTCACTGCCCAGCTCGCCCGTGCGCTCTATAAAGAACTAGGGCGTGGCATCTCGTGGGATAGCGCGGGAGAGCGAGGAATCACGACTGGTCAACTCCTCGAGCGATACCTGCCTGCAGCCCTCCAGGAAACCGAGCAGGTCGATATCGCGATGGTGTCGATTGGGGCGAACGACGCAAAGAACCTCCAGCCGCGTCGGCCTGCGATTCGGAACCTCTCTGCCATCGTCGAGCAAATCCACGAGCGCTTTCCGAAGGCACTAGTGATGGTGTCGTCACTACCGGCGTTTGGAAAATTTGAATCACTCCCCGCGCCGCTGCGCTCAGTGATGGCCCACCACGCCAAAGGCATCGAAGTGGGAATGCGGAGGTTCGTCGAAGCCCAGCCGTATGCCCTGATGTCGCCGCCACCCAGTCACTACCCCCCGACCTTCTTCGCTGAAGATGGCTTCCACCCCGGAGCCGAGGGATATCGGGTGTGGGCATCATTTGCCGTGGCTGATGCGGTGGGTCGAGGCGCCCTCGACCACCTTCGCTCCCGATAGAATCGAAGCCGGATTTCAGCTTCAACGCGTCAGGGGACATCAGGTGGCGACCATCATCATTGAGGTCATGCCCAAGCGAGAACTTCTCGATCCGGCAGGTAAGGCCGTTCATCGTTCACTTCTTCGAGACGGCAACAACTCATTCACGGATGTTCGAATCGGCAAGCGCTTTGAACTCTCTGTCGAGGGCGCCGTCACTGACGTTCATCTCGACAAGGCCCGCGCCATCGCTGAAGAGCTCCTGTCTAACGGCGTCATCGAGGATGTCGTGGACATCCGGGTGGAGGACAAGAACTAATGCGGGTTGGTGTTGTCACCTTCCCTGGTTCTCTCGATGACCGCGACGCACTGCGCGCTGTTCGCCTAGCCGGTCACACCCCTGTTGCCCTGTGGCACGAAGACCACGACCTCAAAGACGTCGATGCCTTGGTGCTTCCCGGAGGGTTCAGCTACGGGGACTACCTGCGCTGCGGTGCGATTGCCGCTCGCTCCCCGATCATGGTCGACATTGTCGACGCCATCGGCAAGGGTCTTCCCGTGTTAGGAATCTGCAACGGCTTCCAGATTCTGATGGAAGCTGGCGTTCTCCCCGGTGGCCTCATCGGTAACGACCACGGACAGTTCATCTGTCGTGACCAAGAGCTCGTCGTGGAGAACACTCACACCCGCTGGACCGCGGGCTTTGGGGACCACCAGCACATCACGATTCCTCTGAAGAACGGTGAGGGTGGGTACATCGCCGATGGGGAAACGCTCAAGCGAGTGGAAGGCGAAGGGCTTGTGGTCTTTCGCTACGTCGGGGTGAATCCCAACGGCTCACTTCACGACATTGCGGGGCTGCGTAACGAGGCTGGAACGGTCGTGGGCCTCATGCCACACCCCGAACACGCCGTCGAAGAGGGCTTTGGCCCCGACACCAACCAAGCGATGCGAAACGGTACCGACGGGCTCACCTTCTTCACCTCACTCGCACTCGAGGCGGTGCTCCGGTGACGGTGAGCCCGAAAAACCTCTACGGCTTTGTGTCGGTCGCCGAAACCGTCACCTGGACCGGCCTGATTGCCGCGATGGTGTTGCGCTACGGAGTGGGACAAGACGTGTCGTGGTTTTTCTTTGCTGGTATTTCCCACGGTGTCGTCTTCCTGGCCTACTGCACGGTCGCAGTGCTGGTCGGACTGAACCAACGCTGGGGAATCGGTCGCACACTCGCAGCCCTCGCCATTGCGATTCCCCCCTACGCCACCATCCCCTTCGACCGCGCGGTGGTGAAAAAGGGCCTCCTGGAAGGATCGTGGCGGACGGAGACCAGTTCTGACCCGCGTGATGCCAAGTTCCCCGACCCGCTATTCCGTTGGTTCATCGCCCGGCCCACCACCCTCGTGATCAGCATTGTGGTGTTCCTGGGCATTCTCTTGAGCGTTCTCCTCGCCCTCGGCTCACCGCGTGAATGGGGAAGCGCATGAGCAATAAACGCCCCATCGATTCCGTCGAGCACGCCGCAGCGACTCCCGAGCTGACGCTTCCCTACCGCGAGTTGGGCGTGACCGATGATGAGTACCAGCAGATTGTCTCGCTTCTTGGTCGTCGGCCCACCTCGGGTGAGCTGGCGATGTATTCGGTGATGTGGAGCGAACATTGCTCCTATAAGTCGTCAAAGGTGCACCTCAAGCAATTTGGTCAGAAGATGACCGATTCCATGCGCAAAAACCTGATGGTGGGCATGGGTCAAAACGCCGGCGTGGTGGACGTGGGCGAAGGTTGGGCTGTCACGTTCAAAATCGAGAGCCACAATCACCCCAGCTACATCGAACCCTTCCAAGGAGCTGCCACCGGCGTCGGGGGCATTGTCCGCGACATCATTTCGATGGGTGCCCGCCCGATTGGTGTGATGGACGCTCTGCGTTTTGGCGCCATTGACCACCCCGACACTGCCCGGGTGGTGCCCGGCGTGGTCTCGGGCATCAGCTTCTATGGCAACTGTCTGGGGCTTCCCAACATCGGCGGTGAAACCTGGTTTGACCCCAGCTACCAGCGCAATCCGCTCGTGAACGCCCTCGCCGTCGGCGTCATGCGCCACGAAGATATTCACCTCGCGAACGCCACCGGCAAGGGCAACAAGGTGGTGCTGTTTGGTGCCCGCACCGGCGGCGATGGCATCGGTGGGGCATCCATCCTGGCGAGTGAAACCTTTGGTGATGACGGGCGACCCGCGAAGCGACCCGCCGTTCAGGTGGGCGACCCGTTTGCCGAAAAGGTCCTCATCGAGTGCTGCATGGAGCTGTTTGAGAAAGACCTCGTTGAAGCGATTCAAGACTTGGGTGCCGCAGGAATCAGTTGTGCAACGAGCGAACTCGCGGCCAACGGCGACGCTGGAATGAAGGTCGAACTCGACCGAGTGCTTCTGCGCGACGACACCCTCACCCCAGAAGAGATTCTGATGTCAGAGAGCCAAGAGCGGATGATGGCCATTGTTCGCCCCGAGGTGCTTGACGCTTTCTTGGAAGTCACAGGCAAGTGGGAAGTGGATACCAGTGTCTTAGGGGAAGTCACCGACGACGGCCGCCTAGTAATCACCTGGCACAGAGAGACCATCGTCGACGTCGACCCCAAAACCGTCGCGATTGACTCCCCTGTCTACAACAGACCGATGACCCGTCCCGAATGGCTCGATCAGCTCCAATCAGACTCGATTCACTCAGTAACGCGGGACAATTCAGCCGCTAGGGTAGTGGACCAGATTCGCCAGGTGCTAAGCCACCCCAACCTTCAGGCGGCCACATGGATTACGAACCAATACGACCACTACGTCTTAGGTAACACCGCACTCGCAGCCCCCGATGATGCAGGAATGCTCCGAGTCGACGAAGAGTCGGGCTTGGGAGTGGCCCTGGCCACAGACGCGAATGGTCGATACGGCCAGCTCGATCCGCGGGCCGGTGCTGCACTGTCACTGGCCGAGGCGTATCGCAATGTTGCGGCAACGGGTGCCACCCCCGTTGCGGTGAGTGACTGCCTCAACTACGGAAGCCCTGAGAACCCCGAAGTGATGTGGCAGTTCGCCGAAGCCGTCAGCGGCCTAGCCGATGCGTGTGTGGAACTGGACATTCCCGTGACCGGTGGAAACGTGAGCTTGTACAACCAGACGGGTGACACCCCTATTCACCCCACACCGGTGGTGGCCGTAATGGGTGTCATCGATGACGTGGCCCGCCGATTGCCCTCTGGATGGCAGGACGACGGAGAGAACATCTACTTACTGGGAGCCACCTCTCTCGAACTCGATGGTTCGATTTGGGCCGACGCTATTCACTCTCACTTGGGCGGGCTTCCCCCGAGGGTGAATTTCGACGCCGAAAAGGCCCTGGCTGGGCTGCTCGCGAGCGCTGCCAACGAAGGTCTCGTGACCTCAGCCCACGACCTCTCGACTGGCGGGCTGATGCAGTCGCTCACCGAAGCGTGCCTGCGGCGTGGTGTGGGGGCGCGCGTGTGGTTGGGCGAGGTGGAAGAGCGAGACGGCATCGACACGGTCACAGCCCTGTTCTCTGAATCTCAAGCCCGGGCGATTGTCTCTGTGGCGCGGGAAGACGATGTGAAATTCCAAGGACTGTGTGCCGGCCGGGGTGTTCCGGTTCTGCGAATCGGTGTAACCGATGCGGCTCAATCTGCTCTCGATATCACCGATGTTGGCACCTTCTCACTGGATGAGCTGCACTCTCTCCACGAATCACGACTCCCGGACGCCTTCGGCGCTCTCGTCGGCGGTCGGGTTTAGCCTGTATCGGATGATTGAACAAGAGCGCTTCCTCGTTCCCTCTCGTGAGAGGGAGAAGTGGCTCGAGGTCAGGCAAACCGGCGTGACCGCGACCGCGGTGGCCAAAGCGGTTACCCCCGATGGTTTTCGAGAGGTTCTCGATCAACTTCGTCAGCCGGGCGAGATTCCCGATAACGACTACATGCGCTTTGGTCGGGAGCAAGAGGGTCCCATCATCGAAAAGCTTCAAACCGTGGTCGACATAGAACCCAACGACTGGTTAATTGCCAAAGACTCCGATGAGAAGAAGTGGATGATGGCCACCCCCGACGGTCTATCTCAAGACCACAAGGTCATCGCGGAAGTAAAGACCACTGGCCGTGACTGGGGTCGCTGGGCGCAAGTCCCGGGGAACTACCACCGTCAGGTGCAGTGGCAGCTCTTCGTCACCGGTGCCGACGTGTGTGTCTTTGCCTGGATGCTTCGAGTCAACAAAGCCGGAGAGATGGTGCCGGGTTGGCCTGGACCTAAATACGTTGAAGTCGAGCGTGACGAGACCCTTATGGAACGGCTCGAAGAAACCGCCCACCGCCTCTATGCCGAATTACTCGCTATCCGAGGCTAATTGCTCGTGGTGTTGAATCACCTCGGCGAGGATGAATTCAAGAAACTTTTCGGCAAAACCCGGGTCTAAATCAGCGTCGGCAGCGAGTTCCCGCAGACGCGCAATCTGCGCTGCTTCCCGCTCCGGATCAGACGGTGGCATCATCGCCCGAGCCTTCAAGCGACCTACGCGCTTGGTGTTCTTAAAACGCTCAGCGAGCAGGTGAACGAGCGCGGCGTCGATGTTATCGATGCTGGCGCGCAGTTCACTCAGTTCCTGCTGGGCGTCAGAATCCATGCCGAAAGCCTAACGGCCTAGCCCAGTAGGTCGTGGCGAACAACGACTTCGTCGCGACCAGGACCCACGCCAATCACGGAAATGCGCTGATTGATCATCTGCTCGAGGGCTTCCACATAGTCCTGGGCGGCCTGGGGCAGGTCGCTAAACTCCCGCGCTCCGCGAATGTCTTCTGACCATCCCGGCAAGTTTTCGTAAATAGGTTTCGCGTGGTGGAAGTCTGATTGCGACCACGGCACTTCGTCGACCCGCTCGCCCTCGACCTCATAGGCCACACAGACCGGAATCTGCTCGAGGCCGGTGAGGACATCAAGTTTGGTCAGAACGTAGTCGGTGATGCCATTAACCCGGGTGGCGTAACGGGCAATAGGGGCGTCGAACCAGCCGGTGCGGCGGGGCCTTCCAGTGGTGGTGCCAAATTCGGCACCGCGCTCACGCAGCCACTCACCCCACTTGTCATCGAGCTCAGTGGGGAATGGGCCAGAGCCCACGCGCGTGGTGTAGGCCTTCACGATTCCGACGATGCGACTCAGTCGCCACGGGGCAACACCCGAACCGGTCGCGGCTCCGCCAGCTGTGGCATTGGATGAGGTCACAAAAGGATAGGTGCCGTGATCGACATCCAACATGGTCGCCTGGCCACCCTCGAACAGCACGGTCTTGCCCTGATCGAGTGCGTCATTGAGGAGAAGCGAGGTGTCCGACACCATGGGCCGAACCATGTCTTGGTACTTCAAAAGATCGTCGACCACTTCATCGGCGGAAATAGCCCGACGGTTGTAGACCTTCACCAGCAGGTGGTTCTTTTGCTCCAGGGCCCCCTCGACTTTTTGACGAAGAATCCCCTCGTCAAAGAGGTCCTGAATGCGGATACCGACCCGGTTAATCTTGTCGGCGTAGGTCGGACCAATGCCGCGGCCGGTGGTGCCAATTTGGCGCTTGCCTAAGAACCGCTCGGTGACCTTGTCCAAGGTGCGGTGGTAGAGGGTGATGACGTGAGCGTGCGAGCTCACCAAGAGCTTCGAGACGTCCAAACCGCGGGCGGTGAGTCCGTCGAGTTCTTCAGCGAGAACTTCCAGGTCAATCACGACACCGTTTCCGATGACGGGGGTAACGCCTGGGGTGAGAATGCCGCTGGGAAGAAGGTGGAGGGCATATTTTTCGTCACCGATGACGACCGTGTGCCCGGCGTTGTTACCGCCGTTGAATTTCACGACATAGTCGATGCGGCCCGCGAGAAGGTCAGTGGCTTTACCCTTGCCCTCATCGCCCCACTGGGCTCCCACAATCACAACCGCAGGCATAAAAACAGTCCTCGAATTTGGCGGGAATTACTGCAAAAGTCTAGTCGTTTCCCGCCGGGCCCACCCCGAAGCGGTGTTGCATGACCCACTGATGCATCACAATCGCTGCCGCAGCGGACGCGTTAATCGACCTAGTAGACCCAAATTGGGCAATGTCCACGACCACATCGGCTGCTGAGATGGCCTCAGGGCTTAGCCCTGGACCTTCCTGGCCAAACAACAACACACAGCGCTCTGGTAACACCGTTGTCTCAATCGGGACTGAGCCGTCCACGTTATCCACGGCGACAATCGGCACGGTTTGGCCCCGAGCCCACTCAACAAACGCCTCCACGGTGTCGTGATGGACCACGTGCTGGTACCGATCGGTCACCATCGCGCCGCGACGGTTCCACCGCCGCCTCCCAATGATGTGCAGGGTGTCGGCGAGAAAAGCATTGGCGCTTCGAACAATCGACCCAATATTGAGGTCGTGTTGCCAATTCTCAATGGCGACGTGAAACGGATGCCTTTTGGAATCCAAGTCCGCAACAATCGCCTCCATCGTCCAATAGCGAAAGTGGTCAGCCACGTTTCGAGAGTCACCGTGAGTCAGTAACTCGGGGTCATACTGCTCACCCTTCGGCCACTCCCCCTGCCACGGGCCGACCCCTTGAGTAGAGCGCTCGGGGTGCTCTGGGGCATCAGAAGTGGATTCACTCACGGGCCAAGCCTAGAGGTGTGGTTAATCTGGTGAGGTGCCCCCGCCGCCGAGCTTCGACCCTGCCGCGCCGCAACAGGTTCTCCACGGCGACAACCTCGACGTGATGGCTGTCCTACCGGATGGACTCTTCCGAGTGGTCTACCTTGACCCGCCCTTCAACACCGGCAAAGACCAAGTGCGCACAACGACCAGCACCAAGGCCACTGCGGAGGGTTCACGCGGTGGTTTCGGCGGCCGACAATATGAGGTCACCACCCATGCGACGCATTCCTACGCGGACTCATTCGATGACTACCGCGGTTTTCTAGAACCTCGGCTGAGGGAATGCTGGCGGGTGTTAGCGGATAACGGAACCCTCTATGTTCACCTGGATTGGCGCGAGGTGCACTATGTGAAGGTGTGGCTCGACGAGATGGTCGGACGTGACAAGTTCCTCAACGAAATCATTTGGGCCTACGACTATGGAGGAAAGTCGAAGAGGCGCTGGCCGACAAAACACGACACGATTTTGGTGTACGTGAAAAACCCCTCCGATTATGTCTTCAACTCCGACGCCATCGACCGCGAGCCGTATATGGCTCCAGGCCTCGTCGACGAGGAAAAACGTCAACGGGGCAAGCTACCCACCGACGTGTGGTGGCACACCATCGTGAGCCCCACCGGCAAAGAAAAAACGGGGTGGGCCACCCAAAAACCTCTGGGCGTGCTCAGGCGAATCATCCAGGCCTCGACTAATCCAGACGATTGGGTGCTCGACCCCTTCGCCGGCAGCGGCACCACGGGCGCTGCGGCACAAGAATTAGGACGGCGCTTTGTGATGATTGATTCCCATGATGACGCCATCGCCCTCATGGCGAAGCGTCTTCAGCTCTAGTGCTACTTGTTGATGAGCGGTGCGGTGAAAAGTTCGCCGTCGAGCTGTCGAATAAAACACCCCACCAGTCGGTCTCCGCTTTTCCACCTGTCCTCACCCAGGGAAAACCTCGCTTCGGAGACCAAATCATCAAAGAGCTCACCGTCGATGAGATCGTCTTTTTCCCACGAGCCACATACACCTTTGGCAAATTCTTCTATCGCCTGATCTCCGGGGTAGGGCTCATCGGCACTGATGCTGATCAGTGTCGCCCGGACAAACTCTGCCTCGTGAGGGGTAGTGCACTCGACGACGTCGAAGCGCTCAGCGAAAGCATCGGCAAACCAGGCGATGCACTCGCCTCCGCGCAACTCGCTCCACTCCCACGTCCCGACCGGTCGTGGCCCAGCAGAAAGGTCGGGTGGTGAGAATTCAATTACCTCTGGTTCGATGACCTCGACCACCGCCGGTGGTTCTGGTTCCTCGCCGGCGACGGTTGCAATCAAATAACCGATTGTGGCCGCTGGAATGACACCCACCAGAGTGATGGCGAGCCAGCGTCGATTCACGCGAGTCCGAGGTCTGCTAACCCCAACGCCGCCCGGTAAGGGTAACCAGCTTCTTCAATGACTTGTTTCGCTCCGGTGTCACGATCGACGACCACGGCAACAGCCACCACAATTCCCCCAGCCTTCTCGACCGCTTCGATGGCCTTTAAAGGAGAGCCGCCCGTCGTCGAGGTGTCTTCAACCACAATCACTTTCTTGCCCGACACGGTGGGGCCTTCCACCTGCTTACCCATTCCGTGGCCTTTGGGTTCTTTGCGCACTACGAAGGCATCAAGTGAGCGCCCCGCGATCACGGCCCGGTGCATGATGGCAGTAGCAATGGGGTCAGCCCCCATGGTGAGGCCACCCACTGACTGAGCGTCGGGGAACTCCGAGACGACCTCCAACATCACATCGCCAATCAGCGGTGCGACCCGGTGGTCAAGACTCACTTGGCGCAGGTCGATGTAGAACGATGCTTTTTTTCCGCTCGTGAGAGTGAACTCGCCTCGTTGAAAGGCGAGGTCGTTGATGTACTGCGCCAACTGGGCTTTGAGCTCACTCACCGCGCCAGTGTATCGAGTGGCTAGCGCTCGAGGGTGAGGTGCACGTCGACGCGGTGTTCCGACGTCTTGGGCCCGTCGTAGACACCGCGAATTGGGGGCACGTCGGTGTAGTCGCGGCCGCGACCCACAATCACGTGGCGATCGGCGATGTCGCGGTCGTTGGTGGGATCGTGCCCGACGAACGAACCGGTAAACCATTCCACCCACGCGTGCGATTCACCTCTCACGGTCTCGCCAACTGCGGCATCGGCGCTCGGGTGAAGATAGCCAGAGACATATCTCGCCGGAATCCCCACCGACCGCAAAGTCCCCAGCACAAGGTGGGTGATGTCTTGGCAGACGCCCTTCTTCTCTTTCCACGCCTCAGCAGCGGTGGAGTGCACTTCCGTCACTCCGAATTGGTAGGTCATATTGGAGGTGATGTAGGCAGAAATGGCACGCGCCGCATCGGCCGGCGACGCGTGCTTTGCTGCTTCCTTCTTCGCATAGGCAGCCAAATCTTTGGGGGGCCTCGTCAACGCCGAGTTCACCAAGACTTCGGTCAACCCCATCGACGTCGATGTGGCTTCTTTCAACTCGTTCCAGCTCATCGAGAGTGCGGGATCAGAAGCGGGAAAAATCTCGACCAGGCTTTCCGCGATGACGTTGAGGGAATCGTGTGGTTGGAGGATTTCAACCGAGGTCACCCGGGTGCCCCAATAGTCGATGAAATTCTGTTGGCTCGTCAGAGGTGTCACCATGACGTGCTCGGTCAGCACAAACTGTCGATCGGACATCATCGGACGCATTCGCAGTTCGTTGTAGGAGGCGACCACCTCGGCTTCATAACGGAAGGTGGTCTCGTGGCGGATACGTAGCCTGCTCACATATCCTCCCGAATCCACGTCGGGGCGCTCAGAACAGGGAAATAGCGCTGTCGCAGGGCTTCGGAGATGTCCATCATTCGCTCTTGAATCCGCTCCATATATCCCGGAAGATCGTGCAGGATTTGGTCGATGGGTTGGAATTCCAACTCTCCCCGTATCTGACCTAGCTCACGCAACACGGTGTTGCTGATGACGGAGCGATCGAGGCTCGGCTCAATTTCGTTCACGCACGATTCGGCGCGGATGACTTGGAAGATGATGCTTCTGGGGAAGAGTCGATCCAGCACCAAGAACTCCGCAGCATTCTTAGCACTTGGCATACCGCGGTAGCGACGCAGGTACGCCTCATACGCTCCGCAGGAACGAAGGATGGTCGTCCACGACGGGCCCCCCTCATCCATGAGCGCCCTGGTGGAGAGCAGTCGGGCCGTCATATCGGCGCGCTCAATGCTGCGACCCAGAGTGAAGAAGTTCCACGACTCATCGCGGATAGCGACGGACTCCATAGTGCCCACAGCGAGCGCAGTCCGGTCGCGCACCCAACTAAAGAACCCGTGAACTTTGTCGGCACTCACCCTGCGAGGCATACGTGCACGGTTGGTGTTCAGCACTTCCCACATTTCACTAGAAATCACCTCGCGAGCACGCCTCGCGTTTTCACGGGCCTGGTCGAGTGAAAACGCAATCGAAGCGGGATTTTCTCGCTGAACCCCCAACATTTCGAGCAATTCAACTCGGGTCATGGTGATGTCCTCGGGCGCTCTCGAGCCCATGACGCCTAAGAGAGCCCGACAGGCAATGTCTTCTTCGACCCAGGGGTCTTCGAGCAACAGCTGTAAATGGACGTCAAGCAGGCGAGCAGTTCCATCTGCTCGCTCCAAATAGCGGCCTATCCAAAACAGGCTCTCGGCGATTCGGCTTAGCACGGCACATCCCCCTCATCCCGGGATTGCTGTTGCTGTTGCTGTTGTTGCTCACGCTGGGGCTCGGGTGGCGGGCCAAGTTCTTGGCTTCTGCCCTTGTGGTCGCGTTTGATGTCGTATTCGGCCAGTTGTTCCTCGGTGATGATCGGGATAGCTTCCGTCGCCGTGACCTGCTCCAGCACAATTCCTTGGACGTCGTGCGAATCACGATTCGATCGGCGAGCGCCGAGTACCCAGGTGTCTTTCGAACCACCACCCTGCGACGAGTTGACGACAAGTTCCCCTTCGGGAAGTGCCACGCGGGTCAAACCACCCGGCAACACCCAGACATCACGACCGTCATTGACGGCGAAGGGTCGCAGGTCAGCGTGGCGAGGCTGGAGGCCACCCTCGACCAGTGTGGGGATGGTGGAGAAGGCGACGACGGGTTGCGCAATCCAGCCGCGTGGGTCGGCGGTGAGCTGCTTCCGAAGCTCGGACAGCTGCCGGGCTGACGCGTCTGGGCCCACCACCAGGCCTTTTCCGCCCGAGCCATCAACGGGTTTAACAACCAACTCGTCGAGGCGATCCAACACTTCCTCTAACGCCTCGGGCTCTTCCAGCCGCCAGGTGTCCACGTTAGGGATGATGGGCTCTTCTGAGAGGTAGTAGCGAATGAGGTCGGGCACGTAGGTATAAACGAGTTTGTCGTCGGCCACACCGTTTCCCACGGCGTTCGCAATACTGACGTTTCCGAGCCGTGCTGCGAGCATCAGCCCCGGAGCACCTAACAGAGAGTCCACGCGGAATTCGAGTGGGTCGAGGAAGTCATCATCTACTCGTCGATAGATGACATCTACTTTGGTGGGGCCGCGGGTCGTCCGCATCCACACGTGACCTCCCTGGCAATATAGGTCACGGCCTTCGACTAACTCCACTCCCATGAGACGGGCCAAAAGAGTGTGCTCGAAGTAGGCCGAGTTGTAAACGCCGGGAGTGAGAACCACGATGGTGGGGTCTTCTACCCCCTGAGGGGCAGCCTGTCGCAGTGCGTTGAGGAGTCGGAAGGGGTAATCCCCGACGGGCCACACCCTCATCGAGACAAAGAGCTCCGGCAGTGTTTGCGCCATCACCCGTCGATTGGAGATGACGTAGCTCACGCCACTGGGCACCCGAACGTTGTCTTCGAGTACTCGCCAACCACCTTGCTCATCGCGGATCAGATCAATACCGGCCACCTGGATGCGCACGTCGTTGTGGGCGACGACTCCGGCGGCTTGGCGCAGGAAATGAGCGGAGCTCGTGACCACTTTGGCAGGAATGACACCATCTCGCACCGCCACCGACTGACCATACACATCGGCCAAAAACGCTTCGAGGGCCTTCACCCGCTGGGCAATTCCCTTATCGAGGGTGAACCATTCCTGCTCATCAATCACGCGCGGCACCGCATCCAGTGGGAAAGGGCGCTCTTCTCCAGCGAAGTCGAAGGTGACGCCCTGAGCGAGGTACGAGTCGGCAAGTGCTTCAGCGCGGCCGACCAGCTCCTCGGTGGTCATTTGAGAGAGAACCTTATGGAGCTCAACGTAACTGGGGCGCAAGGTCTTCTTCGCATCAAACATCTCATCGAACGGGCCGGTGCGTGAGCCCGGAAAACGATATTCGTCGAAGAGGTCGACCATCCTCGAACATTAGTCGAAGTCGTGTTTCGTGCACATGTCGTTATCAGCCGCTTCACCCGCTACGTACATTTCACACCCAGCTAAACGACACGCGATTGTCACGTTGTGTTAACCCTCTGTCTCTTGCGAGATGCCAATGTGGACACCAAGGGGCTAGTCATCACGGAGTTTTACGGTTTCCTACACCTACAGTCGCGCGAGTATTCGGCGGTGAATGTTTCCGTGGGCTCTTTCCGGCAGAAAATACGCACGTCTCTCAAAAATGCCGACCTTCTCTCTCGCTCTCTGGCCGCGCACGGTCACCAATTTCACCTGCTCACCAACAAAGCCGAGCTCATCGAACGGTTTTCTCCCGAGATCGCGAGATCACTCTCCATTTCCGAAATCGAGTTCACGACGAATGTTCCCAGTGGGATGCGGTTCTTCTCGAATCACTACAAACTCGATGCGCTGAGGTACTTAGGCAACTCCAAGGCTCACTATGTCGCGCTCATTGATCTCGACTTGGTGTGCTTCAACGAGGCCCCGCTGGCGTTACGACAAGCAGAAGAGTCCGGTCAGGCGCTCTACTACGACATCACGGAACAAGTAGTTCCCTCCGCCGGCGAAGAGCCGTTGCGCAGACAACTCGAGGAAATACTCGGGAGGCCCGTCACTCTCGCCTGGTCAGGCGGTGAGTTCCTCGCTGGTCCACCAAAATTCTTCGAAGCGCTCACCGAAGCAGTGGAGAGCATATTCGAGCGCTACCTCGACGTGTCAGTGGGGCGTTACCGGGTCGGTAACGAGCCCTACCAAAACGCTGCAATTGAGATTTTGCGCGAAAAAGGGTGGGATATCCGCGATGCGGGAGCGATGGGGATTGTGGTTCGCTACTGGAACATGTCAGTGAAACACGCGCAGCCTCCTTTTTCGGCCTTCGACGACATCTTTTTGCTCCACTTGCCGGTTGACAAACACGTATTGAGTCTCATACACGCCCTTCACCCCTCTCAGGCCTCCTCTTTCCTCTCCCTCTATCGCAGCCTGAAGTGGCTATGGCTCCCCCTGGAGGTATTCCAGCGACTGCGCGGCAAGGTGGGCGCGATTAGTATTCGACGGTGAGAATCGCCACCTGGAACATCAATTCGATTCGCACTCGAGCGGATCGAGTGGTCGACTTTCTTATCGATCACGACGTCGACGTGGTGCTACTCCAGGAGACAAAATGCCGCGACGACCAGTTCCCTCTGGAGAAATTTGACGCCATCGGTTATGAGGTATTCCACTGGGGTGTGAATCAGTGGAACGGCGTCGCCATTATTTCTCGTGTGCCCCTCTTGGACGGCTCTCAAGGCTTTGAGGGTATGCCGGGCTTCGATAAAACCGGTGATGAGCCGCAAGTAGAAGCCCGGGCCGTGGTGGTGAGTATTGGAGACCTGCGGGTGTGGAGTGTGTATGTACCCAACGGCCGGGCACTCGATGATCCCCACATGTCCTACAAGCTCTCCTGGCTCGACGCCTTCGGCCACTACCTGAGAGAGTGGTCGGCTGATCACCCAGAATCCTCGGTTGTGGTCGGCGGCGACTTCAACATTGCCCCTATGCCGCACGATGTGGGGGACCCGTCCTTCGTCGAAGGCGTATCCACTCACGTGTCACAGCAAGAACGACACGCGCTCGCCCAGTTTCTTGAGACGGCAGGTCTCGATGACCTTGTCCGCCCCTCGGTCCCTGAGGGTTATACCTATTGGGATTACACGCAAGGCAAGTTCCCGAAAGATCAGGGTATGCGCATCGACTTCCTCTTTGGCTCTCGCCAGCTATCCCACGACGTCACGGGGGCGTCGATTGAACGCAACCAGCGAACGGGCGAACAACCCAGCGACCACGTTCCCGTCATGGTTGACCTGGTAGATGAGGTCGATGACTTCGACCAACCCCTCGTGTTCTAGACAAGAACGCCTGTTTCTCGCGAAATAGGCAAAAAAGACGCAGGTATTGTGCGTCAAACGCCGGGAAACGGCGATATCTCTCGTCCTACACTGACGGACAGTGGCACAGTCTGAGGAGAGGTGGCGGCCGTGAAAGAGACATCAACGCAGATGCTGAGCTCGGCGGATGAACTCGTGCAATCCCCGTCATGGCGCGCAATCAAGGCAGCGGCACTCGCCATGAGGCCGCACCAAATCCAAGACGGCAGCATCCCCGACGCCTCTGTACATTCTGAGATGAAGGACCATGTGGACACTCTGGCGACCCATCTCGAGACTCTCGCCCGCGATCTCTCGCACGACCACGACTACCTCATGGCGTCTGCCGCTGATTTTCATCGGTGGGCCGAAGAAGGCTTTGGGGTTCCCGACTTCTACGAGTCCCTCGATGCATTCCGGCCGGCCGTTGACCGACGCAACGCCGTTGCCCACGTGGTGGTGTTCCCGATGTATACCCAAAACGGCTCTCGCGAACGCTTGGTAGAAGCGGTCGTATTCGACCTCATTTGGCCAGAACACATCTCCGCCATTGAAAAAGAGCGCTACACCAACCCGATGTTCTTGCCGGTGCGCTTCTACGACTTCACCCCCGGATACGACACCAACTCCGCCACGCTCTTCCCTGAATCAGTCGCGGTGACAGCGCGTGTGCCTGACGGGTCACCGGAGGGAACCGCGGCACAACTTCCCGATTTCACCTGGGGGGCCATTTTTGCTGACCGCGAGGCGGCCCGCTTCCGAGCCATCGTCAATGAAGCCGTCAGCATCACCCACCTAGAACTGCCCGACGATGCCCGGCGCCTTCTCAATGACCAGAAACTTGCCGAGGAAACATTCGTGTTGTGGGATCTCATTCACGACCGCACCCACATGCGAGGCGACCTCCCTTTCGACCCCTTCATGATCAAACAGCGCATGCCGTTTTTTCTCTACGGTCTGGAGGAATTGCGTTGCGATCTCACCGCCGTCCGCGAGTGCGTCCACCTGATTGCCGACAAGTCAGCGGACCCCAAGGTCAGGGAGCTTGCCTCACTTGTCCTCTACGCCGTGGTCTTCGACCGCATTTTCCGCTTTCCGCTCACAGGCTCCCGGGAGCGCAACTATGACGCAGTCGCCGGCCAACTACTCTTCGCTTGGCTGCACCGCTCACACGTGCTGCACTGGACTGACACGTCACTGACGATTGATTGGAAAGAACTTCCCGCCACAGTCGTGGCCCTCTCTGAGGCCATCAACACCCTCTACTGGGAGAGCATTGACCGCCCAAAGACGGTGCACTGGCTCGCCGCCTATGACCTGGTGTCCTCGACCCTCGCACCTCACCCGGCGTCGCAGTGGGCGGTGCGGGACTTTCCTCTCGATGGCACACCCGGGGAGTACACCGACGCGGTGTTAGACGATGAGTTCCCCCTCTCTATGTTCTATGAGGCACTCAGCAAGAAAATGCGTCCCGCCATTGACGCAGCTATCGGAATCACCGGCCTGCGACAATAGGCAGATGACTTCTCAGTCTGGCTGGCGAGGGTTCGCGAGCGATAATTACGCCGGGGTCCACCCGGAGATTCTCGAGGCCCTCTCACGGGTGAACGTCGGCCACCAGGTGGCCTACGGCGAGGATGACATTACTGCCGAATTAGGTGCAGTCATCCGAGAGCGCTTTGGAGATAAGGCCGAAGTGTTTCCCGTGTTCAACGGAACCGGCGCGAACGTGGTCGCCCTCACCTCCGCCATGCCCCGGTGGGGAGCCGTCATTGCCACATCGACCGCCCACATCCACACCGACGAAGGCGGTGCGCCCGAGCGGGTGAGTGGTTTGAAGCTGTTCACCGTCCCACCGGTAGGGGGGAAGCTCACCCCCGAGGGGTTTCACCAAGAAGCTTTTGGCTGGGGTGATGAGCATCGAGCGCAACCTCTCGCCGTCTCGATTACTCAAAGTTCAGAACTAGGAACCGTCTACACCCCAGACGAAATCGGCACCTTGGCCGACCTTGCCCACTCTCACAACATGGTCATGCACGTAGATGGGGCACGGTTATGGAACGCCGCCGCCTCGCTCGGACTGCCCTTCTCTGCGTTCACCACCGACGTCGGCGTCGACATTGTGAGCCTCGGGGCGACCAAGAACGGTGCGATGGGGGCCGAAGCCATCGTGGTCATCAACCCCGACAAGGTGGAGGGAATCCCCTATCTGCGCAAGATGAGCATGCAACTCTCCAGCAAAATGCGGTTTGTCTCAGCACAAATTCTTGAGCTCTTCCGAAACGACCTCGGAATCCGCTCCGCCAAACACGCCAACCGGATGGCGCAGTCGCTTCGGGCCCACCTCGACGAGCTCATTAGCTCAGGGGAGATTTCAGGTCTCGCATTTAGCCAAGAGACTCAAGCCAACGCTGTTTTCGCGGTTCTCGACAATGCCGCAGCCGACAAAATCTGTGAGCAGGTGCGCTTCTACGACTGGGACCGCGCCCGGGGAGAAGTGCGTTGGATGTGTTCGTTCGACACCACCGAAGAGGACATCAACCGTTTTGTTTCGCTAATAAAGTCTGTGCTGACCTAGCACGCTATCTAGAAACCAGCGTTTTCATCAGCCAGCCAAAACCCTTAGTCTGTGTGCGCCTCGCGACTGCTTTGATTCGCAGAAGCTCGTAACGCCACCCCAAGTATTTTCGGGCGAGAGAGTTCATGTCGATTGTGAGGTGTTGAACTTTTCGCAATCGTGAAAGAAGAATCTCTCGATGATTACTAGGGCCCATCGACTTGAGGTGTATCACTCTTGTGAGTCCCGGGGTGAAACCTCGGTCGCAGGCAACAACGTTCTCATCAAGTTCGCCAACTAATCCAGCCGATAAGTATTCGAGGGTGGTCAAGTGTTGTGCGTAAGACTCAAATGGCGGGTCCATACGATTCGGAAGTTCTCGCATAATTTCGGACCACCTCCTGAGATAGGCATCTGCCTTCTTGGAATTTACGACAAGAAATGAGGCAATGTAGTCCAAGGTCTTGCCATCCGGCCGCTCTTGAACCCTCGCGCGCTTAGTTACTTGAACAGCGAAATCGGGGTGAATCTGATCGGAAACATCGCCGAGAAAAACCAAGTCCGAGTCTGCGAGTATTAATGGTAGGTGGGTTCCACGCTCCACCAACTCTGACAAAATTTGAGTCTTCTCTCCTACTGCTGCAACCCAGCCTCTGTCCTGGTTCATAGATGAGATGTGCGATTTTCCAGAGGAGATAATTTCTACAAGCGGGCTGATTCGACGTAACACATAACGTTGATAACTGGAACAACCTATGTCGTAAACAAGAACTTTGGACACCCGGTTGCTGGCGAGCAGAGACCTAATCGCCAGGAGGGTTAAATGAAAATACTTTGAATTACTAACAAACAAGAAGGTGGGCTTGGACACTCGCTGATTCTAGTTGAGCCGGTTATCCGAAATACCTTCACAGTTACTGGGACCGAGCAAATAAGCCCGGTGCTACCTCACTGAGAGGCTTGCGCGTGCGCGGTACCACCTCACGCTCGGCCAGATTCTCTGGCAGTACCGACGGATCAGCAAGCTTTCCCACGGCCATCATGAC
>Ga0181557_1001702_pt1 | contig 24239 bp, 19 predicted proteins | sample 011ome_23_FD_148632 | JGI IMG/M metagenome (GOLD analysis project Ga0181557, IMG submission 148632) | Coastal salt marsh microbial communities from the Groves Creek Marsh, Skidaway Island, Georgia - 011506CT metaG (spades assembly) | ecosystem: Environmental > Aquatic > Marine > Intertidal zone...
ACCAACCCGGTTTAGGTTGGTACAAAAAAATCGTGGAATTATTAATACCTTCGACACTGACGGTACTAACGGTCAGCCTATCGAATCAGTGTCTATAAAAAATATGCGTTACGACCGCAGTGGAGAAATTCATCGATAACGCCTCTGATCGTCTTCATCGTTGTTCCCTTTCACAATTCCACTTCCGTGTCAAAAGTTACGGGTAGAAATCATAAAGGCCGGGGTAACAACGCATGCGGCAGAGGTAACAACGCATGAAATACCCTAAAAATTAGGGCTTATTCACATTCACGAGAACGGCGACGACGGAGGTGCAATGCGACGCGCGGACAAGAAATTGAGTTGCAGCCCCTGCCATGCGAAACAAACGTCACAACGACTCACGCGAGCTGTCGGCGTGGCGCGCCGACAGAATCAATACGCGTCGAACGCTGGTGTGATACGGTTCGTTTACGATTTGACGGCGTGTGCTTGTGCAGATCATCAACAACCATACGTGCTTCCTCGGGGCACGCTCATCACGCGCCGACGACTCACTCGACATGATGTGTTCTCGCTTTAGCGTGTACGCAGGACGACGTCATGAAACGTCGCGAACGTGAAGACGATCGGGGGTATCGTTATTATGACGACCACGGGCGGGGTGATGCCGTCGGACGTAGGAGACACGACGAGGCTAGCCCTCCGCCACGGTTTGGGCGGGCTGACGCCGTGACGCCGCGACAAGACTATTTTCGCGATTCCCCGACGAGAGACTATAGCCAACCATATGACGATCGATATCGTCATGATCAAAGGTACGATGCGTATGATAGGCGCGACAGATATGGCCCTCAGGGCTACGATAGGTACGCAGAACCATCTTTCAGGTACGAAGATGATGCGCGGCGACGACGTTCGCCGCCTAGACATCGTCGGGAATACGAAAGCTATGATTACGATGGATACTACGACGATCGCTATCGTGCCAACGAGCGCGATCGCCGTGGTTGGGATCGCGCACCGGAGCCGGAGCCGGAGCCGGAGCCGGTGCGGCACCAACAACGGTCCCCACCGCGCGCCACTTTGCAAGTGCCTGAGGTGACGAAACAGCAGAGCGATTGGGAATGTCCAACGTGCTCTGCTCGTAATTTTGCGCGCCGAAATGCGTGTTATAAATGCACAACCCCGCGTGACAAGAATGCAAAGGTTTTAGCAGAGGAAATGAAGGAAACGTCGACGCTATGGATCAAGAACATCCCAGACGACGCGTCGGAGGAGCAGATGGCACATAAAATTTCTTGTGCGTTAGAGGATGGCGACATTTCATTCATTCGATCGATTAAAATGCCGCGCGAGTATGGCACCGACAAGCGCCGGGGATTCGCCTTTGTAAATTGTTCTACGAAAGAACATGCGAAGCGTGTTAAAGTGGCCATTGATCACACGCCGTTTCGCGATGACTGGGTCGGCGGCGTCATGAACTGTGAATTTTCATTGTCCGAAGTCTCGCACATCAGAGCTCAAGAAGACAAGAAATCGAGCGAACGCAACGCGATTGCACAGAATGCAATTTTGCAAGCTACGGCGGCGTCAGCCATGACGACTTCCACGGCTCGAAACGAAAACGACGAATACGTCTTTGACGACGCCACGGGATATTTCAAGCACAAAGTTTCGGGCATCTTCTACGATCCTAACTCGGGGTTATTTTACAACGCAATGACGTCTACTTGGTACTCATGGAGTGAATCAAAGCAAGAGTACACCGTCGTGAGTGCATCGTCGGCGCCGGTGGAGACGCGAGACGAGCCGAAGGAATCGAAGAAAACACCCTCTGCCTCACGCATCGTCCATGCGACGATCTCAAGCGCACCAGTCGTGCACAAACCATTGCAGCCGTCGGTGAAAGAGGCGAGTGTAGATGATGAAGTGGCTGCTCCGAAGTATCGCGATAGAGCAAACGAAAGACGAACGTTGCACGACAAACAATCCGTCGTCGCGTCATCCGTACCTGCTGGTAAAATCACCGGTGGACGCGTTCGCACACCTAGAACATAACAAGGTTTTCACTTCCTATGTGAACACGACGTAGAAAATTAGCAATGTAGAACATTTGTACCAGAGATCAGTCTCCTTATTTTGAACTCTTCTTCCAAACACGAAACCCGTCTGGAATGGAACGTTCGATGATTAGCAAAAGCGCTCCAATAAACGTCGGCACTGCCGTGCCATAATCCGCTAAATCATATTCTCGCTCTGGTCGCTTCGTGCTCGATCGCTTCGTGACTCTAGGCGTCGGCTTTGTCGGCACTGTGGCTTTCGTCATCTTTGCGACATCGCTCACGCGAAACGCGTCACGCACGCGACTCACACGCGCGACGGGTTCTGCGACTACAGCTTCGGGTGCCTCTACCTCCAATGGTTCAGCAGTGGGTTCTTTCACGACTTCCATGTCGACGACGACCGGCTGTAACGTCTTTGCTGCCTCTTCAATCACGACGGGCATTTCCTTTTCAACAACGTTGACTTCTCGCGTACTCGGAATCTCTACTTGCGCGCTAGCGGTCTCTTCTTTAACAACGACTGCTTGCTCTGGCGCATTCGTCTCAATCTCAATCGTTGAAGGCGTTTCGGGGACCATCGCTGTCGCCTTCAACTCAGTCTTTGGCGCCTTCGTTTTAGTCGGAGCAGCCTTCATCGACGCCGCGACGAGAACGCCAATCATAAGCACTGTTCCGACACCTAAAACTTTGGTTGGTTGTAACGTCGACGTGACTTTCGAATGCGTAGTCGCACTAGCCCAAATGTTTTGTACACCCTTCAAAGATTTTGGCCCTAGATCCGATAACGCGCTCGGCATGTGCTTCTTCTTCTTCGCCGCTGCTGGCGTAGTTCCGAGCGTTTTACTCGCCAACGCCGCTTCCTCGCCAAGTAAACGCACACGAACGCCGTACGATGCGCTTTCGATATCTACCGGCACGCGCAACGTTTGACCTACTTGAATAGTTCTGCGAACGCCAAGTGCACTGGCTTCAGCTATCGACGCTGTTGATGTTCCATGCGCCCGCGCGATGTCGTACAGAGAATCGTTCTTTTTGACGACGTAATCCAGAATCAACGATGCGTTTGTGTTTCCTTGGTCCCGTGCGACGACGTCGACGGGTTCATCAGCGCGTGTACCAGTCACGACGTTGAGATCGCCTTCGATGCTATGCTCGCTGTTCAAATCGCCGTCGGCGGCTGCGGCGCCGCTCGTCGTTCCCGCGCTCGTGCTCGCCGAGGCGCTCGAGCGCACGCGAGCGGTGCCGTGCGCTGACGGAGCGCGGTGTCGCGACGATCGTCGCGCTCCAATCGACGTCGTGGTGACGCGCACACATGCGCGCATTGTGAGTACGACGTATCCACTCGGTGTCGTCATCGAACGTCGCCCGAGGTGGTGCACTTTGACGCTGGAGCGAAATCTTGCTCTCGTGTTTTCAACGCCACGAGGCGATAGCAAAGAGATACGTGCGCCCCAGTCGTCGTCGCGGTGTCGCGCGTGGATTCGGGACAAATGCTGCCAACGACGACGGCACACGCGGCGGCGAGTCCGAGTAAAACCAGACGTCGCCCGGGTTCGTTCTGGCCCGGCGCGCTCGCCGGTGCGTCGGCATCGTCGTCGGGCACGAGAGGTGAAAATATAGACTACTACAATGGCTCGAAAGGTTCTCGACGGATGCGGGTTCGATCGCTATGCAGCGCATCTTGGGTGGATTATCTACTACTTGTGTGCTTTGTCACGTCGCTCGCCGTCGCTCGGTCTCTGCTTTCACGAAGCGATGACGCGACACTTGATGAACGACTTGCGGTCGCCCCACGTGTCGCCGCTCGACGCGTGGGGCCACACGATAGTCCCACAGCGGCTAACGGCACGCGTGCGAGTGATACATTTGGATCTCAAAATCCAGTGAGTCTGTACGGGCGCGCAGCTTTGTTGAACAACGAACCGGGATTCCCGCAGACGCCGCCGTTGGTGTTAAGCTCGACAGAACCAAAGGCTTACCTGTTGCGGCATTTCTTGTCTGACGAAGAATGTATTCATCTGATGGATTTGGCAAGGAAAGAACTCGCGCCGAGCACGGTTGTGGCAGAAGGAGGAACGTCAAAGAAGTCGAACATCAGGACGTCGGCTGGAATGTTCTTGAGAAAAGAACAAGATTCAATAGTGCGCAACATTGAGAATCGCATAGCGGCGCTTAGCGGCATTCCGTTTGACAACGGCGAGGGCATGCAGATTCTGCGGTACGATATCGGCCAAAAGTACGATCCGCATTACGACTACTTTCACGATACGGTGAATCCTGCGCCAAAACGCGGCGGTCAACGCATAGCCACGATGCTCATCTACTTGCAGGATACTGAGGAAGGTGGCGAAACGACGTTTCCAAATGCAAAAAAGCCTGAAAGTTTTCAAGCAAACGAAGCAAACAATCCGTTCAGTGAAGAGAATCATGGCGCGTTGACCGATTGTACGAAGAAGGGTATTCCTGTGAAAAGCGTCAAAGGCGACGCGATCTTGTTCTTTTCTTTAAAAGACGACTATACTCTCGACGGCGGTAGCTTGCACGGTGCGTGTCCAGTCATCAAAGGCCAGAAGTGGACCGCAGTCAAGTGGATGCGAGTGGCAAAGTTTGATGGTAACTTTCACGAACCGCTTCCAATGCCACCACTAACGCGACGAACCGATTCGCACCCTTGCGTGGACGAATGGGACGAATGCGAGCAGTGGGCGCGCGATGGGTGGTGCGAACGAAACGCCGAATTTATGACGACGAATAGCGGTTCCAGAGATAATAAAGGACCAGCGTGCGGGAAGTCGTGTGGACTGTGCGTTGATTCGGCGACTAAATCAACGCAGGAGATGTAAATTGTCAATACACATATAGCTTGCTTAGAACGACGACGACGTGAAACGATTGAAATGGCGCTGTTCGCTCGCGAGGTGTCTCACAACGCGCCTCACGATGATGAGTAACCGTCGCGCGTGGTCTGCCGCTGTGGTCGTCGTGGCCGCCGCGGGCGTCGCCACCGCGCGCGCCGCGACACAAACGTATTATTATAATCAAGTCACACAAGAAAGCCGATGGTGCGTACGTCGTCGTCGCGTGCGCCTTGCGTTTGTTTAAACCGTCGATCGTGCGTTCCGGAGTTTGGATTGCACAAACACTAACGGCTTTGCTCACGACGCATGCGTGTATACAGGGACGATCCGAATCATTTGGCGCCCTACGAAGACGAAGAGGGTCGTAAGTATTGGGTAGACGCGGCGACGGGGGAGAGCACGTACGAGACGCCGTGCGAATGGTACCAGACCACGTCCGAGGAGCACGATGACCGCGTATACTACGTGCACAAAGAAACCGAAGAAACATCGTGGGATCAACCAGAGTGTTTAGCGTGGGTGCGCGTTGATCCAGATTACGACGAAGACGTTCGTCAACGCGCGGCGGTTGCCGACGACGAAGACTCGGGCGACGTAGGAGACGTCTCAGGCGACGTAGACGTGGACTTATTACGATCCGACGCCGACAATATCGAGGTATAGGACGCGCGATGCGCCTCTGTGTGTGGCTGTGTGTGTGACGTTAAAATTATTGATAGTGATCGTCGCATCAGCACATTATCATCACCCAACGTACACGGGACCACTACAGTAGATGTAGGTGTACGTTTTGCAGTAGCGTTGTAAAAACAGTCACCCATGAGCTGGAATAATCCCACGCGCCGCACTCTGCGACGCACGCACCACGGCGTGATACTCGCCCACACGCGCGAACGAATCGTCGAGTGCGTTCCGTACCACTTTCGTGCGCGCGGTGCGCGTCACCACACGCGCGTGCGCACGCATTCGTCGTTTCGCACACCACCACCACCTCGTGTGACACGACACAAAAGCATGCGCGATGGCGCGCGGTAAAGACGGCGACGCGAGTACCAGCATGACACGCGACGAGAAGGATGATAGCGAAAATAGCCATGAACGTCTGGTCGAGCGTTTCACGCGGGCGTTACGCCTAGGTTCGGCGCGTTTGAAGTATCACCCAGCGGTCCGTCGGTTGGGCCGAGCGCTCGCGTCGACAGTTGACGAGACCATGTCGTCGTCGAGTGCGCTCGTGCTGCTCGGCGTGGTATATTATAACGACGACGACGATCTCGGCGATAAGGGGCGTGGTGGTGATGACGCGGGTAAGTCATCGGCGTGGATCGAGGCGCGTGCGGCATTCCACGCCGACTTTTTGTCGCGACTGTGGATGTCGTATAGGAGAAACTTTGCTTCGTGTCTGCGAGGAACGACGTGGAAGAGCGATGCAGGGTGGGGATGTACGATACGTAGCGCACAAATGATGCTTGGAAATGCGTTCAGTGTGCACACGCGCGGTCGGGATTGGAGGCGGGAGTTGGAGATCCAAGAGTGCCACGCCGTGGACGACGACGCCGGCGATGTATCGACGACTCGGCGTCGGAAGATTGCTAATTTAGCAGACATATTTCGCCGACAAGGTTCAGAAATCATAGCCACGAAGCGCGGGAGCGATAGTCAGGCAGATATCGTGCGTTGGTTTGCCGACGACGACACGTTGGCGCCTTATGGAATCCACAATGTTTGCGAGACGACGACGAGGTGGGGCATGCCCGCGGGCAGATGGTTTGAACCGAGCGTGATGTGTCGGGCCTTCGAAGTATTGATATCGCAACATGAGAAAATGCGCGATGAAATCATAGCGCACGTCGTGATGCCAACGTCTGAAGGCGAAGACGCGGGCGGCGTTCCACGTGTACGCCGTCGCGATTTGTTCGCCAAGAGCGCGGATGTCGGAAAAGCGTTGATTCTCTTCGTCCCGCTCGTTCTCGGCGCTGGAAGCACGATCAACACGAGGTATCTCAACCAGCTTCGTGCGATGTTAGCGTTCCCACAGTCACTCGGTATTTTGGGTGGTCGTCCTGGGAGCTCTTTGTACGTCGTCGGCTGCGCGTCCGAAGACGTCTTCGTCCATCTGGATCCTCACACCGTGCAAGACTCCACCAATTCCGACGTGGATTCTTACTATTGCCCACACGTCGCATACACGCGAGGTGACGCACTAGACCCCACGCTTGCGCTTGGATTTTACTGTCGAAACGCCCGCGAACTTGACAATCTTCTCGACGCCTGCGCTCGTCTAGCTCGAGAGCACGCGACCATTCCAATCCTCGACGTCGACGTCGAAGACGACCACCGCGACGTCGGCGTTGTGAGTCACGCCGACTCCATCTCGCACGATTCTCATCCAGCGATCGTTGATGATGAATTCTCCGATTGGGAATTCATCTAGTTGTAATTTGTTGTACTGTACTACCATTTCAACTCTCTAGAGCGCGCGGTGGTGGTGCGCATCCAAACCATCAGCAAATCAGATGTGTCGTGATTTTTTGGTGACGTCACCCAACGCCCCACGCCATCGACCAAGGCAAGCGACGCGTCACATCACGACCACCGCTCGACGACGACGACGACGACGACAATGTTTGCCATGACGACGACGACGACGACGACGACTGCACGCGCGACGACCGCACACGCCAACACCGCGGTGCGAAGGATGCGCACGCACGCGACACCCACGGTGGGGCGCGCGTCGCACCGCGCGTCAACCTTGACGATGAAGACGACCAAACGCCGATCGACGCACGTGGTCGTACGCGCCGAAGGCGAGAGCGGTGAAGTCGCGTCTGCGAGCTCGTTCTCCCCTGGAGGGTCGTTCGCCAAGGTGTGCGAGCTCGAAGAGTTGCCACGAGGCGAACGCAAGCTCGTGCGCGCGCTCGGGAAAAGTATATTGATGTTTTGGTACCGTGACCGCGTGTATGCGATCGAGTCGCGTTCCCCTGCGGAAGGGGCGTATTCTGAAGGCTTTGAACGCGCGAGATTGACGCAAGATGGATGCATCGAATGCCCGACGACGAAGAGCACGTTCGATTTGAAGACTGGGGAAATTAAGGAGTGGTACCCGGATAACGCGTGGCTGCGCATGTTGACGCCGCAAGATACGTGCCGTAACATGGAAGTGTTCCCGGTGGAGATGAAGCAGGATGGTATTTATGTTGATGCCAAGAACGGGTCGTTAGGTCCGGACTTTGTAGCACCCGTTGGTTTCGGTGGCTCCAACACGTCGCTCGAAAATAACAACGTGTTTGGCGTCGAGCCGATGATGTACGTTGAGGGCGAAGAGAAGGGCGTGAGCACGTCGTCCTCGACTTCGACGAAGATCGACCCCGGCCAGCTCGGTGGCGCGATTGCTCTTGCGGCTACTGTTGCCGTTGCGGGTTCGGCGGCGTGCTTGTACTATGAAAACTACATCGCTCTCGGGGCGCTGTGGATCGTCGGCTTTGCGGGCGCCGCAGCCGTGGCGCTGAAGGCGACTGGCGCGCTCGAAGACGAATAGATGCGTTGTCCAATCTATAAGAGAAAGAAGACCAAGAAGAAATAATACCAGCAGCTGATGCACATCATAGAAACCGCCAAAACCGACAAATACAACCTTGAAATCCAAAACACACACCAATACTTGACCACGAAACCGAACCAAATAAACGTCCGTACCGCATTCGACGGCGCAGTGTTTTCAAATCACAACTCATCATGGCTGCAACGAACGTGCAACACGTATGGTACGCATCATTCGGTTCGAACATGTGCAGTGAGCGTTTCGCGTGCTACGTTCGCGGCGGCAAAGTCGAAGGCATGGTGAAGGAGTGCGCGGGCGCGCGCAACTCGCATCTACCGTTCAAGCTCCCACCAACCTCCGATTGCCCGGTGACATCCATAAGGGCCCCGCATCGCATGTTCTTCGCTAAATCAAGTCCGATGTGGAGACACGGCGGCGTGGCGTTCCTCGACGTGAGTCGCCACGAAGTGGACGACGACTTGTTTACGTGGATGCGTCTCTACCGCGTCTCGCTTGATTGTTTCAACGACGTCTTCGCGCAAGAAAATGGACTCGATCCGTGTCAAGATGATGCGTTCAAACGATTCTCACCCGAGGAAGTCGTTGAAATGGGATTGAAAAGAAGTGGAGATCACCGCGTACGCGGGACGTGGTACGGTTACGTGCAAAGCCTGGGTACGATGAACGACGTCGAGCCTATTTTAACCTTCACGTTACCACCAGACTCCATGCTAACGATTGACGATGCGATTAATCCACCATCTCAAGAGTATCACGACGTCATCGCTCGAGGATTGATCGAGCTTGGCGTTGCGGACGACACCGCGCACCAGTATTTACAACGTCGGTACACTTTTGCAAACTAGAGCGCGTCGACGCGGCTTCGTCGCGCATGTATGATATGATATTGATTAGCATTGTAGAGTTGTGTGTTTTTTATTTGAATGTATTTTTTTGATTAAATGAATGTGTGTGTATCGAACAGCGGCAGCGCTCATACCTAATGTTTTGCAAGCTCAGAAGCGACTAAAGAATTTATTTGCCCATTTGAGCCGCAGCCGCTACTTCCGCGGCGAAATCTTCAACCTTCTTCTCAATACCTTCGCCGAGGTTGAATCGTTGGAAGCGGCGGATGGAGATCTTCTCACCGAGTTCCGCAGTAGCCTCCTTGACGAATTCTTCAACAGTCTTAGTCGTGTCCTTGATGTAGTCTTGCGTGGTGAGCGCCTTCTCGTTCACCAACTTATCAATGCGGCCTTGGACAATCTTCGCGCGGATAGCCTCCGGCTTGGACAAGAGGTCCTCCTTTTGCATTTCGATAGCGCGCTCGCGCTCAACCATCTCTTGGTCGGCATCAGACGGGTTCACGTACTCGATGTCCGGGCACGCGGCAACTTGCATGGCGATGTCGGCGGCGAGCGCCTTGAATCGGTCACCGCGAGCGACAAAGTCGGTTTCGCAGTTGACTTCAACGAGCACACCAATGCGGGAACCGGCGTGGATGTAAGACGCGACGGCACCTTCGGCGGCGATGCGGCTCGCCTTCTTGTCCGCAGACGCCATACCCTTCTTGCGCAAGAATGCGGTAGCTTCCTCAATGTTGTTGTTGTTTTCGGCGAGCGCCTTTTTGCAATCCATCATACCGGCGCCAGTGGCGTCGCGGAGTTGCTTGACGAGCTTGGCATCAACCTTGACGGCATCCGCGGCCGGGGCAGCTTCTTCCTTCTTCTCCACCTTGGGAGCAGCCGGCGCCTCAGCCTTGACTTGGGTTTGCGCAGCAACTTCAGCGGCGAAATCGTCGACGCGCTTTTCAATACCTTCGCCGAGGTTGAATCGTTGGAAGCGGCGGATGGAGATCTTCTCACCGAGTTCCGCAGTAGCCTCCTTGACGAGTTCATCGACAGTCTTCGACGTGTCCTTGATGTAATCTTGCGTGGTGAGCGCCTTCTCGTTCACCAACTTATCAATGCGGCCTTGGACAATCTTCGCGCGGATAGCCTCCGGCTTGGACAAGAGGTCCTCCTTTTGCATTTCGATAGCGCGCTCGCGCTCAACCATCTCTTGGTCGGCATCAGACGGGTTCACGTACTCGATGTCCGGGCACGCGGCAACTTGCATGGCGATGTCGGCGGCGAGCGCCTTGAATCGGTCACCGCGAGCGACAAAGTCGGTTTCGCAGTTGACTTCAACGAGCACACCAATGCGGGAACCGGCGTGGATGTAAGACGCGACGGCACCTTCGGCGGCGATGCGGCTCGCCTTCTTGTCCGCAGACGCCATACCCTTCTTGCGCAAGAACACGGTAGCTTCCTCAATGTCACCGTTGTTTTCGGCGAGCGCCTTTTTGCAATCCATCATACCGGCGCCAGTGGCGTCGCGGAGTTGCTTGACGAGAGCGGCGGAGACGCCGCCGGCGGCGGCGGCAGCCTTTGGCTTCTCAGCAGCCGGGGCAGCCGGAGCGGCGGCCGGGGCAGCGGCGGCGGCAGCGGCGGGAGCAGCTTGCTTAGGGGCCTGTGGAAAGAAAAGTCCGTATCAGTACAGGGTCCAAAGAAATAAATTATCTAGGTATTACAACGGCGGATGATGATGCTTCAAGCCGCTTCGTTGCTCATTCACTCACCTCCGCGGCGGGCGCCGGCGCAGCAGCGGCGGCAGATCCCTTGGGGAACATGTCCGCACTGATTCCCTTCTTCTTGAAGGCGTATTCCAAAGCGCTGGCGCTGTTGTCAACGACAGATTGCGCCTCAGCGTTCATTTCAGACAACTGCGTGTTTCGGGATAAGGCGGCGCGAGGTTAGTCTTCTGCAATCGCGCACACACACACGCGCATATACGAGCACACAACGAGACGAGTATAGCCATGAACGACACACAATCACAATACTTACGTCAAGCTTTTCCTTCATGGAGAGCTTCACCTTGGCGCCTTCGATGCCGATGACGGTGACGGTGACCTTTTCGCCGACCTTGCAAAAGTCTTCGACGTTGACGTTGAAGTCATCAGAAAGTTCGGTGATGTGAACCAAGCCTTCAACGCCTTCGGCAACTTCAACGAAGGCACCGAACGGTTGAATAGACTTGACTTCACCCTCAATCTTTTGCCCCTTCTTCAAAGCCTTGACGGCTTGCGACTTGACGTCTTGCGCCTTTTTGTACGCTTGGCGCGCGGCAAACTTGGCTTCTTGTTCAGACTTGGCCGCCGCGAGTTCTTCTTCCGTCGGCGGTTGCTTCATGGTTAAAGAAATCTTGTTATCCTTGATTTCCTTGATCCACACCTTCACTTCTTGGTCTTCAGAGACAACTTCAGAAACCTTGTCGACGAAACCCGCTTGGAGTTCAGAAATGTGCACGAGACCATCCGTCTTGGCGCCAAAGTCAACAAAGCAGCCGTAGTCTTGGATGCGCTTCACCTTGCCAGTAAAAGACGCACCAACGACAACCTGGTCTTCTTGAACGGTGATGTTCTTGCGCGGGAAGCGGCGACGAGTCTTCTTCTCGTCGCCGGCGTCAGCCGCCGCGGCTTCAGGTTCTGACACGGCGGCGACGACGGTGCGTCGAGCGACAGCCTTGTTTTGGGTTCTATTCCACGTCGCAAACGCAACACGACATCGTCAGTACGCGAGCTTGAAATCCATACCCATCATTTACGCTTCACGCGCATCGATTCGCGACATCGCGGGCGTATCACGAGAGCCCACATCGTTCCAATCGCACGCGCAGCGCAGGGTCAGCGACGCACCTCGGGGCGACGCGCGCGTGGACGCACGGGCGAGCAATCTGTGCGCGAACGCGAACGACACCGCGCGAGGTCAGTACGAGACGAAACAAAAATATTCACCACCCATCTCACGCCGTCCGTCCTCGCGACGTCCGCGCAGCCTTCGCGCCGGGGTCCGCGCGCGCCGCCATCGTCCGCGCTGACGTCGATGGATAAGCGCGCCGGCACCGCTCGGTCGCATCCTCCCGTCCCGCGCGCGCGACGACGACGACGACGACGACGACGCGCCGCATCGCGTGTACGCATGCATCGTTTCACCTACCGCTTGCATCATGGCGCTGGTTGACATCGCGTGCGCGTGTGGTTCGAACGACGACGACGACGACGACAACAGCGTCGACGACTGGCGCCGCCGCCGTGCGCCACGGTCGCCACGGTCGCGGACGGTCGCTGACGCGGGTCCACGGCTCGCCTGTCCGTGGACCAGGGGCCTTCGTCGCCCCGCGTGCACCGCCAAAAAGCGCGCTTTTTTGTTTTTTGTTTTATGTTTTTTGTGTCCATCGCACGCGTACGATGACCATCGAATGCACCATCACGCGGTCGTGCGTGTGCGTGCGTGCGTGCGTGCGTCGTGCGTGTGCGCATGTGGGCATGTGGGATACCATGATATAGAGGGTTGTACCTATATAGTATATGATGATGAGATCCATCCGTGGACATCCCACATCACACACCCATCGACGGACGCCCTGCGCCGCGATGAGGGTGGGTGGGCCCACGCCCATCCATCTATGCCCCCCCCCTCTTGGGCTTTTTTTTCCTCGGCGTCATCCGTGTGTGCGTGGTCAGGCGTGCGCATGATGCGTGGGGTGGTGATTGGTCAATCACCCCCCTCATCGCGAGTGATTCGGGTCGACGCACAGATCCACGTGGACCGCGCGCGAAGGTCGTTGCGGCATTGGGTGACGACTATCCAAACCGTAACGAATCTTTCGAGGTACGTGTAGTGACGTGACGTAGTGGGCGTCGAACGGGCGATCAGCGAGCGTGGATGAGATGTGTGGGGCGGACGACGACGACGACGACGACGACGACTTGGGGCGGGGACGGGGGTGTGCGTCGAGACTCGCGATGGGTGCGATCGATGGCGCCATGGGCCCTTGTGGGCATCCACGTGGGATTGCGAGTGACGGGTCGATGGGCGACGGGTTTCGCGTCGCGCGCGCGTCCATGGAGACTGACAAATTTATTTATTTCATGCCGTGCAGGTGTATCACTCGCCCGAGTATTCTATAACTCGACACGAATAATACAAACAACATGAGCTTGTGCAACGCGATGAAGATTGAGACGACGAGCGCGCTCTCGGCGCGCGCGCACGTGCGAGGGGCACGAGCGGTCCAGGCGTCAACGACGGCGCCGGCGCGCGCGATGCGACGATCTTCTTTGATCGTGCGCGCGGCGACGGAAGAGGAAATGCTTAAGAAGTACCCTCTCGGCGGCGACGTGTACAAGGTTGAGCTCGACTGCTCGCAGTCAAACATCCAACTCGGCTTGTTGTTACAAGAAGGCCCTGACGGACGCCCTGCGGTGAAGACTGTGCGCCCGGGTGGCACGGCCAAGGGCAAAGTGAGTGTTGGCGATGTCATTTTGGCCACGACGTACACTGAACTCAAGGGCGTTTCCGAAAAGAGCTGGGGGAGCGCCGCTCGTGGTTGGATTGACACCGAAGAAATCGAGTACGCGCAAACCGAAGCCGCGATGACGACGAACTCGTCCTCTCTTGGGATGATTCTCAGCAAGAATTACAAGGCGACTGGCATTCGCAAGGTGAACGTCGACAGCGACGTGAAGGCTTGGGCCGCCAAGATTGCCGCCGAAGCTCGTGCGAAGAGAGCGGGCAACTAAATCTCGACATCGAGACGTCGCGTACAATAACGCGTCAACGACACGAAACATGCCCGCTTGAATTATAATCACCAACAAAATAACAATTCATTATCTTTTTCGTGTGAGTGAAAACATTCATGCATCGATCATAATATCCGTGCCGTCGATAGCTGATACTAACTACGGTCGGCAGGTCGTCTTCGCGCCGCGACGACGCTGGCTTGTACACAACTGCTGAGATGACGTTGACTCCATATCACGTCGCGTGTCGTGAACGTCGCACGCGAGTGCTCACGAAGAAGTATAAAGCACGAATACGTCGCCTTTGTCCGTCGTGAATCTTTTCGCTCTCACGCGCCAGCGTTAAACGCGCTCGTCGAGCGCTATGGATAGGTTGCGCCGCGAGGGCGGCCGCTATTCAGCGTCGACACCGTCGTCGCGCGCCAAACCTGTTGCGCAAGGCGAAGACGAGTATGGACGCGTGGTGACGCTTAAACAATCGTTTGGTTTCATTCGATGCGGGTCGCGCATCGAACCGAACGGTAGGGAGACACAAGTATTCTTTCACGCGAGCGAGTTTCACCCAGAGATTCCAAACCGAGACAAACCGTCGCTCGATCCGGGAGATTTGGTGAAGTTTACCACCGCGCCAAGCGCGAAGGGTGATGGTCAAACAAATGGCTTCAACGTGCGCAAGTGCGAAGAAAGTGAAGTTGCCGTGACGGTGCTGGCAAAAGATATTTTGGGTGTCATTTCGCGCACTCTTCGCGGGAAAATGAAACGAGACGCGTACGGCGGACGCTTAACTTACGACGCGACCAAGGTGACGCCAGCCGTAAAAGAAGATAACGACAATAACCATGATGCTTCTCAAAATATTCAAGCAGACGGAGCTATGTCAAAGGAATCCGAAACCGGCGACGCCACAAATGCTGACGACGAAACTGACGTTGCATCGATGACAGATCCAATCGAATTTGTTGGGGACGATTTACACGATGAATGTCGGCTTTCGAAGCTAAAGAATGGTGTTGTGGTGAAATTTACGCTTTTGTACGATCCGTACAAGCGTACGACGCGTGCAGTGGACATTCGAGAGGCGTTTCCACAGCCAGACAAGAAGAAATCAGATGACCAACAAAATGTCACGGGCGCGGACAGTGACAATTGGAATAGAGAAAAGGTGGCGATTGAGGAAGAGTTTGGCGTTATTAGTATCGTGAAAACGAGTTATGGTTTTATCAAGTGTTGCTCTAGGTCGAAAGACTTGTTCTTTCATTTTAGTGAATTATCAGAAGATCCCGACACGCTTCGCGTCGGGCAAGAGGTGAGCTTTCGCATCTCTGAAGAACCTCGGTCAGGAAAGACAGTAGCCGCTGGTATTCGTTTCGCGCCTAAAGGCAGCGCGGTGTTTGAGACTGTGGACGAAAGAATCTGTCGAGGAGTTTGCAAGGCGAAATTACTCTTCGTCAAGGGCTTTCCGGGCAAGGATGACGGCCGCGGGCCTCCTCCCAAGGGGATGATTGAAGAATCGCCGGGGAAAGAGTACGCGTTTAATCGTGCAGCACTCGTCGATCCGAGGCGCAACCCACACGTAGGTGACTTGGTGCAATTTTGCGTTCGTACCGATAAGCGCACTTTGGTCGAATCAGCGTGTAAGGTTGAAATCATGCGTTTCGTCGGTAAAGTAACGAGTACCAAGTCAGATGGCTTGTACGGCTTTGTCGAGCACGTCGACCCAGGCACGGGCGAGTCTGGAAAGGCGTTCGTGCATGGTGCCGAGGTGGAAGGTAACTCCACGTTGAATGTGGGTGATGAATTAGAATATTCATTGCAAGTCGGCCGTAAAGAAAACGAGTTCACTGCGAAACGCGTCAAGGTGACCACCGCGGCGCCCATCGATCCCAACGCGCCGCCGAAAGAAAAGTCATCAGACTCTCCGCGCAGCGCGCGAGATAATCAATTTTCTGGGTCGCAATTCGTCATCACCAAAGGTCCAGATGGTACTCGTGGGTTTTCTCTCGGTCGTGGCGCTGGGCTGGCGGAAAAGGCGGCAGCGATCGTCAGTCAGCTCTGCATTGACGCCGCGGCGTTTGTGCCGCCATCTCTCGGAGCTTCGACGGCGGGATCGTCCTCGTTATCTCTCGCCGACGACGTTGAAATCAACCCCGACGCCGTTGAAGACGCATAGATTCCGTGCGTGCGTGCGTGCGTGCATATAATAGGGTAATAGGTTGAAATATCATCGTTGCACACACAATGACAATCACATTCACGCGCACACCGAGCCGAGACCCAACTTGCCATTAACGACCAGACCAGTCTAGTCGCCACACGCGCGCGCGAAAACAATGCCGCACCGCGCATCGTCGGCGTCGTCCCCAATCATGATTGATTTGGATGGCATTTTAAGTCAATACACGGGTAACGCCATCATCGATCGATTGTTATGCATCGCGGCAACCACGACGTCGGCCGACGTAGCGCGCGACGCGTTGCGCAAAACCAAGGAAGCCATCGAGCGCGGTGGCCTGGATGAGTTTTCTAAGCCGAAAACCTCCAACGGAGTGGCGTACACGCGCGCGAAATCATTGGCGGAAACCCTTGAGATAACCGACGTCGACTTTACGGATGATTGGTTGCACGAGAACAACGCCCGGGCCAGGGCCGAGCTCGCTGAACTCGACAAGGGACTTTCTGAAAAAATAACTGAACGTGTCAACGAGAACATTCGCATGCAGTTTGTCGAACTTGGCGATCATTATTACGACAGGGGTGATCTGAAGAATGCTCTCGCATACTACTCTCGCACGCGCGATTACTGCTCGACGCCCAAGCATATTCTTTTCATGTGCTTGCGAGTGATGGCGGTGTGCATAGAGATGAACAACTTTGCACACGTTGGCATTCACGCGACCAAAGCTCACCGTGCGCTCGATGACATGGCGGATGGGGATGATGAAAGCGTATTGATATCGCGGGCAAAGGTGTTTTGTGCGTGTGGCATTGCGAATCTTCGCTTGGGTAGGTACAAGGATGCGGCGAATGACTTTTCTTCCATTCCAGTTGAAATTTCGACGTCGTACGCCAGCATGTGCTCAGCCAGGGATGTGGCTTTGTATGGCGCACTGTGTGCCTTGGCGACGTACAACCGCACGGAACTTCGAGACATTGTGTTGAACAATAAGAAGAATGCGTTTCGCGCGCATCTTGAGGCTGCATCAGACGTGCGAGAAATCGTGAATACTTTCTTTGAATCCAAGTACACGACGTTGTTTTCGGCGCTCGAGCGGTTGAGACCGTGGCTCGAGCACGACCTCCATTTACGCGAACATATTACGTCAATTTACAAACGCATTCGTGATCGTGCGTTGATTCAATACTGTGAACCGTACATTTCGGTTGATTTAGAAATCATGGCGAGTGCGTTCAACACAACTTCGCTAGAGTTGCAACGCGAAATCGCGACGCTCATCGAGAATGAAAAAATCAGCGGACGCATTGATAGCCAGCGCAACACGCTCACGTCGTCGAGCACGAACGCTCGGGCGGATACTTTAGAACAAATTTTAGCTGATGGCGAAATGCACGAACAGCAAACGCGATCGGCGCTGCTTCGTCTTTCGCTCTTGCGAAACGACGTCGTCGTCCGCGCGAACGGCGTTGGCGCCAAAGACGACGACGCCGGCGTCAAACCTTCGCGCATTAGCAGCATGGACGTGTCTATGAGCATGCTAGGCGAACGTAAAGCATTGAGTTAAATGTTTTGCGTTCAACTTTTTCGGGGAAGCAACCGAAGAACGGTAGACGATGAAATAAAATGTATCGTATCGAAGCACACGCGTCGGAAAAGACGACAAAATGAGTTGTTTGCCGACATTGAACGACGCACGACTGAGTCCGACTGCACGAGACACGCTGGTGACTGCAACTCCTCAAGAGCGTTGATAAGCGCTACTAACACATAGCACGCACCTGCAAGCCGCGCGCGCGCCGCCCCTTGCGTCCCTCGCGTCGCGCATCATCCGCGTGCCACGGCGCGATCGATCGTGCTCCATCGTCGTCGCAATCCAACCATGGAAAACTATGAGAAGATTGAAAAGATTGGCGAGGGCACGTACGGAGTGGTGTATAAAGCCAGGTCAATTCGTGACAATCTCACCGTAGCGCTAAAACGCATACGACTCGATCAAGACGAAGAGGGCGTGCCATCTACAGCGATTAGAGAGATTTCATTGTTAAAGGAGCTGAGGCACGAAAACATCGTATCGTTGATGGAAGTTATACATCAAGAGACAAAACTTTACTTGGTGTTTGAATATTTAGATTTAGATCTAAAGAAGCACATGGATAGTTCACCGCACATTTCAAACGATCGGATGGTGATTAAAGGGTACGTGTATCAGATCTGCGCGGGAATAGCGTTTTGCCACGCGCATCGCGTGTTGCACAGAGACTTGAAGCCGCAAAATTTACTCATTGATAAATCCACGAACGTCCTAAAGCTGGCTGACTTTGGCTTGGCGCGTGCTTTTGGGATTCCAGTGCGAGTCTACACTCACGAGGTGGTGACGTTGTGGTATCGAGCGCCAGAGATTCTGCTCGGAGTGAGGCACTATTCTACACCCGTTGACGTCTGGTCCATTGGTTGCATCATGGCTGAAATGATCAACCACGCACCGCTGTTCCCGGGCGATTCGGAAATCGATGAGTTGTTTAAAATTTTCAGATTGTTAGGAACGCCGACTCCGGAAACCTGGCCAGATATTGACCAGTTACCAGATTACCAGGAAGGCTTTCCAAAGTGGTCGGCAAAGCCGTGGGAGGACTTATGTCCAAATTTGGATGAACAAGGCGTGGACTTGTTGATGAAAATGCTCCAATACGTACCCGAACGTAGAATTTCAGCCAAAGAAGCGTTGCAACACCCGTGGTTTAGCGATTGGCTTGAGCAACGAGGAGGAACGAGCTAAAAGTAAAGGCCAAAATTGCGTTGCGACGGCGCGTTGCGAATCAAATCTACATTCCAAAGTAGCTAGAATGGAGAGTGTATTATTACAAAAACTTACTGTAGCACCAATAAATCTATCACCATCGTCTTTCGTTGTCCATGAGAAGAGATCAAAAGGTAAATCTCTGCGTTACGCGCGCTTGATGGACGTCGGCCACTTTCGTTCCTTCTTCGCTGGCATCTTCATCTCACCCGTCTTTTCGTCGTATTCGCACGGCAACGCGGCAGCTGTACCTTGGAATACATTCAACACCGTAAACGCAAGAATCGGGGACAAATCAATGCCGCCCAAAGGCGGGATAACGCCGCGGAACAAGTTAAGGTACGGATCGCACAACGTCGCGAGCGGGTACGCCAATTGTCTCGGCGGGTTCGGGAACCACGTCAAAATCAATCGACCAATCAACAGCGTGTTGTAAATGTTCAACGTGGAGAAAATCCCAGACGTAATGACGCTCTCGACGGCAGAGTCTCCAGGAATCATCGCCGCGAGAAACTTTCCTCGCCCGCGCGGGTGACAACGCAATCCGTCGCCGTTCCCACGCGCGCGACCTCGCACAGTGACACCAGACGCACCCGCGCGCTTCATCGCAACATTCACCGCCATCGCACCGACTGCGGCGCGTCGCAACTCCTTCATCGCCCGCGCAGACGTGCGCACGATCGACGCGGGTACCGATGCATCGTCACCATTCGCGTCGTGCGTCAACGCGCGTCCGAGGGCGTTCGTAAACGCATCCATGTCGAGTCCACGGCTGGGTGGAATACAAATCAACGCGTCTCGCCGTGCGCGCGTTCGATCTCGCGTGCGATGCGCGTCCGTCGTCGTCGTCGTCGTCGTCGTCTGCCGCCGCTCGCGCACGTCCCGCACGTGGCACTGGGGTGACGTCAGAGTGTGGACATCCTCTGCGTTCACGATTGGTCGTTCACCCCCACCACCGCTGGTGCAGCTGTCCCCAGTCCCGAGAAGGACGCAGGGACGAGACCCTGGCGCGGCGGACGACGGCGCGCGCGGCAGACGACGGCGCGCGCGCGTACGATTCGTGCGCGAGGCATGGACGATTCGTGCGGCCGCGGCTGCGACGTCGTCGACGACGACGACGACGACGCGGCGACGTCGACGGTGACGGTGACGGTGACGACGTCGTTTGACGTGCGCAAGGGCGTGGACAGGTCGGCGGCGACGGTCACCTTTGAAGACGATGCGCGCGACGTGCGGGTGTGCGTGCGACAGAATCGCGATGGGGACATCGAGGTGGATCCGACCGCGCGATGGGTGTGGGATTGCGCGCCGAAGACGTGCGAACACTTGTGTGCGCGCGCAGAGGAACTCGTTCGAGGGAAGCGCGTGATTGAAATCGGCGCCGGCACGGGGTTGCCAGGCTTGGTGTGCGCGCAACTCGGTGCGACGTCGTGCACGTTGACTGATTTACCATCCGAGCTCAAACTTTTAGAAGAGAATGTTGCGTCGAATGACACGCGTTCATGTTCGGTCGATGTAGACGCGCTGGCGTGGGGCGACCTGAGCGAAAGATTTCAACGCGAACGATTCGACCTGTGCGTATGCAGCGACGTTCTGTATCACCAACCGCTCGATGTTTTCCGCAAGCTGGCCGATACACTGAAAGCGGTGGTGAAAAAAGCAGGTGGGACGTTAGTTTTCGCGTATTACTTTCGCGAGAATTTGATTCATGACGCGCATTTTTTTGAGTATTTGGATGAAGCGTTTGAGGAAAAAACGCGCGTTGAGTTTGCTGATTGCCCAGATATCTGGCTATTCGAGCTCGTGTTGCGGTGATTCTTTCTTCTATAGACATAGCACATAGGTAGTGGTATTGATTATTGTAGCCTTTTTTTGAGTAGTTACGCGTACGTCGTGCGTGTCAATGTCAGCCTAAATGCGCTTGAGACGCGCGCGAATAATGCCCCTGACAGGTAGTCGAATCGTCTTTTTAGCCTCGAATCACGAACGGTCCTTTGTATGGGGGTACCAAATTGAGGAGTGTCGGTCCGCGGAACCGCATACCAGCGCACGCCCTCGGCGACGACGACGACGACGACGACGACGACGACGAACGAGCACGTAGAATGACTTCATCGTTGGTATTCGGGCAACTCAAACGTCTTCACGACGCCACCGCGGGCGAGGACACGGTGTATGAGCTCAAGACGGAGCAGCCATTCACGATTGGGCGACAAAGCGGGTGCGAGATTCGTTTGGCGTCCTCGGCGGTGTCGCGCAAGCACGCGGTGTTAACCGTTATCGACGGCGTACCGTGCTTAAAAAATATGTCCAAATTGAACCCTGTGACGCTGAATGAACGATTGCTCGATGCGGAGAACGCGGTGAAGCTCAAGCACGGCGACGAGATTGGCATTCAACTCTCCCCCGAAGAAGAAGCGACGTTTATTTTCGAGTCGATTGGTGGAGAGCTCGTTGTTCGCTCACCCTTGAAAGAAAATGGTGGTAATACTCCTATGAGTGCGCTTAACACATCATCATCGCCAATCAAAGGCAGTCCCGGTAAGTCGTCCCCGAAACGATTATCGGCGCCGGGCGACGACGAAAACCGCGCACCAGGTTCTCAACAGCGAAGTACCCCTCGACGAGCTGCGGCGATGAACGCTCTTATTGGAACGCCAATGCCCACGAAGGATATTTTGAACCAAGTCAGCGAACTCAAGATGTCTGAAACTCGCGAGCGTCGTAATTCGTCGTCTGTGAAGTCCCCAGCGCGACACGACGTCACGCTCATCGGCGGCGACTTTTCGTTCCAAGACGACCAAGACCATTGCGGAACGCCCGAGGAAGACAACCTTCAAGTACCCAAATCACCTGGAAAAAGTGCCTTAAAAGCGCCACAGAATCGACTCGCCACTCGTCCGAGTACTATCCGCCGTCGATCCATTTCATTTGCGAGCGAGCAAGAGCTAGAGGCTATCAAATGGATTGCTCCGCACAATGGCAAGGTTGAGTTGTGCGGTCGCATCGCGCCGATTGCACTCGACACGAACCGTTCGCCGCGTCAACGACGAACGCCATCACGGAGCCCAGTGAGTGCAATTAAGGTGGCCGTTCCGATTATCGAAGAGCCTGACTCGCCGGCGCAGCCACTCGCGTTGCCCGCACCTTCTCCAAAGCGCACCGCTTCGCCCAAGAAGCGTCGGTCGAGCATTTCATTCAAGGCTGTTGAAGATGGCGAAGAAAATGAGACACCTGATGCGAGTTTCACTCGCAGCGGTAGTCAGCTTCAACGCAAAGATACGCCCCGGGCAAGCACACGCAGCAAGCCATCGATGACGCCCATGTCTCCGGTGGACTCATCCATGAAATTTACTCCAATCGTCATGTCTGAGATGGATGACGATGAAAATGTTGATCGCACGGAAAGTTTACCATCGATGACGCCTCCGGCTAGCGCGAGCATGAACAACTTCATGTCTCGCATGGAATCTGCGGCGGCGACTCCGAGCTCAGAATTCAAGCGCCCCCGAGCGCCGCACAACACCCCGGTGGCCGAACTCAACAATCAGTCTCCTGCGAGTGTGGGGTTCGATTTGGCTGGTTGGAACTTGTTCCGCTCAACTCCTGGTGCCACACCTGCTGCTTTGGCTGGAGTTTTCGACCGTGATGAACGTTGCGACGCTATTTTGCGCGCTGTGCAACAATTGGAGGCAGATGCCGAGGCTGACATGACGGCTGCTGACGAGATTGATGGCGCTTTGGCGACGTTGCCCACGCCTCCAAGCACGAAAAAGCGAGTGCAAGAGTGGTTGAGCACGGACTTGGCTCTTGCAGAAGTACCTGATGAAGAAGCAGAGAATGAAGAAGAACCTGTCGCGAGTCTGCCGTGGAACGGCACGGGATCGCCGTCGCCTGCAAAATCCATCGTAGTCAAAATGAAGAGAAAGTCTCGTCGTCGGGCCAAGCAAAGTGGTGTCAGTTTGCGAATGGATCAACTGCACCGAGCGTTGAAGATGACTCGCGTGGCGTTGGTGAAGGAACGCAAACGAAGCGAAGCGTTGAAAGAAATGTATCTCGAGCTCATGAGCGCGCAACAAGATAACGTCTTCGTCGCGTCACACGATCAGCCGAAAACGCCAAAGGTTGCGATGAACATCAACATTAAGGAGATGACGCCGGCGCCGGTGAAAACGCCAAAGGTTGCGATGAACATCAACATTAAGGAGATGACGCCGGCGCCGGTGAAAACGCCAAAGGTTGCGATGAACATCAACGTCAAGGAGGCGACGCCCAAAACTCCCAAGGTGGTCATGCAGATTACCATCAACGAAGCAGCGAAAGCGACACCAGTGATTTCTAACGCACAGTTGCCGAAAGCGTCGTCGCCAAAGGCGAAAAAGACTGCTGTCAAGTCACACGTATGCGCCGAGTGCGAAGTTGAGGACAAATGCAAGACCATCAGCTGCGTTTCTTGCCAAGTTGTCTATCACTTGAAGTGTTGCAAGCCGAAATTGACGCGCACGCCAAAAGGTCCTTGGTCGTGCAGTTCTTGTCCTGAAGTCGAGGCAGAGACCGCGGTCGTCGCTGAAAAGCGCTCGCGCGAATCCGACAAAGCTGACATCAAGCCGACGCGCTCGACGCGAAGCCGGCGTAATTGAATTGGATTGGATGCGCGCCGTCATGTCAAAGAGAGTGAGTCTTAAACACGGTACGCGGCATCGTTTCACTGCATTTGTCTATGATCATTTCTAACACACGAGTAGTAGTACATCAATTTTGTGTAAAACATGATTACATCAAAGCGTGTCGTCGCCGCCATATCCACACTCGTCAGCGTGCCAAAGACATGTCGTCCTCGTGTGCGCCCGCACAGGCGTGCCTTTTGCGACGCACAGCACCCGGCCATTGCGCTCCTGCGCGTCGGGCCGCCGCGACGCTATCGCGCCGTCACCGCTCGTCATCCGCGCGCGCTGTTCAAGACGACTTACTCTCGCCGGTCCTCGATGCGCCCATGGCATTCGCGCCCGACGCCGTGGATGGCGTGTCGGTCGCACTCCCGCTCCTCGCCGCGCTCGTCGCCATTGGTGGGACTCGAACTGCGCTGTATGCGTCGCTTCAGTACGCCACCGCGGGTTTTCTTGGGCGGCAAATCGCCCGCGAAAGCGTCGTCGTCGAGCTTGGCATGGACACGAAAAATCTGTACTACTATCC
>Ga0181557_1001708_pt1 | contig 24107 bp, 22 predicted proteins | sample 011ome_23_FD_148632 | JGI IMG/M metagenome (GOLD analysis project Ga0181557, IMG submission 148632) | Coastal salt marsh microbial communities from the Groves Creek Marsh, Skidaway Island, Georgia - 011506CT metaG (spades assembly) | ecosystem: Environmental > Aquatic > Marine > Intertidal zone...
AAAAATGCCGCTGTCGCTATCACCATTGCTAAAGCAGCTCTAGATCCAATCCAAATCAACTTTGAATCAATCTAACTCCTGCATTCTATGTTAAATAAATCCGTTTTACTGTGTTATTAAGCAGAAAAGCCTTACTTATTAGCTAAATATTGACTAAAACAGCACTGTTTTACTCAGAATCAGTGTTTTTTTGCCAAACACCGGGCAATTTAGACAAACTGGCAGGAAATGGATGAAATGCTAATTCAGCTTAACTTACTGATTATTTGTAACTTATAAGAGGGTAAATTTTTAAATGATTGAAATATTTTTTGAGAAAAAAGGGCTGGCAACTTTGACAAAGAAGCTCAGTTCAATATAAATACCAGGGTAGAGTAACCTGCATAAAATCAGCAAGGCGCTGATTATGCGGTGCATAAAAATCTTCCAGTTCGCTTCTGAGTTTGTCGGTCATATGCGAATACTCCTGCGTATGATGCAGTGTATCCAGCCTCAGATCTGTGACGGAATTAAAGCCGAGAAACTCCAGCGCCCGATTAACAACATTCCCCCGGTCTCTAAGCAGATCTTCGGTAAAAAGCAGCAAAAAGCGATCGCGATCAAAGCATTTCAGCCAGTTATCCAGTTGGCTTGCATAACAACCACGCCTTAGCAGTGAACACATCTTCAGATCATCTACCGGGAGCTCAGGATCAGCCAGTAACTTCTGCCAATGACTCTCACCTTCGCTTTTCTCAAGCGCAATCGCGTCCTCAGGAGTACCGGAATAATGCCGATAACGTTTCATCTGATTAAATTGGGACCAGAAACGATCAACCGGATTTCGCATCATCACGATGAATTTTGCCTCGGGGAAGTCACTATGTATCCACTCGGGACAATGGGGATGAGTCAGGTAAAACGGTGTTGCCTCCCCGGTTACTTGCTGGCTTTTTTTGCTTGGAAAGCGTTCAAGATAATCATCCAGAGTTTGCCCCTGGTAGCGGTGTATATCGTAATAATGCAACTCTTTCTCTTCAGGCAGCAGGATATCCGGGTGCTGTGCAAGATAATTAAATAGAGAAGTGGTACCGCACTTCATGCCGCCAAGAATAAAGAAATCAGGCAGCTTGTTATGACTTTGCTCACTCATTCGTTTGGCGTCTTGGTGAACAATGTGCTGTGTGATTCAGAACGCTCGTCTTCAGGACGCCCGTTAGTGTAATAGTAAAAGGATAGCGACTTGCGGCTTTCACCCTGCGGGCATTGCAGGGGATGCGGATGGCCATGGTAGGAAGAATCCGAGGTATTAAAAATCACTGTCCGATTAAAAACCGGCGCAATTTTTTCATAACAGCGACTAATATCTCGATCCCACAATTCCAGCTGACCACCCCACTCTTCCTGCCAGTCTTTATTCAGGTATATCAGCATATTCAAACGCCGATCGAGATTCAGTTTGGGGTGTACATTAAAATCAACATGCACTTTCAAAAAGCCTCCGGGCAGGATCTGGTGCAAACCGGCACCGCCAAAATAAGGGTCCGGAATAAGCCCTTCAATGCCGGTCAATTGCTCAAGAAATCCCAGCATATAAGGCGCATTCATGGCTTGCAGAAAATCATATAAAAAAGGATCAATGTCACAGGTATGCCAGAAGCCCAGTTTTTTTTCTTCCGCGTTATCAAAACGTCGCCATTGCATACCATCAGGTCGGGGAAAAACATTCAGCACTTTTTCCAGCACCTCATTTTCAAACAGATTGTCTATCACAATATGCGGGAACGGCTCCGCAGTCTGATACCCGGAGGTTAAAGTTAAGGGGTCTGCATGGAGTACAGGTTTGATTTGCATAATTAGAAGACTTTTTGAAAGACCGGGCGAATTAATCACACTTCTGAAAACTGAAATAAAATTATACCAGCACCTGATTGATTACCAACGAATACTTCGAGCTGTATTATGCTGCTTTGACTGTATACCCTGAAACACTGATCATAGGTCTGCTATCACTGTTTTTCCGAGAAATCTGTCTTATTTATGATTTACCTGATACTTGGCATTATTCTATTTGTTCTCATTCTGGGTCCCCAGTATTGGGCAAAACATATTCTGCAGAAATACAGCGGCCACCGTGATGATATTCCCGGCACTGGCGCGGAACTGGTCAAGCACCTGCGCAAAAAGTTTGATATGGCTTACCTGAAGATTGAAGGAACCGATATGGGTGATCATTATGACCCCAACGACAAAGCTGTCCGCCTGTCCAAAGACAATATGGATAAACGCTCACTAACCGCCATTACTGTGGCAGCTCATGAATTCGGCCATGCCTTGCAGCATGCTAAAAATTACAAACCACTCACCACACGAACTACCATGGTCAGAACCGCACAAAAACTCGAAAGAGTCGGTGGTTTCGCGCTGCTGGTTCTGCCCCTGGTGGCCTTCACGCCAGCCGGCGCGCGCCTGGCCCCTGCCCTGTTTCTGGTGGTGGTGTTGAGCATGCTGGTCAATACCCTTGTACATTTTGTCACTCTGCCGGTGGAATTCGATGCCAGTTTTGGTCGCGCTTTGCCCATTCTGCGCGAAGGACAATATATAAATAAAAATGATTATCGGGCGGCGCGGCGTATCCTCACAGCCTGTGCTCTCACCTATCTGGCCAGCTCCCTGTCCGGCCTGCTCAATTTCTGGCGCTGGCTGAAGCTCCTCAGGCACTAGTCGCGCCTGACGACCAGTCGCAAGTTACAAGTCTCAAGTCACAAGTGGGTATTGAGTAAGCTGATAATTTCTGGTTTTCATTTCGGCAAAGCCCTTTCACCCGGATAATTACAGTAGCCTCCTCGTAACTTGAGACTTGAAACTTGTGACTTGTGACTTGTGACTTGTAACTTGTAACTTCTAACTTGTGACTTGAGACTGGATATTGTTGTAGACTTGCTCGCCTGAGTTTTTAAAGTAATAAAGGGGAAGTATTCATGATGTTTAGTAAATTCAAAGGGGTTCGACAGAACACGGTCCTCCCTGTTATATCCTTGCTAATTCTGGCTTTGAGTGCCTGTTCACAGGAATCCGCCGAGGTCGCGGAAACCGCTCCAGCGGCCACTACTGCAGCGCCGACAATGCAAGCAGGTGTTACTGATGCAGATCTGGCCAATGCGGCAAACAGCGCTGAGGAATGGCTGTCCTATGGTCGAGATCCTGGCGAAACCCGATTCAGCCCACTGAATCAGATCGATTTTTCCAATGTCCAGAATCTGGGCGTGGCATGGACCTATGACACCGGTTCATTCCGTGGTCTGGAAGCAACGCCACTGGTTCATAACGGCGTTATGTATGCCACTGCTTCCTGGTCTGTGGTTTTCGCTGTTGATGCACGCACCGGTGAAGAACTCTGGCGCTACGATCCCCAGGTAGACAGATCACTGGGCTGGAAAGCCTGCTGTGATGTAGTTAACCGCGGTGTGGCTATTTATGATGACAAGGTATTTGCCGGCATTATTGATGGTCGCCTGGTGGCCCTGGACGCAGGGACTGGTGAAGTAGTCTGGAGCGAGGTCACTGTCGATCAGAGCAAACCCTATACCATTACCGGTGCCCCCCGAATTGCTGACGGTAAAGTCCTGATTGGTAATGGTGGTGCTGAACTCGGCACTCGTGGCTATCTCACTGCTTACAACCCCGACAATGGCGATATTGATTGGCGCTTCTGGGTAGTACCAGGCAATCCTGCCGACGGTTTTGAGAACGCCGATGTTGAACTCGCTGCCGCTACCTGGGCAGGAAACTGGTGGGAAGCCGGTGGTGGTGGTAATCCCTGGGATTCCATTATCTATGACCCGGAACTGCGCCTGGTCTTCGTCGGCACCGGTAATGGATCGCCCTGGAGCCACGAACACCGCAGCGAAGGCTTCGGCGACAACCTCTACCTGTCCTCAATTGTTGCCCTTAATGTAGATGACGGCAGTGTTGCCTGGTACTACCAGACCACACCGGCGGACAACTTTGATTACACCGCTGTGCAGCCGATGATGCTGACTGAAATCACCATTAATGGCTTGCCGCGCAAGGTCGTCATGCAGGCACCTAAAAATGGCTTCTTTTATGTACTCGATGCTGAATCCGGTGACCTGATTTACGCTGATCCCTATGCCCAGGTAACCTGGGCTTCAGGTGTCGACCTGGAAAGTGGCCGTCCCATCGAAACCCCTCAGGCGCGTTATGACGATGCCATTTCTTTCCTGACACCAGGCCCTTCCGGTGCCCATAACTGGCATCCCATGTCTTTCAGCCCGGATACCGGTCTGCTTTATGTCCCTACCATGCAGGGTGGCGCATTCCCCTATTCCTATGACGAAAACTGGGAAGTTGAAAGTGCCGGCTGGAATCTGGGAATAGGAATGGGCACTATGGTAGACAAGGCCGTGCGCCCTGATGAAGAATATGCCGGTGGTACTGGCCCGGTTTATGACTCCCCTGGAGTACTGCTGGCCTGGGACCCGGTTGCCCGGGCACCGCGCTGGGTCAAGGAATATGACTTCACTATTAATGGTGGCACCCTTGCCACAGCCGGCAACCTGGTCTTCCAGGGTGGCGCTGATGGTTACTTCAGAGCTTTTACCGCTGATTTCGGTGAACTGGTCTGGGAAGCAGACCTGGGTGTAGGCATCATGGCGGCTCCAATGACCTATGAACTGGATGGCATTCAGTATCTCTCTGTTCTGGTTGGCTGGGGCGGTTCCAGCGGTCTTATTGGACCAAACTCCAGTGGCGCCTATAAGCCTGAAGGTCGACTCTGGACTTTCCGACTCGGTGGCAGCGAGATTATTCCGGTTCAAGGTATGCCGTTACCAGAGCTGACCGCTATCGGGTTTAATGAAGACCCGGCTGTGCTTGCCCATGGTGAAGATATGTACACCACCCATTGCATGCTCTGTCATGGCGCCGGTGGTGCCAGTGGTGGCGCCCTGGCTGACCTGCGTTATGCAGCTCCGGCTACCTACGACATTATTCAGAACGTTGTTCGCGAAGGTGCTTTTGCCGGTCGCGGCATGCCCAACCTGGGACACTTGTTGTCCGAAGACGATGTGGATGCGGTCAAGAACTGGCTGCTGTCATTGAGAGCTGGCTTGATGGAATAATAACCTGTCTGGTTTTATTTAAAGGGCATCCGGGTCGAAGACTCAGATGCCCTTTTTCTTTTTGGGCTCATTGAAATATAAATCTTCTCAACACTGGTGAAACCGGGGTTCAAGGCGCAAGCTGCGCTGTCCTTCTCAGGACTACTGCTGATCAATTCTGAACATTAAAGCCCTGCCAATAGCATCAATGAAGCAACAACACTGCTGAACACGACGGACAATTCTGACAAATAGTCATGGGAATATTTATCCACCCGGAGTATTCTGGGAACTATTCTTTCCAAATTCTGAAATTGAATTAATTGCAATAAGCTAAATATGCCCTTTGATTTGCAGATAATTATTGATTCACTGGCAACAGTGTTTCAGTTTTTAAAAGAACAGATAACACAAACAGGAAATCTGTTACAGATTCTGGTTATCGTTGTTATCTACATCATTTCATTGTTGTTTGCGCGACAGGCCAAACCCTGGCTGGAAAGCAAAGCGCGAAAAATAAAAGACAGCCCCGAACTACTGCGCATTATCAGTTCCACCCTGCGTCGAATGGAATGGTTTTTCTTTGTTATTCAAATCAGCGTCATCTGGCTAATCCTCAGTGCAGCAAACTGGTCCGGCACTTACCTGATTTATCTGGCGCTGCTGTTCTCCATGGTATGGCTGTTAATTACAGTCGTCACCCAGTCAATTCGTAATCGTGCGCTACGTCGCTTCATCGCCATCACTGGCTGGATCTATGTGGCAATTTCAATTCTCGGGATTAATGACAATGTGTCCAGCATTCTGGATGCCGCTGATTTTTCTGTCAGCGGCTTCAGGGTTTCACTCTTACTGCTTCTAAAAATTTCCTTGATGCTTATTGTCACCCTCTGGCTGGCCATTTCCGTGGGTAACTTTCTTGAAAGACGACTATTACGCAACGAGGACCTGTCACCCGGACTAAGAGTTCTGCTTGGAAAAGTACTACGAATTACCCTGATCGTCTTTGCCCTGATCATTGCGATATCCAGTATTGGTATCGATTTATCGGTACTGTCATTGTTGTCAGGTGCAATAGGTATCGGTATTGGTTTTGGCCTGCAAAAAGTTGTCTCCAACTTTATCTCCGGCTTTATTATTCTGGCAGATCGCTCCATCAAGCCCGGAGATACTATTTCGCTGGGAGAAACCTTTGGCTGGATTAATGAACTACGCGCCAGGTTCGTCTCTGTCATTACCCGTGATGGCGTTGAATACCTGATTCCCAACGAAGACTTTATTACCCAGCAGGTTATTAACTGGTCTTTTTCCAATGAACTGGTCCGTATTGAGGTCAAATTCGGCGTTGCCTATGATTCTGACCCTCATCAGGTAGCCGAGCTTGCAGTAGAAGCAACCAAGGAAGTAGAGCGCGTGGTCAGTTACAGACCCAGCGTATGTTGGCTGACGGGATTTGGAGATTCATCGCTGGATTTCGTATTACGCTTCTGGATCAAGGATCCGCAAAACGGACTGACCAATATTCGTGGCCAGGTGCTACTGGCATTATGGGATAGCTTCAAAGCCAACGACATCAAGATTCCTTACCCGCACCGCGAAGTGATCCTGAACAACCCTCCCGCCTCTTGGCAAAAGGAATAGCATCAGTCACGTAACTAATTGTTTTTAATATCTATTTATACTGACAAAGAAATTACTCATCAACAATATCCGGATTAAAAACGATGAATTCCGGACAAGCAACTTCATTACTATCGAAACGATCCTGTTCCCAGTCTTCATTTTGGTCTTCCATTTCATCGGCGCAGCGATAGAGAAAGGAGGCCAGATCACGAAGTGCCGCCGGCTCTGCCACCAGGTTAACTTCGGAAAGGAGCTTTAGCTCTGAATCACTTTTCTGTGAGAAGCCATAAATTTTCATAGACAGGAAACCTTGAAAGTTGCGAAGGGTTTAAGTGCACTGCAACATTAATAAAGAAAGACTGCTTTGGGGCGAAACTTCGCTTTCCAATATCCACATTACTCTACTTGAAGCAATCTTGAAATGATCAATTTCGGATGCATGAATATCTGCAAAAACCAGCTTTCCAGGCATCAACCATATAATAGTAGGGTTAACTTGAGTATACTCTTACTTATGCTACTAGCCTGAATTTCTGGCGTTTTTAACAGATACCAGAATATTATTCATCTCAAAACCAGCGGCTTTCCAGGCCGACTTTATTATGTTTAGATTTGCTGCTGATCGCCTGCCGGTTTTTATTGTTCTCCTATTTAGCCTTCTCGACTTTACTGCATATTTCCTGGTAGAAAATATCTGGTGGCTGCTCCTTTATTTCCTGGTGATGATTATCCCGAAAGGAATTATTTGCGCATGGAATCATCATCATCAACATACGCCAACGTTCTATTGGAAGCCCCTCAATCGCTTGCTCGAGTTTTTTTATGCCTTGCATACCGGGGCTACAACAAACCTCTGGGTACTACATCATGTCCTGGGACATCATAGAAATTTCCTCGACCAGAGCAAAGATGAAAGTGCCTGGCAGCGTAAAGATGGCAATGCAATGAATGCCCTGGAATACACCTTAGCCATCGCCGGTACGGCTTATTTAAGGGGTTTTCGTGTGGGCAAAAAGTTTGTAAGGGTTCAGCGTGACTTTATAGTGTATTCCACGCTTACCTTTTTAATCCTGATCCTGCTGTGCTGGTATAAATTTGTACCAGCCATGCTGTTGTTTGTATTACCCATGATTATCAGCCTTTGCTTCACTGCCTGGGTAACTTATGATCATCATTCCGGACTGGATACTGACAATCAGTATCTGGCGTCATATAACAATATCAATCGCCTGTTCAATATTTTGACTGGCAATCTTGGCTATCATACAGCCCATCATTTTCATCAGGGTCTGCACTGGTCAAAACTCCCGGAACTGCATGAAGAAATAAAACATCAGATCCCTGAGGGCTTAATACGAAATGAAGTTTTTGTTTTCACAGAAGCTTAATACTCTCGTTTACTTTCTTTAGCTTTTTTGTCGCCTACTCCTTCTTTCCCTCCCAATAGCGTTTAAACCAAGATGAGCCTGCTACTGATGGCAAATCGCTGAGGCATGATGAAAAAACGTCAATCAAGTATCACGAGTCAGTCCGCAAGAAATTTAGCCAAAAAAAAGCCCGCATAAAGCGGGCTTTTTCATAAGAGTTAATCTCTTATTACTTACGCCATGAACCTTCAACGTAAGAATCACGAACTACTTCAGCATAAGGAACCGAGCTAACAATGGCACGGATATTCATGGAAGTTGAGTTCTCAACAGTAGTCTTCTCTGTTGCAGGCTCTTCACCCCAAACCAGTACTACTTCAGTACCGATTTCGATGTCAGAGTTAACAGTACCCAGAGACAGACAGCTGCGTTCGTTGTAGCTGTAGCCAGAGAACATAGACAGACCAACAACTTCGTCTCCACCCATGATTTTATCGAATGAAGAGTTGCCGTAGTTGGCAATGGGGATGTCCATGTATTTAACATTTGGTCCTTTCTCAAACATGGTGGCGTAAGCCGCAACCACGTCTTCTTTGTTCCAGGCAAATGTAACTTTCTTACGATGATCATCATTCTGCATGGCTTCCAGGGCTTCGCGGCCGATAAAGTCATGGTCGAATTTGATGAATGGGCCGTAGCCAATTTCGTAAGGAGTAACGTAGTAGTCTTCGATGTTTTCAGAGTCGTAGGAACCAGCAATAGCAGCAGTACCTTCGTAGCTCTGAGCTGGCAGCCACTCACGATATGACTTCATACGGTCATCGGAGTAAACAGCTGGCAGAGGAGATGGAATCCAGCCAGATTCCAGTGTGTTTGAAGCGTAGGCACGTGATCCAACAGGAACGATACCGAATTCTTCACCTGCTTCCAGGATGGCATCCTTGATACGCTGACCTTCAGCATATGGGCCCCAGATTTCAAGACCTGGTGCACCAGCCATACCATGACGCAAGGTACGTACTTTAGTACCGTCGATGTTCATGTCAGCCATGTGGAAGAATTTCAGTTGCTCAAGCTCACCGCCGTGCAGTTTTTCAATGATTGGCCAGGCATTAGGACCCTGGATCTGGTAACGGTAGGAAATACGCTCAACCGGGTTACCCATTGGACGGGAAGGAGAACGATCATCATGGATGATTTCTACGTCATAGCCACCAGTTTCAGCGTGATACATGATCCAGTTAGCTGAAGGTGCACGACCTACAAATACCAGCTCATTCTGAGCAAGATGGAACAGGATACCATCGCCGATTACGTGACCACTGTGGCTTACAGGGACGTACTGTTTGGCACGGTTAACCGGGAAGTTCTCGAAGCTGTTAATAGCTGTGTCTGACAGCAGTTTGATAGCATCCGGACCTTTGATGTAGATGTCGACCATGTGGTGGCTCTGGTCGAACAGCACTGCTGATTCGCGCCAGGCAGCCTGCTCGCTACGCCAGTTATGAAATTCTGGTGCTACAACTGGATAGACATAAGCGCCAATTTTTGAATTGCGCATCATATCAACCGGGCTGTCAACACTCTGCAATAAGTCTTCTAAGCTCTTGCTCATTGTTGATGATTTCCTCTAGTTTTGGGGGGGTCAAAAAAAGGCGCTACGATACATGTAACTGTCTGATTTTGCAATGCCAATCAGTCCGTTTCCTGTCCTGACACAGTGGCACATAATCCCGTTTAAGTTAGGCTGCCGGGGTATAACCCAATAAGGACTTATACTCCAGAAACTCTCCAAAGGCCTGATCACTGAACTCGCGCCCATTGCCGGAATGTTTATATCCGCCAAAGGGGGCATTCAGATCCAGACCTGCATTATTGATACTGATGTAACCTGCTCTGATTTTTGATGCGATAGCGCGGGCATGATCGATGTCCTTGCTGTGCACATAACCGCCCAGACCATACTCGGTATCGTTGGCTATCTCGATAGCTTCTTCTTCACTGTCATATCCGATAATGCTTAATACCGGACCAAAAATTTCTTCGCGGGCAATTTCCATGTCATTTTTGACATCCCTGAATACAGTGGGCTTAACATAGTAGCCCTTTTCCAGACCTTGCGGACGGCCTTCACCACCAGTCACGACTTTTGCACCCTGCTCAATGCCACTGTGAATCAGGCCCTGGATTTTATTCCACTGGAGTTCGGAGATTACCGGACCCATGCGGCTATCCTGTTTGGGGTCACCTGGAGTCCAGGTTTCTGCCATTTCCTTTGCAATCTCACACGCCTTATCCATCAACTTGTTAGGTACCAGCATACGTGTGGGCGCACGACAGGACTGACCGGAATTCATCATGATTCCGGCAATGCCACCTTTTATGGCGTTTTCCAGATCAGCATCTTCCAGCACAATGTTCGGGCTCTTGCCCCCCAGTTCCTGATGTACTCGCTTAACCGTCTTTGCCGCCGCCTCAGCAACCTGAATGCCGGCACGGGTGGAGCCGGTTATGGACACCATATCCACCAGCGGATGTGCTGCGATGGCATGGCCAACTTCAGGACCAAGACCGTTAACCATATTAAAGACGCCGGCCGGGACGCCAGCAGCATCCAGAATGTCGGCAAATATTTTAGCGGAGAATGGGGCAATTTCGGAAGGTTTCAGGACCACGGTACAGCCCACAGCCAGGGCTGGCGCTACTTTTGCGCAGATCTGGTGAATAGGCCAGTTCCAGGGGGTAATAAAGCCACACACACCGATGGGCTCTCTGGCAATACGGCTGGTGCCGCGATCTTCTTCAAATTCAAACTTTTCGAGCACCGAGACTGCGGTTTTAAAATGATTTACCCCGATTGCTGCCTGGGTACCATCGGCCAGCCATTTTGGCGCGCCCATTTCTTCAGTAATAGCTTCACCCAGTTCCGGAACGCGTTTTTCGAATTCTTCGACGACGCGGTTTAATATCGCCAGGCGCTCTTCCTTGCTTGTTATCGACCAGGTTTTGAAGGCATTCACAGCAGCGTTCACAGCATTATCTATATCAGCGTCACTACCAAGGCTGATATGGCCTGCCACTTCCTCAGTCGCCGGATCAATTACGTCGAGAGATCGGGGCGTCGCCGGATCAACCCACTCGCCATTAATATAAAATTGCATGTAATCACGCATGAAATTACCACTCCTGGATATTCAGTATGAGTTTAATTCTGCTCTCTTTGGTCGCTAAAGTTGCCGGTAAGCATGACTGTTCAAAACAGCCCTGCCGCGCTGACCACAAGGAGCCCTGAAAATGGGGGTGCAAGTATAAACATCTCGGCCGAACAAGGCCATGATTTAAGCCTGAAACTATAGTGGTCAGTTTTCACCTACCTGAGCCGGATTGGATCAAGGCTGAAACCGCCTCGCCCAACTTATTTTTTATCTATATATATCAAAAAGTTAGTTATATTCGGAAGTTTGCCTATTGGATGCAGAACGATGCCGGATAGCAGCCCACAGCTTGATGAAGCAGATAACATAGCTGGCACACAGGATAAGATCAGCCAGAAAAAAGACTGCAGAAGCTAGCGGTAAATCAGCTGAATTATTAACTGCAGACAAATAGCCGCGTAAACACCCGCCAGAACATCATCGAGCATAATACCCAGCCCCCCCTCCACTTTCCTGTCGAGCCAGCCGATTGGAAAAGGCTTGAGGATATCGAACAGGCGGAAAAGTATGAATCCTGCCAACACCCAGTACCAGGTCAGCGGAACCATAAACATGGTAATCCAGTAACCGACAAATTCATCCCAGACGATTCCGCCATGATCATGGACCCCCAGGTCTTTAGCGGTGCGCCCACACAAGTAGATGCCGATAATAAAGCTGACGAGAATCAGCCCCAGATAAGCATACTGGGAAAGGAATGTCGCCATCAGCAGATAAAGCGGAACAGCAACGATAGTTCCCATGGTTCCGGGCGCTCGCGGTGACAGGCCTGAACCAAAGCCGAAAGCCAGTAAATGCACCGGATTTCTTAAGCTGACTTCAGCCTTGTCTTCACCCTTATCTTGATCGGCATCAGTCATATCAGTCATCTCCCTGGAAATGCATATAGCCACCATTGCCTGCCCGGGTGGAGCTCACGATGCTGCCATTTTCATCAATACAGCTTACCGTATGCGCCTCATGCTGTTCTATGATTTCACCGATACAGGTAAACTTTTCCGGCAACACACTGGCCGCCTCCAGAAATGCCTGCTCTTGTGCCGCTGACACCGTCAGTATCAGTTCGTAGTCATCTCCGGCGCTCAGGGCTTTGGTCAGCCCCGCTGCGTGACCGAGATATTTTTCCACTAATGGGTGCAGCGGGATTTGCGATAAATTGAGTGTAGCCGAGCACTTGCTCTGCTCACAAATATGGCGAAGATCCGCCAGCAAGCCGTCACTGATATCTATTCCGGCACTGACCAGCCCGGACAGAGCCAAGGCGGCATTGATTCTTGGCTCAGGCCTGTAGAAAGCACGATTAATTATTTCCTGCTCTGCGGGCAAAACATCATTCAGATTGCCTTCAAACATTAACAGAGCCAGTGCGGCACAACCCAGCGATTGTGTAATATAGATCCTGTCCCCGGGACAAGCGCCAGCGCGCAATATTGCCTGACCATCATCCACCAGACCCTTAACCTCAATGGTTATGGTTAGGGGGCCTCGACTCATGTCGCCGCCAATCAGATAACAGTTAAATTCTTTTGCCATTGTCTTCAGTCCTGCTGCAAATGCTACGAGCCAGGGCTGATTAGCTTCAGGAATCGTTAAGCCAAGTGTAAATACCAGTGGTTTTGCGCCAGTGGCAGCGAGATCACTCAGATTGACAGCCAGAGCACGGCTGGCAATAAGCTCAGGTGCTGCAGCCGCAGGAAAATGGATATCTGCGACCAGAGTGTCCATGGAAAAAGCCAGCATCTTGTTGGCCGGCACTTTAATCAGCCCACAATCGTCGCCAATGCCTTGAATCACCGAGTCCCCGGGAGTGGCAGCAAGACCTTCCTGTTCAAAGCAGGTACGGATGATGTCGAACTCGGATAGCATAGAAAGGATAGCCAGGCTTCAGGTTTGCTGGCTTATCAAGCGCCAGCTTTTATTTCGACCTGGCGGCTTTCTCGCGCCAGTTTATCAAGTACGCCATTAATATATTTATGGCTTTCAGTGGCGCCATATTTTTTGGCCAGCTCGATGGCTTCGTTGATTACCACCCGGTAAGGAATATCAATGCGCTTTGACAGTTCAAATGCACCCAGTCTCAGGATCGCCAGTTCAATAGGGTTAAGCTGTTTTATTTCACGATCAAGAAAGGGCGTAAACGAGTTATCCAGCTCTTCGACGGATGAAGCAATGCCGGTAAACAGTTCATGAAAATAATCCCAGTCAATCTTGCCAACATTGTCAGCACGGTACTGTGCCTCGATGGCATTTACTGGATAATCTGAAACCTGCCACTGATAAAGTGCCTGCACCAGAATGCTACGGGCTTTTTTCCTGTGGGAAATTTTGGGCTTTTCAGGATTGTCAGAAGACAGTGACATTGTATTTACCACCTGGAAAAATTATTTTAAGGGCTGCTTCGCGAGGCCAAGCATCAAGATTTTTTTATTATTAAAACTTTTAATGGATACCTGGCTTAATAATTATCAGGTATCGAGCTTTCGAACCAGACTAACCATTTCCATGGCGGCCATGGCAGCATCTGCGCCTTTATTACCTGCCTTGGTACCAGCACGCTCAATAGCCTGCTCAATGTTTTCGACAGTCAGGATACCGTTGATGACTGGAATACCCTGACTCAATGCCAACTCAGAAAGGCTGCGTGCACTTTCATTGGCAACGATCTCAAAATGATAGGTGCTGCCACGAATGACGGTACCCAGAGCAATTACCGCATCAAAGTCGCCTGCCTGGGCAGCTTTCTGAACAGCTAACGGGATTTCCAGAGCACCCGGCACCTTGATTACAGTGATATTGGCTTCCTTGACCCCATTACGCTGCAAGGCATCAATGGCCCCTTCCTGCAGGCTGTCGACAATGTAACTGTTAAAACGCGATACCACGATCGCATAGTTAGCGACCGCTCCGGCAAAATCGCCTTCCAATGTTTTTACTTTTGTCATGTTATTCGCCACGAACCCCAGGGAACCTGTTCATACTTAATCAGAGCTTCCCTGATTTTCAGTCAGTTTGTTATCATTTTCACAGGGTATATATTCAACCACTTCAAGATCAAAACCAGAAATCGCATATTTGGTAGGAAAGCTCAGCAAGCGCATTTTTCCAACACCAACATCCCGCAGGATTTGCGAACCTGTACCTACGTTCAGATAAACACCTGAGGAGACAGGCACCGGCACTGACTGATCCGAAATTTCATTGATCCTGGCAAGCTGATCCAATACATCAGAGCCACCTTTCTCGCTGGCCAATACTACCACAACCCCTTTGCCTTCCTCATTGATACGCGCCATGGCCTGATGCAGTGACCAGCTCGGTCTGAGAGGATTGGCAATACCCAGCAAATCACGCACACTATCGGCAACCAGGACACGGGCCAGAACAGGTTCATTGGCATGTATTTCGCCTTTTACCAGCGCCAGGTGAACCGGACTGCCTTCCTTTATAAGATCCTTGTAGCAATACACATCAAAATCCCCGTGTTCAGTTTTCAGAGAGTACTGATGTGTTCTTTCAATGGTTTGCTCATGGGCGATACGGTAATGAATCAGGTCCATGATAGTGCCTATCTTCAAGTCATGCTCCTGAGCGAATTTTTCCAGATCTGGCTTACGTGCCATTGACCCGTCTTCGTTCATGATTTCACAGATTGCTGATGCCGGGGACAGCCCCGCAAGTTTTGCAAGATCGCAACCTGCCTCGGTATGGCCGGCGCGACGCAGAACGCCACCATCATTAGCCATCACCGGGAAGATATGTCCGGGCTGGATGATGTCCTCCGGGCGCGCATCCTCAGCCACTGCGGCCTGAATAGTTCGCGCTCTGTCGGCAGCGGAGATCCCGGTAGTGACGCCTGAGGCAGCTTCAATAGAAATAGTAAAATTACAACCGAACGGTGTTGAATTGGTTTCAACCATTAATGGCAATTTCAGTTGTTGGCAGCGCTCACGGGTCAATGTGAGACAGATAAGACCACGTGCATAACGGGCCATAAAATTGATATCTTCAGGGCGAACTTTATCCGCCGCTATGATCAGGTCGCCCTCGTTCTCGCGATCCTCATCATCCATGAGCACGACCATTTTCCCCTGGCGGAAATCATCGATAAGTTCTTCTATGGAGTTAAGCTTCATTGAACAGGCCAGGCTTAATTTTCATCATTTGATTGATTGGCAAAGCCGCTACTGACCAACTTGTCCAGAGTAAGGCCCGTGGAATTCTCTTCCGCCATGCCTTTAATCAGGCTTTCCAGATAGCGACTGAAAATATCCACTTCCAGATTTACTTTATTGCCAGCCTGCAATTTCCCCAACGTTGTTTTTTCCGCGGTGTGTGGAATTATATTTACACCAAACTCATTGCCTTGAACTTCATTCACGGTCAGGCTGATGCCTTCCAGGCACACAGAACCCTTTGCCGCGATATACTTTTTAAGCTCCATAGGGACTGAAAAAACCAGGCGTTCACTGCGTCCATCCGGATAACGCTTTACCAGTGTTGCCAGGCCATCCACATGACCACTGACAATGTGGCCACCAAAACGACTGGCTGGCTGCATGGCTTTTTCAAGATTAACCGCATCCCCGGCACTAATACTGGAGAAAGAGGTCAGGGCGACGGTTTCATTGGAAATATCTACCACAAAACTATTGCCTTGCAGACGGATCGCGGTAAGACAAACGCCACTCACACAGATACTGTCACCTATTTTTACATCATCGAAACTCATTTCATCAGAAGAAATTATGGCACGCAGATCACCGCCGGTTTCCTCCAGACTCTCTATAATTCCTTTAGCTTCGATTATTCCGGTAAACATGGCTTTTACTTTTTGCTAATTACAATTATGGGTTCAGCTTGGTTTTGATAACGCGGGAGCGCATTCTACAATCTTTTCCCAGCATTACCACATCAAGGAATTCCATCTCGACCTGATCAGACATCGTCGTCATAGCTGGCAAACTAAACAGGGGTCTGGCATCACTTCCAAGCAGCTTTGGCGCTATATACGTAAGCACCTCATCAACCAGCCCAGCTGTGAGCATGGCCCCGGCCAGCTCCGCCCCTGACTCAAGCAGTAAATCATTGCACTGGTATTCACTGGCAAGAATGCGCAGCAGTTTTTCCAGGTCGACGCGTCCCTTCGCATTCGCGCAAGACAGAATACTGACATTGTTATTAGCCATAGCCTGATGTTTCTCTGAAATGAGATCATCATTGCTTATTGCCGTCACCAGAAGCACTTTGCCAGGCCTGTGTAATGTTTTTGCCTGAGGTGAAATTCTTAGTTGCGAATCAACAATAACGCGCAAGGGCTGCTCACAGCGCAAAGTCTCGTTCCTGACATCCAGACCCGGGTCATCTGCGATTATGGTTTCAATGCCGGTTAGAATTGCTCCACTCACTGCCCGATAACGTTGCACATCTTCTCTTGCCGCGGCGCCCGTAATCCACTTACTTTCGCCGCTAGCCATTGCTGTGCGACCATCCAGACTCATGGCCAGCTTGCACCTGACATAGGGCAGACCGTGAGTCATTCTTTTTATGAATCCGGGATTAAGGGCTGAACATTCTTTTTCCAGTACCGGGCCGTCAACGGCAATTCCAGCGGCCCTGATTTTTTCCAGTCCGCTGCCAGCTACTTTTGGATTGGGATCGACCATGCCGTAAACAAGCCGCTGTATACCGGCTTCAATTAATGCATCACAACAAGGGCCGGTTTTACCGGTAAACGAACAAGGCTCAAGGGTGACATATACCGTGCTGTCTTTGGCGTCTGCCCCGGCATTTTTCAGTGCCATGATTTCAGCATGATCCTGCCCTGCTTTTTCATGCCAGCCTTCGGCAAGCACAGCATCATTACTGACAATAAGCGAGCCTACAGCAGGATTTGGACGCGCACTGTACCTGCCCATTCGGGCAAGTTCCAGACAGCGTTGCATATAGGTAATATCAGCGTCGATCATAATCAGGGAAATGTATTTAATTGCGCGGGCTATGTTTCTGCAAACCAGCCAGCTTTGCCCGGGACTCAGTCCCCGCCAGTGTTGGATCCGGAAGCTTCTCCTTCCTGGGAGATCCGGTCAATTTCCTGCCTGAATTCGTTCAGGTCCTTGAAACTGCGATATACAGAAGCAAAGCGAACATAGGCCACTTCATCCAGCTTTTTCAATTCATTCATCACTTTTTCACCAACCAGCTTGCTTGGTACTTCACGCTCACCGGTTGCGCGTAATTCATGTTTGATATGGTTGATGGAGTTTTCTACCAGCTCAGTGCTAACCGGTCTTTTTTCCAATGCTTTTAGAAAACCAAAACGAAGCTTGTCTTCATTAAAGGGTTCACGACTACCGTTTTGCTTTATCAGACGCGGCATTAACAACTCTGCCGATTCAAAGGTGGTGAATCTCTCTTCACAGGTAACACACTCACGTCGACGTCTTACCTGATTTCCCTCTCCCACCAGACGCGAGTCAATTACTTTGGTATCTATGGCATTGCAGAATGGACAGTGCATAAGCAGTTCTTAGCTAAGTTCGGCATAGACAGGAAAGCGGCGACAGAGCTCAACCACTTGCTGTTTCACCGACTCAATCAGGGCGTCGTTATTGATGTCTTCGAGAATATCACAGATCCAGTGCACCAATTGGGTCACCTCTGCTTCTGCGAAGCCTCTTGTTGTTACGGCCGGACTACCAATCCTGATACCACTTGTGACAAATGGCGGTCTCGGGTCATTGGGGACAGCATTCTTGTTTACCGTGATATTGGCACGACCAAGCGCAGCATCAGCTTCCTTACCTGTTACGTCCTTATCGACCAGGCTCAATAGGAACAAATGATCATCAGTACCATCAGAAACGATTTTGAAACCGCGTTCCATAAATACTGACGCCATTGTTCTGGAATTTTTAAGCGTTTGTTTCTGGTATTCCACAAACTCTTCTGACATAGCTTCCTTGAAACACACCGCCTTGGCAGCAATTACATGCATCAGCGGACCACCCTGGCTTTCTGGAAATACGGCAAAATTCAGGCGTTTGTTCAGTTCTTCATCTTCCTGCGCCAGGATAATACCGCCACGGGGACCACGCAGGGTTTTATGGGTTGTTGATGTGGTCACATGGGCAATATTGACCGGGTTTGGGTAAACACCGGCGGCTATTAGCCCAGATACATGAGCCATATCGACGACAAAATAAGCACCGACACTATCAGCTATATCTCGCATACGCTGCCAGTCAACAACACGGGAATAGGCAGAAAAACCAGCCCAGATTACTTTCGGTTTGTGCTGCAGGGCCAGATCCTTCACCTGCTCATAATCAATCTCGCCAGTTTCGGCCTTCAGTCCATACTGAACCGCATTGTATATGCGCCCGGAAAAATTCACCGAGGCGCCATGGGTCAAATGACCACCGTCGGCGAGGCTCATGCCCATAAAAGTATCACCGGGCTCCATCAGCGCCATATAAACCGCAGCATTGGCCTGTGATCCAGAGTGAGGCTGGACATTGGCATAACCCGCCCCAAACAGTTCCTTTGCCCGCTCTATAGCCAGGGTTTCTACGATATCGACATACTCACAACCGCCGTAATAGCGTTTTCCCGGATAACCTTCGGCATACTTATTAGTAAGAATACTGCCCTGGGCCTCAAGCACACGCGGGCTGGTATAGTTTTCTGAAGCGATCAGTTCAATATGCTCTTCCTGTCGCCTTGCTTCTTTCTGGATTACCGATAACAGCTCATCATCAAATCCGGCCAACTTCATTTGATTGTCTAACATCTTTCTCCACTCGGGGGGCTATAGTATGATTGCGGCTGATTATTCTACCTTAAAAAAGAAACTGTTCGATAAAAATACTAGTACCCGTTTCTTCATTCGTTTTAACCTCTTTCATGCAGCAGGAAACCTGATTTATGGCCCAGTTTGTTTACACAATGAATCGTGTAGGAAAAGTTGTCCCGCCAAAACGCGAAATCCTCAAAGATATTTCCCTGTCATTCTTTCCTGGCGCAAAAATAGGCGTACTGGGACTAAACGGTGCCGGAAAATCTACCCTGCTGCGCATCATGGCTGGCATCGACACGGATATTCATGGTGAAGCCAGACCCCAGCCTGGTCTTAAAATTGGCTACCTCCCGCAGGAGCCGGATCTCGATGAAAACAAGGATGTTAAAGGTAACGTGGAAGATGGCATTCGTGAAATCAAGGATTTGATAGATGAATTTAACACCATCAGCGACAAGTTTGCCGAGCCCATGAGCGATGACGAAATGAACACCCTGCTGGAAAGACAGGGCGAATTACAGGGCGCCATAGATGCCTGTAATGGCTGGGATGCTGACAGAACACTGGAAATTGCAGCAGATGCACTACGTCTTCCGCCCTGGGATGCTGAAGTAAAAACCCTGTCCGGTGGTGAAAAGCGTCGTGTCGCGCTTTGCCGCTTATTATTGTCAAAGCCCGACATGTTGTTACTGGATGAGCCAACCAACCATCTCGACGCCATGAGTGTTGCCTGGCTGGAACGATTTTTACAGGAATACCCGGGAACCGTTGTTGCTATCACCCATGACCGCTACTTTCTTGATCATGCTGCTGGCTGGATTCTGGAGCTTGACCGTGGTCATGGCATTCCCTACGAAGGTAATTACAGTGACTGGCTGGCTGCCAAGGAAGCGCGCCTGCAAGTGGAATCCAAACAACAGGCGTCACTGGCAAAAACCGTTAAAGCTGAACTTGAGTGGGTAAGGCAAAATCCCAAGGGCAGACAGGCCAAGAGCAAGGCCAGGCTGGCTCGCTTCGAGGAACTCAGCTCAAAAGATTTTCAGAACCGCAACGAAACACTCGAATTGTATATTCCGCCCGGACCACGCCTGGGCGAAAAGGTGGTGGAAGTAAATCATGTCAGCAAGGGCTTTGATGGCACAAGTCTGATCAATGACCTGAACTTTTCAATTCCCCGAGGCGCGATTGTCGGCATCATCGGAGGTAATGGCGCAGGCAAAACCACCTTCCTGCGCATGCTCGTTGGACAGGAGCAACCTGACAGTGGTGATATCTCTCTGGGAGAAACGGTCGACATGGCTTATGTGGATCAAAGCCGGGATTCCCTGAATGGGGAAAACACGGTGTGGCAGGAAATTTCCGACGGTCTGGATAATATGACTATTGGCAATTATGAAATTGCGTCCCGCGCTTATGTCAGTCGCTTTAACTTTAAAGGTACCGACCAGCAGCAATTTGTTAAAAACCTGTCAGGCGGAGAACGCAATCGTGTTCATCTGGCCAAGTTGCTGAAGCGTGGTGCCAACGTCCTGTTACTTGACGAACCAACCAATGATCTTGATGTGGAAACCTTAAGAGCGCTGGAGGAAGGCCTGCTGGCATTCCCCGGAACGGTCATTGTTGTATCCCATGACCGCTGGTTCCTGGATCGCATCACAACTCATATTCTTGCCTTTGAGGGCAACAGCGAAGTGATTTTCCACGAAGGCAACTATTCTGAGTACGAAGAAGATTTCAAGAAGCGTAAAGGTGATGAAGAACCGACGCGGATGAAGTACAAAAAACTGGCTTGAACAGGTCGAGATCAAAAGCAGAAGCACGCAAGCCCTAGGACGTTTTAAGCTGCTTCCTCAATTCTGCCATTCTGGATTTATTTTCTTCCAGGGTCAGTGTTCTTGAAATCTGCTCCGGCAACGCTTCTGGCCTGTCAATGACAAGTGTTTCTCCGTGCAGCGCGCGCTGACACAAGCCACGATAATTTTTCTCGAAGCGGGAAAAAATCTGGTTCTCGGTTTTATTGGCCAGCTCAAACCATCCTGTAGCCTTCCCCGCAAGATAGACTGCCGGGTGCGACCAGATTTGCTCAGCCTTGGGGTTAGGTGCACAGCAGGCTTCAATATAGGCGGCACCGGCAGCAGGCAAGCCAAAACCGCTCATGGCTTCCTCACAGGCGTGAACAATACTGGCTACCGATGGCAGATACTCTTGTGAGGTAACAACAGTACGCGTAGCCTGAAGAATAATTTCAGGGGAGAAGTGGGCAAGACATTCCAGCCAGTATTTTTTAGCCAGCCCGATGCTACCTTCCTGGGCATAAGCCTTGTGATACTGGTTGTGATAAGCAAGCTCCAGTTCAGCAAATACCTGGTTGATCGCATCAACATGATCGTGCCGGCCTGAAGCAGCGTTGGCTTTTGTGTCAGGCTTGGCAACTTTGTTGACTTCGGCACGGCCAGAGCTGGTAGCTACGGCAACGTCTTTTGTAATTTTTCCCGTCAGGGAGTCCGCTTTTTTCATGGAAAGAGTTTACTTTATTAGCCCGATGAGACTATCAATATAAACGTCAGTTTACTACGATTAGCCTCCTGACCCCACGATTTATCCGGCCGATTAACCATGAGTTCTACGAAAATGATGAAGGCACTGCAGTGGGACGGCGATTCTCTTGCTTTAAATACTGTAGCCAAACCGAAAGCGAAAGCCGGTGAAGTACTGGTTCGCCTGACCAGGGCAGGTATCTGCAATACCGACCTGGAAATTATTCGCGGCTATTACCCTTTTAGCGGCACCTTGGGTCATGAGTTTGTCGGCATCGTTGACGCGGCGGCTAACTCCTCTCTTATTGGCAAACGGGTAGTATCGGATATCAACAGCAGCTGCCATCATTGCGCCATGTGCCAGGCCGGCATGCCCCATCACTGCGTTAATCGTTCTGCCCTGGGCATTCATGGCAGGGATGGCGCCTTTGCCGAGTTTCTGACCACGCCAGAGGAAAACCTGGTTATAGTGCCCGACTCTCTTGAGGATGACCTCGCCGTATATGCTGAACCGCTGGCAGCAGCGCTGGAGATTCAGGAACAGGTTAATTTTTCCCGGCACGAGGGCGTGCTGGTAATTGGCGATGGCAAATTGGGATTACTGATTACCATGAGCCTTGCGCAAGCAGGACTGGAAGTCACTCTGCTTGGGCATCATCCGGAACGGCTCGAATTACCTGGGCTGGACAATATCTCTTTTTGCACCACCCCGCCTGACCTCAAATTCCCCGTGGTCATTGAAGCTACAGGAAATCCTTCAGGCTTTGCAACAGCCGTGCAACTAACCGCACCGCGCGGCACGCTGGTATTAAAATCTACTTATCAAGGCAATCTGGAGTTTAATCCGGCACCTCTGGTGGTCAATGAAATCACTCTGCTGGGCTCCCGCTGTGGACCAATGGACAAGGCCATAGCACTGCTTGCTTCCGGGTCAATTAACCCGGCAGGACTAACTCAGGATGTTTTTCCACTCACTAAAGCGACCCAGGCTATATCCCGGGCTAATAAAAAAGGGACGTTGAAGGTGTTACTGGAAATGGGCGGCTGAAAACTCAGGTTTTATCAGTTTTTCTGGAACCGCCCTGCTTCACTTCATACAACTTGGTTGAAGAGATATGTTCAACACTGGCTGCCACTTGTGCGGTGGAATAACTGATTACACTATTGCGGCCTGAACGTTTGCATTCGTAAAGCGCCTCATCGGCCTTTTCCAAAAGTTCAAAAACATTGCCCACCTCATCCGGATAGGTGGCAATACCAATGCTGACCGTTGATTTGATAAGTTTACCATCCGCATCAAAGGACGTATTTTCCACCGCATTTCTCAGGCGCTCTGCAGTTTCTATGGCGCGAGAAGCTGGCAATTGAGGTAATAGCGCAACAAATTCATCTCCGCCATAGCGGCAAATAATATCGGAGGTACGCAGACATTCCTCGATGGTAGTGGCAATGGTCACAATTAATCTATCACCGGCTTTATGGCCATGTTTATCGTTAACTTCCTTCAGGTTATCTGCATCTATCATCATTACAGACAAAGGCTGGTTGTATTTCATGGCCACTTCCGCGGCCTTGTTAAACATGGGAATGAAAGAACGCTTGTTCAGCAGGTTTGTCATTTCATCTGTTTCAGACAAGGCCTTGAACATCATCTTGCCGTAGTGAACATCGGAGGCCAGCATGGTGGTGATGTAGGCAACCAGAACAAAAGGTGAGAAATAAACCATGGTCTCACTGAATCCCGCCATGTCATATTCAATGCCGCTTTTAGCACCAAGAAAAACATAGACAGCAAAAATCAGAATAATTTCAAGGGTCGTCGTTACCTTGTCCAGCGTGATTGCACTGGAAATAACAACCAGCAGATAAAGATTCAACAATGGGCTTTGAATAGTGCCTGTATTCCACAGTATCCAGGTGATAAAAATAATCATCACCCAGGTTTCTATAGCCAGTTTCCAGGCATATTGGGGAGTATCGAGATTGACATAATTAAAGCCAAGCACGAAGACCGCGTAAGCGAGCATGGAAAGAGTCATCCAGAAAGGCTCGGCTGTTACCGTAGTGCCCGGAACAACTATATAGAGGATGACAAGGATCAGCAGCAGAAATTCAATTTCAGTCAGGCTGCGAGAAAACCCTTTCAGCTCGATTTGATCAATATTCAAATCTTTTGACTGGTCTCTATCCTGACTTCTCATCTGGAATTCCTGTTTATTATTCCGGGTCTTTCCACCCCTTCCCTCTTTCTACCCTTTCTACCCTTTCTACCCTTTCCAGGCCTGCTATCGTTCCCGGTATTCCCTTAACAGGGACTTATTACTACTGCCAGCTTCAGATGGCGCATGACACTTTGTCGTGTCTATTATTGTGAGACCTTTATGCATAGACCTTTTTTACAGGGTTTTTATAAAAAGGCTTTGCTTGAAAAACTATCTTTTCAAACACTGGTATGTTTACCATTTCCC
>Ga0181557_1001722_pt1 | contig 23994 bp, 19 predicted proteins | sample 011ome_23_FD_148632 | JGI IMG/M metagenome (GOLD analysis project Ga0181557, IMG submission 148632) | Coastal salt marsh microbial communities from the Groves Creek Marsh, Skidaway Island, Georgia - 011506CT metaG (spades assembly) | ecosystem: Environmental > Aquatic > Marine > Intertidal zone...
CGTCGCGCCCAAGCCCTCGCCCGCGAAGCTGGCGGCGGCGGCGCTCGCGGCGGCGCCGTATCGGCGCGATCGCGGGGGGGACGCGGCGACGCGGGCGATGCGCGCGTCGCGCGTTTCGTCCGCGTCGACGACGACGGCGACGCCTCCCCGGCGGCGCGCCGCCGCGACGGTCACCTCGCGAGCGCGCACGTTGACGGACACGTGGGGGCGTCCCACCGGGACGTGGGGACATCCTTCCCCGACTGGGATCCGGTCAACCGCCGTGACCGGGCGCGACGCCAAGCTTCCTCCGGACGCCATGTACCTCAACCACCGGTACGCGTGAGACGAGAGGGCGTATCTGAATCGTGAATATCTATGATATCTAATGGCATTCCCGCGCGTACGTCTCTACGCGAGCGCGACGGCGGCGGCGCCCAGGCTTCGCGAAGCGGGGACGACGCTTCCGACGAGCGCGATCGACTGGCACAGCGCGAACCCCGTCGCCCACGCGACGACCGTTTCCCGTGGCGGGTGGAAGTACGCCGCCGTGGCGTACGCGTCCCCGCACTGCAGCGCGAGCATCGCGGTCGCCAGGATCATCCCCGCGGTCGCCGCCAGCATCGCGAGCGAGAGCCTGGCCCGCGAGACCCCGCCGCCGCCCGCTTTCGCCGTCGCCATCAAACGCAGCGCCGTCGCCGCGCACGCGATGGCTTCGCCCTGCGCCGACGCCACCACCGTCGCGCCCAGGAACAGGTGGTCGGACATGGCCCGGCTCCCCAGGGCGAGTCCCAGCAGGTAGACCGCGAGGCGCACGAGGCCGACGATCGTGTACACCACGAACGCGCGCGCGGGCGTGGGCAAAGACGTCTCGGCGGCGACATTTTGTTTGTCGGAGAACGCGCGCAGAGCCAGCGGCAACATGAAAAACAGAGGGCCGAATCTCACGAAGAAGGCATCGTACCACGCCAGCGGAAGGTGCGCGTTCTTCGCCGCTCCGGGGCCGGCGTACGTCGCCGTGCCCGCGAGGAGCACGACGCCCCAGAGGACCATGGGCGTGACAATCACGAAGTTCACCACCGCCGCGCCGAACGCCTCCGTCGACGCGCTGTTTCGTTGAGCCCAAGGGTCTCTTTTCGTGGAAAGCGGCTCGGCGGCATTTCGGGCCATCTCCTGCGGCTCCGGCGACACCGGTGAGGCCGCGACGCGCCTCTGACGTAAGTTCATGTGCGGGAAGGAGGTGCTCGAGCACCTCGCGGAAGATGACCTTCCGTGGATGGCCGCGACGGCGAGAGTGAGCGCCGCGACCGATAAGTTCGTTCGAACCTTTAACGCTTTTTGTCAGAATCGTAGTTCTGGTTTCGCGCTTTCGCCCGAGCGGGCCGGATCGCGCGGCAGTGGAGACGGCGCGACCCGCCACGTCCCCCTTGACTCGGATGTCAATCGTCGTTCAGCCGGTGGCCCTTCGATTGCTTCAGCGTCAGGCTCCTGCGTTCGCGCCCCGCTCCGCGTTCGCCCCTCGCTCCGCGTTCGCCGGTTCAAAGCGATCGTTCGGATCGGGTGCCCACACCCGAGGCGTCCAGCAGCACGCGCACACCGCGCCGATCGGGTTCACCGGACCCCGATCGGCTCACGTCGCCGCTTTCGTCGCCTCATCCGTCGCGTCGCGCGCGTCGCCGTTCCGCGGGATCTCCCAGCTCTCCGCGACCCACCGTTTGAGGCGCGCGCGGACGTTCGCTACCGCAACCACCGCCATGGCGTCTTCCCACGACGCCCGCGTGGTGACGTACAACGTGCTCTCCAGCTCGCTGTGTGAGCCTACGTACTTCACCCACTGCGCGCCCGATGACCTCGACCCCGACAACCGCTACCCCCGGATGCTGGAGAAGCTCGAGGCCGAGATCGCCGCCGGCGCCGTGATCGGCCTGCAGGAGGTGTCGCAGAAGTGGGCGGGCAAGCTCCACGTGTTTTTCGCCGAGCGCGGGTACCACCTGGTGTGCTCTCTGTACGGTAAGCCCTTCAACGGGTACATGGGCATTGCCCTCGCTGTGCCTGTCGAGGCGTACGAGGTTACTAAGGTGGACATCTCCCGGTGCAGCGACACGAAGAGGCTCCCGCGCGAGCCCAAGCCCGGCGGGCTGAAGAAGTTCTTCTCCGGCTTGGTCGAGAAGATCACCGGGAAGCGTCCGCCGCAGAGCGACTGGCAACTCGCACGCAACCGATTCAACACCATCATGTACGCGACTCTGAAGTGCAAGGAGTCGGGGGTTGCGTTCGGTGTCGCGAACTACCACATGCCCTGCATGTTCCGCAACCCGGGCGTGATGACCATCCACTCGCAGCTCGCCGCCGCGTACGCGCAGCGCATGGCCGGCGACCTCCCCGCCGTGCTCATGGGCGACTTTAACTTGAAGCCCGGCGACGGCGGGTACGACCTGATCACCACCGGGGACATTCCTTCCAGCCACGAAGCTGCCCCCGTCGCGCCCGAGGGCGAGAAGTGGAGCACCGCGTTGCCGTACCCGATGCGTTCGGCGTACAAGGTGAAGAACGGCTCGGAACCGGATTTCACCAACTTCGCGCAGATCAAAGATGACCCGCAGTTCATCGACACGCTCGACTACATTTTCGTCTCGCCCGCGGTGGAGGTGAAGGAGGTGATGCCCCTGCCGCACAGGAACGACGTCAAGGGACCGTTCCCGTCGAAGGCAGAGCCCTCGGACCACATCATGCTGGCCGCCACGCTCACGGTGAAAGGGAAGTAAATAGTAGTGTAGGTCTACAAAGTATTGAAACATCGCCATCGCATCGCTCTGTCTTACGTATTACGCCGGGTTGATGAGGAGCTTGAACGCCAGAAGCACGCCGCACGCCGCCCAGACCGCGACCGTCGCGAAGTCCTCTTTCGTTGGCGCGGCGCCTTCGCTGACCGGGGAGTTGACCGCCGCCGCCGGTCGCTGCCAGCTCGCCGACCCCGACCCCGCGCCCGAAAACGCGACGCCGCCGGATCCCACGGAGCGCGCGTCCTTCAGCGCGACAGCTTTTTCCGGCGCCGCCGCCGCAACTTCATCGACCTGCGTCACCGCATTCCTGAATGTCACGAAGCCCACGCCGTCCGCGAAGACGGACGCACCGCTTCGCGTCTGACGCTCTCCGCGAGGCACGGACGCCACGGGTTTTGCGAGCCAGACCCTCTTCTCCACCGACGACGCGGGCGCCGCGGGCGCCACGGGCGCCGCGGGTGCCGCAAGCGCCGGCGCCGCCTCCTCCTTGCCCGCCGGAACTTCGAGCACGACGTCCACTTCGTATCCAATTTCCAAACCTTGCCACGCCGCGATCCCGACGCCGCGCTCGAACACCGCGACACCGCTCTTGCCGCTCGCGACGCCGCCGGTGCCCGTCCCGGGGCTCGAGACCGCACCGCGCGCCGCGACGGGCTCCGGCGCCGCCGGCGCGGGCTCCGGCGCGGCCGCCGGCTCCGGCGCGGCGGCGGTTTTGGTTTCCACTGCGGCGACTCTGCCTCCGCGGTTCACGTACGCCTTGATTCCGGCAGTCTCGAACGCAGCCTTCCCGCGGTTCGAGGGCGCGTCTTCGGTGAACTGGTACGTCATTGCACCGCCAGCGCTCTCTTCCAAGACGCAGTGGCGCATCAACGACGCTTCGTTCGCGGGGAAGGTGGTCGGAGGCATCTCGGGTACCTCGGCCGCCTGAGGCACTTTCTTCACCTCCTCCACCTCCTCCACCACTTCGGGCGTTTCAATCTGCGGCTTGTGCGCAATTTCCTCGACCACGCGCACCGCGGCAGACACGGCACCGAGGACGCGCGACTTTACATCGGCCTTCGCCTGCTTCTGGTCTTCAGCCACCGGCACGACCGCCGCGGCGGGCGGGTCCTCCTCGGCGCTCTTCGCCTTCGTCGCGGACTTCGAGATGTACAACTTGACACCGTCGCTCTCGAAGTCGGGGCGGGCGAGGCCACCGGGGGAGGCATCGCTGAAGGAGTACTGGTAGTACAACGCGCTCTCGTCTCCGCCCGACTCCACCACGCAGTGCGTGGGGGCATCGATCACCTGAATCGCGTGAACGGAACGGCCGACCGCGGGAGAATTCGTGGAGACGCGTCGAAACACGCGAGAAGAAGTCCGGTGCGAAAGAGTCGACCGGCGAGCACGCAGGAACGGCGTCGCTGCAACCCCAAAGGACGTGCCGATACACGCGCCAGCCATGGTAATCGAGTTCCGAGTGGAGCTGTGTCTAACTGGGCTTTTGCGCTTCCCACGAATGACCCAGAGGACCCGGCTGCCGACCCAAAACCGTGATCTGATGAACCCGATAACACCACGTCCGATAGGATGCCAAGTGGAAATTCTTGAAAATTCTCACGGAGTCCTGACTGGGGCTGGAGCCACGAAAAGAGTCGTTGTTCGTTGAAAGGAGTTCAAAAACGGAGACAGCTGCCGCGCCACTTCGCCTCGCGCGACTCGGACGCAGGTCACCTCGAGTCAGCGCGCGCGACGCGATGAGCCACACGTGGCTCGTACGTCTCCCTCCGAGGCTCGATGACCGTTCGCGCGTCGACGATGCCGCCTCCACGGCCGGTCTTCGTGGCGGCGTCGTGGCGGAAAAGCCAATGTCCGCCCTCGGCGACAGCCGTTTGGACTGCGCGAGATTGGACCCCGAGGACCGGCGCCACGCGGTCGCGGTCGAGCGAGGGGGCGTCGTTCGCGCTATGCGCACGGGTGGATCCAAGGGAAGTGGCGTTGAGCGCTTTCAGCTCCACACCGAGGCCGAGGACGGCGAGCTCCAGCCCGTGCACCGCGCGTGGCGGCAGTTCGAGTTCATCCCCAAGCAGCAGGCGGGCGCGGTCCTCATTTCGCAGATGGGGTCGCCCAATCTCCTGTACTCCACCCTCCCCGCCGACGGCGGCGAGACGGGGAGCATGGTGTTCCTGTTCGGGTCGCACAACGCCGCCGTCTCCGCGTTCCAGGTCTCCCCGGACGGAACGACGGTGGTTTCCGGCGCCGAGGACGGCTCCCTCGCCGTGTGGCGCATCGCCGACGGCGAGAAGGTGGGCAGCATCAGCGCCGCGCACAGAGGCGGCGTGCGCGCGGTGGCAATCGCGAGTCCCACATGCGTGATGTCCGCGGGAAACGACGGCTCCGTGCGCGTATGGCAGGTGAGCGACGACCCGCGCCTGCGCATGTTGCACAGGATGACCCCGGGAGACGCACTCGCGCCCCTCACCTCCATCGCGACGTGGAGCGCGCCGGCGAATCGAACGAGGCAGCTCCTCGCCGCGGGTTCGGCGGACGGCGTGGTGTACACGTGGACCGCGGACGCGTCTGGAAACTCCACGGATTTCGGTTGGCGCGCCGCTTCGGTGCTGCATCAGATGGCAGGGATGGAAGTGTCGCACCTGTCGTTCCGTGGCGACGGGGCGTCGCTTCTCGCAGGCTCGGGGGAGTCCCACCACGCGGGGCGCGGGGAAGCGCGCTTGTTCGAAACCGAGCACTGGACTTCGATCGCGAGCGCGTCATACACAAGCGGCGTCGTGGGATGCGAATACAGCGCGTCTACCGTAACCGTCGATTTGGCTATGGTGTGCAGCTCCGCGGGTGCGCCTCGAATGTTCGAGGGGAGGTTGACGCCGTCTGTCACCGCGCTGCTTCGAGAGCAGGGTTTAGGCGCGGACATTCCCCCGCAACCGCTCGGCCACGGACCACTTCCGTCGGAGACGAACCAGGGCGGCTCGGGTATTCGATTCGTGAGCGACGTGGGCGAAGTGCAGGTGTCGGCGTCTGGTGTGGACGTGTCCGCAGCGGAACACGAACCGCGCGCCGCGCCGCCGCCGACGCCCTCTGCCAAGACGAAACCCACGGCCAGGGTGTTGAAGCCGACGGGCGTGTTGCGGCCGGCGTTTTCCCGCTCCGGGAAGTATCACCAGCCGCCGGATACCACTCCTTCTGAGCGTGCCACGCGAGTGGTGGCAAAGATGGCCGCGAAGGTGATGGCGAAAGCGCCCGAGATGGACGAACCAGAGGAGGAAGAGGAGGAGGACGATGAATTCGATCCCGACGACGCCCTCGGCGGCGTGCGCGGCGCCGAGACTGACTTGGCGAAGCCGTCTCTGATGTCGTCGAGGCCTCTGCTGCACCGAAACGCGCTCATCCCGTTCGCGGTGTTCGACAAAGACGCCGAGTTGCAGCATCATATGGCACCTCTGGGCGTGACTGGAAAAAAGGAGGCTGCGGCGGTCGCGGACACGCACGTGCGCGCGATGGCGGCGGCGAACATGGACCTTTCGCTGCCGCGGAACGGCAGGCGATTCGAAGGCTTGACTGCTATTCCCCAGGAACCGCCGAAATCTGCGAAGCGAATGGTGTCCAAGCAGCTCGACCCGCGATGGCTCGCCGTCCGCGATATCAAACCGCGCATGGAAGATATCTGGGTCGCAGCACGAAGAGAGCCGCAGGTTTGTAGCACGGAGGGATGGAACTCGGGCACGTTGTTAGTCCCGCCCAGCGAGGGCATCGAGTTCTGAGCCTCTTGAGCCTAAGTAGTCTAGTCTAAATATGATAATAACTATCGCTAATGTGCTTTAGTCTAACGCATCCGTTGCATCCATGAGCGCATGCAGTGCGTGTTCGTGCTTCTGTAAGCGTATGATTTCGTTTTCGAGCTGCGTGACACGTGCGCCGGACGCCCTCAAACGCCGCTTCAAGCGCTCGCTTTCCATCAGCGCTTTCGTAACCTCCGCCTGCGCGCCCTGCATCAAGAGTTCCGTCTCCTCCCGCAATTCTTCCTTGGCTGTTTCCACGTTTGCCGCTCGCCCATCTGCGTATTTGTGCAGCTCCGTAGTCAACCGTTCGACTTCTTCGCGTGATGCAGAGAGCTCTGCGTTGGAGGTTCTTAATTTTCCCTCTAGCGCCGTGCGTTCCAATTTCGCGTCACGCGCAGCTCTCTCCGCCTGCGATTTAATCTCAACGAGCTGCATGTGAAGCTCCTCCGACGACGCAGCGCTTACTTGTGCCTCGCCGGAGAGTTCTTCCAACTTCGAGACGGCATCCATCTCAAGCTTGTGGGTATCGCTTTGTAAGTCTGTAAGCTGAATACGAAGCTCCTGCGCTTCGTCGATCGCCTGGTCACGCGCAGTATTCGCCTTGATGACGATGTCTTCCTTGGCAGCTAGCTCACTTTCGAGCGAATCTCGCACCGCGCTGAGCGCGGCGACGTTAGCGCGCGCGATCGAGACTTCCTCCGCCAGCAGAGCGCTGTGGTTCCGAGCCAAATCATTTTCTGACTCGAGAAGGCGACTCGCGGCTTCTGTCTCGTCAACGTGACGTTTGTTGAGGGCATTCGATTTTTCCGCTGCCTCGGCGACCAGCTTCAGCTGTTCCCTGAGCGTTTCGCACACGCCGAGAGTTTCAGCGTTGTCGCGCTGAAGTTCCTGAATCTCGGTAACCAGACCGTTGACTTCATCACGGTCGTAAGCCTGCTCCAGTTCAGCACAGCGCTCTTGGAAGCGCTTTAATTCAGACTCGAGAGAAATCTTCGACGCTTCAAGAAGTGAGGCTCGATCAGAAGCCGAAATCGCAAGGTTTGTCTGTTCCGCGAGAGCCTCCGCAAGCGTTTCCTTCTCGGCGGCAACAAGGTTCTGCTCCGACTCGAGAAGGCGTTCGAGTTCAACGCAACGCATCTTCAAAATAGCAACCTCTGCTTGTGCAGCGGCGGTCGTCGAAGCCATCTGAGTCGCACGATCTGTTGCCTCGGTCGCTCGTTTGATATGTGCTGTCATCACGATCTGGGTCTCGCTGGAAACGCCAGACAACGCATCATTAGATATCTTGTTGACGAGTTCCAACTCTTTGCGATTGGCTTCGAGACGAGATATCTCAGCGTCAGCCGCAATCTGTCTTTGGTTTGCCTCGAGCAAGGTCCTCTCCTTTTCTTCTAGACGCTTGCGAAGACCAGACAGTTCTTCACGGGCGTCGGATTCGTGAGCCTCGTACATCCCGTGAAACGTATCCAATTGCGCGCTCAATTCGTCATGTAAAGCCTTCTGCAAGACGTGCGCCTCCCTCACACTTTCCAGTTCCGATCGAAGGCTCGAGATCTCGATTTCCAAATCGCGAGAGTCTGGCGCCTTGGACAAAAGATCCCGTAAACGATCGATTTCCGTTGTGAACTCATGCCTGACTGCATCCACTCTATGTTCAGAGTCCTTCGCAGCGTTCTCTTCCACCTTGGCTAACACTTGTTTCACCTTGTCGATGTTGCCGATCGACGATTGACTCGCCGACTCCGCCGCAGCCGCAGCGCGCGTGGCCAACACGAGCTCCGCCGTCTTTCTCTCGACGGCGTCCGTCGCCGCCTTTTGAAAGTCGTCACGCATCACTTCAGCATCAGAATGGTGAGCCATCGTAATTTCTTCCAGCTTTTGCTCGACGAGAAGCATCGTCTCATGTTTGAAGGCGAGGAGCGCGCCTTCAGCGTTCGATGCTCGTTGGTCTGCGGCGGCGCACTTATATTCAAGTTGTGAAGCAGAAACAACGTGCGCCTCCAACCTTTTCCGAACGTTTCCGAGATCAATCGCAGAGTGCTCAGAAAGTCTCCTAGATTCAGCAAGTTCCATCTTAGTAGTCATAAGTTCCTGCTCAGCTTCCGTCAGCCTTACGGTGGCTGAGGAACTCCGGTCTTGAGCATCTTTAAGCTTGATAGTCGCCACCTGAAGCTGTGACTTCAACTCCGAAACGTTCCACTCTGCTTTCGCAGTTGCCGCGCGCGCCGTCTTCAAGCTCTCCTCACGCCGTACAAGCTTCGTCGTGAGTTGTTCGAGCTTCGTAGCATGATCAGCCTCGCGTTCTACTGTTGACATCTCAGAAGCTTCCAAGCGGAGCTTCAATTCAGTTAGCGAAGACTGCTGACTCTTGTGGGAATCTAAGGCATCCCTGAGAGCGCTGCGCAGCTCAGTAACTTCCGCCTTGATCGCCGAATCGAGACACTTGTCTTCCTCGTATTTCTGGATGAAAATTTTCAGCCTCTGAACCTCCGCTTCCGCTGTCATTTTCGACGCCTCAGCGTCTCCAGCCGCAAGTGACGCTGCAAGTATTTCTGAAGTCTTAGCTTCCAAAGTATGTTTCGCTTCCATGCGGAACGTGGAAAGCGCAGCCTCAACTTCTGCGACCCGCCCTTCCGCGACGGCAAGTTTGGACTCGGTTTCACTGACGAGACGCGCCCAAGTCTCGGCCGAACCCTCGCGATCGAGGCCAGCGGCGGTCAAACTAAGAGCAAGCTTAGCAGACGCGTCATGAGTTTCTTGGAGTTCGCGACGACATGTCGCGAGGACTTCCTTCAACTCGAATGTTTCTGACTCGCATGCTGCGACCCTCGCATCAGCTTCAGCCCTAGATGCCTCAACCTGCAATTTCAGCTCCTGTACTTGCTTCAACAAGCTGTCAACCTCGTCCTGCTTCGCTGAGGTCCGCGACAGTTCCTCTTGCACGCGCGTTTCAAGTATCGACATTGACCACTCCATCTTAGCAGTATTGGCCAGGTACTCTTGCGCTCGTGATTCAGCGCTTGTTGCTTGGTCCTGGAAGCGCTTGAGCTGAAGCTCAAATTCACTTTCACGATGTGCGTTGGTGGCCTCCGTCGCTTCGAGTAAAAGTCGGAACTCTGTCTGCGTCGATTGCTGCCCAAGTTGAGCCTCTTGAGCCTCCTTAAGCGCTTCACGAAGCTCAACAACTTGCTTATGGAGGCTCTCGTCGACTGCGATGCCTTCATCCTTAGATATGGTAGCCTTGGAGGACTTGAGTTCTTCCTCCATCGCGGCCTTAGCTTCTTCAGCTTGACAGAGCGCATACGACGCGACAACGAGCTCCTCAGATTTAATCTTGAGCGTAGTGTTCGCCTCCTCTCTGAACGCCGAAAGCGTCCTTTCTGCTTTCAACGCACGTTCCTCAGCTTCACTGCGCATGGCTTCCACCTCATCAAGCTTTTGAGTCGAGGATGTAGACTCGGCCAGGAGTTGTTCGACTCGTCGCTTCGAGGAATCAGCAGCATCCGTCGACTGCCTCATAGAAAGTCGCGCATCTGCAAGTTCACCACGGAGAGTAGCGCACTCATGCTCAGTGGAAACCAACTTTGCGTCTGATGCCGCCTGCTTCGCGTTAAACACTTTCAACGCAGAGGCTCTGTCATCAGATGCCTTCGCGCGGGCTTCCGATAACATTGAGGTCAGCTTGTCGATCTCGGCCTGTTTGCTCGGAGCTTTCGACTCTTCGATTTGAAGTCGAGACTTCAACTCTGAAACGGTCCATTCTGCTTTCGCAGTTTCCGCGCGCGCTGCTTTCAAGCTCTCCTCAGATTTTGCAAGCTTCAAAGTGAGCTGTTCAAGCTTTGCCGCATATTCAGCATCTCGCTCCATGGTAGAGGTCTCCAAAGTTTCCAATGATATCCTTAGATCGGCCTCAACGAGTCTCGAGTTTCGCCTTGCAGCCTCTGATTCAGCGAGTAATTCACGCAGCTTCACCAGCTCAGACGATGGACTCTCGTCAACCTCCTTTGGCTGCTCGAGCAGAGACTCGTTGAGCCTCTGAATCTCAGCATCAGCAGCTCGCACCCGTGACTGAGCATCTGCACCCGCGCGAGACGCTTCGACGAGCTCATCCGTCTTCCGCTGCAAGGCTTCCCTCGCTTCTGCGCGAAACGCGGCGATCGAAGTCTCGAGCTCTCTCACCTGATGCCTCGTGTCTGACAAATTTGACTCAACTTCGGCGAACGAACGTGCAGCAACTTGAGCGTCGGACTGCATCTCAGCGACGCGAAGTTGTGAAGCCGCCAGCTCAGCTGTTAAACGCTTTGACTCGCGCAGCTCGCTTTCGACATTCTCCTCGGCAGATTTAATTCGCGCTTCGGAGTTGCTGAAAGCCTGCTCGGCTGCATCGACGAGCGCTTGCTTCTCTGCGCGCACTTCTTGTAACGACCGCATCAAAGACTGGATTTCCTTCCGCAAGGCTTCGGCATGTTCCTCCGCAGCTGCAACAATCTGCCCAGTTTTTTCTTCTAAGGACTCCGTGAGGTGCGATGCTGTGATATCATCCTCGATTACTTTCGAGATTGATTCACCCTGAGACACATCCAATTCAGACTTGAAACTCCCTATGCGAAGGGCTTGAGCTTCGGACGTGGCGCGCAACGCAGCAACCTCCGCTTCCTTCTCAGAAACTCTGCTTTCAGCAGAGGCGAGCTCTTCCATCAAGGACTCGACACGTGCATCCGTGATTTCCAAAGAACTCGGACTTGGGTCAGATTCGACTTCACCCGCTGCCTGCAGTTTCTCATTTGCCTCCTCCAGAAGTACCTTCATAGCAGAGATGGAAGAGTCGCGCTCAACTTCGGCAGCGAGCCGCATTTTTTGTGCTTCCTCCTTGGCGAGGCTTGCCTCGAACTCAGCGCTTTTTGCCCTCTCCAGAGCGGCGCTTGCTCTGCTCTCCGCTTCAGATGCTTGACCACGAAGTTCCTCGATGTCATCTTCCTTTCCAGATGACTTCTCGAGATTATTAGCCTGCAGTTTCTCTTCTAGAAGGTTCACCTTCGATCTTGACTCCTCCAAGAGTTCCTCGGTGTCCTCCAAACAAGAACGCAGCATGGACGCCTGCGCGTCTGCCATTTGTTTCCCCTGTAGAGCTTCCTCAAGTTCTGCCGATGCGCCTGCCTGCTCTGTTTTGACATCCTGCACAGACGTAGGCTTCGAGTCATCCAGAACTGTAATTGACATCGATACAACCTGCTGGCCCCTTGAAATGTAGAGCTCTGCCCTGAGCTCGTCTGCCTCAACGTTTCGAGTCTCGAGGTCTGCCTCCAACGTGGCTATGCGACGAATAAGCTGTTCACCCTTTTCAGCCGCGGCCACCAGTTTATTGCTCGCAGCATCCAGTTCTTTCCGAGTCGTCGAAACTTCCTCTTCAGCAAAGCCCCGGTATCGTATCTCGACTGCGAGGTTCTCTTTCAAAGCAGCGTTAGCATCCAACGCTGCCTTAAGTCGCGCATCCTCAACCTCGACCAGCTTAACCGGTTCGGCGCTCTTTTTCGTGGTGTCGAACAACCAAGCCTCGGCGCCAGTTGACATTGCAGCCTCAAGTTCAGCCTCGACCTCACGATGGCGCTCAACGTCACGCTGCAGGCGTTGAATCTCATCGTCGAGGGCGCTAGCCTTTTGTGAAGATATCCCAGAACGCGCGCTATTCGCTTCGGATGACGAGCGTAGCCTTAACCCTAAGTTCTCGCCTTTCATCAGCTCAGTGTTGGCGTTTTCCCCTGACGACAAGTTCGACGCGGGCGCGGCGAGCTCAGGTAGACCGACGATATCAGAGGGCATCTCCAGCTCGTTCTGTAGCATTGCGCTTATCATGTCGTTATATGCCCTCGCGGTCTGCAAATTTTCTGCGAAAGTGTCCATCTGTGCAGTAGGTCGAGGAGGGTAGGGGTCCTAGCGTTAGTTTTGTGAGGGAGCGAGGAATGCTGGGAAAGCACGAAGTGCCGAGTTTGTCGCGACGGGACGACCGGGGGCACAAACGCACCCGCACAGATATCGCGTGCGCCACATGAGAAGCGCGAAGACGCGACGTCGCGTGTCCGTGACCCATCCTACCTGCTTGTTCCCACGACGCGTGCCGTGGGAACCAAGCTCTGCCGACACCTTGTCGCGTTCCGAGACAAAGACGTGTGACCGTTGTTGGTTCCGACCCATCGCAAAACCGTCGACTCTTTTATGCTAAGCTACTGACACTGACTACATGTACTCATGATTTGGGTTGCGAGATAAAATCAAAATATAGGTAAAGCGCAAGAAGAAAGAAATGACAAATGTGTCGTGGGCGCGAGGAGTGACGAAAGACTAAAACTGCAAGCACGGGATGGAGCTGAGAAATGATAAGCGTGAATTCAGACAAAGCATAGCGCTCTGCAAGCTGCCTACTGGCTAGCTATCTGGCTGGCTTTACGATCAACCTCCTGATGATTGAGAAAGCTCCGAGAGCACGAGAGGAAGCAAAACCGAGTCAAAAATCTCAACGCTGTCTTGCACCAGACCCCGAATGCGCTTGCACGCGGCAAGACCAACCGAGACAGCCTCTTCAGGACGATCGAGAAATCGCCTGACGGTTGATAGAAGATCATGCTCAGAAGATACAGAAGTACAGAGTATTCCCCGAGCATTCAAAGCACTGACAAGTGATTCAAACGTACCGTGGTGAGGGCCAACGATAACGGCGGAACCTGCAACTGAGGGCTCAGCGATGTTATGGCCATTACCGCTAAACAGGGACCCCCCGATGAAAGCGGGCTTACCGTTCGCAACTGCGTAGAGCTCGGGCATCAGGCCGACGACGTCAATGACATAGATGTCCGTATCGTCAAGAGGGAGCTCGCCGCGAGATAGAAGCCTAACACGCAGACCGAGATCTGCGAGTTCACTCCTAATTCGCAAAGATCGAGCCGGATGGCGCGGTGCGATAACAGTGAGCAGATTAGAGAACTCTTCACGGAGCTTTGAATGAATTCGCGCGCAAGCGCATTCCTCATAATCGTGCGTGCTCGCAGCGACCCAAATGAATTTTCTGCGCCTGAGCAACATCATCACGTGACTTAGGTATGTTGAATCGAACCTGCTTGGTGGGTCGGAACTAGTGGTCGCAGAAACCACGGCTGTTATGAGCTTCAAGTCACAAGGCGATCCTAACATGCCTGAAGGGATGCCAAGCTGTTCGAAATAGCGACACTGCTCAATATCCTGCGAGGAGCAAAGAAGCATAACTTAGAATTGTACGGGAGCAGACGAATTTATGACTTGCTTCTACTTACTCTGGGTGATATAATCTGAAACTTGGACAACGTATCGTTCAACAATGCCTTCGCAACCGGCCACTGCCATCGTTTCGCCGATTTTGACGACATTCGCGCGCCAAAGAGAAATAGTCGAACGCCTGCGGTTGTATGATGAATGTAAGTTTTCATGCTTTCAAGGATTTCTTAGATGTTATCCGCCCTTACCTTTTCTGTGCGCTTCATCGATGAGAATCGGCCATAGCTCTGACTCTATGAACACCCCTGTGAGCGCAAAAGCCGAAATGATTCAATGAGTGAAGTATTGCGACATGAACGCTTTCTGTGAGCCTTTTCATTTCTAAAATTTCGCGTTGAAAGACATTCAAAATGATTCAGAACATGGCATTACGTACCTATATCTGGTTTCCAATGCGCAATGAATCTTTGCACAGCTCTACGCGTGTCGATGGGAACGCTCTGCATAAATAACGCATCATTCAGACGAATCGAGATGGGTTTTCATCGAAGGTCAGTTGATTGTATTCTAAAATAGAATACCTTTGCGTGCATGCTGCGCTATCTTGCGTACCTGACGTATAACTGAGCCTGGATATCTATAACGCCTCCATTCTTCAGCGGCAAGTGTTCCGCCAGTCACGAGTATATTGGTTTCAGGTGCCCGCTCCAGAATTTTACGTATCAGGGGCAGAGCTGCCGCCCCTTCCCCCACAGAAACTGCGTGTATCCACACCAATTTACCTGCGCATCAGTCGGGAATAGGCATGTTCAGTCGTTTCCACCCTCTTGCGTGTTTCATTCCTGCGTCTCTTACTCTCTTTCAAGCCGGAAGTCGTCGATGCGCACCTTCTGGACGAGGCTGGGCACTGTGGCCCCACCTTTGGTCAAGTGTTATCGCCAATTCTTTACCGAGAGCTCGTCGTGTTTGAAAATGCACTGCATATGGTCAAGACAGTAGGGATGTGAGTATGTAGAAGTTAGCGACGGTCGCGTCGCGGGTGCGTTGGGCAACTCCTTTTCATATGATGGAAGACCTGACCTACAGCAGGAGATGGCGTACTATGACGATTCCTGGGAACACTCACGTGCGATAATAGGCTCGGCAACTGTAGCACAGAGATGATAGATGGCCTTGATATATGGCAGCATGTCTTCGCGTCCAATGGCGGCACGCTTGAAGTAGTGTGAACTACGAGGGGCGAGTTGTTAAATCCTCTGAAGACTTTCAATCACACAGTTTTACCCGCGTTCGTTGAACTCCTTGCGGCGTGGCATCGACTGTGCTGTTGCGAGTATTAGTGCGACAGCATCATTTGGTGTCCTGCAAGGCCTTGCAGATTCGAGTATGCCTCTCTGTGTGCGCCGCTGAGAGTATCGTTCTTTTTACCCAGGAGCTGCGAAGAGCTTTTCTGCCCGCGAAAGCTTTTCTTTTGATTTATTTTGGACGCAAGGCGCGGTTTTCCAAGAGGCGATTTGTGAGCAGCCGTCATGATACTCACTTCAGTCGTCGCCGACCTCCTCGGCCTGATCTCCGGGGGTTGAGATGAGGCTAAATATACTCAACTTACAGACGGGAGCCAGGGAACTTGACGATATCGCGGCCGATGATACGGTGGATAAGCTAAAGGCAAGGCTGTACGAGTCCAACTTGGTAGATCTTCTGCCCTCGGGCCAAAGACTCATCCACTCGGGGCGGACTCTCGCAAACGGAGACGAGCTCTTGTCCGCTGCGGGAGTCGCGGAAGGGGATGTCGTCGTAGTCGTCAAGCAGCGGGGTAAGGACGATTGGAAAGAGTGCGAATCTAGCCAGCCGGGTCCAGACGTCGCGCACATCAATAGAGTCATGGGAAAGGCCGGCGCTACGATGAGCGCGTCTTCGACTCCTTCGGGCGGCACTTCTGGGCTGAACGAGAACTTCGAGGGTTTGCGCGTCGGTGAAGCAGCGCCAACGAGCGATGGGCAAAGCGGTGAAGCGTACGCCACAGTAGCGATGCGGGCAGGTCGGTTGGAAGGTATCACCCTTCCTGAACCTGATCCAGATGCGATGGCAACACTGCTGGATATGGGCTTTCCTGAGGCGCGCGCTAAAAAGGCGCTTCTCCTCCACCGCAATCACCCGGGAGCGGCGATGGAATGGCTTTTGGAAGTCGGAGATGGTCCAGAGGCGGACGCTGAGCTGACGGATGTTGAGATTCGGCAGGTGATGAGCACGATAGGAGCATCACCGACTGTTTTTCGTGCTCCGCGCGAGCCCGCAGGTGACCCTGATGAAGCTGATGTGCAACGCCTCGTCGAGATGGGTTTCCCTCGCGAGGAAGTGATGGCCGCGCTCAGGGCAACACACAACAACCACGACGCGGCGTGCGCCTGGCTTTTGGGTGAAAGGGGTAGTGGGAGAATGAGGGCAATGCAGGACATTGATGTTGGAGTGGGAGCACGTGGGAATCCCGAAAGCATGCAGATGCTTCTCGGCGACATCCTCAGCCATCCGACCATTCAGGAAGGAATGCGGTCCGAACGCGTCGTGCAGGCGTTCCAGTCGATGATCGAGGACCCTTCCTCAGCGCACGACTACATGAACGACCCAGAAGTGGGACCTATTTTACTCCGAGTGCATTCGATACTCGCACGTGTCGCTGATGGTCACGCGAACGGCGATGCGCCTGCGCGGACTGGGTGATGAGATGTGGCGTGTGTTGGATAGCTGGCAGAGACACCACCGTTTTAAAACTATTATCCTATAGAGCTAGAACGAGCTGATCGCCGCCTCGTCAGTCGTTCTCGCCGTTGAGGTCCGCGGCGGTAAGTACTCCCCGAGCCTTCAATTCCTTCTGAGCTTTGTCCATCTCCACACGAAGGGAAGCAGCATCATCCTCACAGGTGGGAAAGTGCGCTAAACTCCAACCTATCACGCACAAAGAGTAGCAGCCGAAAGACACGAGCGCCCAGAGAGGCAAAAGTTCAACTGCTTTCTGGTACTTCTCCGAGAGTCCGCTCTGCATCGCGTAAGCCTGTTCGGAATGGAAACGATGGTCAGCCACATGACATCAGGGAACACAGAGAGACACGCGAGGATAGAGAACGCTTCAGAAGATGCATCAGTCTAAGAGGAGACGTACCCAGACGGCAAGGAACGCCCCGACGATAGATCCTGCGAGGACACATTCAGTTGCGCGACAGGAAAGATGTCAGAAAAGATTATGGGAAGAGAGCGTTGTAAGGACAAAGGGACGTCTAGAACTGTACATACCGAGTTTCAAAAGCCTGGTGCCCATCTTCAAGCAAGCGTCTTCGCTCCTAAAGAGCGTTTGACGGCGAGATCCGCATCCAAGAATGGTCCGGGAAGGGAGACGCTCGACCAGGAAAACATTTATATCATTGGCGACGTTTCTGGAAAATACAAAATCGGGCAAATCATAACTGATTGTAACCCCTCGCTTGTATGGACACAAAGATCAGAGGCCTGCGCGCACGAACGAACACATGGCGTCACCCGCTGAATACGGCTCCGTGCCCGCCGGTGATGTGCACGTGGAGTTTGTGTCTTCCGGCTCGACGCAGAAGCGTTGGTCGATCGGTAAGGTGATCGGTGCGGTGTTCGTGGTGCGTCAACGGGTCCCGAACTCAATCCGAAGTTTCTGGGAGGCTTCGAACTTACGGCGGTCGTGGCGTGTCATGTCCGTCGGGATCGTAAACGAAGGCATCGCCTGAAGCGCGTTCCCAAGTTACACGCGATACACACCCGTCGCAAATTCGTGAACACTGCACCTGCGTATCTACCGTCCAATCGGATCTAATAAACGCCCGTCACACCGCTAACCTCCCCCGTCTCCCTTGAGTCACGCCCAGATCACATTCGGGATTTTCGCACTCTCTCTCACCCTCGGCGGTTCCATTTCCGGTAGTTTGCTCAGCCAGTCGTACAGCGATTCTCACTTGAACTGTCCCAAAGGCATCACCCCGGCGACGATTCGCGGTGACAACCCTGAGGTTTGGAGCGATGTTTCGCTGGAGATGGCACGGCGGGTGGATAAAATATACTGGCTTTGCGTTCGCGAGGGGTGCGACGTTCCGTTTCCCGACGAAATCTTTGACAAAGTGGTCTTGATGCGCGGGGAAGAAGTTGACGTATGCAACTTGTTCGTGATTGACGGGAAGCCCCGGGAAGGCCTTGGAGGGCACACCCTGCAAGCCTCGGCGATGCACATGCTCGCCACGATGCACGGCTGGTCGAAAAACGCGAACGCGGTGATGATCATGGAGCAAGACACGGTGATTGACCAAAGCGTGAAGTGGAGCGCGGATGACTGGGCCTCCTTCGACGCCGCCGCGGAGGCGAAGCAGTGGAACGTGATCCGCATGGGGTACCGGCCTATTTTGTACGAGATGGCAGGCGATCACGCGTGCGAACCTCAATGCGTGTGTGAAACCGCGACGAGCGAGGCGTGTTTCCTGGGAAGCGCGGGGTGTGACCTTCGTGGGGCGGACGCGTACGTCGTGCACAACCGTTTCTTCAGCCAGTACGTGGACTTGTTCCAAGGACCGGGGTGTATCGACCAGATAACGTGCTCAGCGGTGGACAACGGGGTGTTTCAGCAATTAGCCAACATCTTCGTACTTATGCCGCAGTGGAACTACCAAACTGAGGCGCAATTAGACTCGATTTCGATCGACACGCAGCGGGCAAGTGCGGGGCTTCTTTCAAAAAACTGCTTCAACCCGGCGAACCCAGAGTGGTAGGGGGAAGGCTGGCTAGATTCGGCCGTAGCCATTAGCTCGACGCTAGAAGACGGTTTGTCCATTCAATTCACCACGTTCTGCGTAGTTATGATTTCGGAACGGAGTGAACGAGCGGCACTTTCGACGCGAGCCCGTGTTGGATGACGTAATGTTCACTCGATCAAACAAACACCAAAAATATGTACATAGCTATGTAGAACGAGTGCTCTGCTCCTCTGTCCCCACATCGGAACGCACTGTCACCGGCACGCGGCAAGTGTCCGAAAGCATAACGTGAACCACCGGTGCCATAGGTCTGTCCCGCTTCCCTCGAAAACTCGACAAGCACAATGTCCCGACGCACGCGGGTGACTCGTGCGCTTCTGCTGTGCATCATCGTCGCTCTCGTGCTTCCTGTGGCGTGCGCGGGCGCGTCGCATCGGAGCGCGAGGCAAGGCGACGTGGCTTACTTCTCAAGCGGTGATTTCGATAGCAACGAACTCAATGAGCGTGAGCCCGGATCCGGGCAGACGCCTCTCATGGCTGCGTCGCTGGCAGGCCAGCATCTTGTCGTGAAGGCTCTCCTCGAGCTTGGAGCGGATCCGAATATCGGAGAGAAGGATGGCTATACCCCGCCCCACGGCGTCGCGTTTCAAGGACGACCGGAAGCGGCGGCTGTGTTGATTAAGCACGACATCCGAGTAGACGAGGCGCACGAAGACGGTTACACGCCTCTGCATCGAACAGTATGGGGAGGGCAAAGCAACCACATCGAAACGGCGAGAGTGCTGCTCGAAGAAGGTGACGTGGATCCGGACGCGCTCGACGCGAAAGGATTGTCCGCCGCACACGTCGCGGCGGAGAGAAAAAACGATGAGATGGTGAGGACTCTTCTCCGTTTAGGTGCCGACCCCAACCTACAGACGAAGACTGGCGATACGTTGTTACACGCCGCGGTCAACGCTCAGCGACCGAAAATGGTGGAAGCGGTCATCAGGGCCGGCGGAGACGCGTCTGTGACGAATGCGCACGGGCAAACGGCACGAGATTTGGCCGAGCGTTTGCCTTCAGAAGAAGTCAGGGCCCTGTTCGTTTCGCACGCAGAGGTGGGTGTCGAGAAGAAAGCCGCTGACGCGCCGGATGAGTTGTGATAGCACTGCCTCACATAAGTTATATGCACAAGAGAATCATGAGCCCACTTACAGCCGCGCTTTCCCGCGCCGCGCGATCAAGGATCACCGCCCTTCTTCGACAGCCCCACGCTCTCCCGCTTGAGCACAGTGAGCAACGTCTGAGAGCTCTCGAGAATCTTCAGGTACGCGGCTTCTGTCTCCTGGATGGTCTTATCGTAATCGTTCCTCGCGGCGACCTTTTATGAAGGGAGGGGATGATGGTAAGGTGAGCGTCGTGCCGCGACGCGCGCGTTTTTCCAACAGAAAATCGTCCTCCCGATCGATCGAGCGCTTGTGAAAGGGAGTTTAGTTTCTCGCGTGCGCACCTTGCGGGCGATGGAATCGTTCAGCGTGGTTAAACGCTTGGAGAGGACGGTCAGATCGCTCTGGACCTTGGACTTCTCGTCCTCCTCATCGGTGATCTGCTGGTTGATTTCCTCGCGCTTCTCGCGGAGGTCCTCGATGCCTGCGTTCGCGGTCGTAGGGACGCGGGGAAAGAAACGAGTGAGCGAGAGTTCGTGATTTTGTCGCGAGACCGACACGACGAAGCGGGGCGGAAGGCGACTTCGCGTAACCCACGCCCGGCGTCGTTCGCTGTCGTCACCATCGGGAAGGTGTGGCGAAGAGAATCAAGAGGTTTGACAACGCGGACGCGTCGCCCTCGAGCACGGAGGCTGGCGTCGTTCAAAAGAACATCGTTCGCGCTCTTTCGTAGCCCGTTGGAAAACAAATGACTCGTCTCGCGGTGCGTTCGCGGACGCCTCGCGCTATGTGTACGCACATTTTACCAGCTCGTCATTCTGGGACGCCATGGCTTGCCCTTGAGCGGCCATCTTGGCTGCCTTGTTTGCGTACGCGGGCCGAGCGTGTTCGCGAAGGTGTGATCGCGGAAGCGGCGCGGAACCGTTTACCGCTCGGCTAGTTTCGCGCGGTCAAACTTTTTTGTTACAGGTCGCAAGTCGCAACGTCGCATTCGTATGGGCGGCCAGTCTCATATTCCGAATCTCGCCTCAGCAAAATGCACGGCAAGCTTTCGGACGTGCCAGTTTCCTCAGCGCAGCTGAAGGAGCCTTCGGGGTGAGGCGCGAGGGAGCCAACATGTTGGGTTTGGAGGGTTACGGGAGCTCTGATGACGAGGAAGAGGTGGCGCGCGTCGACCCCACTAGTCCTGTCCCCGTCGACGCTAAGGCAACCGACCGTGGGACTCGCGCGACCGACCTCGGCGCCCGCCCGGGAGAAATGGGCACCGCCGCACCTATGCCTCGCGTGTCGACGCTTCCGAGCGCAGCGGCGCTGTTTGACGCGAAGGAGAAGGGGACGGGGAGCGTCTCGATGCCGTCACCGGGCGTTTCTGGCGTTGGAGGCTCGATTTTAGGGAGCAAGAGGTCGGCGAGCGGGTCGTTCCCCATCTCAGGCGTGGCTCACAAGAGCAACCGCAGCGAGACGCGGGCGGTGCCCGGAGGCAAGCCGCGCGGCTCGCTGTTGCCTCCGCAGCTTCGCGGGAGGGCGAACAACGCGACGCAGGACCTAGAGGGGATGGGGCTGAAGAGGCATCCGGTGGCAGGGGCGAAACCTCCCAGCGGTGGTGGGTGACGAGTGTCGAGCGCCGCGCTCGTGCGCGGCGGGGACGAGTTCATGAACCAGGATAGCTCGCATTTTAGCAAAGAATATTAGACAACTAACTCGATGGCCACCGCGATGGTGACCCACACGAGGAGCAGCCTCATTTACTTACGCTTACCCTCCTTGATGAGGACCACCTCATCGGCGTAACGCACACCCTTACCCTTGTACGGCTCCGGCTTGCGCTTGGAGCGAATGATGGCGGCGAAGTTACCAACCTCCACCTTGTCGTAGCCGCTAACGGTGATTTCCGTGTTGCTGGTGCACTCAACCTTGAGCCCCTGGGGAACCTCGAGGATGACCTGGTGCGCGTAGCCGAGAGAGAGGTTGAGGTCCTTGCCCTGCATGGCAGCCTTGTAACCGACGCCGACGAGCTTGAGCTTTTTCTCGAAGCCTTCCGACACACCCACCATCATGTTGTTGCAGAGGGTCCTGTACAGACCGTGACCCTCCCTGGCCTTCTTGGTTTCATCCGCCTTAGCAAGCCTGATAGCGCCTTCCTCCTCAGTCATGACCATGAGGTCGGGGAACTGGAATTCGAGCTCGCCCTTGGGACCCTGTGAGTCGAGCGGACGGGGAGAGACGAGAGAGGTCAGAAAAAAGTGCGAGCCAGAACCCTAAAACCCTATCGGTAGCGGCACGGACCGACGCGACGGGCGTCGGACGTGGGCGACGTCGCGACCGCGCAGCGGCGTCGCATCGCGCCGCGCTGTAACTATCGCTGCGTAAGAGATGCCCGGCACCTACCTTCACGGCGAGGTGGTTGTCCTTGAGGGTGTAGGTGACGCCCTTCGGCACGGGCACGGGGTGCTTGCCGATGCGCGATTCCCCGGCGACGACACGGAGAGGCGCGCGCGCGGCGGACACGGGCTTGGCGCCGGCGCGAGCGGCGACGCGAGCAGGCGCATAGCCCTGGCGAGCGCTGAGAGAAGTGGAAGCCATGGAAGCCGCCATTGCGCTGGTTGTGCTCGACGACGAAGGCGTGCGACGAGGTGTGCGGCGCGCCGCTCGCGACCTCGCGCCTCGACGCTTTTCTTTTATCCACTGACGTCGACGCGCCTGTCGTCACTCCCATCGCTGTAATTCGGGAGTCATTAGACCCTCATCAGATTCGGCAACATTGGTATGGGCCCATTTCCGACTGTTTTTAACCTGGCAGTCGACGATGGCAAAAAGCGCTCCGAGAATTCCGTAACAAACAAAGCGCACTGAATCTGTATCGCACTGCGCTGCGCGGGTTGGTGGCTGCGGCGGGTGCGCACGCGGAAGACCGAAGTTCAAGCCACAGGGCTTGGACTCGAGCGCACCTGCGTGCATCCGCTTGTCGGCCGTCCGTGGGCTGTCCGACATACGCGCGCGCGCCTTTCCCTAGCGTCGGCTCGCTGCCCCGGCGACTGAATGGTGCGCCACAAGGCTTCGTCGGCGGGCAATCGTGAGGAGGGCACGTCGGACCGCGGGTTTGTCTCGCGGGCTGAAGGAGTCCTGGACGAAGCCGCGGCAATGGGTCCCGCTAAGTACAAGGGCGACACCCGAAAAGAGGGCGGTAAGCGCAAGGAGGGCTTCGTGGACGTCCGCGGCGGCCCTGGATCGTCCAAGGCGAAGAAGCAGAAGAAAGGCAAAAGCAGAGAATTGGCGCTCGCCGCGGGAGGTGGCGGCAGCGCGGTGGCCGACGGCGAACGCAAGGACGATGTGTGGGACAAGAAGTTCGAGGGCCAGCTGTTCGGGAGCTGGAGCGCGGCTGAGAAGGGAGAATTGCAGAGCCGAATCAAGGACTGGGCCGCGGCGCACGGCCACTCGGACAGCCTCGAGAAGGAGGAATACGATTTCCTCTTCAAGCGCCGGCTGAAGCAAGGCGGCCGCGGCGCGAAGCTCGACGAATCCGAACGTAAAGCCTTTCTGGAGATTGCCAAGGACTTTCCCACGCGAAACCCGAAGCAGATTTACGGGTTCGCCACCCGCTACTACGACCCGAACAACCATAAGGGGAAGTGGAGCGAGGAGGAGAAAGAGCAACTCGCCGACTTGGTTGAGTTGAAGGGCGAGAAGTGGAAGGAAATCGGCGAGATTCTCGAGCGGGCGGGGGCGTCGTGCAGGGACAAGTGGCGCTCGATGAAGGATAAGTACCAGCGAGGAGACTGGACCCCCGAGGAGCTGTCTCAGCTGAAGCAGCTCGTGAACGAGCAACTCGCGGCGCGGGGTGCCGCGCCGGGAAGAGGCCCGGGCGAAGGCAACGAGCACCTCCCCGTGCGGGATAACATCAACTGGAAAGCCATCTCGCTGAAGCTGAAGACCCGCAGCGAGAACACGTGCTGCCAGAAGTGGTACCTCATCGCTCCGGATTCCGTGGCGACGGGAGAGTGGGGCGAGGGGGACGACTTGGTCATGGTCGGCGCGCTCCGCAGAGCGCGCGCCGCGTCTGAGGCGAACGTCGACTGGGCGAGCCTGGTGCGCGGGCGCACGCTGAGCCAAATCAAGCGCCGATTCAAGGACCTGAGACAGGCCATCCCGAAGTACCACACGCTCTCCTTCGCGGAGGTTGTGGAAAAGCTGAACGAGAAGCACGTCGAGCCTCGGGCTTTGGCTTTGCTCGCGCGGACCTGAGCGAGAGCGACGAGGCGAAAATTTTCGCCATGATACCTTTCGTAGCTACTCGGGA
>Ga0181557_1001737_pt1 | contig 23884 bp, 30 predicted proteins | sample 011ome_23_FD_148632 | JGI IMG/M metagenome (GOLD analysis project Ga0181557, IMG submission 148632) | Coastal salt marsh microbial communities from the Groves Creek Marsh, Skidaway Island, Georgia - 011506CT metaG (spades assembly) | ecosystem: Environmental > Aquatic > Marine > Intertidal zone...
TCAACAAGCTCAGGTGGTGCCACCATAGTAAAAGTCAATGTATGATGATCAAGTGTGTCATGTTCTCCAGCAAACACATTGAATGCAAGCAATAGTGAAACAAAAAATGTAATTAATTTTTTCATGTAACTTCTCCATTATTTAGAAATATTAACTTTCTTCAAGAATTGTATTAAAAATATGGAGGAATGACGTAAAAAAATGTGGTTATCAAGTTCCTGAAGAAGCGTGGTTAATTTTTTTTAATACACTATTTACTAGATCAATTTATACGTGCAAATATGTTTCGTCAAGATAATTTTAAATTAAAAAAATTCCGAAAATTTTTTTAGCATTTATCAATAGTGTATGACAAGGTAAAATCTTGTCCTTCTAGTGTCCTTATTAAGAGAGGATTTTGTTAACAATGTGATAGGGAGAAAAACAAAGTTAACGAAGCAACAAGGAATTTGGTGGGCCCACCTGGACTCGAACCAGGGACCAAAGGATTATGAGTCCTCTGCTCTAACCAACTGAGCTATAGGCCCTAGATTTAATCTTTATTTTCTAAAAAACTCTTTAATCTTTCTGAGCGCGTTGGGTGTCTCAATTTTCTTAACGCCTTTGCTTCAATTTGACGAATTCTTTCACGTGTAACATCAAACTGCTTACCAACTTCTTCCAGTGTATGATCGGTATTCATTTCAATACCAAATCTCATTCTTAGAACTTTGGCCTCTCTTGGAGTTAAGCCCTCTAAAATCTCAGAAGTCACAGAACGTAAGCTTGTATAAATTGCAGCATCATCTGGGGTCAGTGTTCCAACATCCTCAATAAAATCGCCAAGATGTGAATCTTCATCGTCGCCAATTGGCGTCTCCATGGAGATTGGTTCCTTGGAAATTTTTAGAATCTTTCTAATTTTATCTTCCGGCATTCCCATTTTTTCAGCTAGTTCTGCTGGTTCCGGCTCTTCTCCCGTTGCCTGCAAGATTTGGCGTGAGATACGGTTCATCTTATTAATTGTCTCGATCATATGAACTGGAATTCGAATCGTTCTTGCTTGGTCTGCAATAGAGCGGGTGATTGCCTGTCGTATCCACCAGGTGGCATAAGTAGAAAACTTGTATCCCCGACGGTACTCAAACTTATCGACAGCCTTCATAAGCCCTATGTTTCCTTCTTGGATAAGATCTAAGAATTGCAGTCCACGGTTCGTATATTTTTTAGCAATGGAGATCACGAGACGAAGGTTCGCTTCAATCATCTCTCTTTTTGCACGCCTTGCTCGAGCCTCACCAGTTGTCATCTGACGATTTATCTCTTTAAAGTTTTTAATCGGGATACCCGATTCTTGTTCTAACTCTATGAGTTTTTGTTGTTGATCAAAGATGGAGTGTTTCAGCCTCTTGAGTTCAGGGACATAGCCTTTCTCAAGCTTCATTTCTTCTTTCAGCCACTTTAAATTAGTTTCGTTACCTGGGAAGGACTTAATAAAATGCGTTCTTGGCATTTTTGACTGGTCGACACAGAAATCCATAATAGCTCTTTCATGGATTCGGATTTGTGCAACAAAAATGCGTACCTTGTCACATAGCAGCTCTACAAACTTTGAGGAGAATCTGAAGTTAACTAACTCTTTCAAAATTTGATCGTGATGCTTCTTGTAGTCAACATCATCGATCCATTTCTTTTTTTGACGAAGTTCGTCAAGTTTCTTGTGTGCACGTTTTATTTTAGCAAAGCGTGCCAGCACCTCTTTCGTTAAGTGAGCCAAATCTTCAGCAGACATCCCTTTGCCGCCACTATCAGAATCATCATCGTCATCGTCATCATCTTCATCACTCGTCTCTGGCTCATCCGCAGCGGTAAGTGCTGCTTCAACTTTTGCGAGCTCCTGTTCAGCTTCGATATCAATCAAGCCATCCACAAACTCATCAACACTGATTTCTGCTTTTTTAACACGCTCACCGATGGTCATGAGGTCATCAATAATGCCAGGGCATAGAGAAATTGCCTGTACCATGTGCTTTAATCCGTCCTCTATTCGTTTGGCAATTTCAATCTCGCCATCACGAGTCAGCAAGTCAACCGTTCCCATCTCGCGCATGTACATTCTGACCGGATCAGTGGTGCGTCCAAATTCAGAGTCCACCGTTGCCAAGGCCTGTTCTGCCTCTTCGGCAGCCTCCTCATCCGTCACGGGGGGTGGTGCATCGGACATCAATAGTGCTTCTGCATCCGGAGCTTCCTCGTAAACCATGATACCCATATCGTTGATGATACCGACAATACCCTCTACTTGTTCACTCTCAGAAACTTCGTCAGGAAGATGATCATTGATCTCAGCGTAAGTCAGGTAACCTCTTTCCTTGCCTAGTATAATTAACGCTTTGAGTTGAGCGCGACGGTTCTCAGCTTCAACAGGATCATTGGCGGTATCTTTCAGATACAATTCATTTAATTTTTTGACTTTTCTGGCAGTCTTGGGCTTCTTGTCTTGGGGATTTTTTCTAGGTCTAGCCATATTTTCCTCTAAATGATTTGGCGTTCGTTTTTTTTGTACGAATAACCCTTAATTATAGGGTTTTGCTTTTTTAAAGTCAATGTAATAATTTTACAATTGATTTACTAACTAGTTGATTTTAAAACTTATTTCTTCTTTCTCATATTCTGGAGAAAGTTTCTTTCCTCTGCAGTAAGAGAACTGATACTTTTTCCTTTCAATAAGTTCAATTTTGATAAGTTCGTTTTGGATGAGCCCTTTTGCTGCAAATTCAAACTCAATGCGGCTAACTCCTCCTTTAAGTCTAAATTCATATCAAATGAACCAAGTTGATGATTAATTTCACTAATGACATTTTTGTCAAATCGGCTTTCGAGCCCGAACATTATATTCGCCGTTCTTTTCTCACCTAAATCCTTTGCAATACCGATAATTGCTCTGCCAAGCTCATCATCGAGACTGTCTGAATCAAAGAGAATGCTGTCTTCTTGTCTGATGCTGCTAGGTTCCAATAACATGAGTAGGCAAAATTTTCTTTTTTGTGAACGATTTGCCAAAAAAATGTTTTTCTGAACACTGGCTTTATTGCTAGTTGCGGCGCCAAAAATTTGATTCATATCCTGCGAATTAAGCTCAAGCAGCGTGGCAATTTTTTTTCGTAAAAGCAGTTTGAGTTTAGAAGCATTTATTTTTTTTAGAATTGGCTCAACCTCATTTAGTAACTTTACTTTTTTTTCTTGCGAGCTCAAGTCATTATTTTGCGTCAAATACTTTATTAAATACTCACTAAATGGCAGTGAAGCCTCAACCATTTCTTCAAAATTCTCGTTGGAGTGCTCTCGGATGTAGGAATCTGGATCGTGGTTATTGGGTAAAAATAAAAATTTTAAGTTTAGGTTATCGTTTAATGCCTCGAGAGCATTATTGAGTGCCCGCCATGCCGCCTCTTTACCGGCATGATCACCATCAAAACAAAATACAACCTCTTGCGTATAGCGCATGAGTTTCTTTATATGAAATTGTGTTGTCGCTGTCCCCAATGTAGCCACGGCATTCTTAACTCCGTGTTGCGCGAGAGCCACCACATCCATGTAGCCCTCTACGACTAAAACATAATTCTTTTCGCGTATAGCCTTTCGCGCATTGATAAGTCCATAAAGCTCGTAACTCTTCTGAAATAATGGGGTTTCAGGAGAGTTATAATATTTCGGGGTATCCTCTGGATTGATGACTCTGCCACCAAAACCAATAACCTCTTTCTTCTCATTAATGATTGGAAATATGATTCGATCACGAAAACGATCATAGAGTTTGCCCTGTTCATTTTTTTGGGCTAACCCAGCGTTGATTAAATCGCTGGTATCGCAATTAGGGATATGTTTCTCAAGGTTTGCCCAACCCTCCGGGGCGTAACCAATACCAAACTCCTTGGCAATTTCCCCCGTCAGTCCGCGCGCTTTTAAATAATCAATAGCTTTTTTGGATTGACGTAACTGTTTTTGAAAAAAAATATTAGCACTTTGCATGACCTGTTCTAATTTCTGATGTTCCTTGACTGCTTTTGGGTTAATCGTTTGCTCATTAGGCACCTTTAAACCAGCAGCGTTTGCAAGCTCATTCACAGCCTCAACAAACGTCATGCCATCGTACTCGATTAGAAAACTAATCGCTGAGCCATGAGCACCACAACCAAAACAATGGTAAAACTGTTTTGATGGGCTGACAGAAAAAGAGGGAGTCTTCTCCTTATGAAAAGGGCAGCATGCAACAAAGTTGGCGCCTGCTTTTTTTAGCTGGACTTTTTTGTCAACCACATCAACGACATCAACTCGGTTTAATAGCTCTTGAATAAACGACTCGGGAATCATTACCCAATTCTATATGAATTTATATTTTTTTGAATTACAAAAAAGCTTAGCTTAATTTTGATTTGATGGTTTGAGAGACCAAACCCATGTTTGCTCGACCAGAAAGTTGATCCTTTATTGTCGACATTACTTTACCCATATCTTTCATGCTGTTAGCGCCTGTGGCAGTAATAGCTTTGGCAATGATTTCTTCGACTTCTTCGGAGGATAGTTGCTCAGGCATGTATTTAGAGAGGACTTTTACCTCGAATTCTTCTTGCTCTAACAGGTCGGTTCTGTTTGCTTTCTTAAAAGCATCTATCGAATCCTGACGCTGTTTAAGCATTTTTTGTATGACAATCAATACATCCTCATCTGTCAGGGTTTTTTGATCATCAACTTCTTTTTGTTTAATGGCAGCTGACAATAATCTCAAGCTTCCAAGGGTGGCTGCATCCTTGCTACGCATAGCAGCTTTGATATCATCACTGATAGCGTCTTTTAAGGACATAGGTTTAGTATAACTTCGGTGGGAGCATTTGATTTCTGAGTCGACGGTACTGTCTTTTGACTGCAGCAGCTGCTTTTCTTTTTCTTTCCCATGTCGGTTTTTCATAAAACTCACGGGCTCGAAGGTCGTTTAAAAGGCCTGTTTTTTCAACAAGACGCTTGAAGCGACGTAAAGCAACATCAAATGGTTCGTTCTCTTTTACTTTAATAGTAGACATAAACTCTCTTAAAATTATCTGCCCCGAAAGGCATAAAAGGTGCATATTTTAATGCTAATATTCTTTTTTTTCAACTTATTTATACAATTAATGCTTATTCTAGGAATTGAAACCTCATGCGATGAAACTGGCATCGCTCTATATGATGATCAAAAAGGACTTATCGATCATATTCTGCATTCGCAGGTTGCCTTGCATGCTGAATATGGTGGCGTCGTACCTGAGCTAGCATCACGGGATCACATTCGTTTAATTATGCCGTTAATTGATACCCTGCTAAAAAAAAACAATGTCGATATTTCTACCGTTGATGCAATTGCTTACACTGCTGGGCCTGGCCTATCAGGAGCCCTCCTTGTTGGTAGTTCGGTTGCAGAGTCTTTAGCCTGTTCACTTGCAATACCAGCCATTCCAATTCATCATCTCGAAGGGCATCTGCTGGCACCTATGCTGGAGACTAAAAAGCCAGATTTTCCATTTTTAGCCCTTTTAGTCTCAGGCGGTCATAGTCAAATTATTCATGTAAAAGCCATAGGTGATTATGAAATTATTGGTGATACGCTTGATGATGCGGCGGGTGAGGCATTTGACAAAACAGCCCAGCTTTTAGGTTTAAGTTACCCTGGAGGGGCAGAATTATCACGTCTGGCTATGACAGGTAATCCAAGATTTGAGTTACCTAGGCCATTGATGAATACTGCAGATTTTGACTTTAGTTTCAGTGGCTTAAAAACGGCTGTACTGACATTAGTGAAAAAACAAACTTTACTAGATGATCAAACTCGAGCAGACATTGCCTTCGCTTTTCAAGAGGCTATCACCGACGTTCTAGTTAAGAAAACCATCTCTGCGATAGAATATGTTAATTTAGATCAGTTAATTATTTCCGGTGGGGTTGGAGCAAATAAACAACTTAGAGAAAAATTTAAACTCGCATCTGAAAAACATAAATTTGATTTATTTTTTCCATCGTTAGAATTTTGTACAGACAATGGCGCAATGATTGCGCTTGCCGGTGCACTTAGATACCATTTACCAAAAAATAATAAAAATAATCACTATCAAATTAAGCCAAGGTGGCGACTGACAGATATTTAAGCTATTTTTTAAAGCCTTGCTCGGTACCATGAATTAGGTTTTTTATATTCGATTCATGTCTAAACAAAACAATTACAGCTATTAGAATCGTTAAAAAAATAAATGTATTCGATAATTGAAAAAAATATGCCATCACCGGAGCTGACAGTGATGCGATAATTGCGGCTAAAGATGAGTAGCGCCAAATCAAAAAAGTCATTATCCAGATGCACAAAATTGCCGCAGCAAACAGAACGTCTAAACCCAAAAAAACCCCCAAAGCTGTAGCAACGCCCTTACCTCCCTTGAATTGATAATAAATAGGAAAGATGTGACCTAACAAAACAGCTAGGGCCGTAAGTGTGATGACCGTATCATTAAAATTCATCCACTTTGCAAGCATGATAAGAAAAGTGGCTTTTAATAAATCTCCCAAGAGTGTCAAAATGGCAGCCATTTTGTTTCCCCCACGCATAACATTTGTCGCTCCAGGATTTTTTGAGCCTATTGTGCGCGGATCAACACTACCTATAACTTTACTCACAATGATTCCAAAAGACAAAGAACCAATCAAATAAGCAATTGAAACAAAAATAATTTGATTTATCATAGGGTTAATTATATTTGAAAAAGAAACACATATGACTAATTACATTTTTCTTTCAGGAGTAAAGCTAAAGGCACATATTGGAGTCACAGAGGAGGAAAGAAACAAGTTACAAGAATTAAAATTTGACGTAACAATTGAATTAATCAATAAAAATCCATTTGAAGAGGATGATCTCTCGGTAACCATTGATTATGCAGCAATAGAAGAAATCATTCGCCAAGAAACAGAGAATAGTAATTTCAAGTTACTAGAATCCCTAGGGGAGAAAATAATTACTCATATCAAAAGTGCATTTCAAATAGAGCAAATAGAATTAAAAATTTCTAAAAATAGAATAATTGAATCCACTGATTTTGTCGGGGTAATTTTAAAACGTTAATTATCCACGTGGATGATGTTCTTGATGTAATTTCTTCAGGCGTTCACGAGCCACATGTGTATAAATCTGGGTAGTTGAAATATCGCTATGACCTAATAACATTTGAACTACCCTTAAATCTGCACCATGGTTAATAAGGTGTGTTGCAAAAGCATGCCTCAAAACATGGGGTGAGATCGTTTTATTTATTCCTGCTTGAATCGAATACCTTTTAATTAAGTGCCAAAATGTTTGCCTTGTCATGCACTCAGACCGATTTGACACAAATAAAAATTTTGATGTTCTATCTACCAATATCTTTGGTCTGGATTCATGGAGGTATTTTTTTACCCAATCAACCGACTCCTCACCCATTGGAACCAGTCTTGTTTTCTGGCCTTTTCCTGTCACTCGGATAACACCATCCTGGAGGATAATTTCTGTCACTAATAATCCAACTAATTCAGTAACCCTGAGTCCGCATGCGTATAAAATTTCCAACATTGCTCGATCACGAACGCCAACAGGATGATCAATATCAGGTGCCGCTATTAATGCTTCGACCTCCTCCTCACTTAAACTCTTGGGTAATGATTTTGGTACTTTTGGGGTTTGGATATTAAGTGTTGGGTCGGTCTTAACTTTATTATCCCTTAATAAAAATCGATAAAACCTTCGAAGAGTAGCAAGTAATCTTGAAATGCTGCGCGATTTCGATGATGGAAATTTATAGGCTAGATATTGTTCAATATCAGCCTGTGACACATTCAATAAATCCACTTTATTTTTTAAAAGCCAACTGTAAAAAATCTTTAAATCGAACCGATAGCTGTTCAAAGTATTTTGCGATAAGCCATCCTCAAGCCATAAATGATCAATAAATTCATCGATGATTAATACATGATCAAGTTCTTTTTTGTTATCTTCAGGCATCATTTGATCAAGCTTAGCACAATAAAAAAAGCCTCGTCTAGCGAGGCTTTATTAAATAATATTTTAAAACTACTCAGGTTTTTTTTCTGCTGCTGGAGCCGCTTCTACTGCTGGAGCTTCTGCTGGAGCTTCTGCTGGAGCCGCTTCTACTGCTGGAGCTTCTGCTGGAGCCGCTTCTACTGCTGGAGCTTCTGCTGGAGCCGCTTCTACTGCTGGAGCTAGGCCCTCTGGAATATCTTCAAACTCACTATCTGAAAGACGTACTTTTAGACGCTCTTTAATACGTGCAGATTTTCCTGACAGATCTCTTAAATAAAAGAGTTTTGATCGCTTCACATCACCACGTCTTTTGACTTCAATACTCTCAATCAATGGGGAATGTAATTGAAATGTTCTTTCAACCCCCTCGCCAGATGCAATTTTACGAACAATAAAAGATGAATTAAGCCCACGATTCTTTTTTGAAATTACAATACCTTCAAAGATCTGAACTCTTTTTCGTGTTCCTTCAACAACGTTAACACCAACTGCAACTGTGTCTCCAGATGCAAATTTAGGTATTTTCTTGCTTAAACGAGCAATTTCTTCTTTTTCTAATGTTTCAATTATATTTGCCATACAATGTTCCTTTTAGTTATGAGGATCTTGTTCCTGCTCATGCTGTATTTCATCGAGCAGCCGAGATTCCTCTTTCGTCAACAACCTTTCGGCCAATAAATCTGGACGTTTTGTCCATGTAAGTCTTAATGACTCTTTCAGTCGCCACAATCTTATTTTCTCATGGTCACCTGATTTTAAAATATCCGGAACACTTTGTTCATGAAAGTGCTCAGGTCTGGTGTAACTTGGATGATCTAACAACCCATTTACAAACGAATCTTGGTTAATGGATTCCTCATCATTTAACACTCCAGGAAGCTGTCTTACCATGCAATCAATTAAAACCATCGCAGGGAAGTCACCTCCACTTGTTACATAATCACCAACAGATATCTCTTCGTCAATCCAATGATTAAGTCGCTCATCAACACCCTCGTATCTGCTTGATACGATCGTCAGCTCTTCACAACTTAACAACTCAATAATTTTTTTGTGATTCAACAAATTACCCCGTGGGGTTAAATGAATCACTTTTCTTTTTTTTGATGATGAGTCACTTTTAGAAAACTCGATCGCTTTAACTAACGGCTCTAACATCATCACCATCCCTGGGCCACCTCCATAAGGTCTATCATCAACCGTCTTATGGTTATCCAGTGTAAAATCTCTTGGATTGATTAACGTTTTGCTAACCCTTCCGTCTCTAAATGCCTTACCAATAAGCCCGAAGTCAAGAGCCTCAAACATTTCAGGCATTAAAGTTATGACATTGAAATGTAGACGCTTAGAAGTCATCTGGCCAATCAACCTTAATTGTTTTAGCCACTAAATCTACTTCTAAAATGACACTTTCAATGTATGGCACCAGTGTCTCTTTTTCATTTTTAACAACAAGCACATTATTGGCACCAGTTTCAAGGATTGACTCCACTTTGCCAAACCTGTGACCAGTTAAACTCTTTACGTCCAAACCTATTAATTGAAACCAATAAAATTGATTTTTTTCAAGGTCAGGTAATTCTTTTTTAAAAACGCCAATGAAAGACTTACTTAATTGATCAGCAGAGTCTCGGTCATCAACATTTTTTAACTTAGCAAAAAGCACTTTATTTTTGACTTGGATATCTTCTATTTCATATTCAAGCCAATTTTTCTCATCAGGAGAAGTTTGCCAAATTTTGTAATTACTTAATGTTTCTTTTTTTTCCGTAAATGCATGGACTTTAATCCAGCCTTTAATACCATGTGGAGATAAAATCTTCCCCATGATTACAATATCTTCCATCACTCACTCAGGAAGATGTAAGAGTTATTTATCTTTATCTTCTTCAGCTGCCGGAGCCTCTTCTGCTGGAGCTGCTTCCGCTGCCGGAGCCTCTTCTGCTGGAGCTGCTTCCGCTGCCGGAGCCTCTTCTGCTGGAGCTGCTTCCGCTGCCGGAGCCTCTTCTGCTGGAGCTGCTTCCGCTGCCGGAGCCTCTTCTGCTGGAGCTGCTTCCGCTGCCGCAGCTTTTGCCTCAGCTTCCGCTGCCGCTAATTTTTTAGCTTTTTTTGCGTCTGCCTTAGCTTGATCTTTTTTCTTCATTGCTGCTAAGCCGTCTGCACCTTTAGCGTTTAATTTGACAATACGACCAACAGTTTCTGAAAGTTGTGCGCCCTTGCTTTGCCAGTAAGTGATACGCTCCAAATTCAAACGAAGTGTTTCTGCACCATCATTTGCCATAGGGTTATAGAAGCCTATACGCTCAATAAATCGGCCATCGCGACGTTTGTGAGAGTCTTGAACAACTACATTAAAATAAGGTTTTTGCTTAGAACCACTTCTAGAAAGTCTAATTACTACCATATATAAATTCTCTTATAAAATTTTTCACGGAAAAGGCGCAATTTTACGCTACTTTTGTCTATTTTGGCAAGCATATTACATTGCTTAAAAAATTTTAGATATATTGTGTGGGATCTTTAATGGCTAAGGTTTTAAATCCTTGCATTCTAATCCTACAAGAATCGCACTTTCCACACGCTAAACCATCATCAGAAGCTTGATAACACGAGATTGTCTGACTGTAGTCAACGCCATTTGCTAATCCAATTTCAATAATTTGTGATTTTGTCATATTAATTAGTGGGGTGTGGATTTTAATTTTCTGATTTTCTACTCCCATTTTGGTCGCGAGATTAGCCATTTTTTCAAAGCTTTTAATATATTCTGGTCTACAGTCTGGGTAGCCAGAATAATCAATGGCGTTGACTCCAATAAAAATGTCTTGAGACTCGATGGACTCCGCCCAAGCAAGAGCAAAGCTAAGCATTAAAGTATTTCTCGCGGGCACATAAGTTGATGGAATACCTTCTGAAGGCGACTCAGGGATTTTGATACTTTTGTTCGTAAGTGACGAGCCATCTAACCAGCCGAGATCAATATTCACTAATTTATATTCTATGACCCCCATTAAATCTGCAATTTTTTGTGCAGCTATCAACTCGGAGGCATGACGTTGTTGATAATTTATATTCATAGCATAACAGTCAAATCCTTCAGACTTAGCAATCGACAAAACGGTCGCCGAGTCTAATCCTCCAGACAACAGAATAATTCCTTTTTTAGACACCGGGCTTTTGTCCCCATAAAATTTTATGCATCTGGAGCTGTAATCTGACGGGCAGTTGATCGCGAAGTATCCACTCTGCCAAATCTTGAGATTTAACTTGCTCAAACGAGGGCGAAAACAAAATATCATACTTACCGACGAGAGCTTTCTCATGAATGACATCTTTTGCCCACATGAAATCTGCATAATCAGTTATAACGAGTTTAATCTCATCATCCGGTTTCAAATAATCAAGATTAGGCCAATAGTAATTTTTATGCTCTCCTGAGCCTGGTGTTTTTATATCTAAAATAACCTTTACTCTTTGATCAACTTCTTGAATGGGCTGAGCTCCTCCCGTTTCGAGTGACACCTTATAATTTTTATCACATAAAGCGGTTAATAATTCAAGGCAATTCTTTTGCGCTAATGGCTCGCCGCCGGTAACAGTAATATACGGGGTATTATGTGGCGCAACATTGTCTAAAATAGTAGCAATAGGATAATTTGTACCATCATTAAAGGCGTAAGCCGTATCGCAGTATGTGCATCGCATAGGACACCCCGTTAATCGGATAAATACTGTTGGCAACCCAATACGCGAAGATTCCCCTTGCAGTGAGAAAAAAATCTCATTAATTTTAATTAATTTATCTAATAGCACTGGGTAATTTTAAAGCTTTATTGCGTTTAGCGCATCAAGTCTGTTTTTTGCACTCGGAATAATTTCAGCGTTGGGATGATTTTGAATTAAGTCTCGAAGGGTTTGTTTTGCTCTCACAATATCAGCCAATTGAATATGGCAATTTGCTATTCCATACATAGCATCAGGGACAAGAGGATCCTGAGGATGTAGCTCTAAAATTTTAGAATAGGTATTGATAGCAGCACGATAATTTTTTAACGCATACTGGGAATACCCTAATCCATACTTCGCGTCTACGATTTTTTCTGAATTAGGAAACGCTGAAATAAATTTATCAAAAGCATCAAAGGCTTGTTTGTATTTAGTTGCCCGTAAAAAGCTCTCAGCTTCAGCATAAGCGTCCAGTTCAATATTCTTATCAATCAATTCCGGCAGTACTTTAGTTGCCTCCTTAGGTCTTATCTCAGGCAATGGTGCTTGAATTAACTGTGGTTCATTCGTAACAAGTTGTGTTGACTCTTGTGTTGGAACTTGACTGGGCTGAAGCGATTCCTCAGAGATTGCTTGAATGCTTTGAGGACTATCGATACCCTCCTCAATTGACATCGCTTGATTTAAATCATTAGTTAAATTTTCCTGACCTAGCTTTGTATTTGTTTGAGTGGGGTTAAGTTGCAAATCATTGAATTTTTTTTCTAAATCGGCAATGCGTTCATTCAAATCTTGGTACAAGGTTTTTTGAGATTTCGTTAAGTTGCTTAATTCGTACTGAACAACCTCGATTTGTCCATTTAGCTTCGAAATTAGTTCTTGAAGCGTCTTAAGGTCGTTTTGAAGTTGAATCGAATTATTTTTTTTGTTGATCTGCTCAATTCGTTGATCAACATAATTTTTTATGTTTGCCTGAATGTTATTCAGTTGGCCTTGAATGGTATTGATAGCCTTTCTAGCTTCCTCATCCTCGAATACTCCGTAAGAAGTATTGGCGAATAATAGCATCAGGCCAACCCAAAATAACTTTCTCATCTAAAAAGCAATATCAGCGATTACTCACCCTCGTAGCTGATATCTGTGCGACGGTCTTGGCCGCATGCACTGCCAGTACACTCCTGGTTGGCATACTCTTCGCCAAAACTTACAGTTTCAATATTTGCATCGCTGACACCAAGGGAAATTAATGCGTCTCTAACTGCAACTGCACGTTTTTGGCCAAGTGATAAATTGTACTCATGAGATCCTTCATAACTGGCGTTGCCATAAAGCACCACTTTGGCATTTGTCTCAGTTATAAACGATGCGTGCGCAGAGATAACATTCTCGTATTCAGCTTTAATCGCAAAGCTATCGAAGTCAAAATAGATGCTGCGCTCACTTAAAACTTCGCTAGCCTTAAGTTTTGCAAGTTCTTCGGAATCTAAACCTAAACCACTATCTGCCTCAGATCCGGATAGGTCAGCACCTGATCCCTCAGCGGTATTTGACTCAAGTTCTGGAAATGGCGCGTTCAGGCCCATTGGCTCAACCTCAGTTGTTGAGCATCCAGCAAAAAGCGCTGCTAGTAATGATGCTAAGAGTAGTGATTTTTTCATTTTTATCCCTTGTATATAAAAATTAATCTGTTATCGGACCCCAAGTTGACTCCATAATCGTCTCTGAACCAACATTGATTGGAGTTTTGGTAAGCCCATTAATCGATACTGTACCAATTTTTGAGGTTTTACCATAGTCTTTATAGGTAAATAATACCATATGACCATTTGGAGAGAAAAGGGGTGATTCATCATGTGGACCATCAGTAAGGGTGAGATACTGATTATTGAGCAGATTTTGTAATGCAACTCGATATTTTCTATCTTTTTGTGAGATAAAGAGCAGTAATTTCCCATCGGCAGAGATGCTTGGACTCAAATTATTATTGCCCTCAAATGTTACCCTCTTAGTTTCATTAGTATTAATATTTATTTTGTAAATTTGTCCACTGCCACCCCGATCAGAAACAAAATATATCTCTTCACCATTAGGCGCCCAAGTCGGTTCGGTATTAATGGCATAGGTCCTCATTAATTGTTTTATATCGCTACCATCGTGATTGATAAGATAAATTTGTGAATTAGAGCTATAGGTTAGAACGATGGCCAATTTCTGACTATCCGGTGACCAGGCAGGTGCACTGTTATTCCCTTTGAAATTAGCAAGAAGAATACGTTTTCCAGAAACAAGGTCCTGAATATAAATCACCGGTTTTTGTTTTTCAAAGGAGACATATGCAATTTTTTTCCCATCAGGCGACCAACGTGGGGAGATAATGGGTTTTTGAGATTTAACAATAGCTTTTTGGTTAAACCCGTCATAGTCTGAGACGTAGAGGGCATAACTATCTTGTGTCTTTTTCTTAACAAAAGCAATTTTGGTATGAAAGACGCCCTTTGTTCCCGTCAATTCCTCATAGACCAAGTCTGAAATTTTATGAGCGATTGCACGATATTGGCTAGACTTTCCTTTCAAGATTCGCGTCATTACAGTCTTTTGTTTAAAAATATCAACTAAACTCCATTTCACCTCCAAAGTATCGTTGCCTGTTCCGGGTAACACTTGGCCCAAAATAAGAAATTGCGCCTGAATCGCAGACCAATTGCTGTAGTTAACCTCATCAACAGCTCTTGGAATACTGGCGACACCATCTGTATTCAAAATATCAAATAATCCCGACCTTATTAAATCATTTGCCAGGATTTGATTAATTTTTTGCGCTTGCAATTGTTTGAACTGAACCTGCTCATCAAATGGCGTTATGGCAATTGGGATTTGACTCGCCCTACCCCCTAGGATTTCGATTGTTTCTATTCCAGTTGCAGCATGTATCTGAAAAGTAAGAAATATTGTAAGAAAAAATTTTATATAAGCATTCATGCAAGAACCTCGAGTGGAAGAATCATTGTATCGCATTGGGTTGAAATTTTAGCTCCAGATCTTTTAATTTTGAAAAAAGACGGCTGTCCGACGGTAAAGGTAAGGGTTGTGATTGCAAGATAGCCCTCTCAACCGCCTCATCGCAGCTTGGAAGATTGCTTGATTGAACCATTTTACTGTCCGTCAAAAGATAACCCGTCGGCATCAAGGAAATTTTAAAAACTAATGTTGTATCAGGCTCTAGGCCGCACAATTGTCTATTTACATTCTGATGAATTTTTTGTTGAATCAATGTTTTGTATTTTGCAAGCTCGCTTGAATCTGTACCCCCCAGAATATCCTGATCACTCTCTAATGCAACACGAGGCTTTTCACTTAAATCTCTCTCTCTAAGCTCTTTTTGTATTTGAGCAATTTTTTCTTGCTCTAAAAGCTGTTTTTGCAATTGCTCGAGCTTCTCTTGCTCTTGCAGTTTTTCTTGGACTTGCTTTAACTTCTCTTGCTCTAAAAGCTGTTTTTGCAATTGCTCGAGTCTCTCTTGCTCTTGCAGTTTCTTTTGTAGCGCCTCAATTTCTTTTTGCTTTTTTAATTCTGCTGCTTTTTTCTTTTTTAGCTCAGCCTCTTTCTTCTTCCTTAACTGAATTTCAGCGTCTCGGTCAGCCTTAATAGGTTCTTTTTTAATTTCCGGTGGCGGTGCGGGCTTTTTTATTTTTTTGGGCTCGGGTTTCTTAACAATCGGGGCAGGTTTTGTTTGTGTGGGGACTGTATCCCAGAGTTCAACTTCGGCGTAGTATGGAACTTGCATTTTCCATTGGATACTAAAAATCATAAAAATAAATAATCCAAGGTGAACTAGGACAGTAAATAAGTTTGCCTGTGTATTGAAATTGTTTTCTAAGCGACTTAAAAAAAACATATTATTTTTCTGGCGTTAATAAAAGTCCCACTTTGCTTACATCGTTTTGCTTGAATAGATCCATGATAACGATGACTTGCTCGTACATGACTTTTTTGTCAGCTGCAATAACCACTGATTGATCTGGGTTTTTCGCAATTTGTTTTTTTACATGCGCTAATAAATCTGCACGCTTATATTTCTTGCCATCAATTTCCGTCGTGCCATTTTTCTTGATTGAGACAACTATGGGTTGAACAGTTTGCTTGAGTGCCTGTCCGACCTTGGGCAACTCAACAACACCAGGGTTGGTCATTGGGGCAGTGACCATGAAAATAATCAACAATACCAACATCACATCAATGTAGGGCACGACGTTAATTTGATTCATCAATCGTCTTTTATTCATGATTACCCTTTACGATCAACAATGTTAATAAATTCCTCCATAAAACTCTCAAAACGAAGGGAGAGACGGTCAACCTTGGCAGCAAAGCGGTTGTATGCAATTACTGCAGGGATGGCAGCAAAAAGACCAATCGCTGTCGCAATTAATGCCTCCGCAATGCCAGGAGCCACCTGAGCTAGAGTTGCTTGCGCCACATTTGATAAACCAATAAAAGCGTTCATAATGCCCCAAACGGTACCAAAGAGTCCTATGTAGGGACTTACAGAGCCCACCGAAGCCAGAAATGGAAGATGCCGGTCTAACGCATCAAGCTCTCGATTATAAGATGCTCGCATTGCTCGCCTAACACTCTCCACGCTCTTTTTATCAAATGATCCATGATCTTTTTGGGTGCTATATTCTTGGTACCCTGCTCTAAAAATTTCTGCTAGTCCAGCTGAGCCCCTTCTAGATGAACCCAGGGAGTCATAAAGTTTTTTTAAGTCCCCGCCTGCCCAGAAAAATTTTTCAAATTCATCCGTATTTTCCTCAGACTCTTTTAAAACCCTTACCTTAAGGTAAATAAATTTCCAAGAGACAATTGAGGCAATGACAAGGATCAACATGACCAATTGAACCGGAAGACTCGCCCCCATTATGAGAGAGAAGAAAGACATATCACTTCCAATATTCATACTAGCTCCATTTTTTTTTAATTGATAAAGGGATTTTTTTTACTTTAAAAAGACTTGCATCAATGCAAGCGATTTCAACTTTTGCGCTAATTAATAAACTATCTTTTTTATAAATTTTTTGTTCAAGCCATAAGCTCACATTTCTAATATTGATGGTTTTGGTTTTTATCACGAGCTCATCATTAAATCTTGCAGGTTTTAAAAAATTAACATCGATTTTGCTCACCACAAACATCATCTGATCAGTTTTTTTTAAACTTGATTGATCAATGCCCAGACTTCTCAACCATTCCGTCCGAGCTCTTTCCATAAACTTTAAATAGTTAGAGTGATAAACAACGCCTCCGCTATCAGTATCCTCAAAATAGACTCGCACATGCCAATCAAACATCTTTAAAATAAATTCTCATTTGAGCTGGGTGGTTTCAAACCAAAATGTTTGTAAGCCATTGCAGAAGCAATGCGCCCACGAGGTGTGCGCATAATATATCCTTGCTGAATCAGATAGGGTTCGATTACATCCTCAATCGTCTCTTTTTCTTCACTTAAAGATGCTGCGATATTATCCAAACCCACAGGGCCACCTGAGAATTTTTCAATAATTATTTCTAGGTAGTGGCGATCCATTAAATCAAGACCTATTAAATCTACATCCAACATCTTAAGTGCATTATCAGCAACGGTTTTATTTATCTTGCCATCTGCTTTTACTTCCGCAAAGTCTCTGACACGCCTTAAAAGTCTGTTGACAATTCGCGGGGTTCCACGTGAGCGTTTTGCAATCTCATTGGCTCCCAGATCATCAATTTCGACTCCTAATAACTCAGCCGATCGATTTACAATTTTGGCCAATTCACTAATCGTATAAAATTCTAATCTTGAAATAATACCAAAACGATCTCTCAGGGGGTTTGTCAGCATCCCCGCACGCGTTGTGGCACCGACAAGAGTAAAAGGTGGCAATTCTAACTTAACCGACCGAGCCGAAGGCCCTTCACCAATCATGATATCTAAACGATAATCCTCCATAGCAGGGTAAAGTATTTCCTCAATAACGGGGGATAATCGGTGAATTTCATCGATAAATAAAACGTCATTTTCCTCTAAATTTGATAATAAAGCTGCAAGGTCACCGGTTTTTTCCAGCACCGGCCCTGAGGTTAACCTTAAGTTGACTTGCAACTCGTTCGCCACAATATGAGCGAGTGTTGTTTTTCCTAATCCAGGAGGTCCAAAAAGTAAGATATGATCTAAAGCTTCTTGCCTTTTTTTAGAAGCATTTATAAAGATCTCTAATTGCTCCCTGATTTTTTCCTGACCAACATAATCTTTTAAAAACTTTGGGCGTAGGGCACGCTCAAAATTTTCCTCTACATTGTCAGAACTTTTGGGATCAACAAAACGATCAGGTTCAATCATAGCTTTTTTAATTTTTTCTTGATAAAAATTTTAACGCATCTTTAATACCGTCATTTATCGATATATCTGATGGCAGGTTTTTAACGGCACTGATTGCCTCTTTAGTACTATACCCCAAACTTATTAATGCATTCTGTATATCATTAGTCTCAGAGGAAGTATTTTGTATTGACTTGTCATCTATGATGTTGGCAAACTTTCCTTTTAACTCCAATACTAATCTTTCAGCAGTTTTATTACCTATGCCCGGAATTGATACCAAGAGGTTTGAGTTCTGATTCATGATAGCATCCACTAATTCATGCAAGCTGATGCCACTTAAAATCGAAAGCGCCACTTTCGCCCCCACACCATTTACTTTGATTAATTGTCTAAATACTTCCCTTTCCTCACTTGTTGCAAAACCAAAGAGCAGATGCGCATCCTCTCTCACAATTAAATGCGTCAATAACTTAACCTGCTCTCCAACAGTGGGCAAATCATAAAAAGTGGACATGGGTACATCCACCTCATAACCTACACCATTGCAATCAATAAGAACCTGGGTAGGCTTTTTACTTACAATAAAACCTTTAATGTGTCCAATCATAAAAATCTACCCCCCTTCATTCTAGTGCCACTCGGAAAATGTTTAAGTGCATCACTAACGTTTGCGTGACAGATGGCACATGCCAATGCATCTGCTGAATCTTTTGATGTTAAAGCTGGTAAATTTAATAATTTTTTTACCATCATTTGGACCTGCTCTTTTACTGCGTGACCGTTACCAACTACAGATTTTTTAATCTGCAAGGCTGTGTATTCATAAACATCTAAGTCCTTAAGGACAGATATTGAAATCGCCGCACCTCTGGCTTGTCCAAGGAGCAGTGTTGAATGTGGATTTACATTAACAAAAACTTTTTCAATTGAAACGCAATCTGGTTTATAGGTTTCAATAATTTCTTTTAATCCCAAACATATCACCTTTAATCGTTTTGCGAGATCTTTTTCATTTGTCGGACTTTTTATTACGCCACTTGCCAAATACTCTAGACGATTCTCATCTTTTTTTACAAGACCATAACCTGTGATATTAAGACCTGGGTCAATGCCTAATATTTTAAAGTTATGATTAATAATTATTCCTCAATCGAGGCATTAGAATAAACTTCTTGCACATCATCTAATTCATCCAGCACATCAAGAATTTTCTGCATCTTTTCACCGTCAGCTCCCTTTAACTCCACCTCAGTTTCTGGTTTCATAGTCAGCTCAGCTAACTCATACTTGATATTGTCAGTATCAAACCCTTCTCTTACTTTATGAAAGTTGCTAACTGAGGTAATCACTTCAGTGCTGCCATCATCATTATTAATGACATCTTCAGCGCCGAGCTCAATCGCTTTTTCCATAACACTATCCTCGTCACAACCGGGGGCAAAAAAAATAGTTCCACAATGCTTAAAGAGAAAAGCGACGCATCCATCAGTACCCAGATTTCCTCCCTGCTTAGTCAGTGCGTGTCGAACTTCGGCAACTGCGCGTTGTTTGTTATCAGTCAGGCAATCAATAATGATGGCAGCACCATTAATACCATAGCCCTCGTAACGAATCTCTTCATAACTTACCCCCTCTAATTCACCCGTGCCTTTTTTTATTGCTCGGGTAATATTATCCGCGGGCATGTTTTGCTCTTTTGCACCAGCTACCGCTGCTCTTAATCGTGGATTGAAGTTTATCTCTCCACCTCCCATTCGCGCTGCGACGGTAATTTCTTTGATTAATTTGGTAAAAATTTTTCCTCTTTTGGCGTCTTGTCGACCTTTACGATGCTGAATGTTTGCCCATTTTGAGTGCCCTGCCATTTTTAATTCCTATAAGATAGATAAGATTATTTTATCAGTAAAATAATTTGCATTTAATAAAAGCCCACTAATTAATATTTGCACGTTCGCACAAATTTGCTATGCTTTTTATTTGTTTTTGAGAAAATTGAATGAAAACAGCACAACAAATTCTTCTTGATAAAGAAATTAAAGAGCTCATATCAGTAGAGCCTGACCGTCCTGTAGTTGATGCCCTCATCATTATGGCAGAGTATAGAATTGGCGCTTTGATTGTGATGCAAAAGAAAAAAATGGTCGGCATAATTTCAGAGCGCGACTACGCGAGTAAAATTATTTTAAAAGGTCGTTCATCAAAAGATACCCTCATAAGCGACATTATGACTAAAAATGTTTTAACCCTTAATGCCGGCGATGCCTTCGAGAAGGGTCTACAAATCATGACCGAAAATAGGATCCGTCACTTACCCGTTATGAAAGATGATGAGGTTGTAGGTGTCCTATCACTTGGCGATCTTGTGAAAGAGATGATTGTCCATCAGAAAACTTTGATTGAGCAACTCGAAGGATTTATTAAAAACTAATTAATCACCAATTATTTTTACTAGTACTCGCTTCTTCCTGCGCCCATCAAACTCACCATAAAAAATTTGCTCCCAGGGGCCAAAATCAAGCTGACCATTTGTTACAGCAACCACAACCTCTCTACCCATTACCTGCCGCTTCATATGGGCATCAGCATTGTCTTCGCCTGTATCATTGTGACGATAACCGCTAACGGGTTCATGGGGGGCAAGGTGCTCTAGCCATTTCTTATAATCGTGATGTAAACCAGACTCATCATCATTTATGAAGACACTGGCTGTTATATGCATTGCGTTGACTAGCACAATTCCTTCCGTTACACCGCTCTCTGAAAGACATTGCCTGACATCTGAAGTAATATTGGTAAAGTGCATTCTCTCAGGCGCATTAAACCAAAGCTCTTTTCGATAACTTTTCATATAAACTCCATTAGATTTTTAATTGCTTATCATAAGTTATAACAAAAAAAAGATAAAAAAATAACCCTAACTTTCCGTGAATATTAGCTCAATACCATTACCGACGATATCTTTAAAAAAGATTTGTTTTGTGCCAATTTCTGGGACTTCTCGGTAATAAAAGTCAATATTGTTCGCTTTAAGCTTTTCTGAGAATTTCTCTATGTCTTCTGCAGAGAACGCCATATGATCGAAGGTTGAGTTGACATGATGATCTTTTTTTTCATCATTCTTTGTTTCACTCAGGTGAAGAATATCTTTATTACCTGCATAGAGCCAATAACCATTACTTTTAAACGGGGGCCGGAAGCCTAATTTTAGGCCAACAATTTTTGTATAGAATTCTTTTAGGGCCTCCATAGTTTCAGGATCAGATCTTAAATTGTAATGATTTAAGCCTTGAATCATTTAGCTTACATTTTTTGGGCGAACTTTAATATGCAGTTCTCGTAATTGTTTTTCATCAACACTGCTTGGAGCCTCGGTTAGCAAGCATTGTGCCTTTTGCGTTTTTGGAAATGCAATCACATCTCTAATGGATTCCGCGCCTGCAAGTAAGGTTGCTAATCGATCCAAACCAAAAGCAATGCCGCCATGCGGGGGAGCGCCAAATTGCAAGGCTTTTAACAGGAATCCAAATTTTTCTTCGGCTTCAGCATCTGAAATATTAAGCGCTTTTAAAACTTTAGCCTGAACATCTTGTTTATGAATACGAATGGAGCCACCTCCAACTTCCCATCCATTAATAACCATGTCATAAGCCTTTGATAGACATTTCTCTGGATTTTTGTCCAAAAATTCCTCGTGTCCATTGTTTGGAGCAGTGAATGGATGGTGAAGCGCATTCCATCGTTTCTCTTCCTCATCCATTTCAAACATAGGAAAATCAACAACCCAAAGCGGGGTCCACATGTCTTTAATTAAGAAATTTTTCTCATGGCCAATTTTTTCTCTTAGAGCCCCTAAGGCCTCATGAACGATTTTTCTTTTATCAGCACCAAAGAAAACCAAATCACCGTTTTCAGCAGATGTCTTTTCAATAATTTGCTTTAGAGCAACCTCATGGATATTTTTGACAATGGGGCTTTGAAGGCCTGACTCATTTAATTGAGTAATATCATTTATCTTAATATAAGCCAAACCTTTTGCGCCATATATTTTTACAAACTCTGTATAGGTATCGATCTCAGAGCGTGATAAATTTGCCCCGCCAGGGATTTTTAAGGCAGCTACTTTTCCGTTTGTCTGGTTTGCAGCAGATGCAAACACTTTAAAATCCACCGTTTTCATCTCATCCGTTAGGTCAACCAATTCCAAGTTAACTCGCATGTCAGGCTTATCCGAACCAAAGCGATTTATTGCCTCCTCATAAGTGATTCTTGGAAAGTTTTCTGGTAAGTCAATGTCTTTGACGGCTTTAAACATCGCTCTAATCATATTTTCAGAAATATCCATGATTTGGCTCTCATCAAGGAAAGATGTTTCCATATCGATTTGGGTAAATTCTGGCTGCCTGTCTGCTCGAAGATCTTCATCTCTGAAGCATCGAGCTATCTGATAGTATCGGTCAAACCCTGAGACCATAAGCAGCTGTTTAAAGAGTTGTGGCGATTGGGGAAGAGCAAAAAATTCACCATGATGCACCCTCGAGGGGACTAAATAGTCCCTTGCACCTTCCGGTGTACTTTTATTTAATATGGGGGTTTCAATCTCGATAAATTTCTCTTTATCCAAGTAGTTTCTTATATTTTTTGAAATCTCGTAACGTAAGATGATATTGCTTTGCATCTCATCACGCCTTAGGTCCATAAACCGATTTTCGAGACGTATTGACTCTGTAATCGAGTCATCATCTAACATAAATGGTGGGGTAAGAGAAGGATTTAAAATTTCAAGTTCTGAAGCAAGCATCTCAACTTCCCCCGTTGGCAAGTTTTTGTTGACTGTGCCTGCTGGCCGCGCCCGCACTCTGCATTTTACTTTCAGCACAAATTCATTACGAACTGACTCAGCAATCTTAAAAGCGTCCTTCGTATCTGGATCAATAACAATTTGCGCTAAACCAAAGCGATCTCTTAGGTCAATAAAAATTACTCCTCCATGATCTCTTCGGCGATGTGCCCAACCACAAAGGACTACTTCTTCATTGATATGTTTGGCATTTAATTCGCCACAGTAATGAGTTCTCATTGTTGCCTTCTATTTCTTATTATTAATTTTCTTTTTTGGTGGAGTTACACCCATTGAAATGACATACTTCAAGACCTGATCCACGCTGATATCAAGCTCAACCACCTTATTTTTTGGAACAATTAATGTGTAGCCTGATGTTGGGTTTGGTGTTGTAGGGACGTAGACGTTCACATATTTACCTCTCAAGCTTTTCGTAAGCGCTTCGTCTGGCTCACCTGTCACGAAAGCAAATGTGTATGTCCCGGCAAGCGGAAATTCGATAAGCACCGCCTTACTAAAGGCTTTACCAGAGCTGGTCAAAAGGGTATCAGAAACCTGTTTAATGCTGCTGTAAATGGATTTTACAAAAGGAACGCGATTAAAAATTGCCTCATAAATTTGAATTAATTTTCTGCCAAAAAAATTATTAGCAATAACGCCAATCACAAATATTACAATGACTGTTAAGATCAATCCGAAGCCAAAAATTTCTGAGCCAAAAAAATATTCAGGCCTTAGATGCTCGGGGAGTAATATGATGGCTCTATCTAAAAACTCAACCAAGCTAAACAAGACCCATGCCGTTAGGGCTAGGGGAATCAAAACAAGTAAGCCAGTAATAAAATTTTTCTTAATCATCGGTTTTTATGGTTTCCTTTGGGGC
>Ga0181557_1001741_pt1 | contig 23841 bp, 20 predicted proteins | sample 011ome_23_FD_148632 | JGI IMG/M metagenome (GOLD analysis project Ga0181557, IMG submission 148632) | Coastal salt marsh microbial communities from the Groves Creek Marsh, Skidaway Island, Georgia - 011506CT metaG (spades assembly) | ecosystem: Environmental > Aquatic > Marine > Intertidal zone...
CTTGTTGGCGGCGATTGCCACTTCAAAAACCACTGCGTTGTTTTCAGACGCTGTTGTGGCTTTCTCGGTGATGATCGGCTTACGGATCACGTCGTAGTGTTCTGCTTTCGCGCTCATGCTAAACGAGCCTCCAGTGCTTCAAGACCAGCCTTCGTGATGACAAGTGTGTCACTCTTCAGGATGTCATAAACGTTTGCGCCCATAGTTGGCAAAACGTTCAATGTTGCGATGTTGCGTGACGCCTGCAAGAAGTCTGCGTTCACTTCGGCACCGTCGATGATCAATGCACGCTTCCAGCCCAAAGAGCCGACCATTTTGGCCAGAGCAGAGGTTTTCGCGTCCTTGATGTTCACGGAATCGATGATCACCAGCTCGCCTGCTGCCACTTTCGCGGAGAGAGCGTGCTTGAGGCCGAGTTTACGGAACTTCTTTGTCAGGTCGTGGCCGTGGCTACGTGGCTTTGGACCTTTGTAGATACCACCCGAACGGAAGATCGGAGCACCACGGGAACCGTGACGTGCGCCACCAGTGCCTTTTTGGCGATAGATCTTCTTGGTCGAGTAAGACACTTCCGAACGACCAAGCGTGGAGTGTGTACCAGCTTGTGCGTTGTTACGCTGCCAACGGACAACACGGTGCAGAATGTCTGCGCGTGGGTCAAGTCCGAAGATTGCGTCGTTCAGCTCAACGGATCCAGCGGATTTGCCGTCAAGATTGATTGCTTCAGCCTTCATTGTTGTCGCCTCCTGCTGCTGGCGCATTTTCAGCGGCTTCCATTGCTGCTTGCTCTGCTGCTGCTGCTTCTGCTGCTGCTGTCGCTTCGGCTGCTGCCGCTGCTGCTGCTGCTTCTTCAGCCAAACGCTGTGCTTCTTTGTTCAAAGACATCAAGCCAGCTGGGTACATTGTGTTCTCGGAAGCTGGTTTCTTAACCGCATCCTTAACAGTAACCCAGTTGCCCTTGGAGCCTGGTACAGCGCCCTTGATCATGATCAAGCCACGGTCTGTATCTGTACGAACAACCTGAAGGTTCTGTGTTGTCACGCGCGCGGAGCCCATGTGACCAGCCATCTTCTTGCCCTTAAAGATCTTACCTGGATCCTGACACTGACCTACGGAGCCGTGCGAACGGTGAGACACGGAAACACCGTGTGTCGCGCGCAAACCACCGAAGTTGTGACGCTTCATCGCACCAGCAAAACCTTTACCAATCGATGTGCCGGATACGTCAACGTACTGGCCTTCGAAGTAGTGGTTTGCAGTGAACTCTTCGCCAACAGCGATCATGTTCTCTGGTGCAACGCGGAACTCAGCAACTTTGCGCTTTGGTTCAACTTTTGCAGCTGCGAAGTGGCCGCGCATCGCTTGGGATGTGCGCTTCACTTTGGCTGTGCCGGCACCGAGCTGAACAGCAACATAGCCGTCCTTCTCAACAGTGCGCTGTGCAACAACCTGCAGGTTTTCGAGAGCAAGAACGGTCACAGGGATCTGACGACCATCTTCCATAAACAGTCGGGTCATGCCCAACTTCTTTGCGATAATTCCGGAACGGAGCATAATTTTCTACTCCCTTACACGGAAATCTGGACGTCAACGCCAGCAGCAAGGTCGAGCTTCATCAGCGCGTCCACTGTCTGTGGTGTTGGGTCTACGATGTCGAGAAGACGCTTGTGCGTACGGATCTCGAACTGATCGCGGGATTTCTTGTCAACGTGTGGGCCACGCAAAACAGTGAACTTCTCGATTTTGTTCGGAAGTGGGATCGGACCGCGAACGGATGCCCCTGTACGCTTTGCTGTGGAAACGATTTCTGCTGTGCTTGCATCAAGCACCCGGAAATCAAACGCCTTCAGGCGGATGCGGATGGTCTGGCTGGCTGCCATGTTCATCACCCCTAGATTAGGGCCTAGATCGGAGAGGAAGACCGCCGCTCATCGAGGGCCCTCATCGCGTCTTTATTTCAAAAGGAATAAGGGCGCGGCTAAGCGCACCCTTTCCAGATTTGGGTCGTATAGGGGGAGTCGGTGGAGGTGTCTAGAGGGGAACGGCTCAATTTGTCCTTAACCATTCGAACAATGGGTTGGTATTTCTATTTGATAAGGTGGAGACACATAACCCATTTTCAATTTGCTGCATCAACTGGCCCGCGTATCTGGGTAAGTCTGCTGGATAGTGAACGATAGGCGGCGCGCCTCTGCTTCGCGGAAAATATGTGGCCTTTCCTTCAATGAAGCAGATTAGAGCAATGCCACATTGAGATGCATATTCAATCGGGCCTCGCTAAAAACCTGAAGTTGAAAATATCATGGTTTTACGAGCACCAACCTGTTTTTGCTGTTCGTGCACGCCAAGTACCACTTATCTCTCAACAGGCCGCCGGTATTTCTTGCACTCAACTAGCACCTTAATTTTGGTGCCTTCAAAAACTCAAAGACCGCTAGGCCATCAATTTCCACACCAACTTCTCTCCGCCACAGCAACACTTGGCGTTCGTAGTCTACAGGTGAAATATCGAGCGGGTTACTTGGATTCAACAAATCCGGTTTATCAACTGCCACGGCCATTCCTCCGAGCATAATGACTACTGTCATCTTAACAAAAAGGCCGCCCCAAATGGAGCGGCCTTTCGTTAGTCTCATAAGCTTGTGGCTTACTTAACGATCTTCGACACAACACCAGCGCCGACTGTGCGGCCGCCTTCGCGGATGGCGAAACGGAGGCCGTCTTCCATTGCGATTGGGGCGATCAGCTCGACGTTAAACTTCAGGTTGTCGCCTGGCATGACCATTTCTGTGCCTTCTGGAAGGACAACAGTGCCGGTCACGTCAGTTGTACGGAAGTAGAACTGTGGACGGTAGTTCGCGAAGAATGGTGTGTGACGACCGCCTTCTTCTTTGGTCAGAATATAAGCTTCTGCTTCAAAGTGTGTGTGCGGGTTCACTGAACCTGGCTTACACAGAACCTGACCACGCTCAACGCCCTCACGGTCGATACCGCGAAGAAGCGCACCAACGTTGTCGCCAGCCTCACCACGATCCAAGAGCTTGCGGAACATTTCAACGCCAGTACAAACTGTCTTCTTCGTGTCACGGATACCAACGATGGAGATTTCTTCACCAACGTTCAATACGCCACGCTCGATACGACCAGTCACAACAGTACCACGGCCAGAGATCGAGAACACGTCCTCGATTGGCATCAGGAACGGCAGATCAACTGCGCGTGCTGGTGTCGGGATGTACTCGTCAACAGCTGCCATCAGCTTTTTGATCGACTCTTCGCCGATTTCTGGCTGTGTGCCGTTCATCGCGTGCAGAGCGGAACCTGGGATGACTGGAATGTCGTCGCCTGGGTACTCGTACTTGGACAAAAGCTCACGGATTTCCATTTCAACCAGTTCGAGCAACTCAGCGTCGTCTACTTGGTCAACTTTGTTCATGTAAACAACCATGTACGGGATGCCAACCTGACGGCCGAGCAAGATGTGCTCGCGTGTCTGTGGCATTGGGCCGTCTGCTGCGTTCACAACCAGGATCGCGCCGTCCATCTGTGCCGCACCAGTGATCATGTTCTTCACATAGTCAGCGTGGCCTGGGCAATCGACGTGGGCGTAGTGACGTGCTTCTGTCTCATACTCAACGTGCGCAGTGGAGATCGTGATACCACGTGCCTTCTCTTCTGGCGCGCCGTCGATCTGGTCGTAGGCTCTGAATTCACCAAAATACTTGGTGATCGCTGCCGTCAGGGTTGTCTTACCGTGGTCAACGTGGCCGATTGTGCCGATGTTAACGTGTGGTTTCGTGCGTTCAAACTTTGACTTAGCCATAATGGCCTCCTTAGGTATTCTAATTGAAAGGGGTGGGTGCGCCCGAAGGCGCACCGCAATTTATGCGAATTTCTTCTGGATCTCTTCCGAGATGTTCTGCGGCACTGGCTCATAGTGGTCGAACTGCATCGAGAAGTTCGCGCGGCCCGAAGACATGGAACGCAGCGTGTTGATGTAGCCGAACATGTTTGCCAATGGCACCATTGCTTCGATCGCAATAGAAACACCGCGTGTATCTTGACCCTGAACTTGGCCCCGACGTGATGTCAGGTCACCGATGATACCACCAGTGTGCTCTTCAGGCGTGATCACTTCGACCTTCATGATGGGCTCGAGCAATTTCGCTCCAGCTTTCTTGAGACCTTCACGCATACACATACGTGCAGCAATCTCAAACGCCATGATGGACGAGTCAACGTCGTGGTACTTACCGTCAAGCAATTCCACTTTGAAGTCGATCACAGGGAAGCCAGCCAATGGGCCGTTATCCATGACAGAGCGAATGCCCTTTTCAACACCTGGGATGTATTCCTTAGGAACGGCACCACCAACAACTTTGCTGTCGAAAGAGAAACCTTCGCCTGGCTCTGTTGGCATGATGGAGAGTTTCACTTCACCAAACTGACCAGAACCACCGGACTGCTTCTTGTGCGTGTAAGTGTGCTCAACAGCGTGACCAATGGTCTCGCGGTAAGCCACTTGTGGTGCACCGATATTCGCCTCAACCTTAAATTCGCGACGCATACGGTCAACGAGGATGTCGAGGTGAAGTTCGCCCATGCCCTTCATAATGGTCTGACCAGATTCGATGTCAGTTTCCACGCGGAAGGAAGGATCTTCGGCCGAGAGACGCTGAAGCGCGAGGCTCATCTTCTCTTGGTCGCCCTTGGTTTTAGGCTCAATCGCGATCTCGATCACTGGCTCTGGGAACGTCATTGTTTCCAACACCACAGGCTCTTGTGGGTTGCAAAGTGTGTCACCAGTTGTCGTGTTCTTGAGACCACCAAGCGCAATGATGTCGCCAGCCCATGCCTCAGAGATTTCTTCACGCTCGTTAGAGTGCATCATCATCATACGACCAACACGCTCTTTACCACCTTTGGTGGAGTTCAGCATGTTGTCACCCTTTTCGAGCTTACCGGAGTAGATCCGTGTAAACGTCAGGGTACCCACGAATGGGTCGTTCATGATTTTGAACGCAAGGCCAGAGAACGCCATATCATCGTCTGCACGACGAGGAATGTTACGTGTTTCTGTCTCGTCGCCTGGCTTAAAGCCCATGTAGTCAACAACGTCGAGCGGGCTCGGCAGGTAGTCGATCACAGCGTTAAGAAGTGGCTGAACGCCCTTGTTCTTGAAGGCAGAACCACCAAGCACAGGAACGAAAGACAAAGCCAAGCAAGCCTTACGCACCAAAGCGCGCAATGTTTTCACGTCTGGCTCTGTGCCTTCGAGGTAGGCTTCCATTGCAGCATCGTCTTGCTCAACAGCAGCTTCAATCAGCTTTTCACGGCCAGCTTCAGCTTTTGCTTTCAGGCTGTCACGGATCGGTGCTTTAATCCAAGATGCGCCAAGGTCGTCACCTTCCCACAACCATTCTTCCATGGTGATGAGATCAACGAGGCCTTCGAGCTCTGTTTCTGCGCCGATTGGGAAGGAAACTGGGATAGCGCGCGCGCCAGTCCGGTTCTCGACCATAGCAACACACTTGTCAAAGTCAGCGCCGGTTTTGTCCATCTTGTTGACGAAAACCATACGCGGAACTTTATAGCGGTCAGCTTGACGCCATACAGTTTCGGTCTGTGGCTCAACGCCAGCGTTACCGTCAAGAACAACGATCGCACCATCGAGAACAGCCAAGGAACGCTCAACTTCGATTGTGAAGTCAACGTGGCCTGGTGTGTCGATGATGTTCATGCGGTGCTTGAGTGAATCAGGCTCTGTGCCCGTCTCAGTGCGTTCCCAGAATGTTGTCGTCGCAGCGGAAGTAATTGTAATACCCCGTTCCTGCTCCTGCTCCATCCAGTCCATTGTCGCAGCGCCATCGTGCACTTCGCCAATGTTGTGTGATTTACCTGTATAAAACAGGATCCGCTCGGAACACGTGGTCTTACCCGCATCAATGTGCGCAATAATACCAAAGTTCCGGTAGCGTTCGAGGGGATAGTCGCGTGCCATATTGGTGCTTCCCTATTACCAGCGATAGTGGCTGAATGCTTTGTTTGCATCGGCCATCTTGTGAGTGTCTTCGCGCTTTTTAACAGCTGTGCCGCGGCCATTGACCGCATCCATCAGCTCGCCAGCAAGGCGCTCTTCCATTGTGTTCTCGTTGCGCTTTTTCGCAGCAGCGATCAACCAACGGATGGCCAATGCTTCGCGGCGCTCTGGACGCACTTCAACAGGAACCTGATAAGTCGCACCACCGACGCGGCGCGAACGCACTTCGACGGATGGCTTGATCAGCTCAAGGCTCTCATGGAATACTTCCACAGGAGATTTCTTCAATTTTGCTTCAACGCGATCGAATGCGTTGTAAACGATACGCTCAGCGACGGCTTTTTTGCCATCGATCATGAGGTTGTTCATGAACTTAGTCAGAACGATATCACCAAACTTTGCGTCTGGCAGTACTGCGCGTTTTTCAGCGGCGTGACGACGTGACATATTCTCTATTCCTTACTTAGGACGCTTCGTGCCGTACTTCGAACGACGCTGCTTACGATCTTTAACGCCTTGTGTATCGAGAACACCGCGCAGGATGTGGTAACGCACACCTGGAAGGTCTTTTACACGGCCGCCACGGATCAGAACCACGGAGTGTTCCTGAAGGTTGTGGCTCTCGCCTGGGATGTAAGAAATGACTTCGAAGCCGTTCGTCAGGCGCACTTTGGCAACCTTACGCATAGCGGAGTTTGGTTTCTTTGGAGTCGTCGTGTAAACGCGTGTACATACGCCACGTTTTTGAGGGCAGCCCTCAAGGTGGATCGACTTCGATTTATTGACTTTTGGCTGGCGCGGTTTGCGGATCAGCTGCTGAATCGTTGGCATCGTTTGATGTTCCCATCTATTCACATGTGGTGCAGGCCAAAGGCGGCCTACGGGGTTTAGGTCTTCATGTTTGGCGCCGGACGCCGCACACATTCTGGTTCGCCATAGGCGCAAAACAAAAATTCCGCAGTCAATCCCTTACCGGAGGATTGGTGCGGTGGGTCTGCAGAGGAACAAGACAACATTAGTCCGGTTCTTGACCACTTCAGCTTTGATATCGAAACAAATGGGACTAATCCCAAGGTCCGGATGAGCGGCGTATAGGGGGAGTCGATTACCCTGTCAACAGCACCCCGTGCCTGGTTGCATCTGGAGCCCGTTCCCTAGCATAGTTCGGCGCAGAGATCGGAGAGATAAAACCATGATGCAGGCTATCGGACTTTGCCGTTTTTCCTACCCGGCATTTGGCGGCTTCCAGATCGAGCATGAGACCATCGAAGAGCGGATTGCGTTTCTATATGGCGAAGCGCGGCTGGAGGAACGGTTTCGCTTGTTCGAGCATGTGGCCCTGCCCTGCATGAAGGCCCAGACCAACGAGGACTGGGAGATGATAATCGTGATTGGCGATAGTCTGCCGAAAATTCACGCTGACAGGCTGCATGACATCGTCAGTGGCATCCCACAGATCACGATCCAAGTGCATGGACCCCGCCCACAGCGTGAGGTGATGAAAGAAATCTTCAACCGCGCGCGCATTGATCCGTCACAGCCCTGTCTGCAGTTTCGTTATGACGATGACGATGCGGTCGCGATCGATTTCATCGCCCGTCTGCGCGAAGGGGTTGATGACTGCATCCTGCTGAACGCCAAACATCCCGTCGTCGCCTATGACTGGACCCTCGGCTATGCCGCGCAATTTAGCGAGCAAGGCGTTGTCGCCAAAGAAATCCAGTACAAGCAATATGTCGCGTCATTGGGGGTGCATGTGCGCGGCGGGTCAGAATTTACCATCATGAACTTCGCCCACACCAAGCTGGATCGGTTCATGCCTGTGGTGAGCTATGCTGACACGCCGATGTGGATTGAATCGCACAATGGCTTCAACGATTCACGCGCCAGCCAGCACAACAACATCCCGTTTGCGCCGCTGAGCGATGATATCGTGAGGCAGTTCAGGACCCGCTTTGCGATTGACCCTGAGCAGATAAAGCAGACTTTCGCAGGCGTCCCGCCGCCACTTGCTCTCGGTAAAGCGTAAACATCCCTGTAGCCACGACGATGAACGCCCCCAAGAGCGTGATGTTGCGCGGCCAATCGCCAAAGACGACATAGCCAAGGATCAGCGCGGCAATCAGGCTGGCGTAGCGGAAGGGCGCGACGAAACCGATCTCGCCCGTGCGCATCGCGGTCACGGAAAACACGTAGCCCAGCACGACCATAAACATCGCGCCCGTGATGTGGAGCCATGCCGATTGATCCATAGGCACCCATGTCGACGTGGCAGTGATGACCCCACCCGAGAGGCACACGGCAACCGCCGCGATTACCGCAACCATGGTGGACGGAACAGAGCGTGACAACCTGCGCGCGGCCAAATCACGGACCGTGACCGCAGCGACGGAGGCGAGCACATAAGCACTATAGATATTGAATCCTTCGGTGCCCGGTCGCACAATCAACAGCACACCGCAAAACCCGATCAAAATCGCGAGGACACGCCGCCAGCCCAAGGGTTCGCGGAAAAACACGGCTGCGGCCAAGGCAACTGATAGCGGCATCGCCTGCATAATCGCGGAGACATTGGCGATAGGCATGTGGAACAATGCGGTGAGAAAGAGATAAGCCGCGACAACTTCTGCCGCCGCGCGGATCAGGATCAATGTCCAATCACGGCGGCTAAAACCCAATCGCAGTTGCCCCATGAAGTATGAAATCAGTAGCAGGCAAATTGTTGTCCCGACGCCGCGGACAAAGAGGGTCTGTGCCAAAGGAATGTCCAGCGATAACCCCTTCAAAAAGGTATCGTTGATCGTGAAGGCGACCATAGAGCCCGTCATGAACGCCGCGCCGCGCATATTGTCAGAAATTTGCATCATGCCAGATCGGTAGCAGCGGTTCGGGATAGACGCCAGAGGGCTTGCGTGATTGTTTAGTCAGATGACTAGTGATCAACGTTTTCTCGTCGCAACTGGAATGCGCAACGAAGGGCCATTCATTGTGGAATGGGTCGCTTGGTATCGCATGCTTGGTTTCGAAATTTTGGTGGCCACCAACGATTGCACCGATCATTCAACCGAGATGCTCAATGCCTTTGCGCGCGCGGGCTGGCTGACGCATGTGCCGCATGTGCCCCGTGCGGATCAGCCGCCGCAGAAATCGGCCCTGCGCAAGATCATCAACCACCCGCTCTCAAAGGAAGTGGATTGGGTGTTGATCTGTGACGTCGACGAGTTCCTGGTCCTCCATGAGAGGGATACAATCGCGGACTTTATGGGCCCTGCGCCGCATGACTTTCGTGCGATGGCCTTTAATTGGCGCTGCTTTGGTGACGGTGGACTTGACAAGTATGAGGACGGTTTGGTCCACCGTCAGTTCCGGCGCTGCGGCATGGAGCATTTGCCGTTCAATCGTTCGATTAAATCGATCCTGCGCACCCCTTTGGATTACAAACGGCTGGCTGCCCATTTCCCGCATGATTTCGGAGGCGATGTCGCTGCACCTGAAAACCGCGTCGTGGATTCAAGCGGTCAGACATTGCCGCAGTTTGCCGACCCTGCGAATTATCCGATCCGCTTTTTAGACCAAGAGCAGATCACCCATAAACAGGCGCAGATGAACCACTACATTTTGCGCTCGAAGGAAAGCTATGACCACAAGCGGGGGATCCCGAGTGCGGCAGGTTTTAAGGATCGCTACACCGAAGAGTTTTACAATCGCCATAACAAAAACGGCATGCGCGATGTGACGGCTTATCGGTTCTCCGATCCCTTTGAAAAGGTCCATACGGAGGCGATGGCCTTGCCCGATATTACGCGCCTTCACCATATTTGCTGCGCAGAATACGTGGTGCGGATGAATGAAAAGCGGGGCCAAGACCCGGAGGCTGATCCGCGCTATCACCACCATATGACACAGGCGAACCGCGCTGCTGCCAACCGCGAAACATCTCCTTAAAATGCAAAAGGCCCCCAGTTTTCACTGGGGGCCTTTTTGATTTCTTGTGACGCGCGATTACTCGTCGCGGCTATCAACGTCAGACTTGAACACGTTGTCGTAGTTCTCGGCACCAACCACATCATCGGACGGAACCGGTGCTGCAAGTGCTGCTGCCTTTTCCGCTTCGATGCGACGCGCTTCGACCACAACGCTGTCACGGCCCGCTGCGATTTTGCGCATCTGGCTTGTGGCACCGCCTGTACCGGCTGGGATCAAACGACCCACGATGACGTTCTCTTTGAGGCCAACCAGCTTGTCGCGCTTACCTTGGACCGAAGCCTCGGTAAGAACACGGGTTGTCTCTTGGAACGACGCCGCAGAGATGAACGAACGTGTCTGCAAGGACGCTTTGGTGATACCCAGCAAGATAGGCTCGCCTGTTGCAGGACGATCGCCGCGTGCGATTGCCTTTGCATTGGCTTCATCAAATTCGGCCTTATCGACATTCTCGCCCTTAAGCAGAACAGTGTCACCGCTGTCTTGGATTTCCCATTTCTGGAGCATCTGACGCACGATAACTTCGATGTGCTTGTCGTTGATCTTAACGCCCTGCAGACGGTAAACGTCCTGAACCTCGTCGATCATGTAGTCAGCAAGCGCCTCAACACCCATAACCGCAAGAATATCGTGCGGAGCAGGGTTGCCGTCCATGATGTAATCACCCTTCTGGACGAAGTCACCTTCGACAACAGGAATGTGCTTACCTTTTGGCACCATGTATTCGACCTTGATATCCGGATCCTCGGAGGACTCGATCGCGATACGACGCTTGTTCTTGTAATCCTTGCCGAAGCGCACATAACCATCGATCTCGGCGATGATTGCGTGATCTTTTGGACGACGTGCCTCGAACAATTCCGCTACGCGTGGCAGACCACCCGTAATGTCCTTGGTCTTGGCGCCTTCACGCGGAATACGCGCAATAACGTCACCGGCTTTGACATCCTGACCATCTTCGACCGACAGAACCGCATCCACGGACATGCCGTAGGATACAGGGTTGCCATCGTCCTTGAGGACCACTTCGCCGTCAGCACCGACCACGAGGATCTTTGGTGCAAGCTCGTTGCCTTTTGGTGCAGCACGCCAGTCGGACACGATGCGCTGGGTCATACCCGTTGCTTCGTCTGTGTCTTCACGCAATGCGATACCGTTGATCAGGTCGACGTATTTCGCAACACCGGCCTTCTCGGCAATGATTGGCAATGTGTATGGGTCCCACTCGAACAACTTGTCGCCGCGCAAGATTTTGGAACCCTCTTTCGGGAACACCTTAGAGCCGTAACCAACCTTGTGGTTGGCAAGCTCTTCGCCGTTTTCGCCAATGATCGACAGCGTCATGTTACGACCCATAACGACGTTTTCACCCGCTTCGTTGCCAAGCAGAACAGCGTTGTCAAAACGGACTTCACCAGACTGGGACGCCTCAAGGAAGGACTGTTGGCCACCCTGAGCAACACCACCAATGTGGAACGTACGCATTGTCAGCTGAGTACCCGGCTCACCGATGGACTGCGCGGCGATAATGCCGACAGCTTCACCGATGTTAACGCGTGTACCGCGTGCAAGGTCACGACCATAGCACATGGCGCAGACGCCGTCTTCGGCCTCACAAGTCAGTGGGCTGCGGATACGCATCTTTTGAATGCCAGCAACGTCGATCAGGTCAGCTGTACGCTCGTCGATCAACTCACCAGCAGAAACGATAACCTCGTCGGTACCTGACTTGACGACATCGTCAGCAGACACACGACCAAGCACGCGTTCAGCAAGGGACGAGACAACCTCACCATCGTTAACAGCGGCCTCGGCTGTGATTGCACGTTCTGTGCCACAGTCGATTTCACGCACGATACAGTCTTGCGCCACGTCAACCAGACGACGTGTCAGATAACCGGAGTTCGCTGTCTTAAGCGCGGTATCGGACAGACCCTTACGGGCGCCGTGTGTCGAGTTAAAGTACTCAAGAACGGTCAGACCTTCTTTAAAGTTCGAGATGATCGGTGTTTCGATGATTTCGCCGTTCGGCTTTGCCATCAAACCACGCATACCGCCAAGTTGCTTCATCTGTGTCACAGAACCACGCGCACCGGAGTGGGCCATCATGTAAACAGAGTTCGGCTCGTTCTCGGCGCCATTCTCATCGCGACCAGTTGTCGAAATGGTGTTCATCATCGCGTCGGTGACTTTGTCGTTACACTTCGACCAAGCATCCACAACTTTGTTGTACTTTTCACCCTGAGTGATCAGGCCGTCCATGTACTGCTGTTCAAAGTCTTTGACCAAGTCACGTGTTTCTTCGACCAGTGGCCACTTTGTATCGGGAACAACCATGTCGTCCTTACCAAAGGAGATACCAGCGCGGAACGCCTCGCGGAAGCCCATCGTCATGATCTGGTCACAGAAGATAACAGACTCTTTTTGGCCGCAATAACGGTACACGGTGTCAATGATCTGCTGCACTTCTTTCTTACGCAGCAGGCGGTTAACCAGCGCGAAAGGTGCCTTTGCATTCATAGGCAAAAGTGCGCCCAGACGCAGACGACCTGGTGTTGTCTCAAAGCGCGTCAGCACTTCGTTACCCTCAGCGTCGATCTGGATCATACGGGCCTGGATCTTGGCGTGCAGGTGCACCTCGCCAGATGTCAAAGCGTGCTCGACTTCCTCGATGTCAGCAAAGGCCATGCCCTCGCCTTTCATGCCTTCACGCATGATCGTGGTGTAGTAGAGACCCAAAATCATATCCTGCGACGGAACGATAATTGGCGCGCCGTTTGCTGGCGACAGAACGTTGTTCGTCGACATCATCAGAACGCGGGCTTCAAGCTGTGCTTCCAAAGAAAGCGGCACGTGAACAGCCATTTGGTCGCCGTCAAAGTCAGCGTTGAACGCGGAACAAACCAGCGGGTGCAGCTGGATAGCCTTACCTTCGATCAGAACGGGTTCAAACGCCTGAATGCCAAGACGGTGCAACGTCGGCGCACGGTTCAGCATGACTGGGTGCTCGCGGATAACCTCATCAAGGATATCCCACACTTCCGGACGCTCTTTTTCGACCAATTTCTTGGCTTGCTTGACCGTGGAAGACAGACCTTTGGCCTCAAGACGCGAATAGATGAACGGCTTGAACAGTTCGAGCGCCATCTTTTTCGGCAAACCGCACTGGTGCAGTTTCAATTCTGGGCCCGTCACAATGACCGAACGGCCAGAGAAGTCGACGCGCTTACCCAAAAGGTTCTGACGGAAACGACCTTGCTTACCCTTCAGCATATCGCTGAGGGATTTCAATGGACGCTTGTTCGCGCCAGTGATGACGCGACCACGGCGGCCGTTGTCAAAGAGTGCGTCGACAGATTCCTGCAACATGCGCTTTTCGTTACGCACGATGATGTCAGGTGCACGCAGTTCGATCAGACGCTTCAAACGGTTGTTACGGTTGATCACGCGGCGATAGAGGTCGTTAAGGTCGGAAGTCGCAAAACGGCCACCATCCAGTGGAACCAGCGGGCGCAACTCTGGTGGGATCACAGGGATCACAGTCAGAACCATCCACTCGGGGCGGTTACCAGATTCGATAAAGCTTTCAACGATCTTCAAACGCTTGATGATCTTCTTGGGCTTTAGCTCGCCGGTCGCTTCTTTGAGGTCAGCGCGCAGTGTTTCGGCCTCTGCTTCGAGGTCGATGAGCGACAGCATCTCACGGATCGCTTCCGCACCGATGTTGGCTTGGAACGCGTCCATGCCGTAAACGTCTTGCGCGTTGTAGAACTCTTCTTCGGTCATCAACTGGCCGTAGGTCAGGTCAGTGAGACCTGGCTCGATCACGACGTAGTTTTCGAAGTAAAGAATACGCTCGAGGTCGCGCAGCGTCATGTCCAGCATCAGACCGATGCGGGATGGAAGCGACTTCAAGAACCAGATGTGAGCAACAGGAGCAGCAAGCTCGATGTGGCCCATACGCTCGCGGCGTACCTTCTGGAGTGTTACTTCAACACCGCATTTCTCGCAGACAACGCCGCGATATTTCATGCGCTTATATTTACCGCACAGGCATTCGTAATCTTTGATCGGGCCAAAGATACGCGCGCAGAACAGACCGTCCCGCTCTGGCTTGAATGTACGGTAGTTGATGGTTTCCGGCTTTTTAATTTCGCCAAAAGACCATGACAAAATCCGCTCTGGGGATGCCAAAGACACTTTGATTTCGTCAAACGTTTTTGCCGGAGCGACCGGGTTAAACGGGTTGTTTGTCAGTTCCTGGTTCATCTTCAATTCCTTGAATTGGGGTGCAGTGGGGAGAGGCAGGAGCCAGTTTCTCTAAAAACCAGCTCCCGAGAATTTTCTAAAAATTCCTATTCCTCATCCTCCGCATCCAGGAGTTCCATGTTGAGGCCGAGGCCCCGGACTTCTTTCACAAGCACGTTAAACGACTCTGGGATACCTGCCTCAAAGTTGTCTTCGCCCTTCACGATGCTCTCGTACACTTTGGTACGGCCAGCAACGTCATCGGATTTGACTGTGAGCATCTCTTGCAGCGTGTACGCCGCGCCATATGCTTCCAGTGCCCAGACTTCCATTTCCCCGAAACGCTGACCACCGAACTGGGCTTTACCACCCAGCGGCTGTTGCGTGACCAAGGAGTATGGCCCTGTCGAACGTGCGTGGATTTTATCGTCCACGAGGTGGTGCAGTTTAAGAAGGTATTTCACACCAACAGTGACCTTACGGCTGAACTGTTCGCCAGTACGGCCATCAAACAAGATGGACTGACCAGAGGTGTCAAAACCAGCGCGACGCAAGCTGTCGTTCACGTCTGCTTCTTTCGCGCCGTCAAAGACTGGCGTCGCGATAGGCACACCGCGTGTGACGTTACCCGCGCTTTCGATCAATTCGTCCTCGGTCATGTCAACAATGCCTTCTTCGTAGACATCATCACCATAAACGATACGCATTGCTTCACGGACTGGGGTCAAATCACCGGAGCGGCGGTATTCACCAAGCGCTTCGTCAATCTGAATACCTAGACCGCGTGCGGCCCAACCCATGTGACACTCGAGAATCTGACCGACGTTCATACGTGAAGGCACGCCGAGCGGGTTCAGACAGAAATCGACGGGTGTACCATCAGCAAGGAACGGCATGTCTTCCATCGGTACAACCTTGGAAATAACACCTTTGTTCCCGTGACGACCGGCCATCTTATCGCCCGGCTGAAGCTTACGCTTCACAGCAACGAAGACTTTCACCATCTTCATCACACCCGGAGGCAGATCATCGCCGCGGCGCACTTTCTCGACTTTATCTTCAAAACGAGCATCCATCGCACGCTTCTGGATTTCATACTGCTCGTTCAAAGCCTCGACCACTTGCGCGTCAGCTTCGTCTTTCAACGCAAGCTGCCACCACTGGCCACGAGACAATTCAGACAAGGCCTCTTCAGTCACTTCGGAGTTGGATTTAAAGCCCTTCGGACCCTTAACCGCAACTTTGCCCAAAATCATCGACTTGAGACGCGCATAGATGTTGCGGTCAAGAATGACCAACTCATCGTCACGGTCACGTGCCAGACGCTCGACTTCTTCACGCTCGATCTGAAGCGCACGCTCGTCTTTTTCAACGCCGTGGCGGTTGAAAACACGCACCTCAACAACCGTGCCAAAGTCACCTGGCGGCAGACGCAAGGATGTGTCGCGCACATCAGATGCTTTCTCACCAAAGATGGCGCGCAGAAGCTTTTCTTCTGGTGTCATCGGGCTTTCGCCTTTTGGTGTGATCTTACCTACCAGAATGTCCGCTGGGCCAACTTCGGCACCAATGTAGACGATGCCAGCTTCATCAAGGTTACGCAGTGCTTCTTCACCCACGTTTGGAATATCGCGTGTAATTTCCTCAGGCCCAAGCTTCGTGTCACGTGCGGCAACTTCGAACTCATCGATGTGGATCGATGTGAACACGTCATCGCGCGTAATACGCTCAGAGATCAGGATGGAGTCTTCGTAGTTGTAACCGTTCCAAGGCATAAACGCGACGATCACGTTCTTACCAAGGGCCAATTCACCCACATCTGTGGATGGACCGTCGGCAATAACTTCGCCCTTGAGAACCACATCACCTACCTTCACCAGCGGACGCTGGTTGATGCAGGTGTTCTGGTTCGAGCGCTGGAATTTACGCATGCGGTAGATGTCTACGCCTGCGTCTCCCAGCTCAAGGTCATGTGTCGCGCGGATAACGATACGCTGCGCGTCAACTTGGTCGATGATACCTTGGCGTTTCGCCATGATCGCCGCACCGGAGTCGCGTGCCACAACTTCTTCGATACCGGTGCCCACAAGTGGCGCCTCGGCTTGAAGCAATGGAACCGCCTGACGCATCATGTTCGAGCCCATCAAGGCGCGGTTCGCGTCATCGTTTTCTAGGAACGGGATCAAAGACGCCGCAACAGACACAAGCTGCTTTGGCGACACGTCGATCAGGTCAACATTCTCGCGTGGCGCAAGCGTGTAGTCACCGTTCTTACGGGTCGATACCAGCTCGTTCCCGAAAGAACCGTCTTCGTTCATTGTCGCGTTGGCCTGTGCCACAGTATGGCGCATTTCCTCGGTCGCGGACATGTACTGAACTTCGTCAGTCACTTTGCCGTCCACAACCTTGCGATATGGTGTTTCGATAAAGCCGTATTTGTTCACGCGCGCAAAAGTTGCCAGCGAGTTGATCAGACCAATGTTCGGGCCTTCGGGTGTCTCAATTGGACACATACGACCGTAGTGTGTTGGGTGAACGTCACGGACTTCAAAGCCAGCACGCTCGCGTGTCAAACCACCTGGGCCAAGCGCTGAAAGGCGGCGCTTGTGCGTCACCTCGGACAGCGGGTTGGTTTGGTCCATAAACTGCGACAGCTGCGAAGAGCCGAAGAATTCACGCACGGCAGCAGCCGCAGGTTTAGCGTTGATCAAGTCTTGTGGCATCACAGTGTCGATCTCGACAGAGGACATACGTTCCTTGATTGCGCGCTCCATACGAAGCAGGCCAACACGGTATTGGTTTTCCATTAGCTCGCCAACGGAACGCACGCGACGGTTACCAAGGTGGTCAATATCGTCGATGTCGCCCTTGCCGTCACGCAGCTCTACCAAGGCCTTGATGCACGATACAATGTCTTCCTTGCGCAGAACGCGAATGGTGTCGTCCGCATCAAGATCAAGACGCATGTTCATCTTCACGCGACCAACAGCAGAGAGGTCATAACGCTCGGAATCAAAGAACAATGTGTCGAACAGCGCGCTTGCCGCGTCAACGGTCGGTGGCTCACCTGGGCGCATAACGCGGTAGATGTCCATCAATGCGGTTTCGCGGTTCAGGTTTTTGTCGGCAGCCATCGTGTTGCGCATGTATGCGCCCACGTTGATGTTATCGATGTCCAGAACTGGAACCGATGTGATGCCCGCATCAACCAATTCACGTACTGTACCACCGATGATTTCGCCGTCTTTATCTACTTCCAGCGTCAACTCGTCCCCAGCTTCGACGTAAATCGCACCGGTTTCTTCGTTGATGATGTCGGAAGCTACAAACTTGCCAACGATGTGGTTGAATGGGACCAAGAGGTTCTTCACGTTGCCTTCGTCGATCAATTTCTTGACCGCACGTGGCGTCACTTTTTCACCAGCTTTGGCGATTACTTCACCAGTTGCCGCGTCAACAAGATCAGATGTTGGGCGTGTGCCGCGAACACGCTCAGGGAAGAACTTGGTTGTCCACGAGTTGGATTTCTTATCAAGGTTGAAATCAACGGTGTTGTAATACGCGTTCATGATGCCTTCTTGGTCGAGACCAAGTGCATACAAAAGCGTCGTGACAGGCAGCTTACGACGACGGTCGATACGGCAGAACACAAGGTCCTTCGCGTCGAATTCAAAGTCGAGCCAAGAGCCGCGATATGGGATGATGCGGCATGCAAACAGAAGCTTACCAGACGAGTGCGTCTTGCCCTTGTCGTGGTCAAAGAACACGCCAGGCGAACGGTGCATCTGGGATACGATTACGCGCTCGGTGCCGTTCACAACGAACGTCCCGTTTGGCGTCATCAAAGGCATATCGCCCATGAATACGTCTTGTTCTTTGATGTCTTTCACAGACTTGTTGCCTGTGTCTTCATCCACTTCAAACACGATCAGACGAAGCGTCACTTTTAGCGGTGCGGCATAGGTCATGTCGCGCTGCATGCACTCTTCGACGTCGTACTTTGGCTTTTCGAGCTCGTATTTTACAAACTCAAGAACAGCTGTTTCGTTGAAATCTTTGATCGGGAATACCGACTGAAAGACACCTTTGATGCCTTCGCCGTCCAGCGGAGTCGGGCTGTCGCCAGAGCGCAAGAACAGATCGTAAGAAGATTTCTGAACCTCAATGAGGTTCGGCATTTCAAGAACTTCACGGATTTTTCCGTAGTACTTACGCAGGCGTTTCTGACCGAGGAAGGACTGAGCCATGTGTAATGTCACCTTATATTTGTCTATCCGATAGTACCGCTCGCCCGGGCCGCGGCGGCACTCCATTTGACAGGGGGTTTCATGTCTATTCGTGGCGACCGTCCCACCGGCGCCTCCCGACATTTGAAACCTACCCAAGACGGATGTTCACTACGGAACAGCCTTCTAAGACAGGTTTAGCTGGGCGCGCAAAAGCGCACCCAGCCTGATTATTGCAGGGCCAAACTGGCCCCTAAGACGTGGCTTAAGCCAGTTCGACCGTCGCGCCAGCTGCTTCCAGCTTAGCTTTGATCTCTTCAGCTTCTGCTTTAGAAGCGCCTTCTTTAACTTTGCCGCCAGCTTCAACGAGGTCTTTAGCTTCTTTCAGGCCAAGACCTGTGATGCCGCGAACTTCTTTGATGACGTTGATTTTGGATGCACCAGCGTCCTTCAGGACTACATCAAATTCAGTCTTTTCTTCAGCAGCTTCGCCAGCAGCAGCTGGGCCAGCCATCATGACAGCGCCACCAGCAGCTGGTTCGATGCCATACTCATCCTTCAGGATGGTTTTCAGTTCTTGTGCTTCGAGAAGGGTAAGACCAACAATCTCTTCAGCCAGTTTCTTAAGATCAGCCATTATACTGTCTCCATTCGATTTAATTGTGTTCCAACGTGCGCAAGGTTTGCCCAGTCGGGTATTCTAGATGCTTCAGGCAGCTTTCTCTTCGATAGTCGAGAGAATGCTCGCGATGTTGGAAGCAGGCGCGCCAATGGCCCCGGCAATGTTGGAAGCAGGTGCAGCGATGCAACCCACGATGGAAGCAATAAGCTCCTCGCGGCTTGGCATCTGAGCAACAGCTTTCACACCGTCGACGTCCAGTGCTGTTTCGCCCATTGCACCACCAAGAATAACGAGCTTGTCGTTTTTCTTGGCATATGCATCGATGACCTTCGCCGCAGCGACAGGGTCTTCGGAATAGGCGAGCACGGTCATGCCATCGAGGTATTCGGCGATGCTTGCGCATGGCTTACCCTCAAGGGCGATCTTGGCGAGCTTGTTTTTGGCAACGCGAACAGACCCACCAACTTCACGCATTTGCGCGCGCAGGTCCTGCATTTCGGCAACTGTCATACCCTCGTAGCGGCTAACCACAACGACGCCAGAGCTTTCAAAGATTTGGCCGAGATCACCGACCAACTGTTCTTTTTGTGCTCTATCCACAGTTTCACTCCAAATTTGGGGGTCACCCCCCGGCTCATTTCGGATCCGGCTAATGCCGAACCCAGTTCGGGTCCAATCTCAGGGTCCCGAGGCCAATTTCGCCCGAGGGTCTAAACCCGCGGTAATCTTGTTCTCGTTTCCCATCTCAGGAAGGAATTATGCGGCCCTAGAGAACGCACCCTCCGTCTCGGACAGAACAAGGCCGATCGTCTGGCCTTGCTAAACGCTCCCCCACACCTGCGAGGAAGCGAATTCTTTGTAGGATGGGTTTCAACCCATCCCGACTGACTTACTTCGTGTTACCAGTCGCGTTAGCGATATCCAGCGATACGCCCGGGCCCATTGTCGAAGATACTGCAATCTTCTTCATGTATGTGCCTTTTGCGCCTGCTGGACGTGCTTTTGCAACAGCATCAACGAATGCTTTTACGTTCTCTTCCAGCTGTGCAGCTGTGAAAGACGCTTTGCCGATACCTGCATGAACAACACCGGCTTTTTCAGCTTTAAACTGAACCTGACCGCCCTTAGCAGCTTCAACAGCAGCTTTAACGTCCATGGTCACTGTGCCGACGCGTGGGTTTGGCATCAGGTTGCGCGGTCCAAGAACCTTACCAAGACGACCAACAACAGCCATCATGTCAGGTGTCGCGATGCAACGATCAAAATTGATTGTGCCGCCCTGAACGATTTCCATCAGGTCTTCTGCACCAACGATGTCTGCACCAGCCGCTTTTGCTTCGTCAGCCTTGTCGCCACGTGCAAAAACAGCAACGCGAACAGTTTTACCTGTGCCGTGTGGCAGATCAACTGTGCCGCGAACCATTTGGTCTGCGTGACGTGGATCAACACCAAGCTGCATGGAAATTTCAACAGTTTCGTCGAATTTCGCAGTTGCGTTGTCTTTTACCAAAGCCACGGCTTCTGCAACCTTGACGAGCTCTTTGCCTGCGAATGCTGCGCGAGCAGCAGTTGTGCGCTTACCAAATTTTGCCATCTTACTTCACCTCAATGCCCATGGAGCGAGCAGAGCCCGCGATAATCAGCATAGCGCCTTCGATGGACGTCGCGTTGAGGTCCTTCATCTTGGCTTCGGCGATTTCACGCACCTGCTTTGCAGTGATCGAACCAGCAACTGTCTTGCCTGGCTCTTTGGAGCCGGACTTCAACTTTGCTGCTTTCTTGATGTAGTGGGACGCTGGTGGCGTCTTGATAACCATCGAGAAAGACTTGTCTGCGTAGTAAGTGATCACAGTCGGGCAAGGCGCACCTGGCTCCATGTCAGCTGTTTTCGCGTTGAACGCTTTACAGAATTCCATGATGTTGATGCCGCGCTGACCCAATGCTGGACCTACGGGTGGGGATGGATTGGCTTGGCCAGCTTTAACTTGCAGCTTAAGCGATCCCATTACTTTCTTAGCCATAAGGCGTCTCCTTCAATTCAGCGACGGGTCGAAGACCCATCCTACAATGCCCCCGAGGGGCGTCTTGCCGTGGTTCGCCGCAAGGCTCCCACGTCCGAAACACGCGAATTACCCTTGCTTGGTAACCTGCGTGAATTCCAATTCGACCGGCGTTGCGCGGCCAAAGATCGAGACCGTCACCTTGAGGCGCGCGTTCTCTTCATCAACTTCTTCGACCATACCGTCGAAATCTTCGAACGGACCGTCAGAAACCTTAACCTTCTCACCGATCTCGAAGTGGATCAGCGTGCGTGGCGCTTCCTGACCTTCTTCAACACGGCCGAGGATCGCCTGCACTTCTGCATCGCGCATCGGCATCGGGCGACCTTGCGGGCCCAAGAAACCTGTGACGCGGTTGATAGAGTTGATCAGGTGGTAACCTTCATCAGACAACTCCATGTGCACCAGCACGTAACCCGGCATAAAGCGACGCTCAGCGGTCACTTTCTTGTTGCGACGGACTTCAATCACTTCTTCAGTCGGCACCAGAACTTCATCGATCTGATCACCAAGACCTTGCTCTTCGACCTTCTGACGAATGGTCTCTGCGATCTTTTTTTCGAAATTCGAAAGGACGCTAACCGAGTACCAACGTTTCGCCATGAGTTTCGAGACCTCGCCGTGAGCAGCCCAAGGGCCGCTAAATTCCAATTAATTCAGGTGGTTATCCCACCCTATCCAGAAAATAAAATACGGCGCGCAACTTGATTCGCCGCACGCCATCTCTGGAAGTCAGGGGCTATTACCGCTCATACCCAATATTTTCAAGGGGGTATGGACAGAAACCCGCAGGTTATCGTCTAGGACCCGAAGTAACCCAGCACGCTTGTCAGACCAAACTTGATCACAACATCAACGAGCGAAAAGAAAACCGCTGTCAGCGCGGCCATGATAAACACCATGATCGTCGTCAACACGACTTCGCGGCGTGTCGGCCAAACGACCTTAGCCACCTCGGCGCGGACTTCTTGAACAAATTTGACGGGATTGGCTACGGCCATCTTCAATTACCTCTTGTCGGGACTAGGGCGACATACGTCTTTGCGCGACCTATTTCAAGAGCGCAGGATCGTGACGCCTTCAATCGCACCAATCGCGGCCAATTGGGCGTGATAGTCGCGCTCGGCGCGCTCCAAGTCCTCGGGCGAGAATGGGGCGAACTTGAGCTGCGCGTCGGAAATCGGGAACCGATCCCTTGCGGCCTCGACAATCGCGCTGAAATCATCGGTTTTTTCCTGAGCCAAGGCGCTTTTCACCGCCGCTGCCGAAAGCCCGCGATGCACAGCCTCCGGAATCGGTTTGATACGCATTTGCACGTCATCACCCATCATCGCGCCGCAAATCTTGTGGAACCGCCAGCGGTATTCCTCAAACTGCCAAACGACGATGCGCCCAACCATGGGAATCGCAGAGATCCGCGCCACCAATCCCGCCCAATTGATCGAACCTAACGGATTCATCGCGAGGTATTCATCAAACGTGATCCGCAGCCCACCCATCAGCGCCTGCCCATAAGACGAGATCAGGAAAGTGGCCGGATTGCGGACCCCGATCAACACATCAATCGGCCCCGCATCAACGGCGTCGGCGAGGGCAGCGACCCGTTCCTGCGCACGCGGATAAAGCGGCGTCAGAATCCGTCCTTCCCGGTCGTGCAGCACACCGATGTAATTCTCTTCGCTCAGAACCAACCTGTGACCATCCTTGAGCATAAATTCGCGCTGCTCCGGCCCAGTCCGCTTTGGGGTAATCTCGGCCTGCCCCACATCGACCCCAAACAGATCAGCGATACCGCACATCGGGGCTCGCAAGCTATCTGGCCCATAATAGCGCACGCCTGCCTTATTCAACGCAGCTCGCTGCAACATAAATGACCGCTGCAAATGGGTGGTCGCCGTTTTATGGGCGCCAATATGGAAGGCTACTGATTTGCGGGGTTGGTTCATGGGGCGGTTTTCCTTTGGGCAAGGTCTCGCAACATGTGGTCTTGGCAGGGGCGCACGGGCTCGAACCGTGGACCTACGGTTTTGGAGACCGTCGCTCTACCAACTGAGCTACACCCCTAAGACCGCCTGTCGATTAGCCCGAACTGCCCGAGGGATCAAGAGGGATTGCAGTGGAACCTTGTATTAGTCTTCAGAAATGTCGAAACAGTGCCAAAGCAAGGAGCCAAAGTCATGTCACTTCGCAAACGCATCGAGCAATCAAAACTCCTCGCGCGCTGCGTCGGCGCGATTGCGCATGGGTATCTGGTGCTTTGTCTGCGCACGACCCGTTGGGAGTTTCAGGGGCGCGAAGCTCTGGAGGCTGATCTCGCGGAAGGTCCTGTCCTTTACCTCATGTGGCACGGCAGGCTGCTATTTGCGCCCTATCAATGGCCGCATAAATCGGGGCAACTCGCCAGCATCCATGACACGTCGCCCATCGGAAAAGTGGTTGGCGCGGTGCATCATCGGGCTGGGCTGAAACCCATGGAGATGGCGGCGAACCTCTCCAATATCGCGGCATCGCGGATCGTCTTGAAACGCTTCCGTGATGGCGCCAGCATCGGTATGGCCGCCGACGGGCCGCGCGGGCCAAACCTCGTCATGAGCAATGCGCCGCTCGAATGGGCGCGGGTGATGAAACGGCCCATCTACGGCTATGCTTTCGCGGTCAAAA
>Ga0181557_1001746_pt1 | contig 23798 bp, 14 predicted proteins | sample 011ome_23_FD_148632 | JGI IMG/M metagenome (GOLD analysis project Ga0181557, IMG submission 148632) | Coastal salt marsh microbial communities from the Groves Creek Marsh, Skidaway Island, Georgia - 011506CT metaG (spades assembly) | ecosystem: Environmental > Aquatic > Marine > Intertidal zone...
TTTGAAAACGGGCAAGTGTTCAGTTATGGAAGTGGAAGACACCACATTCCCAGAAAAGTATTACATCTTTCGAATTTATCGATTTATGGTGTTGCGTTCTATAACAAAGGTTTCGTGGCAACAACAGGGCGAGGTTCTCTCGTGAAAGTATCTTGTGGGGACAAAATTGTGAAGTTTGTGAAAATGACTTTAAACACACAAGAAAATGTACAATGCCTAGCTATTAAAGAATGCGTTACGGGTACAGGGAAAGATGATTTGTATATTGCAACAGATTCTGGAGTATCATATTTTAGACATATAACTTGTATGACTCAGATTCACAGAAAACTAATTCATAGCATTCGTTTAAGTCATGTACAAAATTTTTTAGCAGTGTATCAAAGAAATGGTATTTTATCAGTATTTGACGAAAATCTAGGAAAGATTTTATACCAAGTGAATTTAAAAATTCTTGATCCCCCAATACAAATTGCATGGGTCGCATCAGCCGCCGTAGCTCTTACGTGGAGTGAAAAAACTATTTTGGTTGGAAATGAGTGTAAGATATTGGAAATACATGGACGTACATCTATTTTTCAGGATTGTGATGGTATGCGCATGATTTCTAATTATTATCATGATTTTCTCCGTCCGTTACAAGGATCATGTGACCTCCATTTCTATGCTGAGGAGACCAGTACTACGGAGGTTTTCGTATATGATCTTTTAAGAACATTATCAGCTGATGATAGTAAGCCCTTTCAGACGAAGAAAAGTGAGGATTTAATCTCGATAAATGACCATTTTGCTATGGCACAGTTTGTGTTTGACCGAGATGAACAGAAAAGATACATTGAGAAAGCTGTTCTAGGTTCAACTATGCTGTGTCAGACAAATTTATTTCATGTAAAAAAAGCTGTGGTAAAATGCTGCTCCTTGTTACGTAAACTCAACCATTTACGACATCCTTCTATTGGTATGCCATTTACTGCAGTACAGTATAAATTGATATGTAAGCAGCTTTTGTTGAGGCGATTATTAATTTTTGGAAGCCATGCACTAGCCATGAGAATGTTTGAGAGTGATTCCCTTAAAAGAAGCCAAATACTGTTGGATTTGATTCGTTCGCCTTCAAATGGAAAAGGGCACTCGGAAAAGTTGTTCCTCCTGTGGAAGAAGTTTCCAGATATATTATTGTGTGACTTAATCGAACGTCCCAAAATTACAAATCGTCAAAAATATCAGATTGTTCAACTAGATCACAGAGCTCATCTACAAGTAGATTTATCTTCTGATGAATTTATGATTGAAGCCATGAGTAAGGCTATTTGTTCCAAGGACATTGATGCACAATACTTCACTATTTTCAAGTTTCTTTTGAATAAGTCTGGATCTAGCCTGGAATATTTTCTGCAGCAAAATTTTTTTTTCAATATTCTCTACTATAGATATAATGTAAGAAGCTTGCTTATACCATCATTAAAGCAGAAGTTCAGAGATGAAGTAAACAAGGCTGAATTTCATGAATATTTTGGAACAGTGTTCAAGGCTAATATGTCCCAGAGTACTTTGAATGTGAAGGGAAGTGACAACAAATTTTTAAACTCATTGAAGGATCAAAATTTTGGTATTCTTCAGAGTTACATGGAACTGTTTGAGGACGGTATAATTTCTGTCCGGACAGTGAGCCTTAGAAAGTTAATTATTTTACTTGTGTTGCTAGGACGAGTGAATTTAGTTACAAAATTTTGCGATAAATATATGTTTTCTGAACGACATTACACCTTCCTTAAGGTGAAAAGTGCATGCAAAACAAAATCATGGGACTCTCTATATGATATGGACGCAAAAAGCATTAATATCCTTTCTTTCATCGCACTCCTGAAAAAGTATAGGGCTCCTGAAAATAGAATATCTTTTTACGAAGCACAGACGAAAACAGAAAATACTCCCAAACTCTTAGAGGGTACATTGTTAGAAGCTCAAAAAGCTGCATCTGTTCTGTCTGAATCTCGGCACAACCTGACCTCCAAGGCAACAGAATACATGCGGGCATTCAACTATTACACATGACATAAGATTACTGTTTTGAACGAGAACAATGCTAGTTTGTTCGAGATAAAATATAGGAAAACGTCATTCATACAGTATGATGTAAAGTTTATTAATGTACATAAACATCTGCTGGCCTCAAAAAGGATCTAACAGACTTTCAGAAATGCATAACAATCACACATGGTTGAAACTTTCCTATTTTGGACCATCTCCTTCCCCTAGATGAGTCGGAAAACTTGAACTTCTACTAAAATATTCGTCGAACATTTCAAGTGCATTTAAAAATGCCTGATCCATATTGAAGTACTTGTAGCTTGCTAATCTTCCTACAAAGCAAACTTTACTTTCTCTCGCGGCCATCTCTTTATACTTTCCGTATAGACTCCGGTTTTCTGGATTGGGAACTGGATAGTATGGTTCTCCTTCATCACAGCTGTACTCCTTAAATATAACAGTACCTTTTCTTCTGTGAACATCTTTAGGTTGATTTGGTTTGTGCTTATATTCCACTACTCGAGTATAATCTACCTCTTCACCCGGATAGTTCAACTGTAAACAATTTTGATAGTAGCCGTCCTCAGGTTCATGATATTCTTCCTCAAATTTAAGTGACCTATATTCGAGCTTTGGTAAACCGAGAGAAGAATAATAAGAATCTATTGGACCAGTAAAAACTAAAAGATTCGACTCAGGTAGATCACCACGGACATCAAAGTAGTCTATACAAAGACGAATTGTGATATTTGGATCTTCTAAAACCATATTCTCAAAAATTTTTGTGTATCCTTCTTTTGGTAAAGCTTGAAATGGGTCTGTGAAATAACGATCATCAGTATTAGTACGAACAGGGATTCTAGCAAGCACACTTGCGTCGAGTTCTTTTGGCCACTTATTCCACTGTTTTTTTGTATAGTGTTTAAAGATAGCATTATAAAGTTCTTCACCACTTCGAGCTAGAGCACTTTCTTCGCCGTTTTTAGGCTGCTCTGCCGGAACTCTTCTCGAATTCAACCATTCTTCCATTTCTATTTCGTTGCTAACATCAGCGCCGAATAGTACATTGATTGTATCTTGACTTGGTGGTATTGGAACCATTCTATATCCAGCACCTATTTTAATGTTACCCTTCACTCTGTGTTCATATGGAGTCCAGTCGCTAAAGTTGTTTACATATTTCCAAACACGAGAAAACTTAGTGTGGAATAGGTGCACTCCATATTGTGAAATCCTGATACCATGTCTGTTGATGAAATCGTAGCAGTTACCGCCGATATGTTTTCGTTTATCAATTATCAAACTTTTCAGATTGTATCTTCGAGAGGCTTGTTCAGCAAAAACGCAACCAGAGATCCCTGCTCCAACGATGATCAGGTCAAAGTTTTGAGGTAACCCCTTCAAGCCTGTAAACCAATTTGGACATGATTGATTCCCCAATTGTACACTCAAATCCATGATATGCCAGCTATTACTCGTATTAATCTTTGGTTTTCCCTGCGGACTCTTCGCAACGCTTTTTCTTCTGACGTAAATTCCGTGCACACGAGGGTAGGAGGTTGCACACGGGGAGCCTGGAAAAATCTGAATTTTTGTAAAGCAGACGCAAAAAAAATGAAAAAAAAATGAAAAAATCAAGAATGAGAGAGCCGAAAAGAAGGCAGGGGGTCATGCCCATTCGGGCTCTCGGCCTTTCTGCCAGTCTTGCAAGAATTGAGGGCGATACTTGAAAAGAATTTTCGTCCGATTTGGGCTCTCCAATATTCACAAACTTCTCTTACGATTATTACTGTATTCGTGACATTTAGAAGACAGACATATCATCATCTTCATCATTGATTGAAACGAGACGATCTCGAAATCAGATAGCAAATATGGCTTCTTCAAAGAAGAAAATTTCTTACTTCTATGATCCGGAAGTCGGAAACTTTTACTATGGACAGGTACTTACTTCTCACGATTTTATTTTAACCGAATCACAACTTCCACAATCGTATACGATTACATGGAATGTTTTTTTATTAATATCATAAAGCAGTATCTACTCGTACCATATTTCAATAAACTTACTTTCTTTCTTCGAAAATGTAGGGACATCCGATGAAACCTCACAGAATGCGCATGACACATAACTTACTATTGCACTATGGCTTATATAAAGAAATGGAGGTATTGTTTTTTCCCTTAATCATCAGAATATGACATCTTTTGCACAGGTTTTCAGACCAGAGCTCGCTAATGCTGAAGACATGACACAATTCCATAGCGATGAATATATTGAATTTTTACGCATGATTACACCAGATAACCAACATGAACATATGCGCCAACTGAAAAGGTTTAATGTCGCTGAGGATTGCCCGGTCTTTGACGGCCTTTTCAACTTCACTCAGATATATACGGGGGGTTCTATCGGTGGTGCCGTAAGGTTAAATCACAAGCTGGCAGATACAGTAATAAACTGGGCAGGAGGTTTACATCACGCAAAGAAGGCAGAAGCAAGTGGATTTTGTTACGTAAATGACATCGTGTTAGCGATTCTTGAGCTACTCAAGGTTCACAGTCGAGTTCTTTACATCGATATTGATATCCATCATGGTGATGGTGTTGAGGAAGCATTCTATACAACTGACCGTGTAATGACTGCATCTTTCCATAAATTCGGTGAGTATTTTCCTGGAACTGGTCACTTACAAGATGTTGGTCAACATCAAGGTAAATATTATAGTGTAAACGTACCATTGAAAGACGGTATTGATGATGAAACTTATGATCATCTCTTTAAACCGATCATGGAAAAGATAATGGAAGTTTTTGCTCCAGATGCTATTGTATTCCAATCTGGTGCTGACAGTCTATCGGGAGACAGGCTAGGATGTTTTAACTTGTCTATTCGAGGGCATGCGGAGTGCTTGAAATACATGAGTACGTTCAATGTACCTCTACTAGTCCTTGGTGGAGGTGGATACACCATTCGTAATGTGGCACGCTGCTGGACGTACGAGACTGGCTGTTTACTAGGCCGTGAACTAGAAGATGTGCTGCCTGCTAATGATTATAGTGAGTATTTTGGACCAACAAACACACTTCATATAACCCCTAGCAATATGGAAAATCAGAATACACGTGAATATATCGATGGCATACGTGATCGTATTCTAGAGAATCTATCAAAACTTCCTGCCAGACCAGGTGCACCATTTTATCAAGTTCCACCAGACTTGGTGAGTGCACAAACGCAAGACATGAATATAGAGCCAGATTTGTCAGAAGGGGAAGATAGAGGAGGAATCTATCTAGATTATGGTAAGAATGAAGATGATTTTCGTGTTACAAAGAATGTCTCCGAGCCAGTCGGCACAAATCCGCAAGGAAAGGAAGACGCAGAGAAAGATATGAACGAAAATAAAGAGAAGTCACAGGAACTCCCGGACAAAGATGATATATAAGTAAGATATTCGTAAAAGGGTTCCATTCAGTAATTCACTACTTTGTTTCGTCAAGCAGATTCATGTAATAATCAGCTTCCGATTCGTCTAAAACAGCAAATTCTTTATTTTCATATGCAACTGCAATCGAACAGTTTGAGGTAGATATATTTTCGTTCGCTTGTTGTGCTTCTCCAAGTGCTTTGATTGCATGCTTAATTAACTATTCTGAATGTCATATTTAGTAATAAATAACTTGAAATTTCGCACCTCTACACGACTGCATTCTTTCAAGGTGTCTATATACTTTTCTAAATAAGTTTTCGAGGCTTGTGAGCGAGAGCCTTATCATAAAATAACTCAGATTTAATTCAGTTTTCAATCGAAGTAGCTATTTTATACCTAATGCAAAGCAATCATATTCGTACAAGTTACCAGAGGGACACACGTGAAATATAGATGTCCCAGAATTATCTAAGCCGGCCAATATCAAACCAACACCATATGGTCGTCGAGATGATCTTTGTGTTTGACCCTATTAAATTTTGTAAAGTTCTTTCTTGTTATATACATATGATATATAAGTTCTCACCTGCAGTTTTCTTGAAATAGTATCTGCAAGCTGGGAAAGTGGAGGAGAAGATCCATATATAAACTTCGATTTTGTGCATTCAGCACGTAACTGTTCAGTCAAGAGAACTGCGTCGGATGCGAGCCCTGAAACTGCAATACCAATATTATTATCTATTTTGAATATCTTTTTCTGTTGTTTCGATTGGTTCGGAAGTTCTCGATTTAAGGTCACCAGCACTACGGTTGTCGCGTTCTTCAACGAAAATTAGATTTCTTCGTTCACACATGCCTTTAACTGACTTACCTTACATCCAACCACGGCACCGCCCTGTTTCACAGCTTCCAGAGCATCTGATAAGGAGAAAGTAAAACAAAAAGGATGCTTTTTAATTTAGACGCACACTCGATCTGGTGCAGACGCCCCTGCGGACTCCACGTCAGCACATCCTTCAAAACGAAGATTAATGTTCCCTATAGCTGCTAAAAAATGTATATTACCTGGTCATACTGGTTACGGAACATGAATACTTTTGTGCTTATTGAATCGTGCGAGAAAGAGCGTTCGAATTGATCAAAAGTAAGATGCGTGAAAGTCAAAGAAAATCATGAAAGGGTGAAAACAAGAATGCAAGAAATAGCCATCATGGAAAACATGCTGGAAAAAAATGTTGGATATACGCCAAAACGCAAAAAAAATTTGGTGATCCCCGGAGTCGACGACGACCAATTGAAATGCATCCAAAAAACCTTATTCGCTTGACGAACGAATACGAAATAGTAAGAAACAAAAAAAACAGATCGAACCTCAATAATATTCACGCACCACGCGCTAACATAGAAGAAGTAAATTAAAGCATGCCTAAGGATTTTACCGAGGATTCTGAGCATGGTCCGCTCTCCGTTTTGGTTAGCGCAATAAAAACAAATTCGCAAGTCCTTATTAATTGCAGAAATAATAGAAAATTATTAGGTAGAGTTAAAGCTTTCGATCGCCATTTGAACTTATTGCTCGAAAATGTGAAAGAAGTTTGGACAGATCGAAATAGCCAGAAAGAATCTAAAACGCCTCCAAGCAATAAAGATCGTTTCATTAGCAAACTCTTTCTTCGGGGAGATTCGATCATTTTAGTTTTGAAGAACCCAAAATGAGTGCCTTATGACTACGAGTCGCGTACATATATTTTTTTGAAAAGATTTTCCTTATTCTTCTCGTACTCTTGTGTCTGCTGAAGCTTGGTCAACAGAGTTGCAGAAACAGATAATAAAAAAATGAACCCATGGTATTTGCATGGTTACAAAATGCACTTGTGTGAGTACTCGTATTTGTATTGCATAAAGTAGGAATGAAAATGTACTCGCGTGGCGGCCTAGTTTTATTATTTTATGACTTAACCAATCCATCGATGAAAGCACCACACATGAGAGATATTCGTGGCAATTGAAAGGATGCTATGTGCGTAAAGCAACTTGAAGAACCACGAATCAATAAAGTACTGTTTAGAACGATCTCAGCTTTGTCATTTTGAAGTGAATCCATATGATTATGAACAGAACTCATTATCCCTTTAACGCGCACTAGTGGAGCCTCTCGCTCGAGAATTCTGGAGTCTGCTGTTGCAATTATCGTGTTAGGAACATTTCTTTTGTCGATTTTTGATGACGTCGGAAGCATAATTAATTCTGAACTCGGCTCCATCACTGTTAAGTGATCAGGAGAAATTCGATTGTAATCACATATCATAACTATCCCTGCACTTCGCTTCTCCTTATTTAGCACTCTTTCAATACTTTCAATATGTATTTGTGCTAAAAAAAGTTTACTATGTCTATCAATCTTTAGCTCTTCACACTTGACGCTAAAAACAAAACTCTGTTTGAAAGTTAGAATGTCCCAACCTGTAATACTAGTAAGTGATGCACATAAAAAAAAGCTTCCAACAGTGGCAAGGGAATTAATCTTCCCAGAAAAAGTCGAGTCCGAAAATACGGTAATCTTGTCAAGTTTTTCGGCACACCATATGCAGATATTTGATGAGGAAGTCAAAAGCATTGAGCTATCTTGACTAAATGCTCCAACTTCTACTACTTGCTCATTGAAATATTTACTTGTTGTTTCACAGCTCCATGAACTGGAAGTTCCACTTTTTTTTGACCACAATTTGATACTGTCCTTACCAGCAGTAAATGCTCGGTAGGAACCACGATATTTACTAATGCCTATAGTACGTATCGCAGGCTGGTGTGGAGATTCACAGCAGCCAACTAACTGATAACATACATGTCTTTTCATTGTAATTTGCTCCCATACTTTGAGTGTCTCGATGCTATTGATACTAGTACCAATCTTGTTTTTACTATCCACTGTGAATAATATCATGCCATCTTCAGAAAAACTCGCGATGGTAACTCTGTATTTAAAAGTTGTTGCAGGGCTATCATCTGCACCTTTGAATACTTCGCCAGTTATTTCTAAACAAGTTATGTGCTTATCAGCTTTATAGTCAAAAACTTGAATTACAGAGCCTGTATTTACCATCAATAAATTTTCCTGCTGAAAAGGGATAGCATACATAGCATTTATAGAGCGAACACTGCGACAGCTCCTATTATAAGTATCGTTTGTTATACCTCTTAGTATTTCTTCTAGACTCAAATTTGGCAAACTCAGAAGATATGCTGAGTTATCTACACCACAAAGAACAAACTGGGATACATCCGTGTTCAGACGAATTATAGTAGATATTGATGTACCTATTCGAGGTAAAAAGGATTTTCGACCTTCTGAGATGGACCAAACGACAAAAACTTCTTCACTTGCGCATGACAATAAGCTCACCCCATCCAGTGTAAATTTTAAAGCAACGATAGCCGTAGAATGCCAGTGAAGTGTATTGTGAGGAAAGTCTTCTCTAATTTCTCCACTTCCAGTTTTTCTTAAATTTTTATGGGGAACAAAACCCCCATCTTTTCTTATCGTCAATCCATAGTAGCAAGTAATTCGTCCTGTAGTATCCCCAACTGCAACAATTTTCTCATTTGGACATATTGCAACAGAGGTTACAGTTTTGGAATGACTTATACGAATAAAATCCGAAACTCTGCTGTTTTGCTTCCCTTTAAAAACATACCATAGAATTAAAGAGCTACGCTCAAATGCACATTGTAATGCACCATTAGGGCTACATACTAACTTTGGCGCTCGTGCAGCCTTCAATACCTTTTCTATTATCTTCCTCTTTGTGATTGAGAGTGCCCAAACTCTGCCTCCTCCACCTTGCTTTTGCGTTGAAAAGAATATCAAATCGTTTCTTGTAGAGCCTTCGGGACAAGACATAGACTCAATAGGGCCCGGCACTTCAATAAATGTGTAGACTCCGTGTTGAAAATCCCAGAACCCAATTCTACTGTCAAGAGAAGAAGTTATTAAAAAATTACTATCTTGTGGGTGGAAAATACAGGATGTAATTTCTTTCGTATGTCCGGTAATACTCTCGATATATTTCCCACTTTCTCTGTTATAAACTTTCACTACTTTATCACATAGAAGTAGTAGTAGCTTATCATCAGGAGAAAGGATTCCTTCCCTCTTTGAAAAATATCCTGCCGTTGAGTGTTTAAAGTCCATTCTGTCAAGCCGCCAGACTAAGAATTCTTCGTCTCTGGGATTTGGTCAGATCTATTTGCAAGTATGTCAAACAAAGTGTAGTTGACGGAACATTCGCACTCACACACAGCCGCGCTTTTAAGAGTGTATCGAGCAACTCCTCAGTTGTAATGCCCTGAACCTAGTATAAGGTTCTAACTATGCTCGCCCAATCGAAAAGAAGAAAAAGTTTCTTGTCCATCAAATCCACAACCATGGGGCATTTAGGGGCAAAGGGGACTGGGCTACTCGGCCTTTCTGCCTTTTGCATCCGGAGAAAAAAATAAAAAAGGACTGTGGGTCCATCTGTCTGTCCTGTCCATTTTTATTTTTTTTGTATTTTATCCTCCTCTCAAAGAACGCCAACTCACAACAAGCAGAGCATTTGTGACAACATAGGACAGCTATGCCATAGGCGAGAGAACGATCGCACTCACACGCACGCACATTTCACACGAAAATGCAGCCTCTTCTGTCGAAAAATAATGACAACGACGACGACGACGACGACGACGACGACGACGACGAGAAAAGAAGAAGAAAACAAAGAAGAAGAGAGAAGAAGAAGAAGAAGAAGAAAGAGATGAAGAAGGAAGAGAAGAGGAAGAAGAAAGAGATGAAGAAAAGAGAAAAGAAAACGACGACGATTCAGAAGAAGAAGACCACCGCTGAGGAAGAAGAAGAAGAAGAAGAAAGAGAAGAAGAAGGAAGAGAAGAGGAAGAAGAAAGAGATGAAGAAAAGAGAAAAGAAAACGACGACGATTCAGAAGAAGAAGACCACCGCTGAGGAAGAAGAAGAAGAAGAAGAAGAAGAAGAAGAAGAAGAAGAAGAAGAAGAAGAAGAAGAAGAAGAAGAAGAAGAAGAAGAGAAACACCACCGACAACAGAAACGGAGACGCTACGACCACCACCACCACCACCGCCACCGAAAAGGGTCGTCTTTGCCCGTCGTGGTCGGCGGGGCGAAGAGGAAGAGAATTGACGTTTCTGATGTTGAGGAGGCGTTAGAAGTAGAATTAGAAGAAGAAGAAGAAGAAGAAGAAGAAGAAGAAGAAGAAGAAGAGGAAGAGGAAAAGGAAAAGGAGGGAAATGAGGAGGAGAAACCAGTATTGACGAAAACGTACGACATTACGGCGTGGAAAGAAGAAATCGCCAAGCACAAAAGAAGCAGCAGACAAACGACGACGCGGAGAAGGAAAAACGACGACGACGACGACGGCGCTTTGGGTGGTACTAGTGCTCGAAGTGACACCACCAGAGCTGAGCTAGCTATTGCTGATAATACTGACAAAAGTGGTGGCGGCGGTGAAAATGCTATTAACGACGGTACTCACAAGAACAAGCGGTTTTTGCTGCGAGTACCGCTTTGGGCGCAAAAATCAGCGCTCGCGCAGAGCGCGGTTTCCAAAGCGTTTAAAAGAGAAACTATTATTAGTACGAGTGATGACGAGAAAGACCAACGCGAAGAAGCGTCCCCAGTACCACCATCAGCAGCAACAGGAGGAGGAGGAGCATCGAAAGCATCATCATTTGAACAGGCGTTGAGAGCAAACAGAGCGACGCAAGCGCGCGCGAAGGAAATGTTGGAAAGCATAGATGCGTTGATTGAACGAGACGCTTTGAAAATTGAAGAAATCAAGGAACTTTGGCAAAGTCGCAAACACCAACAGACGCAATCAGAAGATGAAGAAGAAGAAGAAGAAGAAGAAGAAAAAGCGAAAGAGGAGCAGAAAAATAATTTTGCCGCTGCCGACGCCTCTTCTTCTCTCGCAGATGGTGATGGAGGTGGTGGTGATAGTGATGGAAAGAACGCTTTTTCGAGACAAAGACCAAGAAGGAGAAATGACGACTGCGACGAAGAGTTGGAAGCAATCGCGAATAACGTCGGGAAAATTCTTCGAAGAAAAATGGGCCGTCCTCCGTCGAAGAAGAGTAATAAAGATAACATTAGCGCCACCGACAACGACGAAATCAATAATCATTGGTCGTCCCCGTCGGCGTCGGCGTATTTTCAGGTGGTTGGAATCGCAAGCGAGCTTGAAAACGATGACGACGATAAATTATCTCCAAAAGCTCTTCTTCCAAACGATATAAACAACGGTAACAACGATTCGGCTTTCGCGAGAAACGTCGAGCGTAAGATTCCCTTGCACTTCAACGATGCCTCTAGTAACGGTTTCAAACCTTGGTCGGAGAAAGACGATTTGGCTTTAACAGAAGGCGTTCGCTTGTATCTGCTCGAGAAGAGACGTCTGAGGAAACAAGTCGACTTGGAAGAGTTGGCTGGGGAGAAAATAATCCCAGTTGAAGACATTTTAACAGACGTTTCGAGAGGATGGCAAAGCGTTTGGGAGAACTGTTCTTCTCGCCGTTCTTCATCGACAACGACGCCAACATCGATCGATGACTGGTCCGCGGTTCGAAACCTGTGCGTTTTTAAGAAGAAAACTGGCGCCGATGATGGTAATAATAAAGAAAGAGAAGAAGACGATGACGACGATGTGGATCACAATAAGCTGGCGCTGTCGAGAACGCCTGACGATTTGCGTTTACGATGGATACACGCGGTTGATCCGAGGATAGCATCGACGATAGATTCTTCTTCGGAAAAAAAGACGGCGACTTCCTCCTCGAACGCGGCGCTGTGGAGCGAAGAGGAAGACACGTTTCTCGCTTCTCTCGTCGAGGAAGATGCATTAGAAGAAGAAACTGGTGGTTTAATAGAAAAACGCAAGTGGTTTCGAGTAGCGAACAATTTGAACGTGCACATGAAACAACGCTCGAGGAGTGGAACAACAAAACAGGGCGACGATGTTGACGACGACGCGGGGGAGGAGAAGAAAGAGGAGAATTTACGGCGAGAATTGTTGCTACGATCGCCGTTTCAGTGTCTCCATCGATACCAGACTATCTTGAACAAAAATATAACCCGCTCCAAATGGACGAGCGAAGACGATTGCGCTCTCCAGACTTTTGTCCAAGAGTGCGGCCAAGCCAGATGGAACGAGTGCGCGAGATTCTTACCAGAATATGGTCACACTGCCACGCAGTGCAAGCATCGCTTTTTAAAGTTGATGCAAAACAATTCAGAGAAGGAGTACAAAAAAGGTAAGTGGACGAAAGAGGAAGACGAAGAGTTGAAGGCGATTGTTTTGGGGGAACAAAAAGACGGAGAAGAAGAAGATGAGGAGGATCAGGAGGAGGAGAGAGAGAAAGAGAAAAACAATAATAATGCTGAGAGTAATGCGATTCCGTGGTCTCTCGTCGCGAAGAAAATGAGCACGAACAGAAGAGACAAGCAATGTCGAGAACGATGGACGAACATTTTACAACCTTCTCTTTTGAACGAACAGTTCGGAACCGCGACTGGGATGAAGAGAAAATTCACTCCGAAAGAAGACGCGATGTTGTTAGTTTTGCACGCGAATTTTATCGATAAGAAGGAGAGGCGGAAAGACTGGTCCGTCTTTGAATCGACCGAGGTTCTCCCGGGAAGATCGGTGAAACAGTGTAAGCAACGCGTGGCAACGTTGTTGAAGAAGAAGAAAGAAGTCGAGATTCGAGAAAGGCTTGAGCGAGAAATTACCAAGGAAAAGAACAAGGGGAGCGGTATGCAGCGCCTTGTATTCTGGTTGCAGCAGCCGTCGAAGTGAAGATTAACTTCTGAATAAGAAGTTCTATTACTACGCAAGGTGAAGAAGGTGAAGAAGAGGAAATAAATACTCGTATGAGTAAAATACGTTTTCGACATAATAAAAACTTAGCGTTGTGTTAATCAAACTCCTTTTCTTTCACGTCGTAATAAAACCATAACCTCTCTGCTCGAGTGTATATGCGCGCGTTCTCTTCCTCTTTCTCTCTCTTTCCGTTAAACTCTTACTCTTCTCTCTCCCTCTCTCTGATACATTATATAAATTCTAAAACCAAATATTTTTGTGTTCACATCCTCGTTCCCTCTTCTCTGCGAAGAAAAGAAAAAGTTTTGACGACAAAAACATTTACTTACCGGCGGCAACCGCGACTCTTTCCGCGGCTTCGAACGCCTTGGCGCACGCGGCTTCGTCGACGGCACCAGCGCATTGCTTACCCATTTGAACCAACGCGGCGCCTCTGCCTTCTTCGAGGACTTCATCGGCCGGGATGAGGTTCAAGCCGTTAACCAACTCTTGGGCGACCATGCCGGAGATGGAGATCATCGCCAAGCGGCCGTTGTTGATTTCCTTCAATCTCGCTTCGGCCATGTCTTCAGCGGTCTTGTTGTTGGACAAGCCGAGCGGGTCAAAGCCCCATTGGCCCGGGACGTAGTCGTCGTTCAAGGAGAACAACTCGCTGGTGAACGGATCAGACCAGCCTTTTTGGACGCGAGTGGATTCCAACAAGAAGATGGTGGCGCCAACCAAGCCCCAAACCAACCCCGGGGTTTGTTGGAAGTGGTCGATGGCCGGACCGGTGACTTGCGCGTCAAACAAGAACGAAGAGCCTTCGACTTGTTCGCCGACCAAGAAACCGACGGTGGCAATCATAGAGACGCGACCGTGCGTGATCTCGGCTTCGCGGAAGCGTTGCAAGTCGCCGCCGTTGATGCCTTTGCAGAAGCCGAGGATGTCCAAGCCTTCCGGGAACGGCGCGCACGCGCCGTCCAAGCCAGCCGCAGTCGCTTCCTTGATGTCCGCGTATTGTTTGGATTTGTCGAAAACGCCAGATCCAGACGCGCGAACCGTCGGCTGTAATGTTTTATTAGTATTAGTTAGTATGTTTGTGGTGGTGGTGGTTTGAAGAAAGAAAAATGTCAAAGGTGTCAGTTAAAAATTTTTCTTTTTTTTTGAGCCACACGTCAGCCAGAGAGTGAAAACTTTTTTCGTCAAAAGTGGTACTTTTTCTCTTTTTTGATGACGTGACGTATTTATTCTCTCTTCTTCTTCTTGTGTGATATTCTTTCAACCACGAGGGACTCAAAAGAAGAGAAGAGAGAGAGAGAGAGAGAAGCCTTCTTCTTCTTCTTCTTCTTCTTTGTCTTCTTCTTCTTCTCGATTGCATCAGAAGACAAAAGAGAGTAAAAGAGAACGAAAGAGAGAGAGAGAGGAGAAAGACGCGCGCAAAGTTTGGAAAGAAAGAAGAAGAAGAAGAGATGGAAAAGAAAAAAGATTAAACGAGACGACGACGATTCAGACGACGACGACGCGAGTAATCTTTTTTCTTCTTCCATTTCTTCTTCTTCTTCTTCCGTGATGAGTGCGCTTTAAAACGCGACGTGAAAGAAGAAGAAGAGTAAGAAGAAGAGTAAGAAGAAGAAGAAGAAGAAAGAGTCGTCGCACCTTAGCCAGAGATGCCATGATAGTGAGAGCCATTTTTAGTATATAGAGTAGTAGTGAAGCGTGTGTGTTTTGTGTGGTTGTTTTTTGGTGATGCGTTGTTTTTGTAGCCACACAAGTCAAGAAGAAAGCGTGCGGCTGACGTGTGTTTTACGTCGTAAAAACCAAAAGAGACAAAAGAGAAGAAAAAAGTTTTTTTGGGTGGTTCTTTTTTTTTTGCTTTTTTTCATGAATGGGGGAGTTTTGGGGGCCTAGAGGACACAACCTCAATCACACAACACATCAAAAATCACAAATCATCATCTTCTTGTGACTTCTTCTTGACTTCTTCTTGACTTCTTCTTCTCTAAAACGTAAAGAAATGAAGCGAATATTGTGCGCGGTGCCAAAAACGACCATGTGCGGAAGCACAACCAGAGAAGGGAAAATGAACAACAACAACGACGACATGAATACTACGAATACGAATAAAGGGGGAGGAGGAGAAAATAAGAATTGGTCCAACGCGTACGAAAAGTTTCGAAAAGAAGCCTCGGATTTAACCGAAGAAGAGGCGAAAGAGTTGTGGAGAAAGACGAAACAGTGCATGGCGCAAGAGGACGAGGTGCAGTTGAGATTGTACGCGGAGTTGGATTTGATTTACGGCAGTGATGATGATGATGATGATGATGACGAGGATGATGATGGTGAGGAGGAGGAAGAGGCTGTCGAGAATAATTTAAACAATACTACTACTACTAATAATAATAACAAAACGAATAACGCTACTAGGTCGAAACAACTACTAAAAAGAAACAGTCAAAGGCATAAAGATTTAGTGCACGAACGGGTGCGGATCGCGCTCGCGAATGAAATCCGACAGAAAGCGATCGAGGCTGATTCGGTGGACCCGTTCGATATGATTATGAGTTCCTCGGACCAATCGTTGAAGAAAGTCGGATTGAGTCGAATCCGGAGTAGCGAGTAGTAGAGAAATGTATATACGTGTACGTACAGGGTACTACTTTTAGATAGAGATTAACTACTACAAGTTGCAACAGTACACGCCGACTAACAAAACGAATCCTCCGACAAATGTGGCCGGTCCAGGAATTGAAGAAACGGACAACAGATATCCAATCGCAGACCCGATGATTGGTTCGAAAGATAACGCGAATGTGACCGTCAGAGAGGATAAGTGCTTCATGGCGACGAAAAAGCCCGAGTGACCTAACGTGCCAGGGACGACGGCCAGGAAAAAGACGAGGAAGCACGTCTTTTGGCCAACCGCGGGATCCCAAAATCTCATCCATCGATAACTTTCTAAAAAGACCGTCGGCTTAAAGCCGCCGTCATCATCAAACGCGCACGTGAGAACCACCACAATTTGTAAAAATATCGCCGCCGAGGCGACGATAGGAAACGAATACACAAATATCGGCATCGACGGTCTATCGCCTCTTATTTTTGCCCCGATGGCGATGTATCCGCACACCAAAATCGCAGACAACAGACTGAGAACGTCTCCTTTCAAAGAAGGCCTGTCGTTACGCTGACTACTACTACTACTACTACTACTACTACTATTACTACTACCATTCTTATTTGTTGCGTCAAAAGCGATGATGCACGAACCTACGAAACCTATAATTGCGCCGATGACTTCAAAACTTGAAACGTCTTTGAATCGAAGAATCGAAGAAGAAGAAACAGAAGAGGAAGGAGGAACAGTATACAATTCTGTAAACTCATCGTCGTCGTCGTCGTCGTCGTTAACGTTTTCATTCTCTTCTTCTTCTTCTTCTTTTTTACCTTCTTCTACGTTGTATTCGTGCAACTCAATCTCGCCTCCATTCGCGCCGGTCTCGCGCGTCTCGTTATTGTCTTCGTCGCCAACAGTATTCTTTTTCTGTTGCTGTTGCTGCCTATTCTTCTTCGAGACCACCCAAACGATAACTTTTTGCACTTTCTCGCTTCGAAACGTCATCGCCGTTAAACATACGTACGCGATTGGTGAGCTCGTGACGAATAAAAGCGAGTGCGACAAACTCGTTCTCACCAAGCCGTTCATCCAAAAGTAAAAGTGTAAGCTCAAGAAGAAACCGCTCAGAACGAACACGTGCAAGTTCTCGCGGAGATATCGAGCGTCTTCCTCGTTGTTTTCATCACGTATCGTCGTCCTCGTTCGTTTCCTCTCTTCTCCTCTCAAAGAAGACGAAGAAGACGAAGAAGAAGAGCGAAAGAGAAGCGAACACAAAAATATCGGCAACTGCACCAACGCCGTCGCGGTTACGCGAGAAGAAGCTAACAACGCCGCCACTTTTTCTTCTTTTTCTCCTTTTTCTAAAACTCCTTTATTATTATTATTATATAAAGGTTCCCCTTCGAGTATTTTGAATATCACTCCAGCCGTGGACGCGCTGACAATCGCGACGACTAAAACGAAAATCGATGAATTCGTCTTTCGAGAAAAAGGAGATGAACTTTCTTTTTCCTCAACGATGCTCATCTTTTTTAGAGGCGTTTATCTTCCTTCTCTTCTTCTTCTTCTTTGTCGTCGTCGTCGTCGTCTTTGAGTTCTTCTTTGAGTTCTTCTACCACGTAAGACAAACAAAAAGGAAGGAAGAAGAGAGAGACGAGAGGAAACAAAATTTGCCTGCGTGTTATGTGATAAATAATAAATGAAGAAGAAAAGTTTCTCATCAAACAATTGAAAGAAAATGATGATGGAGTTTTGATGATGACGATGATATAAACTTGATGATGATGATGATGATGATAATAATAATAACTCGTAATAATAATAATAATAATAATAATAATAATAACAATTATCTCTCTTTCTAACGACTTATACGACCGTCGACAAAACTCTCCAACGTTTCTCGCAACTTTGTTTGATCAAAGTCGCCGGTGAAGACGCAACCGCCCAAATCGCCTTTTAACAGTATAAAGTTCATTTTACCTTGCGACGCTTTTTTATCCACCGCCATCAAGTCCATGAATTTCTCTTTTGTCATGCTACCACGCGGGACCTCGATGGGTAAATCAAATCGTTTCAACAAATCCACCGTTCGCGTCTGTAAGTTTTCGTCGATCCATCCCAAGCGGAAGCTCAAATCCGCCGCCATCGCGGTTCCGATGGACACCGCTTCGCCGTGTAAATATTCCCCGTACCCGACGCCGGTTTCAATCGCGTGACCAAACGTGTGTCCTAAATTTAAAGTCGCTCGAACGTTCAATCCGCTCTCTTTCTCGTCTAATTCAACCACCTCCGCTTTGTTTTCGCACGATCTTTGGATGGCGTAGACTAAAGATTTTCGATCGATTGCTTTCTTTTGCAACTTGTCCGCGTTTTGTTCGATCCAATCGAAAAACTTCGCGTCGCGAATTAAACCGTATTTAATCACCTCGGCTATTCCCGAGTTGTATTCTCTCTCCGGTAAGGAATCTAGACTGTCGATATCCACGAACACGCACTGCGGTTGGTAAAACGCGCCAATCATGTTTTTGCCTTTTTTATGATTCACGCCGGTTTTCCCGCCCACCGAGGAGTCCACCATCGCCATCACCGTCGTCGGTATTTGGATAAAATTCACGCCTCTTTGATACGCGGACGCGGCAAATCCAGTCATATCCCCTATGACCCCACCGCCTAAAGCGATGAACGTCGTCTTCCGATCCAAGCGAGCATCCAACGCTTTTTCGAAAATCAAATCGAGAACGTCCAAGTTTTTATGCTCTTCGCCGTCCGGCAAGACGACCGATTCGATTCTCAACGATTTTGACGACGACGAAAGAAGGAGACTCTCTTTCACTTTTTCCAGGTACAACGGCGCGACGGTTTCGTTCGTGACGATTAAAACCGTCTCGCCTTTGATGTGTTTTCGCAGCAAGTCGCCTCGCTCTTTCACGAGCTCGGAGCCGATGTAGATGGGATAGTCTCGTTGACCATCTTGGTCCAGTTTGACGCTGACGATGGCGTCGGGTTCTTTTCTTCTGTTTGAGTTGTTGTCGTTGTCGTTGTCGTTGTCGTTCTCCTTCGCGTCGTTGGAGATGAGCGTCGTCGTCGTCGTGGTTTTCGCGTTCTTCTCATTCGTTCTTCTTCTTCTTCTTCTTCGATTTTGACGACGACGACTAAACGTGGACGACGACGTAAACGACGACGACGACGAAGTCAAACCCCGACGAGAAGAACAAGAACACGACGCGCAGGAGGAGAGGGAGAGGGAGGAGAAAAAACGCATATCTCTTTACTACCTCTCTCTCTCTTTACTTCACTCTTCTCTCTCTTTTTGCCGTTTTGACAGAAGTGTGTGTTTCTGCGTGTTTTCTTTTTTTGCAAAAGTGTTATCCAAAATGATCCCAAACCCGAAACAAAAGAAGAATAAAAAAAATTCGAGAAAGAAGAAAGAAGAAGAAAGAGAAGAAGAAAAAGTTTTTATCATACAGAAGAAAGAGTATAACGAATACTACTAAAAGAACACACCTAAACAAACTGCGTCGCATCAAAAGAAGGAAGATGACGACGAAGAAGAAGCAGACGAAAACAACAACAACAACAACAACAACACCAACAACACCAACGACGAGAAAGAAGAAGAAGAAAGAATCATCATCGTCTTCATCTTTTCTTCGTCGACACATCATCCTGCCAATCTCGGACGTCTTCGTGGCGATTAGATCCATGAACGTGCGACAGTTAACTCTGCAACTTTTATCTTTGACGCTCATCGTGACCAGCGCTTTAATGATTTGGAAGAGTTTGTGCTTATACACGCACTCGGAAAGTCCAGTCGTGGTGGTTTTGAGTGGGAGCATGGAACCCGCGTTTAAACGAGGAGATATCTTGTTTCTCTCGTTGAAGAAGATCAAAGAAGAAGACATCGAAGACGAAGAACGGAAAACGAGAGTCGGGGAAATTATCGTCTTTTCAATCGACGGAAGGGAGATTCCAATCGTACACAGAGTCATAAAGAGCCATTTCCATCCTTTCGTCTCTCCTCCTTCTTCCTCTTCCTCTTCTTCCTCTTCTTCTTCTTCTTTGCCGACGACGATTAAGACGACGAAAAAGGAAAGCGGCGAAAACGAAAAAGACCAAGGACGCGGCGGTAATACCAGCGGCGAGGACGGTTTGAGTAGCACTAGGAGCGATGGTAGTGGTAGTAGTGAAGGTGATGATGATGATAATAATAATAATAGTAATAATAGTAATAATAATAATAATAGCAGTGAGGAGGAAACTTCTTCTTCTTCTTCGTCGTCTGAATCGTCTGAATCGTCTTTATTCAAACACATGCTCACGAAAGGCGATAACAATTACATGGACGATATCGGCTTATACGCGCCCGGACAGAAATGGTTGAACGAGAAACACGTCATGGGAAGAACGGTTGGATATTTACCGCACGTCGGGAAAGCGACGATTTTGATGAACGATCATCCGATGATTAAATACGCGTTGATTTTCATTCTCGGTCTTCTCGTGATATCCGGGAAAGAGGGATGATTATTCGGACGACTGGAGTGAGAGAGAGAGAGAGAGAGAAAATTTAGTACTACTACTACTACTACTACTACTACTACTACTACTAGTATTACACACAACAACTCGAATAATAACTCTTGTTGCAAACTAATTATTAAAGTGAATCCAACACTTCTTCGACTAACTGAGAGATTATTTTCTTCTTCGCTTTGTTCATCATGATGGATTCGTATAATTCGGCGCTCAGCGACGCGCTAATTTGCGACAGATTTTCAAATCGTTTGAAACGCATCATAGTGTTCGCGCCGCCTCGTTTATTACTATTCTCGGCGGCGAGTTCCAACGATCCCGCGGAGGTGATGTAAGAACTTCCATCGACGATGTGCGTTCTGAACCATCTTTGGACTGTTTCCTCGTCGTCCTCTCCATCGTCGTTTTCTTCTTTTTCTTCTTTACCTTCATCTTCGTCGGCGCCATCGTTTTGGGTCGTCGGCATATCACCGTTTCTTTTCAACTCCTCGTCGTCGGCGTCGTCGTACGCGTTTATGGTTCTTCGAAACCATTCGTGCGTGTTTTCAACGTCGAGATATCGAGTAAACTTCGCATCATCATCCTCGTCGTCGTCGTTGAAATCAACGTCACCCTCGTCCTCATCCTGAAAGTCACTCTCGTCGCTCTCCGAAAAAGCTGCATCCACTTCATCATCGTCGCTGGTGTTCTCATTTTCATTATCGTCGTCGTCGTCGTCGTTGTCGTCGTCCTCTCCCTCCTCCCCATCGTCGTCGTAGACTTCGCCATCTTCGACGACGAGTCCTTCTTCGGATGATTCTTTCTCCACGCCATCGTCTCCATCATCTACCTCGTCATCGGACGATACCTTTTCTTCTTCTTCTTCTTCTTCTTCGTCTGTATCGTCCTCGAGCGGTTTTTGCTTTCTCGGCAAAAAGACATTTTCTCTCTCCATCTTCTTCGCGATGGCTAGTTCTGGAGGATTATCCGCTGCAGCGGCGGCGGCGGCGGCACTGGAACTATACGGAACAAATGGGACTAAATTTTCGTTCTCGTTGACGTTTCCAACAAATTGCCATCGATTATCTTCGTATCTGTGCGCGACTCGCACGCCCGGTAAATTCACGCTCAACTCCGCCCATTGAAACGGACCCAAAGTCGGCTTCCCGTCTTCTTCGTTTGGAAGCCACCATTCGCCGGCGGTTGGATTTTTGTGCAAATACTTCATAAACTCGATGTGCTTCACGCGTTTATTTTCTTCTTCTTCCTTCTCTAAGAGTATCTGCCGTTGTCGTTGTCGCTCCGCTTCCTCTTCTTCCAACGCTCGTTGTCGTTTTCGCGCTTCTTCTTTCATCTTTTCTTCTGAATCGCGCCTACGATCATCATCATCATCATCATCACCACCACCACCATCTCTATTTGTTCTCTTTCTTCCGCGGCGCACTTTGTCTCGTTCAAGATCTTCTTCTTCATCTTCTCCTTCGTCTCCTTTTCGATCTCCATATTCATCGCCATCGTCGTCTGCTTTTCGCGCCGCGGCAGAGGAGGATACCGCTCTGCTTCTCTTTGCTGGATCTTCGTACGTGCCCATTTTTGCGCCCCAGGAAATATCCGATCGCTCGCCATCACTTCTCGCATCGTCGTTTTCTTCTTCTTCCTTCAGATCAAAGTCTACGCTTTTGCGTCGTTTCTTCGTCGCACCTATTCGCTCTTCTTCTTTTTTATCTCCATCGTAGAGTTTGCTGAGCAAACCTTTCTGAACGTTTCTCAATTCCTCCTCGAGCGCTTCGTCTCGTTCGTTTTCATTTTCGTACTCTTTCCTCGGGCGTTGAAATTTCTCGCCACTTTTGTCTTCATCGAGCGCACCATCGACGACGTCGTCGTCGTCTTTTCTATCCATCACGAACGTTCTCGTCGCCGCGCTCATCAAAAGTTCGTGCGTCGGTAAGAGCAGCGCTTTGGTGCCTTGTTTGCATAGCTTTCGCAACTGCGATGCCTCTTTGGAAAGTCGCGGATCTTTGGCATTATTTCCTTTGCCAAAATTCGCGCCAATCGTTGGAATCTCTTTCGGATGTTTTCCACCAAAGCTCGTTCGTTCGTCCACGTCGAATTTCGCGCTCTCGCGCTCGTCCTCAAACTGTTCGAGAACTTGGTTCCGTTTCGCTTTCGCCTTGGATGTTTCCTCCTCCGCGTCTTGACCGTCTTCTTCTTCTTCCAACAGTCGCAACGCGTGTTGCTTCGCTTCTTCTTCGTCGTTCTCGTCTTCTTCATCGTCGTTCTTCTCGTATCTTTTGTCATCGTCATCATCTTCTATTTCAACGTTTTTGATCGCTTCCTCATCTCGTTCGGTTAAAGCGCTTCCATCGTCGTTTTTCAAGAAACTGCCGCCGAACGCGAAAGGCGCCCCCGAAGAATACGTTTTCTTCTTCTTCTTCTTTGTCGTTGTTGTTGTTGTTGTTTCGTCGTCGTCGTCGACTGCATTTTCACCATCGCCGCCGCTGCCACCACCACCACCACCACCACCACCAATGATGATGCCGCCAAACACGTTCTTCAACCGTTCATCTAATAACGACGACGTTTCGTGCTTTGGTTGTTGTTGTTGTTGTTTGTCTTCTTTCAATTTCTCTTCTTCTTTGAATTCTTCTTTGAATTCTTCTTTGAATTCTTCTTCTCGTTTGTTCAACAATTTTTCGTTGCGCGCATCCAACACTCGACCGAGCGTGGTGAACTCCAACAAAGAGTCGTTCACGTTTATGTCGTCGTCGTTGTTGTTGTTGTTGTTGTTGTTGTTGTTATTATTATTAATATTATTATTAGTAATAGTACGTAAACGACGAACTTCCAGTTCTCGACTCAAATAGCCGTCTCGATTCCACGCTTCCAAATGCGTCAACGGAAACGGACCTTGCACGTTCCCGGCTAAATCTTTATACTCGAATAAAGTGCGCTCGTCGTCTGAATCGTCGTCGTCTGAATCGTCGTAATTCTCTTCGTCTTTTTTCTCTTTTTTGTCTTCTTTCTCTTCTCTCATCGTCGATCTTCTTCTTCTTCTTCTTCTTAATCTCTCTCAATCAATCTCTCTCTAATAATGACTCTCTCTGCTTTTATTTGTGACTTGTGGTGTACTTGTTGTGAGGAGACGAGACAACTTCTTCTTCTTCTTCTTCTTCTTCTTCTTTTTTTTTTCTTCCAAAAGAAGAAGAAGAAAAGAACAACAACCAAAAGCTTTTTTTTCTCAAACGAATTTTGAACACCCTTTTTTTTTTTCGCGTTTTCTCGTGACGATGATATGACGACGATGAAACAACAACAACGACAACGACAACGACAAC
>Ga0181557_1001774_pt1 | contig 23587 bp, 21 predicted proteins | sample 011ome_23_FD_148632 | JGI IMG/M metagenome (GOLD analysis project Ga0181557, IMG submission 148632) | Coastal salt marsh microbial communities from the Groves Creek Marsh, Skidaway Island, Georgia - 011506CT metaG (spades assembly) | ecosystem: Environmental > Aquatic > Marine > Intertidal zone...
CGCAACCAAATCTGGGGCCCTGTAATTGCAACTCATCACTCAGCACATAGAGCAAAGGCGTATCGTCTCCAGCCTGGACCTCAATGCTAACCCCGTTAATTGTCAGACTTGCCATCAGCGTATCTCCATAAATAGATCAAAGCTCATACTATTATGAATGCTGAACGACTTCATCTCTGAAATCGCAAGAAAGAATAGAGCAGGAAAGGGGTGGAGTAAGACTGGAGTAAGGCTGGGGAGTGCAGCAGGAATTGCTTATCGAATTTCAGGCTTCATAAGATATGGTTTAGCGATGTTCCAGCGCTAGCTGATTAGGATGCGCTGGACCTTTAGCGCGACAAAAGAACTAGTAGATCAGTTTTAACAACTAACGCTTGCCATTAATTCGATACGGTTATCATTGGATACTGTAAAGCCATTATTGCTGTACCAGTGGCGAAGAGTTCGATCATCCCCCTTGATTTCACCGGTCAGTTTTTTGATATTGCTATCCTTGCAATACTTGATGATTTCCTTGAGCAACGAAGTGCCGAGACCTTGCTGGCGATAATTCTGGGCAATTTCAATCATCTTCAGTTCGTATGCGTTGTGACTATCGTGATCCAGCATGTCGAGGCTTTTGCCTACAGATTTAGAGGGGGAAGCAGTTTTCCTGAGTCGGGCATAGCCAATGGGAGACGCGTGATCGTAAACCCTGAAAATAAGCTTTTCACCGCCAAAGGAAGGCGGCAAAATATTTATCGCGGTCTGTTGTTTGGTTTCAGTATTCACGTATCAGATTGCTCTAAAATTAATAACCAATAATAACAATAGTTTACATATTTTTTTTAAAGTAAAGTACTAAAAATATACTTTCTCGAAGTAATGATAATGCAGTTAGTCGTCCAAAAGTGTGAACTGGTAGACATTTCCAGTCTTGATCATCTCTTAAATATCAAGGATTTAGAGGTGTTCCTTGACAGTGAAGTTTTACCTGCTGACTTCTCCGGGTACATCCTGCACGTGGATCAAAATGGACTATCACTAAGTTCTTCGGTAAATCCGACTGCATCGCCGACGCGTGTCGATTTTAGTGACGAGGCTTTGCAATATCGCCTGCAGACATCGAAACGATCAGAGGGTTTGCTCAAGGCCATTGGTCTGGACAAATATTCCCTGCCACTGAAGGTAATGGATGCGACAGCCGGGCTGGGCACTGATGCCTACATCATGGCTGCCATGGGGTGTACAGTAACCATGTTTGAGAAGTCAGCAGTTATCGCCGCACTGCTTGAGGACGGGCTTGCCCGCGCACAGGCAGCAATTGACCCTGCCATTAGAATGCATGTGGGCGGGATGTCGCTAAATTTTGTTGATGCAGGGGATTATCTTGCGAGTATTCTCGATAGCTGTGCTGTCTCACCAGATAATTCCGACCAGTTCGAAAAACCTGATGTCATTTATCTCGATCCCATGTTTCCGCCCAGACAAAAAACGGCAAAAGTAAAAAAGGATATGGCACTGCTGCAAAAGATACTGCCAATCAATGAAGACATTGACTTACTGCTTGAAAAAGCACTGGGCTGTGCCGAGAAGAGAGTGGTGCTTAAGCGTCCAGGTAAACTAAGTAAACAGGCAAGCCCTAAACCTGATTTTCAGGTGCCGGGCAAATCATGTCATTTCCAGGTTTTTCTGATCAAGTGAGTCTTGTAATAGGAAGGAGCAGGGTCAGGGCTTGCTGCAGTGACAGAGGGCTGTGCATTGAATAAATTAGCCCAGTATTTTTGCCAGAATCCCTTCATAAATTTGTGAAAGTCTCTCAAGGTCATCCACAAGCACTTCTTCATTTGCCTTGTGTATGGTCTTGTTACAGGGTCCAATTTCCACCACTTGCGCACCAGCAGGAGCAATAAAGCGGCCATCGCTGGTGCCACCGCCGGTGGAAAGTTCGGTTTCCACATTGGTCACGGCAAAAATGGCCTGTTTCACCGCATCAGTGAGTATGCCTTCTTCTGTTATGAAGGGATTGCCCGATAGTTGCCATTCAATAGTGTAGTCACTGTAATGCCGATTAAATATGGCTTCTGTCTGCTTTTGTAATAACTCGGCAGTTACTTCAGTAGAGAAGCGAAAATTAAACAGGGCTGTCATTTCGCCGGGAACGACATTATTGGTGCCTTCTCCGGCATGAATATTGGAAATCTGAAAACTGGTGGGTGGAAAATAGTCATTCCCCTGATCCCATTCAATAGTGCAAAGCTCTGCCAGTGCAGGCATAAAATGATGAATCGGATTGCTGGCCAGATCAGGATAGGCAACGTGACCTTCCGTACCATGAACGGTTAGCGTGCCATTGAGTGAGCCGCGACGACCATTGCGGATGATATCGCCAAGAACTTCATTGCTGGAAGGTTCACCAACGATGCAGTAATCAATAGACTCATTTCTGCCTTGCAGTGTTTCGATTACTCGCCGCGTCCCGTCCACCGCAATGCTTTCTTCATCGCTGGTGATGAGGAAGGCAATGCTACCTGGATAATCCGGGTTATCTGCAATAAAGCGTTCACAGGCAGTAACCATCGCCGCGATAGAGCCTTTCATGTCGGCAGCCCCTCGGCCAAATAAACGGCCATTACGAACTTCCGGCTGGAAGGGCTCAGACTGCCATTGTTTCAGATCACCTGCCGGGACTACATCAGTGTGTCCGGCAAAACATAATAGCGGGGCTTTGCTGCCGCGGCGCGCCCAAAAATTGGATACCTTGCCAAAAGGCATGTTTTCTATTGAAAAGCCCATTTTTTCCAGACGTTCAGCCAACAAGGCCTGGCAGCCCATATCCTCCGGGCTGACGGATTTTTTGCTGATAAGATCGCAGGTTAGATCCAGAGTTGCCGTCATGTCATGGGTATCCAGGTCAAAAGCTCAGTGTCTAGTTATGGGAATGGAGTTCGCTATTCAGTTCTACTGAAGACTTATTAGTACGGCACTCCACAGCTCCGGTAACAGAGTTACGAATAAACAGAAGGTCATCTTTAAGCGACAGCGCTCTTGCCTTGACCACTTCAACCGGGTTTAGCTCACTGTCCATAACAGTGACCTTGGAGTTGGCTGTAATATATAAACCGGATTCTATAGTGCAGCGGTCTCCAAGGGGGAAGCCCAGTCCGGCATTTGCGCCAATGAGGCAGTTTTTTCCGACAGAAATAACTTCCGTGCCTCCACCTGACAACGTCCCCATAATGCTGCATCCGCCGCCCAGGTCGCTGTGATCACCGACAAAAACACCGGCAGAAATACGACCTTCTATCATGGCGGTACCTTCTGTGCCGGCATTAAAGTTTACAAAGCCTTCATGCATGATAGTGGTGCCTTCACCAATATAAGCGCCGAGCCTGACTCTGGCCGTATCAGCAATACGAACGCCAGTGGGAACTACGTAATTTGTCATTTTCGGAAACTTGTCTACTGACAGTACATCGATAGTTTCATTCTTCAAGCGTGCTTGCATTTGCCTGACGGCAAGCTCTTCTATCGCCATGGCACCGCGGTTTGTCCATGCCACATTAGGCAGTATGCCAAACATGCCGTCGAGATTGACCTGGTGTGGTTTTACCAGACGATGGGATAGCAGGTGCAGTTTTAAATAAACCTCTGGCACAGTTTGCGGCTTATCGTCGCTTTCCAGAATGACAGCCACAAGCGGCTCATGGTGTTCCTGGAGGATGCCCAGAAGTCGCGTAATTTCTTCATCCTTGATTTGCGTGGAGAGCAGCGATACCTGCACTGAAGCAATTTCCGTGGTCAGGTTGCCGCCCTGATAATTAAGCGCTTTCAAGAGAGGAGCCATTAACTCCTCTGAGGGATTGAGCCAGGGATCCGGGTAATACACTTCCAGATAGTTTCCTGAAGAATCCTTGGTGCCTACACCCAATGCAAAACTAAACATGGCTAAATATTCCTGTAATTAGTGAGTTGAAAAACTGTCTTATTTGAATGGTAAATGTTGAAAAAAGGCGCATTATAGCAGGCTTTTATAGTCTGCTTCGTTAAAGCCAACAATCTTTGTTTTATCGGAAATCAGCACAGGGCGTTTTATCACTGAAGTGTTTTCCTGCATGATTTTTATAGCGTTGGCTTCATTGATATTGTTTTTAAGCTCATCATCCAGTTTGCGCCAGGTTGTGCCACGCTTGTTGATCAAGGTTTCGTAACCCAATTCCTTGCACCAGTTTTGCAGAGTTTCTTTGTCGATACCGACTTTCTTGTAATCGTGAAACTCATAGGCAATATTATTATCGCCCAGCCATTTTCTGGCTTTCTTGATGGTGTCACAGTTAGGGATGCCATAAAGTGTTGTCATAGAGGCTGCTCGTGATTTTTTCTGAAAATAATGGTTATGAAAGATTTAAATCTAGGGAGTAATTTCCGCGTCCAGATTTTTTTTGATCTCATCCTGTAGCTTTTGTCCTGCTATTTCATCGGTAATTGGGTTGTTATCCGAATCAGTAATGAAAAAGACATCCTCAACATTCTCGCCAAGAGTGGTGATTTTTGCAGTGTGCAGCGTGATATCCATTTCCACAAAAATACCTGCCACCTTTGCCAGTAGACCCGGTCTATCAGTACACAATACTTCGAGAATAGAATATGGCGTATGCTCGTGATTACTCAGCGTCGTGTCTGTCCTGTGGGTAAATTGTCGATGTTTTCTTGACGGTCGATGTTTCTCGGTCGGCTTGAGCGCCTTGGTGGAGCTCACATAATTATTGAGTGTTTTGTTGATTTCTTCCATCCGCTGAGGGTTTTTTCCAATCGGTTTGCCATCGCTCTCCAGCACCATGAAGTTGGTCATGGAATAATCGCTGTCCGTGGTATAGATGCGCGCATCCTGAATATTCAGGTTTAGTCGATCAAGCGCTGTCGCAATATTGGCGAACAGAAAGTGGGAGTTCTGCGTATAGATAAAAATCTGGGTAGCACCTTCGTTTTTGTTTTCGGTGTTGTTCTTGATAAGAATAAGAGGTGCGACATTGCTTTTATGATTGGCAATAGCGATGGTTTGCCAGGTGATGTCCTGGGGGGATTCGCGAAGAAAGTAATCTTCGCTGGGATTATTCCAGATATCCTTGACCTGCTTACCTGTAAGTCCGGCACTTTCAAGCAGAGCAATGGCGCTTTTCTGATTTTCCTTAATCAGTTCAGCCTTGCCTACGGTTTCTTCCAGCCCCTGGCTCAATGCTCGCTTGGTCAATTGGTAAAGGTTGCGTAATAGTGAGGCGCGCCAGGTATTCCAGAGCGTTGAGTTGGTGCCATTAATATCCGCAACAGTCAGCACATATAAATAATCCAGTCGGGTTTGATCACCTACGTTAAGCGCAAACTTCTTGACGACTTCCGGATCTTGAATGTCTTCGCGTTGAGCAACGCTGGACATTGTAAGGTGGTGCTCAACCAGCCAGGACACCAACGCTGTATCCCACTTGCCCAGACGATGGCGCCGGCAAAATAATTCGGCATCGCGTTTTCCCAGTTGCGAATGATCACCGCCACGGCCTTTCGCAATATCATGGTAAAGGCCTGCTATATACAGTAATTCCACTTTAGGCAGGCGGTGAAACAAGGCTGCAGCGACAGGAAATTTTTCTGAAGCTTCGGGGTGTCTGAAGCGACGCATATTTTCCATCACCTGAAGAGTGTGATCATCTACTGTGTAGACATGAAAAAGGTCATATTGCATCTGACCGATAATCCGGCCAAATTCCGGCAGGTAAGCGGAAAGAATGCCGTAACGTTTCATTTCGCGCAGTCGGCCAACCATCATGTGGGGAGAGCGCAGTAGTTCCATGAACATGGAAATATTACGGATATCACGACGATATTCATTATCAATCAAATGCCGATTGTTGCGAATCAGTCGAATAGTGGCTGCTCGTATGCCCGCAATTTTTTCGTTTTGCGCCAGCAGGGCGAAAATTTCTATAAGTGCAAAAGGGGTGTTTTCAAAAACATTTTTATTCTTTACTTCGATGTAATTGTTTCTTATTTGAAATCTATTGTTGATAGAAACGATTTTTGCCCGTTCCTTGGAGCGTATTATCTCTTCATCAAAAAGCTGCAAAAGAACATCATTCAGTTCGCGCAGGGTTAAAACCACGCGGTAATATTCCTTCATCAGTTTTTCTATTCCGAGACTTCTTTTGTCATCCTTGTAACCAAAGATTTCTGCCAGCGTACGCTGATGCTCAAACAGCAGACGGTCCTCTCTGCGGCCGCTAACCATGTGTAGGCCATAACGGATTTTCCAAAGAAAGTTTCTTCCCTTGATAAGGTCCTGGTATTCGTTTTCTTCAAGAAACTTGCGTTTTACCAGGTCAAGAAAATTTGTTGCACCAAAATGTCGTTTGGAAATCCAGCCTATAGTCTGGATGTCACGTAATCCCCCCGGGGCTTCTTTAAGATTAGGTTCCAGCGCATAGTCGATGTCATTTTGCTTGCGATGTCTATTGATCTGCTCGTCTTTTTTGGCCTGAAAAAACTGTTTTGGTTGCCAGACTTTTTTCTTTTCAATTTGAGACATGACGGTATCCAGCAATGCCGGATTTCCGCAAAGGGTTCTTGACTCAATAAGAGAGGTGGCGACGGTGATATCTTTGGCCGCCTCCTGCTGATTTTCCTTGATTGAGCGAACACTCTGGCCAATTTCAAGATTTATGTCCCAGAGGAATGTAAGGAAATGCTCGATATCATCCTTATATTTTGACTTGTCGCTTTTCGTCAGAAGAACCTGGATATCAATATCGGAATAAGGGTGCAACTCGGCGCGACCATAGCCTCCCACGGCAATCAGGCTTATGTCATCGGCATCTTTCCAGTCGTATTGTTCCCAGGCATGTATTAATAGCTGATCAACAAACCAGGCCTCATCCTTGATAATGCTTTCTATGTCATTTTTCTGGAGGAAGCACTCATCAAGAATCTTGCGGGCATTTCCAACTGCTTCGCGATAGCAGCTGATTTTAGAGGCGCTTTCAGCCAGAGATTCAGTGAACTGTTCAGCGCTGAAAAGTTTCTTCCGGTTACGGGTAAGGGGAGTGCTGGGAGTTGTTATAGTCAAGTTAGAACTGCTCTTCCTTACGACGTGTCAATACATCACAGCCGTCCGCTGTAACTGCAAGAGTATGCTCCCATTGCGCAGAAAGACGTCGGTCGCGTGTTGTTACAGTCCAGCCATCCTTGCGGGAAAGTTTGGTGTGTCGGGTGCCAGCATTGATCATTGGTTCTATGGTAAAAGTCATGCCTTCTTCAATGACCATGCCTGTTTTTGGGGTTCCATAATGAAGTACCTGTGGCTCTTCGTGGAAAATTCGGCCAATTCCATGACCGCAATATTCTCTTACTACAGAATAATGATTGGACTCTGCATACTGCTGAATAATATTGCCGATATCACCGAGGGTAGTCCCGGGGCGGACAATGTCTATTGCCTTATAAAGACATTCCTGGGTTATTTTCACCAGTTTTTCAGCGTGGGGAGGCACTTCCCCGACCAGAAACATCTTGCTGGTATCGCCGTGAAAGCCATCCTTGATGACGGTGATGTCAATATTGACTATGTCGCCCTGCTTTAACAGCTGGGTGTCGCTGGGAATGCCATGGCAAATTACATAGTTCGGCGATGTACAGATGGATTTCGGAAAGCCGTTATAGTTAAGCGGGGCAGGGATAGCCTGCTGAACGTTGATAATATAGTCATGACAGATCCTGTCGAGCTCACCGGTACTGACACCAGCAATCACATGAGGTTCTATCATTTCCAGAACTTCAGCCGCCAGTCTGCCGGCAGTTCGCATCAGCTCAATTTCTTTCGGGGTTTTGATTGTTACAGCCATGGTATTTTCGGAGCAAAAACCGCTATTTTATTTCAACTGGGCCCACAAAGGAATTAACCTTTGGATTTATCTTTTACACAGGTATTACGTGTGGGGCAGGCCAGCAGTTTAATCGCAGCAGACAAAGGGGGCGGATAGTAACGCTTAACTAACGGATAACTAAAGATAATCTTTAAGTTGCTACGGCTTTATGGTATAAAGCCGCACGTTTTCCCCAAGGGGCTGAAACGAAAGCAGTAAATTTAATTTAATTTAACTAAACTTAAACTGTCACACATATATCAACACTTTGAACCGGGTGCCACAAATCTGTTAAATATCAATTAGTTATAGCTAGCTAAAAGATATTTATCAACAGGTTGCAGGTTGGTTTCAGAGGATATATGGAGGCTTAACCCAAGGACATAGTATGACTTCTGTAAGCATGAAAGACATGTTGCAGGCTGGTGTGCATTTCGGACACCAATGCCGCTACTGGAACCCCAAAATGGATCAATATATTTTCGGGGCCCGCAATAAAATCCATATCATTAATCTCGAACACACTCTCCCTGCACTTAACCAGGCTCTGGATCAGGTAAAGCGTATGGCCGAGCGCAAGCAAAAAGTACTTTTCGTCGGTACCAAGCGAGCAGCAAGTAAAATTATCAAAACTGAAGCGATCCGTGCTTCGATGCCCTATGTAGACAACCGCTGGCCGGGCGGAATGTTAACTAACTACAAGACTATCCGTGCATCAGTCAAAAAGCTCAAGGATCTGGAAATTCAGTCAACTGACGGCACCTTTGAGAAACTGACCAAGAAAGAAGCATTGATGCGTCGTCGGGCTCAGGAAAAACTGGAAAAAAGTATCGGTGGTATTAAGGATATGGGCGGATTGCCTGATGCACTTTTTGTTATCGATGTTGATCATGAACGTATTGCTATTACCGAAGCCAATAAATTGGGTATTCCGGTCATTGGTGTGGTTGACACTAACAGTGACCCCGAAGGGATCGATGTGGTTATTCCGGGTAACGATGATGCTATCCGAGCAATAAACCTCTATGTTGCTGCGCTTGCCGATGCCTGTATAGAAGGACATGGCAAGGCGCTTTCTGATGCAGAAGCTAAAAAAGGCGAATTTGTTGAACTTGATGATGAATCTGCCGATTCAAAGATCAAGGTCAAAGCCAAAGCCAAGGCAAAATCTGATGTTGAAGAAACACCTGCTGAAGAAGTAGAAGCGGTTGTTGCTGAAGCAGAAGCGTCTCCTGAAGCAGAAGTGTCTCCTGAAGCAGAAGCGTCTCCTGAAGCAGAAGCGGCACCAGAAGTTGCTAAAGCTGAAGAACCTAAAGCCAAAGCCGCGCCTAAAGCTAAAGCCAAGGCCAAAGCCAAAGCCAAAGTAAAGGCTGAGCCAAAAGCCAAAGCAGAGCCTAAAGCCAAGGCTAAAACAAAAGCCAAGGCCAAAGCCAAAGCCAAAGCTGAGTAATTTTCAAATATCTCAGCGATAAATGATTTTCGGGGACTGCTTCATGCCGTCCCCGAAAAGATCAAGTCTAGTATAAGTGAGGGAGGCCAGACATGGCAGACATTACAACTTCATTAGTGAAAGAATTAAGAGAACGTACCGGCCTTGGCATGATGGATTGCAAAAAAGCCCTGCAGGCTGCAGATGGCGATATTGAAAAAGCAATCGAAGATATGCGCAAGGAAAGTGGACTTAAGGCAGCTAAAAAAGCAGGCAGAACTGCCGCAGAAGGCCTTGTGTTAACCCGAATTGCTGATGACAATAGTTATGGCGTGATGGTTGAAGTTAACAGTGAAACAGACTTCGCCGCTCGTGAAGATAATTTTGCTGATTTTGCCAATACTGTTGTGGAAACTGTTTTCTCCAAAAAGACTGGCGATATCGATGCATTGATGGCATCCGGACTGGAACAGTCAAGGTTGGCGCTGGTTCAGAAAATTGGTGAAAACATCAGTGTGCGTCGAGCAGTGATGCAGGAATCAGAAGGTGCCATTGTTGGTTGTTATGTTCACTCCAACAACAAGATTGCGGTGCTTGTAAACTTGCGTGGTGGTGATGCTGATCTTGCCAGAGACGTGGCCATGCATATTGCTGCTGTTAATCCGATGGTTGTTTCTGCCGAAGATGTTCCTGCCGAAGTTCTTAGCAAGGAAAGTGAAATTTATACCGCCCAGGCTGCTGAAAGTGGTAAGCCAGCTGATATCGTTGAAAAAATGGTTAGCGGTAGACTGAGAAAGTTTGTTGAGGAAGTCAGCCTTCTTGACCAGGCTTTTGTCAAAGACCCGGATGTTAAAGTGGGCAGTCTGGTGAAAGATGCTGGTGCTGAAGTAGTTTCCTTTGTCCGTTATGAAGTTGGTGAAGGAATCGAAAAGAAAGAAGAAGATTTTGCTGCTGAAGTAGCTGCCCAGTTAAAGCCTAAAGATTAATAGTAATTCGGGCAGGTCAGACAGCGAGTAAAATCGGCTGCAATGCAGTTTAACAAGTTCAATTGGGGCTGAAGAAATGGCAACAAAAATCCGCAAGTACGACAGGATACTGTTAAAACTGAGTGGTGAAGCCCTGACCGGAAGTGCTGAGTTTGGTATTGATCCAAAAGTACTTGATCGAATGGCTATGGAAATTGGCCAGTTGGTTGAAATCGGTGTTCAGGTTGGACTTGTCATAGGTGGTGGTAATCTTTTCCGTGGGGCGGCGTTAAGTGCTGCTGGAATGGAGAGGGTTACCGGCGACCACATGGGTATGCTTGCCACAGTTATGAATGCTCTGGCAATGCGGGATGCGCTGGAGAGAGCCAGTATTTCTACCAGAGTAATGTCAGCTATACCAATGAGTGGTGTTGTTGAGCATTATGATCGGCGCACTGCGATCAGACACCTTAAAGATGGTGACGTGGTTATTTTTTCAGCCGGTACCGGCAATCCGTTTTTTACTACAGATTCTTCTGCTTGCTTGCGTGGCATTGAAATTAATGCCGATCTTGTCCTCAAGGCAACTAAAGTAGATGGAGTATATTCTGCAGATCCTGTTAAAGATCCAAACGCAGAAAAATATGATCGCCTCACCTTTGATGAGGTGCTGGATAAAAAACTGGGTGTCATGGACCTCACTGCCATATGTTTGAGCAGAGATCATAATTTGCCGGTGCGTGTATTCAATATGAATAAAGCTGAAGCTCTTTTTAATATTATCGTCGGTAAGGACGAAGGAACCTTGATAGAGAGGGGAGAACAAGATGATTGATGAAATTATTGCTGATGCCAGAGAGCGAATGGAAAAGAGTCTACATAGCCTGGAGTCTGCTTTTAACAAGATTCGAACAGGCCGTGCACATCCGGGAATCCTTGATAGCGTCATGGTTAACTATTACGGCACTGAAACACCTATACAGCAAGTAGCAAATATCACCATTGAAGATGCCAGGACTATCGCTGTTACCCCTTGGGAAAAAAATCTTCTGGGCGATGTAGAAAAGGCGATTATGAAGTCTGATCTTGGGCTTAATCCTTCAAATAATGGTGATGTGATCAGGTTGCCAATGCCGGCGCTTACCGAAGAGACGCGAAAAGAATATACCAAACAGGCTAAACATGAAGCGGAAAACGGTCGTATTGCCGTGCGCAATATACGCCGTGACGCCAATAGCCAGACCAAAGACCTATTGAAAGAAAAAGCAATCAGCGAAGACGAAGAAAGAAAAGCTGAGCAGGATATACAAAAACTCACAGACAGTTTCATAGCGCAGATTGATGCTAAATACGATGAGAAGGAAGTTGATCTTTTAACGATCTGATTCCTGGTCACCACTTTCTATGTCACCTTCAAAAAGCATTTCTATCAGGGCTGACAACAAGCGCAAAGATAACTTGCCCCGTCATATTGCAGTGATTATGGATGGTAATAATCGCTGGTCCAAACAACATAATAAAAACGGGGTATCCGGTCACCGCTCTGGAGCGGTAGCTGCGAGAAACCTTGTTGAACATTGCCTGAATAGAAATATCGAAGTTCTCACCTTGTTTGTTTTCAGTAGCGAAAACTGGTTGCGCCCGAAAAAAGAAGTTAATAGCCTGATGGCGCTTTTTTTGAATGTGCTGCAGAAGAATGAAATCAGCAAGCTGCATAAAAAAAATATAAAGGTACGATTTATTGGCAGCAGAGAACGCTTTGCCAGCAAGTTGTTGGCCTTAATGGAAAATGCAGAAAAATTGACAGAAAAGAATACTGGCATGACCGTTGTGGTAGCCGCTGATTATGGCGGTCATTGGGATATGGCAAATGCCGCTAAAGTTATCGCAGAAAAAGTAGAGCTTGGCGAAATAAAGGCAAAAGATATTGATGAAGAGTCAGTATCCGCACATATAGCTTTGGCTGACCTGCCTATGCCTGATCTGTGTATTCGAACTGGTGGCGAACATCGTATCAGTAACTTTCTTTTGTGGCAGTTCGCCTATACGGAATTTTATTTTACTGAGACCTACTGGCCAGATTTCGACGAGACGGAATTTGAAAAGGCTCTGGAAGATTTCGCTGGCAGACAACGCCGTTTCGGCAAAATCAGTGACCAGGTGGAATCAGCTTAACTATGTTAGCCCAGCGAGTCGCCACATCTATTGTTCTGCTTGGCCTGATTCTCTCAGCGGTTTTTTATTTCCCGCAAAACTATTTTGTTTTATTTATTACTCTGATTATCGGTATAGCCATTTGGGAATGGTCTGCTCTTGCGGGGCTTTCATCCATACTGGCCCGGTCATCTTATGTGTTGGCAATGTTAATGCTGATGGCTTTCATTAGCGTGTCAGATAGCCCGTTAACGATTGTTCTGCTTCTCGGAGTTTTGTTCTGGATTATTGCATTCCTGTTTATATTAATTTTTCCAGCAGGAAAAGCACTATGGGCAAATAATCCGGTATTAATTCTTGCCGGCATCCCGCTGTTTATTCCAGGCTGGCTGGCCTTTGCTTTATTGCGTAGCCAGGATTATTTTGAGTTCCATATTCTTCTCCTGTTTTTTCTGGTAGCGGCTGCGGATATTGGTGCCTATTTTGCCGGACGCAGATTTGGCAAACATAAACTTGCTGTGCTCGTAAGCCCCAATAAAACCTGGGAAGGATTTTTTGGCGGTATGCTTGCGTGCATACTGGTGGTAATTGTCACTGTGCTGATTTTTTCAGACAGGCTTGCGGAGATAAATCTCACTTACTGGTTGAAATTGCTTGTCAGCGCTATATTTATTTCAGTATTCAGTGTGGTTGGTGATTTGCTTGAAAGTATGATCAAGCGTTTTCGTGATGTAAAAGACAGCGGAAAAATACTGCCTGGACATGGTGGCATCCTCGACCGTATAGACGGCTTGACCTCGGCAGCTCCTTTATACGTAATCCTCGCAATGCAACTGGGTAGCGGATTTATATGAATAAGCTACAGTCAGTTTCGATATTGGGTTCCACGGGGTCAATAGGGGTCAACACCCTGAATGTTATTAGTCAAAACAGTGACCGTTATCGCGTATTTGCCCTTTCCGCGAATTCCAATGTAGAACTTTTGCAAAAACAATGCCGTGAATACCTGCCTGATTATGCAGTAATGTATGACACAAACGCTGCGAAGCGTCTTGCATCAGCATTGTCAGATACCAATATTACGGTGTTATCCGGTGTACAGGGCCTTGAATACATTGCAAGCCATGATGAGACTGACTGTGTTATGGCGGCAATAGTTGGTGGAATCGGTTTGGCTCCGACATTTGCGGCTGTAAAAGCAGGAAAAAAAATATTGTTGGCCAATAAGGAAGCTCTTGTGATGGCTGGCCATCTGTTTATGGATAGTGTGCGACAGCACAATGCGATGTTACTCCCCATAGACAGCGAGCATAATGCAATGTTCCAGTGCTTGCCTGTAAATCAAAAAGCACAATTTACTAATGATTCCGGGAAGGGCTTTAGCAAAATAGTGCTGACGGGTTCGGGAGGCCCATTCCTGAATATCGGTAAAGAGTCTCTGGCAGCAGTTACTCCGGATCAGGCTTGTGCCCACCCAAACTGGGAAATGGGCAGAAAAATTTCTGTAGATTCAGCAACTATGGTTAATAAAGCCCTGGAATTGATCGAAGCCTGTTTTCTTTTTGGGCTTGATGAGTCCCTTATTGAAATAATGATTCACCCGCAAAGTATTATTCACTCTATGGTTTACTACTGGGATGGCTCGGTACTGGCACAAATGGGAAATCCGGACATGCGAACCCCCATTTCCTATGGACTAGCCTGGCCCGAAAGAATCAGTGCCGGCGTTGAAGAACTCGATTTGGCGGCCATATCGAGTCTGGATTTCTTTCGACCGGATCTGGAAAGGTTTCCGTGTCTCAAACTTGGCAGGAAAGTGGCGGCAACCGGGGATTCAGCACCAATTATTTTTAATGCAGCCAATGAAATCGCTGTAGCAGCTTTTTTGTCTGGCAGTCTCAGATTTGACCAAATTCCTGCTATTATAGACGGCACCCTGCAAGAGCAGTCAGTGTCTGCCGTTTCAACGCTGGAAGAAGTGCTGGAAGAAGACCGAAAAGCACGGGAAATAGCTTCTGGGTTGCTGTAGTTAAAACGCAGTAACAGAGTATTAAAGTTCAATTAATGACTTTGGGAAACGCTGGTGCTGTTTCCAGAGAATTATGATGGGTAATAGCAGACAAAAAACGGATAAAAAATCTTCGTATTCTGGATAATCAGCCCGCTATTGGTTGTCAAAGGTAGTTGTTAATACTGGTTGTTATATTTTTTGGCAAACCTGTTTTTATTAGAAATTGTTAAAATAGTTCTAAATTTTAATATTAGCGGGTGAGGGCTGGACAACCAGCACACGGTGAAAGAAAGGAAGGTGTAAAACCTTCAATAGTCTTGCAATGACTCATGCAGACAAACTGACAAACTGACAAATTAAAAATATAAAGACATATAAATAAAGCAAATGGTGCAGTTCCTTATATGGAAATGGTTGGCAGTATAATTTTTGACGTGATTGCCATGTTGGTGACACTGGGAATACTCGTTACTTTTCATGAGTACGGGCATTTTTGGGTCGCTCGAAAATGTGGCGTCAGGGTTGAAAAATTCTCCATTGGCTTTGGCAAACCTTTGTTACGCTGGCGTGGTAAAAAAGTACCCGCAGAAAATAATGCTAATTCTGATGCGGCGCCTGCAGATGAGCTCGGCACAGAGTTTGTGATTGCAGCCTTGCCTCTGGGAGGCTATGTAAAAATGCTTGGGGAGCAGGATGTAGATATTCCTGAAAATCAAAAAAAGTTTGCCTTCAATCATAAATCTCTTTCGCAAAAAGCGGCTATTGTTGCCGCTGGCCCCGCAGCCAATTTTTTGCTGGCGATCCTGCTTTACTGGGTCATGTTCATGTCCGGTATCAGGGATTTTGCACCCATCGTTGGTCAGATAGATGAGGCGTCTTCTGCTGAGCTTGCCGGCTTGCAGTATGGAGATGAAATAATCAAAGTCGATGGTAAGGAAACCCGCACCTGGCAAGATGTCAGGAAGCAGTTGCTGGATCGTCTGGGCGAAAGCGGCAATTTGCAATTTACAGTAACCAATGAAGACTCAACCCAAACCAGGGATCTTACTATTCCGCTGATGGAATGGTTACAAGGGGCAACGGAACCTGATGTACTTGGTTCACTTGGGATAACTCCAATATTTATGGACATCCCCCCTCGTATCGGGCAACTGGAACAGGGCGGCAGGGCTTTAGACGCTGGTTTTGAAAGTGGTGATCTGGTGTTGTCTGTTGATGGTCAGGCAGTTGATGGCTGGGATGAATGGGTTGCTTTTATTCGTGAAAGTCCGGAACAGAATTTAAACGTAATCATTGAGCGTGACCAGCGAACTGTTGAAATTTTGCTGATGCCAGCAGAAAGGCGAGATGAAAATAATGAACTCGTACTCGATGAAAATGGAAATTCCCAGGGCTATATCGGAGCAGGAGTAGAACTACCCGTATTGCCCCAGGAAATGATCCGTGAAATTAAATTCAACCCGTTCACGGCGCTTGTTGAAGCGGTCAAGGAGACCTGGGAAAACAGTGTTTTCGTATTGGTCGCTATAAAGAAAATGATAATTGGTCTGATGTCTGTTAATAACATCAGCGGGCCTATTACCATCGCGAAAATCGCTGGAGATTCAGCCAGCGATGGACTGGAATATTTTATTGGATTTCTCGCTATTCTCAGTATCAGTCTGGGAGTAATGAACCTGCTGCCGATTCCGGTTCTGGACGGTGGGCATCTTTTTTACTATGCCATTGAAGCAATTAGTCGTAAGCCCTTGCCCGACTATGTCCAGGAAATGGGCTTGCGTTTTGGTTTGATTATAATTGCAGGCATCATGTTCATTGCCTTCTACAATGATATAAATCGTCTGTTTTAAGGCTAATAATGATTCTGAAGTACAAAACTACATTTTTGTCATGGTTTTTTTTGGTTTTACTGCTACCGCTACCGGTAACAGCGCAAGTGGCTCCTCCGTCAGTTTCCCAGGCTTTTACCGTTTCGGATATACGCCTCGAAGGCCTGCAGCGTATTTCTGCAACCAATGTGTTCGCACTGTTAAATATCAGTGTCGGGGACCAGCTTACTCCGCAAGACTTTGCCAACATCATTCGTGATATCGCGGCTTCGGAAAATTTTGCTGATGTTGAATTATTAAGAGAAGGAAATGTACTGATTATTCGCCTGGAAGAAAGGTCAACTATCAGCGACATCCAGCTTGATGGCAACAAACTCATTCCTACAGAAGCTTTGCTGGAAAATATGAGCAATGGTGGTCTTTCCATTGGTCAGGTGTTTCAGCCTTCAACTCTTGATGGTATGCGATTGGCTCTACAGGAGCAGTATGTAGGACAGGGTAGATATGGCGCCAGCGTTGAAACTGAAATTGTTGAGCAGCCGCGAAACAGGGTTGCGCTGAATATCAATATTAACGAAGGTGATGCGGCCAAAATCATCCATATCAATGTTGTCGGTAACACGGTGTTTAATGATGAAGAGTTACTTGGCTTGTTTGAGCTAAGAACTTCGAACTGGCTTTCCTGGATTCGTAAAGATGACCAGTACGCCCGTGAAAAAATCAATGGCGATATAGAACGTCTGACCTCCTATTACATGGATCAGGGCTATATTAATTTTGATATAACATCGACTCAGGTCTCGGTAACGCCCGCCAAGGATGAAGTTTATATCACTATTAATATTTCCGAAGGAGATATCTATACCATTGATGAAGTTGAACTGGCCGGTGACCTGGTTGATTCTGAACAAATCCTCAGGCTGATGATTCAGTTGCGCAAAGGGCAGGTTTTTTCCCAGCAACTGGTAACCAGCACTTCCGAATTTATGACTCAATTGCTTGGTAACAGGGGATATTTTTTTGCGGAAGTGGAAGGGGTGCCTTCCATTGATGAGGAAGAAAAAACTGTAGATGTTACCTTCTTTGTTATTCCTGGAAACCGGACCTATATAAATCGCATTAGTTTTTACGGTAACACGAATACGGCAGATGAAGTATTGCGCAGAGAAATGCGCCAGATGGAAGGCGCTCCTGCCTCCAATGTTGCTCTGGAACAATCCAAAGTTCGTCTTGAGCAGCTGGGTTATTTTGCCACAGTAGATTATGAAACTTCAGAAGTGCCAGGAACCGCTGACCAGATTGATGTTGATTACACTGTTGAAGAACAGTTGTCAGGGCAAATTGGTGGTAGCCTGGGGTTCGGACAGGTTCAGGGACTTGTTTTATCGGCGAACCTGCAACAGGCCAACTTCCTTGGGACGGGCAAGAGTATCGGGGTGGGGGTCAATACCAGTGCCTTCAGTACCAGTTATCAGTTCAATTATTTTGATCCCTATTACACTATTGACGGTGTCAGCAGGGGCTTCGGTGTTTCCTATACCACATCTGACTTCGCAGAATTGAACCTGGCCTCTTACAGTACCAACCAGTTTAATTCCAGTGTCACTTATGGTTATCCCATGGGAGAGACCCAGCGCTTGTCTTTTAACTTTGGTTTCACCAATACCGTTATTGATGAAGGCTTTGGTCCGGTTCAGGAAATTAAATCCAGCCCGGATCTTATTGCCGGCATTAATAACTATGTTGTTGTTCCTCCCCGTAACCAATCCTATTTTGATCCCGTTACCGGGCAAATATTTCCAATAGCAGATGCTGTTGTTGCACCCATTTCAGACCTGCCTGCCACTGCATTCAATCAAAACCAGGGTTTTCTAGATCGTGACGGCAATAAATTTAATAACCTGAATCTCTCAATTACCTGGAGTGAATCTACCTTAAATCGCGGATTATTACCGACAGCGGGGCAGGCGCAGAGTCTATCAGCCGAACTGGTTATTCCAGGTAGTGACCTTTCGTTTTACCGCCTCAGGTATGTCTTTGATAAATATATACCCATCAGGGGTGAATGGATTGGACGTATAAATGCCAACCTTGGTTATGGAAACGGTTATGGTTCTACTGAGCAGTTACCCTTTTTCCAGAATTTCTATGCAGGCGGACTGGGAACGGTAAGGGGCTTTGAGAGAAATACTCTGGGACCCCGAGCTACTTTCCCGGAACGTTACAGAACTGCCAATACTCAATTTGTGAAAGATGCCAACGGCAATATCGCTACAGACGTCTTTGGTCAGCCGGTGCTGGATCTAAGATCCGACGCGGCCTATCTGCTTAAACAAGTGCTGGATGAAAACGGACAGCCGGTATTTGACGTGACCGGTCAGCCTGTACTGGCAGAATCCCTTGCTTCCGAACGTTTGTTCCAGGGTAGACCACAGCCTTTTGGTGGTAATATTCAGACCACGGCGTCACTGGAACTTATTTTTCCCCTGCCATTTATAGAAGATCGCAGCAGGGTGCGCTCAGCAGTCTTTGTTGATGTCGGAAACGTGTTTTCATCCTATTGCACCGAGGATCAGGAACTGGATCAGAGAAGTAATTGCGTAGGATTTGATGTAGGTGAATTACGTTACTCGGCTGGGCTATCTGTAAGCTGGTTTTCCGGGGCGTTCGGGATGATGACATTCAGCCTGGCCAAACCTTTCAATACTTCTGTTATTGATGAAACCGAGATTTTCCAGTTTACGCTGGGCAATACCTTTTAACCGAAGAAACCTCAGGTTTAGGCAGGTAATGAACTATTCGAACCTGCCAGGAAAACCCTGTAGAATACCGGCCAGCAAGGCTGGCTTGTTACCCGTAAAAAAGTTTTATTGGTAGGGAATGAAATCAGTCATTCGAGCGTCTAATTGATTATCGAACTCATTATTTTTGGAGAAATACGTTGAATAAAGTTATTGGTAGTTTGTTATTTACTGTTGTTATGGCTTTTGGGGCGAGCATTGCCTTTGCCCAGGATACCGGCGGGCTAAAAATAGCTGTACTTGATATGTCGACAGCCCTGATGAACTCTGAAGTGGCAAAAGTAGTCAATGATGAGCTGCAGCAGGAAACTTCAGGTGATCAGGAGAAAGTCAGAAGCCTCGCAACCCAGGCTCAGACTTTACAGGAGCAGATCCAGCAGGATGGTGAGGTTATGAGTGAAGCTGAACAGCGCCGCATAGTCGGGGAGCTTCAGGAATTACAAAACCAGTATCAGTTCCTGGTTCAAAAGATCCAGACTCTTATTAATGAAAGACAGCAGCAATTCCAGCAAAGCTATGCACCAAATCTTGTGCAGGCTATTACCGAAGTCGTTGAAGAGGACGGCTATGACATCGTGTTTCGGGCGGAAGCCGCACTTCATTATGGCAATGCTATCAACATTACGGCGCGCGTCACTGAAAAACTGAATCAGCAATAACAGAGTCCAGAGGCTCCAGCAGGTGTTGGTTTTCCATGATTTCTGTTAGTCGACGCTATTGAAATCTACTATTGCTACGGCAAGCTATTGACGGCTAGTAACGGCTACAAAAAAGAGTGGAAGAGAACAGAAAAGAATACACACTTGGCGTACTGGCAGAGCTTCTGGGTCTTTCCCTGCAAGGGGACCCTGAGGTTAAGGTCTCGGGTATTGGTACACTTGCAGGAGCCAGGGCCGGTGAGTTGAGTTTTTACCATAACCCCGCCTATATTTCTGATTTGAAAACAACCAGGGCTGCAGTGGTGATTTTATCAGCTGCAGCCGCTCAGGACTGCTCTACCAATAAGCTTTTAACAGATAACCCATATCTGGCTTATGCCAAAGTTAGCCGTCTATTTGAAACGTCCTCTGCCTCCCATGGCCAAATTCATCCAAGTGCTTTCATTGATAGCTCTGCTGAAATTGGCACGCAAGTCTCGATTGGCCCCAACGTAGTTATTGAAGCCAATGTTCGTATTGGTGATCAAAGCATTTTAGGTGCGAATGCCGTCATTGGGAAAAACAGTTGTTTAGGCCAGAATGCCTTACTCTATCCCAACGTAACGCTTTATCATGATGTGATAGTCGGCAATAATGCCATCATTCATGCAGGTGTTGTTATCGGCAGTGATGGCTTTGGTTTTGCCCGCGACGGTAAGGCTCAGGTAAAGATTGCTCAGCTTGGTGGTGTCAGTATTGGCAGTGATGTTGAAATAGGCGCCGGTAGCACTATTGACCGGGGTGCTCTTGACGATACTGTCATCGAAAATGGCGTCAAGATTGATAACCAGGTGCAGATTGCACACAATGTAAGAGTAGGTGAAAACACGGTTATTTGTGGCTGCAGTGCTGTTGCCGGTAGCTCAAGCATTGGCAAAAATTGTATAATTGCCGGAGCTGTAGGGATTATCAATCACATTACAATCGCCGATGAAGTGACCGTGACAGCCATGTCACTGGTAAACAAGTCCATTACAAGAAAAGGGTGTTATTCTTCAGGAACCGGCCTGTCTGAATCGTCACTGTGGAAGAAAAACATTGTGCATTTTCGCCACCTTGATACGCTAAATAATCGCCTGAAGGCTATTGAAAAAGCTACAAACATTAAGATAAGTAAGAGTTAACAGAATAAAAAGAATCAACAGCATAAAATTATGAGCCTTGATCAGTACCTTGCTAAAGCGGTATTGGTAAAATTAAACCCCGAGTAAAGCAGGAATTCCTTATGATGGATATTGGTGATATTAAAGAGTATTTACCCCAAAGGTACCCATTCCTGATGGTCGATCGTGTAGTCGAGCTCGAAGTGGGAAAACGTATCAAGGCATACAAAAACGTGACCACCAACGAAGAGTTTTTCGAAGGCCATTTTCCAAGTAAGCCCATTATGCCAGGTGTGATGATTATCGAGGCATTGGCACAGGCCGCAGGCGTTCTCGGATTTAAATCCCAGGAAAAAAAGCCCAAGGATGGCTATCTCTATTATTTTGTAGGGGCAGACAAGGTCCGCTTGAAGCGCCCTGTAGTGCCTGGTGATCAGCTTATTCTTGAAGCAGAAATGGGTCCGGTTCGCAGAGGTATTTACAGGTTTGTTTGTCGTGCTTCGGTAGATGGAGCTACTGTCTGCGAGGCCACGATCCTGTGTGCTGAAAGGAAGGAATAATGATTGGCAATGAGCCTGTAATCGATCCTTCCGCAAAAATAGGCAAGGATGTCACGATTGGGCCCTGGACAATTATCGGCCCTGAAGTTGAAATAGGTGATGGCTGTGACATTGCATCCCATGTCGTCATTAAAAGTCATACCCGTCTTGGGAAAAATAACCGAATTTTCCAGTTTGCCTCTGTAGGTGAAGACCCCTCTGATAAGAAATACCACGGTGAAGTCAGCTGGCTCGAAATGGGAGACAATAACATTGTCCGTGAAGGGGCAACTCTTCATCGAGGCACTGAGTCTGGCGGAGGGATTACGCGCATAGGCTCTGACAATCTCTTCATGCCCTACACCCATGTGGCCCATGACTGTATTCTGGGTAATCATATTATCTTTTCCAACAATGCAGCCGTCAGTGGGCATGTAATAGTAGAAGACTGGGCTATATTGAGTGGCTATGCTGGTGTTTATCAGTTTCTCAGAATAGGGGCTCACAGTTTTGTCGGTGGTCTCACGCATATCAATATGGATGTCCCGGCTTTTGTTGTTGTTAAGGGAACCCCGGCGCAACCAAAAGGTCTCAATATTACGGGTCTGGAGCGACGTGGTTTTTCTAAAGAAACCATAAGAGCCATCAGACAGGCTTATAAAATTATTTATCGCCAGGGGCTTAAAATTGATGAAGCCTTAAAGCAGCTTCAGCCTCTTGTTGAAGAGCATGCTGATTTACAGCTTTTAATAGATTCAATTAAAGCCTCGCAAAAAGGCATTATTCGCTAAGCTGCTTGTATAGATCCGAATAATGATGCTCTCGCTTCAATTATTTGTCGTTTTAAGAAGTGCCTGGATACTTACCGAATATCAAATAACTGGTTACTAACATGAACAAAGCCCTCCAAGTCGGGATTCTCGCTGGAGAAGCATCAGGTGATTTACTGGGTGCCGGGCTGATGCATTCACTGCGTAAACTTCATCCCGACATATCTTTTACAGGCATTGGTGGGCCCGAGATGGAAAAAGCGGGTCTTGTTTCCAGAGTCCCCATGGAGCGTCTTGCTGTAATGGGCCTGGTTGAACCGCTTAAGCGACTCCCCGAATTACTTGGCATCAGAAAAGCCTTCTACCAGGACCTGAAAAATAACCCACCTGATGTTTTTATTGGCATAGATTCGCCAGATTTTAATCTGGGGCTGGAAGTCAAACTAAAAGCCTTGGGGATTCCCACAGTACATTATGTCAGCCCTTCAGTCTGGGCCTGGCGCCAGGGCAGAATAAAAAAAATACAGCGAGCAGTGGACCTGATGCTAGCCCTGTTTCCTTTTGAAGAAAAATACTACCAGCAAAACAATGTGCCGGTATGTTGTGTTGGTCATCCACTGGCGGATGAATTGCCTTTGAAGGTCGACGTTACTGCAGCACGTGACGCACTATCCCTGGACAGGGATGCAAAAATACTGGCTATGCTACCAGGCTCGCGACAAGGTGAAGTCTCCAGATTGGCTCCGGTTTTTCTGGAGACGGCAAGACACTGTCTTGAAAAATGGCCGGATTTGAACATTGTTATTCCCTGTGCCGGCGAAGCCCGCAAAGCACAGGTCTCAGCAATGCTTGAGAATGCAGGATTACCAACTATCAAGTTGATTCTGGGGCAATCAAGGACGGTTATGGCGGCGGCGGATTGCCTGTTGATGGCCTCGGGAACCGCAACACTGGAAGGTTTGCTCTTGAAAAAGCCCATGGTAGTGGCTTATCGAATGGCGCCGTTATCCTATGCGATAATTTCGCGCATGTTGAAGTCTCGTTATATATCCTTGCCCAATCTGTTGGCTGACAAGGCCCTGGTTCCGGAACTTTTGCAGGACGCTGCCAGCCCCGAGTTATTGTTTGCAGAGATAGACAAACTGCTGACACAAAATGATAGCCGCGAGGCGGTAATTTCAACCTGGGATTCGATTCATCAAAGTCTGCGCAGAAATGCCAGTGACACCGCGGCAAAAGCAGTATTGGCCTTATGCCAAAAATAGTCCTTCCCAGATCTCTGGATCAGCATGTCCAAATCAAGTTAATTGCAGGGGTTGATGAAGCTGGCAGGGGGCCGCTTGCAGGCGATGTAGTTGCTGCAGCGGTAATACTGGACCCGGATCACCCCATACCGGGT
>Ga0181557_1001789_pt1 | contig 23508 bp, 23 predicted proteins | sample 011ome_23_FD_148632 | JGI IMG/M metagenome (GOLD analysis project Ga0181557, IMG submission 148632) | Coastal salt marsh microbial communities from the Groves Creek Marsh, Skidaway Island, Georgia - 011506CT metaG (spades assembly) | ecosystem: Environmental > Aquatic > Marine > Intertidal zone...
ACCCCCGGCCGCTGAGCGGGCATGTTCACGGTCGTACTCGGGTCGCCAGTATCCGCCGTGGATGAAGACGACCACAGGGACCGCGCTCGGACGCGCTGGCAGGTACCAGTCGATCACCTGATCGGGGTGCGGACCGTAGCTCTGCTGGGCGTCGGGTGCAGGCCCCGGTCGAGACAGGATGCTGCGGTCTTCGGGCACGGGATGAGTATGGCAACGCACTTAGACTGATGAGCGATGTTCGATCTGGTGTATCCCGCGCAGGAGACGGGGCTGGCCTGGTGGCCCGTCGTCGTCGTTGTCGCCACGCTCATCGTCCTGAACGTCGTCAACAACCGCGTGGCACCCCAGACCCATTACCTGCTGTGGTCCTTCGGTGGGTCCGTCCTCCTGATTGCGATGGGCCTGCTGGACGGCAACTCCTGGACCGACATGGGCCTGGGCTGGGGCTACCTCCTGCCGGGTTTCGTGTGGGCTGCGGCCAGCATCGGGCTGATCACCGCGGTCTATCTGATCGGATCGGCCTTCAGGCGCACCCGCACTGCCTTCCACGATGAGCGGATGAGCGACCTCAGCGGGGGTCGGCTCATGTTCCAGGCCCTCGTGGAGGTGCCTTTCGGCACGGTGCTGCTCGAGGAGATCGCCTTCCGGGCCGTCCTGCTGTCGATGCTGATCCGTCGGTTCGGCCTGGTGTGGGGCATCGTGATCTCGTCGATCCTTTTCGGCCTGTGGCACATCCTGCCCAGCATCGGCACGCATGAGCAGAACCCGGCGCTCGGCTCGGTGGCGGGCCAGGGGCGCCGGGGCAACATCATCGCCGTCGCCCTCAGCGTCATCACGACGGCGATCGCCGGGGTCCTCTTCGCCTTCCTGCGCCTGATCTCCGGGAGTGTCCTTGCCCCGATGGGCTTCCACTGGGCCACCAACGGCCTCGGCTACGCCTTCTCGTGGCTGCTCATCCGGACTCGCAATCGGCGTCGGGAACGGCATCGCCGGGAGGTCAGGGCGAAGCTCGACCGCCGACGCCGCGAGGCCGAGCAGGACCACCTCCCCGACTGACCCGACCGATGCCTGGCCCGTTGTCGGGGTCTCGCTTCGCGATCCACCCCGACAACGGGCCAGGCATCGGTCGGGGGATCCCGGGAGGCGAATGACAACGGTGGGATTCACCCCGTACGATGGCGCGACCGGGGTCGATCGCTCGTCCACGGTGCACCGTTGCTCGAAGCACGACCGAACGTGACCAGGAGGAGTTCCGATGGATGCAGTCCGCTCGCACGAGGCCCAGGCCGCGTCCCTGAGCGACCGTGATCGCCGCATCCTGGAGTTCGAGCGCCAGTGGTGGAAGTACGCCGGAGCCAAGGAGCAGGCGATCCGTGACCTGTTCGACATGAGCGGCACGCGGTATTACCAGATCCTCAACGGCCTCATCGATGATCCTGAGGCGCTGGCCTTCGATCCGATGCTGGTGAAGCGGCTGCGGCGCATGCGCGCATCCCGCCAGCGTGCGCGCTCGGCCCGTCGCCTCGGCATCGAGGTCGAGTCCCGCTAGTTCAGCTCTCACCCGACCTGGACGCACGCTGGGCTGACGTGTGATCTGTTGTCGATGTCCGTTCATTCCGACCAGACGCATGTCACTCCCCGATTCAGGCCCCCACTCGAACGTACGATGGTCGAACCCGTACGCGGGTGTGTCGTGAGCAGTGCTGAAGTGAAAGGGATGGTGCCGTGCGGGCCGTGACTCGAGTCCTGTCGATTGCGTTGACGTCAATTCTGGTGGGCGCGGGTGTCGTGACTGCTCCTGCGCAGGCCGCCGACTCCCTCGTCATCTGGGCAGATGCCGGCCATGCGCAGGCGATCCGCGAACTCCTGCCCAATGGCTACAAGGGCACCCCCATCACCGTCGTCGACAAGGACGCCGAGAGCATGCGGCCCGAGCTGGCCGGGATCGGGGCCAAGCAGGCTCCTGACGTCATCTGGGGCGACCTGGCCTGGACGGGAGAGTTGGCCGGTGCCGGACAGCTGCTGCCCGTCGACCTCAAGAAGAAGGTCCGCTCGAAGTTCCGGGCCAACGTCCTCGTGGGGTCCACCGTCGACGGAGAGCGCTACGGCCTGCCCGTCCAGATCAGCAACCTGGCCCTGATCACCAACACGAAGCTCGTGCCGACGCAGCCGCGCACGTTCGCGGAGTTGAGTGCTCTTGCCCTCAAGCTGACGAAGAACAAGAAGAAGGTGACGGTCCCGTTCGCCCTGCCGCAGGGGGAGGGAACGTCCCCGTGGACGACCTACCCCCTCTTCAGCGGACTCGGCGGCTACCTGTTCAAGCGAACGTCGGACGGCAGCCTCGACCTGGGCGACGTGGGTCTGTCGAACGCGACGTTCCGGGCGAATGCCGGCCAGATCGACGGGTGGAACAGCTCCGGGCTGATCTCCTCGAAACTCACCTCCGAGGAGGCGAAGACCGCGTTCGCCAACGGTCAGTCGCCGTTCTGGATGGCAGGGCCGGAGTCACTGCAGAGCCTTCTCGACCTGACGTTCGCCTACCGCATCGGAGCGCTTCCGCCGATGAAGGCGGGCATCAAGGCCTCTCCGCTGCTCACCGTGCAGGGGTTCATGATCACGTCGTTCGCCACGAAGCACGGCATGGCCGATCAGGCGGCTGCACTCGTGGGAACCTACTTCGCCCGTGAGAAGGCCCAGCAGAAGCTGGCAGCAGTGTCGGGCCTGTTCCCGGCGAACACCGATGCCGCTGCCAAGGTCACGACCGGCGGCGGCCGAGTGCGAGCGATGGGCAATGCGGGCGCCGACGGCGTGACGATGCCCAATGCCCCGCAGGCGGGGGTCCTGTGGGCCCCGTATGCGACGGCCTGGGCCGACAGCACGAAGGGGTCCAAGGCGACTGCTGCGAAGAAGGCGTTCCGGGCAGCGCAGCGTGAGGCCGTGGCGGCGCTCAGGGGTGGCGACGTTCCGACTGGGTGATCGCTGGTCGGTGCATTCTCGTGGGCAGGCGCGGCAGGACGCAAGGTGTGTTCCGTCGGGGGCATCGGGTTTGCACTCGCAGCGGTCGAGTGCTAACTTTTCCGTTAGCACTCTCCACTAGTGAGTGATAATCACACGGACGTTCCGGGAGGAACAGCCCCCATGGCAAAGATGATTGCATTCGACGAAGAGGCCCGCAGGGCCCTCGAGCGCGGAATGAACGTGCTCGCCGACGCTGTCAAGGTCACCCTCGGCCCCAAGGGCCGCAACGTGGTGCTGGAGAAGAAGTGGGGAGCCCCCACGATCACCAATGACGGTGTCTCCATCGCCAAGGAGATCGACCTCGAGGATCCGTACGAGAAGATCGGTGCGGAACTGGTCAAGGAGGTCGCCAAGAAGACCGACGACGTCGCCGGTGACGGCACGACCACCGCGACCGTTCTCGCCCAGGCGCTCGTCCGCGAGGGCCTTCGCAACGTGGCCGCCGGCGCCAACCCGATGGGCCTGAAGAAGGGCATCGAGCGCGCCGTCAGCGTCGTCAGCGACGAGCTGCTGGCGATGGCCAAGGACGTTGAGACCAAGGAGCAGATCGCTTCCACCGCAGCCATCTCGGCTGGCGGTGACATGGAGGTCGGCGAGCTCATCGCCGAGGCCATGGACAAGGTCGGCAAGGAAGGCGTCATCACCGTCGAGGAGAGCAACACCTTCGGGCTCGAGCTTGAGCTCACCGAGGGCATGCGCTTCGACAAGGGATACATCTCCGCCTACTTCATGACCGACCCCGAGCGCATGGAGGCGGAGCTCGAGGATCCCTACATCCTCATCGCCAACTCCAAGATCTCGAACGTCAAGGACCTCCTGCCGCTTCTGGAGAAGGTCATGCAGTCCGGCAAGCCGCTGGTCATCATCGCTGAGGACGTCGAGGGCGAGGCTCTGTCGACTCTCGTCGTGAACAAGATCCGTGGCACCTTCCGCTCGGTCGCCATCAAGGCCCCTGGCTTCGGTGACCGCCGCAAGGCCATGCTGCAGGACATCGCGATCCTCACGGGCGGCCAGGTGATCTCCGAGGAGGTCGGCCTCAAGCTCGAGACCACGGGCCTGGAGCTCCTCGGTCGCGCCCGCAAGGTCGTCGTCACGAAGGACGAGACCACGATCGTCGAGGGTTCAGGCGATGCCGAGCAGATCGCGGGACGCGTTTCCCAGATCCGCGCGGAGATCGAGAACTCGGACTCCGACTACGACCGCGAGAAGCTCCAGGAGCGCCTCGCCAAGCTGGCCGGCGGCGTCGCCGTCATCAAGGTCGGCGCGGCAACCGAGGTTGAGCTCAAGGAGCGCAAGCACCGCATCGAGGACGCCGTTCGCAACGCGAAGGCGGCCGTCGAGGAGGGCATCGTGCCCGGCGGTGGAGTGGCTCTCATCCAGGCGATGAAGGCTGCCGGCCCGAAGATCGACGCTCTCGGTCTGACTGACGAGCAGGCTGTGGGCGCGAACATCGTTCGCGTCGCGGTCAACGCTCCGCTCAAGCAGATCGCCGAGAACGCCGGCCTCGAAGGCGGCGTCGTGGTGGAGAAGGTTCGCGAGCTCACCCCGGGCCACGGACTCGATGCCTCCAACGGCACCTACGTCGACATGATCGCCATGGGCATCATCGACCCGGCCAAGGTCACCCGCTCGGCGCTGCAGAACGCAGCCTCGATCGCTGGCCTGTTCCTCACCACCGAGGCGGTCGTGGCTGAGAAGCCCGAGCCTGCTGCACCGGCGATGCCCGGTGGCGGCGACATGGGTGGCATGGACTTCTAGTGTCAACTCGAGGTCCCTTTCCCGGGACCTCACGTCACTCCGAGCAACACGATGGGGCGGGAACCGAAAGGTTCCCGCCCCATCGTCATGTCCGACTCCACGCTTCCGGTCACCGAGACCTGCAGTTGCCGTCACACCCGGCGCTTGGAATGACGCCAACTGCAGGTCTCGGTGTGTGGTGCCGATCAGGCCTCGGACTTGCTTCTAGCGCAGCAGGGTGAGCACGTGGCGGTAGCTGCCGTCTGCGTTGCGGTTCGTCTTGACCTCGCCGCGCACGCCCATGTATCGACCCGTGCCACCGGTGATGGCGATCGTCACCGGCTTGTTGGCATCGATCTCGGCATTTGCCGTCGGATAGATGCTCAGGCCGGTCGCCACGATCTGCCCCTTGGGCAGGGAGAAGACGAGATCGCGGTGGCGTCCCTCAGCACCCTCTCCTGCACCTGACCCGACCACCTTGATGATGGTTCCGGTCAGGACGCCCGCGCTCGCTCCCTTGGTGGTGGTGAGGGGCGCGCCGTAGATCGTGATGTTTCCCCCGGGGTTCTCCAGCACCTTGAGGGTCGGTGCAGCTTGATTCAGCACGATGCGCTGAGGCTTCTCGGCTGCTGGAGCGGAGGCGATGGCGGGCGCAGCAAGAGCTGAGACGGCGATGACACTGGCGCCGATGGTTGCGGCGACCCTCGTGTGAAACTTCATGCTTCCTGCTCTCGATTGGCGGTTCATGGATGTTGTCCGGACTGTACGCGTGGGGCGGTGAACGGCAACTAAGGTGCGCTCATGGCTGACGTGTGGCGTGTGAAAACCGTAGACGGCGCTCAGGTGCGCCTGCGAAGTGGCCGAATCGGAATTGTGAACGTCGACGTCACTGCCCCCGTCTCGGGCGGTGAACTCGCGATCGATGAATCGAATGTGACCTTCAGCCTTCGACTGCAGCTGGACCAGCTCCGCACGGGGAACTTCCTCATGCAGGCAGCCGCGCGGACGCTGGTCTCGAAGTACGACGCCCACGTGCTTTCCTATGTCGGCCAGGGGGAGCCGACTGATGTGGCCTACTCGGTGGTGGGGACGGCAGTGGGGGGCACGGTCGAGGTGCTCCTGACCCTGGAGATCACGCCCATCGGCGGTGACGTCCCGCTGTCCGAGATCGACGTCACCGGTAACGCATCCGTCGGCACTGTCCACCTACCGCTTCCAGGCATGGGAACGGTCGACGACTTCAGTTTCGATGTCGAGGCTCGGTTGGCGCTGGAGCTCGGATAGCCGCGGCACCTGCATCGGCCAGCTCCATCGCCGAAGGCGGAAGCCTGCTGGAATTGCCTGATCCAGCGCTACTGCGCCCCGACGCTGTCGATGTCATCGGCATCGACGATCCGGTAGGCGTACCCCTGCTCAGCGAGGAAGCGCTGTCGATGCTGGGCGAAGTCGGCGTCGACCGTGTCGCGCGTGACGACGGAGTAGAAGTGCGCGGCGCGGCCGTCGCCCTTGGGCCGCAGGATGCGTCCGAGCCGCTGGGCCTCCTCCTGGCGCGAGCCGAAGGTGCCACTCACCTGGATGGCGACGGCAGCCTCGGGGAGATCGACGGAGAAGTTGGCCACCTTGCTCACCACGAGCACGCGGGTCTCACCGGTGCGAAACGACTCGAAGAGGCGCTGGCGTTCCTTGACGGACGTCTCTCCCGTGATCACCGGGGCGTCGAGGTGCTCGCCCAGCTCGGCGAGTTGGTCCAGGTACTGGCCGATCACCAGGATCTGCTCGTCTGGGTGCTGGGCGACGATCCTGTCGGTGACGCGGATCTTCTCAGCCGCGCAGGAGGCCAATCGGTAGCGATCCTCGGGTTCGGCCATCGCGTAGGTCATTCGGTCAGCATCGGGCAGGGTGATGCGGACCTCGACGCAGTCGGCCGGCGCGATGTAGCCCTGGGCCTCGATGTCCTTCCAGGGGGCGTCGTACCGCTTGGGGCCGATCAGGGAGAACACGTCGCCCTCGCGCCCGTCCTCCCGGACGAGGGTCGCGGTCAGGCCCAGACGCCGCCTGGACTGGATGTCGGCGGTGAAGCGGAAGATCGGGGCCGGGAGCAGGTGGACCTCGTCGTAGATGATCAGGCCCCAGTCGCGGGAGTCGAACACCTCCAGATGCGGGTAGATGCCCTGCCGCTTCGTTGTCATCACCTGGTAGGTGGCGATGGTGACCGGGCGGATCTCCTTCCGGGCGCCGGAGTACTCCCCGATCTCGTCCGGCGTCAACGTCGTGCGACGCAGGAGCTCGTCGCGCCACTGGCGAGCGGCGACGGTGTTCGTCACGAGGATCAGGGTGGTCGCCTGGGCCAACGCCATGGCGAGTGCACCCACGATCGTCTTTCCTGATCCGCAGGGGAGCACGACGACACCGGAGCCGCCGTGCCAGAAGCCCTCGGCTGCCTCGGTCTGGTAGGCGCGGGGCTGCCACTCCTCGGCCTCCAGGCCGATCGCGTGCTTCTCGCCGTCGACGTAGCCGGCGACGTCCTCAGCGGGCCAGCCGAGCTTGACGAGGGCCTGCTTGAGGTTGCCGCGCTCACTTGGATGGACGGCCACGGTGGTCTCGTCGAGGCGTGCTCCGAGGAGAGGCGACACCTTCCTGCTGCGCAGCACCTCCTCGAGCACGGGGGCATCGATGGACTGCAGGACCAGGCCGTGGACGGGGTGGTTGTTGAGCTGCAGACGCCCGTAGCGCGCCATGGTCTCCGCAACGTCGACCAGCAGGGAGTGGGGGACGGGGTAGCGGGAGTACCGCAGGAGGGTGTCGATGACCTGCTCGGCGTCATGACCGGCCGCGCGGGCGTTCCAGAGGCCGAGCGGTGTGAGTCGGTAGGTGTGGATGTGCTCGGGCGCACGCTCGAGCTCGGCGAAGGGGGCGATGGCCTTGCGGCACGCGGCTCCGTCAGCATGATCCACTTCGAGCAGGAGGGTCTTGTCGCTCTGCACGATCAGCGGTCCGTCGGTCACTGCCCAAGCCTAGGCGCCTACGCGCACTCTGCAGAATTGAGCCGCTTCCCGGTCCAGTTCTGAAGAACTGAACCGGGAAGCGGCTCTTTCTGTGGATGTGAACCGCCTTGGTGGTGGCGGTGTCGCGTCTGGGTACGCACCGTTGTGCTAAGCGGTTGAATTCCCAGGTTGAACCGCGAAACCGGTTCAGTTCTTCAGAACTGGACCGGGAAGCGGTTCAAATCGCAAGAAGCGCGCGGAGGAGGGTGGCGAGGAGGGCAGCACGCGCGGCCATGGCTGGCACGCTGACCCACTCATGCTCCGCATGCGCCCCGTCACCCACAGCGCCGAGGCCGTCGAGGGTGGGGTGCCCCGCCGCCGCGGTGATGTTGCCATCGCTGGCACCCCCGACGGCGCGACCCTCGAGATCGGGCAAACCGAGTCCCGCCGCTGCCTCCTGAGCCCGCACGAAGAGGCCCTCGGACGACTCGGGCTCCAGCGCCGGTCGATCAATTCCGCCGTCGATCTGCAGACTGGCCCCGTTGCCGGGTCGCCAGCCCCGGAAGGCGTCGTCGACACGCTGCTGCTCGGCGGCCGTCCAGGCGCGCACGTCGACGGTGAGTGCGGCGGCGGCGGGCACAGTGTTGGCCGTGGTCCCCGCCGACATCAGCGTCGGCGTCACCGTCGTACCGGCCTCGGCGTCCGCCCAATCGCGTGAGTCGAGCGACAGCTGAGCTGCTGCGTGAAGGGCGTTGATCCCCTTCTCGGGATCGAGGCCGGCGTGTGCCGCGCGGCCGGTGAACGCCAGCCGATACCAGCTGGTGCCCTTGCGGGAGGTCTTGAGAGCACCCTCGACGGACGGCTCGAGGACGAGCACGGCCTCGGCCAGTGCACTCGCCTCGGCGAGCAGGTCGCGCGAGGAATGCGAACCGATCTCCTCATCGGTCGTGAGCAGCATTCCGACGCCATCGGCCTCGGTCAGGCCGAGCATGGCCAGCGCCGCCCAGCCCTGAACGACCCCGGCCTTCATGTCGAAGCACCCGGGCCCGGTGATCCGCTCCCCATCGTTCGTGAACGGCAGCCGCTCGATGGTGCCCATCGGCCACACGGTGTCGAGGTGCCCGAGCAGAAGAACGCGTGGCTGATCGGGGCCCCATCGCCAGACCGGGCGTCCCCCGTGCTCCTCCAGACGAGCCGGCTCAGGGACCCATGACTCGAAGATCCCGACTGCCTCCTGGACGACGGCCCTGCAGGCGGCAACGTTCTCACTGGGGGACTCGACGCAGATGAGTGCCTCCAGGGCATCGACCATGGCAGGAAGGAGATCGTTCGCTGCGGCGATGTTCGGTGAGTCCGTCATGACGCCTCCGGGGATCGCTACGGTGGTCCGGTGACAGACCGACCCTGGGACGACGACCTCGCTCGAGCCGAGGCCCGAGCGAACGTCGAGGTTCGACTGCTCTCGGAGCCTACCGACCTCGCAGATGCCCAGCGCGTCTTCGATGATGTGTGGCCGTCGGCCGACGGCTCGACGCAGCTTCCCACCAACCTGATGCGCGCCATCGTCCATGCGGGCGGCTACTGCAGTGCGGCCTACCGCGATGGCATCCCGATCGGTGCTGCGTTCGGCTTCGCCGGCAGGCACGAGGTCGACGGCACCTGGCATGACCACCTCCACTCCCACATGGCGGGTGCGTTGGAGTCGTACCGCAACCAGCACATCGGCACGGCGTTGAAGCTCCATCAGCGGGTGTGGGCGCTCGGAGTCGGCCTCGACACGATCGTGTGGACCTTTGACCCTCTCGTGCGCCGCAATGCTCGTCTGAATCTGATCAAGCTCGGAGTGGATGTCGACGGATTCGTGCCGAACTTCTACGGCGACATGGACGACGGCATCAACAGCGGCGACCCCACCGACCGACTCTTCGCCTGGTGGCATCTTGACTCCGAGCAGGTGAGCGCGGCGATGGCTGGCGACGTGACCGAACTGGATATTGCAGCGTTGCGACACGCCGGACGTGACGTCAGGGAGGTCGCGCTGCCGGAGGACATCGTCGCCATCCGCAGCGATGACCCCGCGGCTGCCTCGCGATGGCGCCTGCGCGTGCGCGAGGATCTGCAGACGGCCTTCGCTGGCGGCTACCGGATCATTGGCCTGGCTGATCACGGGGGCTATGCACTGGAGAGGACACCATGACGATCGATCAGTTCCGCATCCATCGGCTCAACATCCCTTTGGTGCGGCCGTTCCGGACGAGCTTCGGTACGGAGACCGTGCGCGACGTCATCCTCGTGGAGGCCGTGTCATCCGACGGCGTCAGCGGCTGGGGCGAGTGCGTGACGATGTCGTGGCCCGGCTACAGCTACGAGTATGGCGACAACGCCATCGACGTCATGACCCATCATCTGCTCCCGGCCCTGGCGCGCGTGAGGGACTCGGACGATCCCTACGAGGTTCGGCAGGCCATGGAGGTCGTGGCGGGCCATCCGATGGCGAAGAACGCGATGTCGACGGCGATGCTGGACGTATGGCTGCGCGAGCGCGGCCAGTCCCTGGCCGACTACCTCGGAGCGGTGCGCACGCATGTGGACTGCGGCGTCTCCGTCGGTATCCCGGTCACTGAATCGCTTGACGAACTTCTCGAGGAGGTAAGTGACTACATCGATCAGGGCTACATGCGCATCAAGCTGAAGATCCAGCCGGGATGGGATCACCTGCCCGTGCGTTCGGTGCGCTCGGCATGGCCGGGAGTACTCCTGCAGACCGACGCGAACCAGGCCTACACGCGAGACGATGCCGCTCACCTCGCGGCCATGGATGAGGTCGGCCTCCTCCTGCACGAGCAGCCACTCGAGCAGGATGACTGGTACGGCCACGTCCTCATGTCACAGGCCTGCCAGACGCCGATCTGCATGGACGAGTCGATCCATTCAGTGATGAGCGCCGACTCGGCACTGCAGTTCGGTGCGTGCTCCATCGTGAACATCAAGCCTGGCCGGGTCGGGAGCTACCTGACGTCCAAGGAGATCCACGATCTGTGCCTGGATCGTGGGGCGCCCGTGTGGGCAGGCGGCATGCTTGAGACGGGGATCGGTCGAGCAGCGAACGTCGCGCTCGCGGCCTTGCCGGGCTTCACCCTTCCGGGCGACACAAGTGCGTCGAATCGCTACTACGAGGTCGACGTCACCGAGCCGTTCGTTCTCCAGGATGGGCAGTTGCCAGTCCCGACAGCACCGGGCATCGGCGTCGATCCCATTCCAGAGGTGTTGAGCGACCTCACGGTCTGGTCGGGCGACCTGCCTGTGGGATGAGGCTCCGCCAGCGTCAGGCGCCGTCGATATCAGCGACGCCCGTGATGCGGGACACGGCGAATGTCCGGACGCCGTCGGTGCGATGGTCGAAGGCCGTAAGCACTCCTGCCGTGAGTCGAATCGGGTCGATGATCTGCTCGACGACGGTGCCATCGGTGTCGGCGTAGCCGATCCAGACCGACGACGTGTCGTCGAGCGAATGGCGCAGCGCCGCCACGATCGCGCTCGACTGCTGACGTGGCACGGCTGCCGCGGCTGGCCCAGCCACGGTGTTCTTCCGCGGTGCGCTGGCGCGATCCCCTGCGCGAAGGGTCCGGACTGCTGCGGTCACGAGTGCCTGCTCTGCAGTGCGCCCGGATCGGGTGGCGGTTCGGCGAGGCGTCCGCACGCGCCGGTCCTCGGGACGCCGGACGACGATGACACCATCGGGGCTCTCGGCCGCGGGCGCGTAGCCAGCGTTCCGCAGGCCCGAGATGACCTCGGAGGACGGTGCCTGGGCGATGACGACGGTCTCGGCGATGCGGTGCAGTCCCAGTGAGCGGAGGCGCCGATCCTCCACCAGCGCGCTCAGGACATCGGCGGCGTCGCTGCGCAGGTAGGCGAGCGCCGAACCCACGCGCACTGCGCCGTGGCGTCGAGCGATGTCATCCACGAGGTAGGTCAGCGGCTGAGGAACGGGCGTGCGGGAGACGTCCTGCAGGAATGCATGAATGCCCTCTGCGTCCCAGCCTGCATCGAGCGCACGACGCACCGATGACTCGCCGATCCGGTAGACCGTTGCGTGCCCTCGTGACTCGACGTCGGCCATCAGGCCCAGCGTTCGACCGATCGTCGTGGTCAGCGGACCGGGCGCGACTATGGTCAGGTCGGCCTGGATGAGGACGTGATCGACGTCGGCCGGCATCGTCCGGGCGAGCGCGTCGGTCACGTGAGTGATGCGGGCGCGACGTTCCGTGGCATCGGTGGCCGTTGTGGAGAGCATGATGCGTGCTGCGGTGCTGAGTGCTCCGCCCCCGACGAGCCCGAGATCCGCCGCCTCCTGCAGGGTGGCGGCCACCACCTGCTCGCGCAGGAGTCCCGCTCGGCGCGGTCGACGGAAATCGAGGACCGTGAGGATCTGGTCCTGAGTGCTCGCGGTTCCGACCGGGAGTTCAGCGAGGAGATCGAGAATGTCCCGTCGCATCCCGGGAATCGGGCGACGGTCATTGTCGGCGAGCAGGAGCTTGGACTTCTCCGTCGATCGCGACGGCAGTCGCGGCAAGGTCAGCCACGCGTCCACGAGTTCAGCCCACTGCTCGGCGGGTGTCATGGCCGACCAGGTGTCGTAGTGCTCCGTCGGAACCCAGTGGGGGCTCTCCTCCTCGTCGTCTGCGACGAGGCGAGCGGCATGGGCAAGCTCGATCGTCAGTGCTGCGCGGGGCCAGTCGGCGTGCAGGAGCGTCCTGACTCCGGCGAAGTCGCGAAGGGACAGGCCCCCCGTGCGCAGGACGCCCGGTGGTCGAACGGACCACTCGTCGAGCATGTCGCGCAGCAGGGCGAGGGACTCGCGGGCATGCAGGCCGGCCTGGGAGTCGGTGGCCTCCTGATCGACGGAGTCCCCGATCAGTGCGTCGGGGAGCGGCCATGCGGGAGCGGGAAGGCCCGCGACCAGATCTCCTATCGACGAGACGGCGCGGAGGGCGTCATCTCCACCCCAGAGCAGGGCGCGATCCACCAGTTCGGTCGCTGCTCGGCGGCAGGCATCGATGGCCTCGGCCGGCAGCGCGGCGGCGGACCGGGCTACGAGGGCGTCGAGGGACAGGCCCCCCTCCGCAGTCTCCTCGGCGGCGACGCGCAGCACGTGAAGCTCCAGGGCGTTCAGGGAATCGAGGCATCTTGAGACGGCGGGTCCCGCAGCGGCCCGGGCGGTGAGAGCGGTGAAGTCGGCGGGAACCGGGTGCAGCAGGTCCGGCCGCAGGGTGAGCAGGCGCGCCAACGAGTCGTCATCGCGACGGCGCAGGTCATCGGCGAGGCTTCGTGGGCTGCTCATCCGTCCCACGTTACGCGGGTCGGACCCGAGGTCGCGTCCGTCATCGCTGTGCCCGCCGCTGACGCGCCCCAACGACGAGTCCGACGAAGACGATGATCAGTCCGACGCCGGTCAGCATGGACAGGCCCCACATGATGCTCGGCATCTCCACCGATGGGAGGAACAGCGGGATGATCGCGACGAGGGTGAAGATCAGCCCGAGGGCCGTGATCCACCCCCCGATGCGCAGAATCCGGTCAGCGGGCGACGAAGAAGTGGGCACGGGGTAACCTTCTCAGGCGCGGGGGAGTCCCGTGAGGCGGCACCCGGCCGTTCAAACAGGACAGTGAGTGAGACGACCGTGCCTACTGGAACCGTGAAGTGGTACGACGCCGAGAAGGGCTTCGGCTTTCTGGCCTCGGACGATGGGGACGACGTCTTCGTCCATGTCTCGACCCTGCCGGCAGGAGTCACCGCATTGAAGGCCGGCACCAAGGTGGAATTCGGCGTGGTGGACGGCAAGCGCGGAAAGCAGGCGCTGTCGCTGACGGTCGTGTCTGAGGCTCCCTCGGTCGTCAAGGGCAAGCGCAAGCCGGCCGACGACATGGCCGTCATCGTGGAGGACCTCATCAAGCTCCTCGACGGCATGTCGAACCAGTTGCGCCGGGGCAAGTACCCACCGGACGCGATGGCCCAGAAGGTGGCCGCAGTGCTGCGCGCCGTGGCCGACGATCTGGACGTGTAGCGAAAGCTGCTTCGGTTCGCCGCGGCGGGACCGTGATCGGCTGACGACCACGCGCGAGCGATCAGGCGGGATCGACTACGCCGGGACGATCTGGAAGAGCCAGATTCCCTTGGTCGATCCGGCATCCCCCGCGACGATCTCCAGGCTCAGTCCCTCTGTGGAGATGGGCTGCAGGTCGGGGTAGGTGAAGCGGAAGTACGTCGTCGTCAGCGGCTCCGGTGTCAGGCTCTGCCCGCCGATGCGCGGTGTCCAGCCCGCGTCGGCAACGGCCGGATCGACACTGATCCCGATGACGTCGCCGGGGAAGATCGGGACAGTGCCAACCGTGGCGCCGGACGCTGCCTTCTCGAGGACGTCCTGGGCGCAGGCGTTCGCGTCGATGCTGGTGTCGTCGAAGGACCAGCAGGCGGCTTCACGGTAGGTCGATGTCGTGCCGGAGAAGACGGTGGCGGACGGTGCGGGCTTCTCGCAGCCGGTCAGAGTCAGGGCTGCGAGGCAGGCGCCGGTAAGGGCGAGCGAAAGGCGGGCACGTGTCATGCCCTGACCCTAGCCGCGCACGGCTCCCCCGACGAGACGGGCGGGAGTGGAGTGAGACACAATCGGGACATGATGTCGCTTATCCCCGCTACCGACGCCAAGCGCGACGCCGCACTTGTGGCTGCGATCGATCAGGCCCGTGAGGCTGTCGTGCTCGAGGCCGGTTCGGAGCTGGTGGGCGAGCATCTGGCTGTCGTGATGGAGGGGGAGCGCCTCGCGACCCACACTTTCGCCTGCCTGAGCCCCGCCTATGTCGGGTGGCAGTGGGCAGTCACCCTCGCCCGGGCCCCACGCGCCAAGACCGTCACTGTCACCGAGGTCGTGCTCCTTCCGGGAGAGGGCGCCCTGGTGGCTCCGGAGTGGGTGCCGTGGAGCGATCGCGTTCGCCCAGGTGACCTCGGCCCGGGCGACGTTCTGCCAACCTCGAACGATGATCCCCGGCTGGTGGCCGGGTTGACCGGCCACGCTGATCTCGATGGCGTGGCCTCGCGGGCACCCGTGCAGCCGAGCCAGTGGGAGATCGGGCTGGGACGCATACGGGTGCTGTCACCGATCGGACGCGACGATGCAGCGGATCGATGGGTGGAAGGCGATTTCGGTCCTGGCTCGGCGATGGCCAAGCAGGCCACCCTCGACTGCGGGACCTGCGGGTTCATGCTCCCGATGGATGGGCCGATGGGCCAGCAGTTCGCCGTGTGCGCGAATGAGATGAGCCCGGCGGACGGACATGTCGTCGCGCTCACGTTCGGCTGCGGTGCGCACTCGGAGGCGTTCGTCGCTCCTCAGGACGAGCCGGAGGCCGGCGAGGTGCTGTCGGCCGAGCAGGCGGGTGCCGATGAGCTCAGTGAGGTCACGGAGAGTGAGGACTCGGCAGATGTGGCCGACATCGTCGTGGAGTCAGACGCCGTTGCAGGGGCTGACGCGGATGCCGAGGCGGATGACGTGGCCGATGTGGTGGCGGACCTCGAACCGAGTGACTCCGACGTGGAGCCGGATCAGGCCTGACGTCGGCGGCGCTGGCGCCACCGAAGGAAGACGAGCCCGATCACCCCGCTGACCGTGCCGACGGCAGCCACCCCGATCCACCAGGTGGTCCCGGACTCCTCGAGGCGCGGCCGCGCGACGATCAGCACTGCGAGCACCATGACCCAGATCGCCGTGCCAATCGCGACGGGCACGAGGCCATCGGCATCGCTCCGCTCGGCTCGTGACATGGCCCCACGATCTCACAGGTTCGTGGCCACCCCCGTACGCTGACGCCATGGATCCGCGCACCCGACGCTTCGTCACACTGGCGGTTCTCATCTCCCTCGTCGTCGTCGTCGTGATCGCGGCCGTGCGCGGCTGACATGCGCTTTACCTCGGTGGCCGCCGCGCTGGCGGCTGCCACACTCACGGCACTGCCCGTTTCGGCGGCCGTAGCACTGGACGATGTGACTGAGGTCTGCCGCTTCTCTGACGATCGGTTGACGGAGATCAGCGGCATGACCTACTCGCAGCGCCACCCGGACGTGGTCTATCTGCACAATGACTCGTCCGGCGGGCCGTTCATCTATGCCGTGGACAGCACGACGTGCAGGACATTGGCGACCCTCACCCTCGATGGCATCGAGGCCCGCGACATCGAGGCCATCGGGTCAGGGCGTGACCGCAGAGGCCGACCGATTCTGTGGATCGCGGACGTTGGAGACAACCGGGACTCGTGGCCCGAGGTGCGGTTGCATCGCGTTCGCGAGCCGCGCGCCCTCACCGATCGCGCTCTCACCGTGAAGACGTATCGCTTCACCTATCCCGATCGGCCGCACAATGCCGAGGCGATCCTGAGCGACCCGACATCGCCGCGGGTGTGGATCGTGACGAAGCAGTCCGCGCGCGGCAGCCTCTATGCGCTGCCGAACGTGATGGAGACATCGGGTCTCCACATCGCGGAGCGTGTGGGCCGTACTGGCGCCTTCGTGACCGATGGATCGATACGCCCCGACGGCGCTGGTTTTGCCCTGCGTGACTATGTCGATGCGCAGGTGTTCGCTGGACTTCCTCCGGGGGAGGAATCCCAGCGGGTGTACCTGCCGATCCAGTTTCAGGGTGAGGCGATGACCTGGACGTCGGATGCGGCAGCACTGCTCGTCGCGAGCGAGAGGGACGACAGGCTGCTGCGGATCGAGCTCGCATCCATTGCTGTGTCCACTCCGACCGTCACCCCCGACGTCGCCGGTTCGCCGGAGCCGTCGGAGCCGTGGGCACGACCGGAAGAAGCTGAAACCACGCCCGATCAGACAGGAGGCGAGGCGTCCGGAATTCCGTGGGCACCGATGGGGCTGGCGGCGGTGGGAGTGGCCTGCGTCGGCATCCTGCTGGGACTCATCGGGGTGCGTCGACGTCGGGGCGGGCGATCAGGATGACGAGGGCGATGGTGAGCAGGGCCGGAACCAGGAGGAAGGCCGTGTGGAATCCGATGGTGTCGGAGAGGACTCCGAGCGCGAATGGAGCACTCGCGATGGCCAGGCTGCCGAAGACGGAGCTGAGGGCGCTGGCCCGATCGGTCATGCCACCGGAGGCGTGAACGGCGCGGGCGACGCCCAGGGGCCAGTGCACGCCGAGCCCCACGCCGGTGATGAAGAGTCCGGCGAGCATGATCCAGCCGACCGACGTCAGCCATGAGAGCGCGAATCCGGCGAGAGCCACGACGACGGAAAGTCGCAGCACACGATCGCTCTGGACATGCTCGGCCATCCGGGAACCGAAGAACCGTCCGATGGCCATGCCGCCGGTGACGGTCGCAAGCGCAGCGGCAGCAGCGGCAGGGCCGAAGGATGCCCGCTCGCGGAGGAGGTCGGCACTCCAGAGCACCATGGAGAACTCGGTGCCGAGGAAGCACATGATGATGGCGAAGCTCCAGTAGACCCGTCGGGGCAGCGGTGTCTCGCGGTCGGCGGCGTGGGTCTCTGAGCGCGCTGCTCCGAACCGGGCTGTGCGACGTCCACGCACGAACTCCACGATGACCAGCCCGACGGCGACGACGAGGATGCCGGCGCGCCAGCCGAGGAACGTAGCTGCGCACACGCCCACGACTAGCGGGGCGACGAGCCCGCTGACGGACGCGAGCGCGTTTGCCTCCGTCAGGGAAGCCGGCCCAGCCTTTCCCTGATGGCTGAGGAGAAATGCGTTGATCGTGATGATCAGCAGGGTGCCGGTGAAACCGCAGACGATGGCGCCGGAGATCGTCACGGCGTAAGGAGCGCCAGGCCATGCGTAGATCAGGACTCCTGTCGCGCACCCGATTGCGGCCAGGCGGATGACGACTCCCCGGCCGAGGCGCTCGACCAGGTGTGACGCCATGAGTCCGGCGAGGATGCCGAAGACGGCAAGCAGGCTGCCGTGCACGCCCGACTGGGCGCGCGTGGTGCCCTGGTCGTCACGGAGCAGCGCCACGGTGGCTCCGAACGCGTACATGAACCATGCCCACATTGCGAGCTGGCCATACGTCAGCCAGGTGAGGCCATCGCGAAGAGGACGAGCACCCCGCTGGGGTGCCCGAACGGTCACGCCAGTTGCGAGATGACGTGGTCGATGCTGCGGGTCAGCGCCCGTACATCGTCCGGCTCGACAGCGGGGAACACCGCGACGCGAAGCTGGTTGCGACCGAGCTTGCGGTAGGGCTCGGTGTCGACGATCCCATTCAGGCGCAGCGCCTTGGTGATCAGAGTGGCGTCGATGGCGTCGTCGATGTCGATCGTCGCGACGACTCCTGAGCGCTGTGCCGGATCGGTGACGAACGGAGTCGCGACGTCACTTGCCTCGGCCCAGTCGTAGAGAACTCCCGAGGACTCGGATGTGCGCGCGACGCACCAGTCGAGGCCGCCGTTGGCATTGAACCAGTCAACCTGCTCGGCCATCATGTACATCGTCGCGAGTGCCGGAGTGTTGTACGTCTGGTCAAGACGGGAGTTGTCGATCGCGGTCTGCAGGTCCAGGAAGTCTGGAATCCAGCGGCCGGACTCCTTGATCTCGGCCGCGCGGGCGATAGCGGCAGGGGACATCAGGGCGAACCAGATACCGCCGTCCGAGCCGAAGCTCTTCTGCGGGGCGAAGTAGTAGGTGTCGAAGTCGGCCGCGTTGACAGCCAGGCCCCCGGCACCGCTGGTGGCGTCGATGACCACGAGAGCGTCGTCATCTGCCCCGGCGACCCGGTAGGGCGTCACGGCAACACCGGTCGAGGTCTCATTGTGAGGTGTGCAGTAGGCGTCGATGCCGGCCTCGGCGGCGAACACCGGTGCAGTGCCCGGATCGGCCTTGATGATCGTCGGCTCACCCAGGTGCGGGGCCTTCTTGACACCGCTGGCGAACTTGGCGCCGAACTCACCGAACGTGAGGAACTGGGCTCGATCGCGGATCAGACCGAAGGAGGCGATATCCCAGAACGCGGTGGAGCCGCCGTTTCCGAGGACGACCTCGTAGCCCTCGGGCAGGGAGAACAGGTCTGCCAGGCCAGAGCGAAGGCGGCCGACCTGGGACTTGACCGTCTTCTGCCGGTGTGACGTGCCGAGGTAGGACTGCCACACCGACGAGAGAGCGTCGACCTGCTCCTTGCGGACCTTCGAGGGCCCGGCACCGAAGCGACCATCGCTGGGCATGAGGTCGGCGGGGATGCGGATGTCTTCGGGATTGGCAGCCACGAGCGTTCTCCTGAGTAGTGGGGCTTGAACTCGAATCCTAGTGCCGGTTGCGCAACTCGCGATCCTGCTGGGCTGCCCGGTTGTGACGGCAGAGTCCGCAGGTTCGATGCCTTGATCAGCCTCGAGGATCGATCATGTGGGTGTCCCAGCCGGGCACCTGCTCGGGCCGCCGCGGTCCTGGGCCTACATATCGCGCGGATGGGCGAATGAGACGACCCGTCTTCTTCTGCTCGAGCACGTGGGCACTCCACCCGGCAAGTCGCGCGCAGGTGAACATCGACGTGAACATGTGCGCGGGCACCTCGGCGAAGTCGAGCACGATGGCGGCCCAGAACTCCACATTCGTCTCGAGGACGCGATCGGGGCGACGCTCACGCAGCTGGCGCAGGGCCGACTTCTCCAGGGCCTCGGCAACCTCGTAGCGCGGTGCATCCAGCTCGCGAGCGGTACGGCGAAGCACGCGGGCGCGGGGATCCTCGGCACGGTAGACGCGATGACCGAAGCCCATCAGGCGCTCATTGCGGTCGAGAACACCCTTGACGTAGCTGTCGGCGTCGCCGGTCCGCTCGATCTCCTCGATCATGCCGAGCACGCGCGACGGCGCACCACCATGGAGGGGGCCGCTCATCGCACCAACAGCGCCGGAGATCGCAGCGGCGACGTCGGCGCCGGTCGAGGCGATGACACGGGAGGTGAAGGTGGACGCGTTCATGCCGTGCTCGGCGGCAGAGACGAAGTAGGCGTCGACGGCCTCGACGTGACGGGGATCGGGCTCGCCGCGCCAGCGACGCATGAACCGCTCGACGATCGTGTTGGCCTCGTCGATGTCCGCCTGCGGAACCATCGGCACCCCGATGCCGCGGGCGGACTGGGCCACGAAGGACAGGGCCATGACGGACACGTGGGCGAGGTTCTCGCGAGCCGTGTCGTCGTCGATGTCGAGGAGCGGCTTGAGGCCCCAGGCGGGAGCGAGCATCGCGATGGCCGACTGGACGTCGACGCGCACGTCACCGGAGTGGATAGGAATGGGGAACGGTTCGGCAGGGGGAAGCCCGGGGTTGAACTCGTTGTCGACCAGCAGGCCCCAGACGTTGCCGAAGCTGACTTTGCCGACGAGATCCTCGATGTCGACGCCGCGGTAGCGAAGGACACTTCCGTCCCGATCGGGCTCGGCGATCTGCGTCTCGAAGGCGACGACGCCCTCGAGGCCCGGGACGAACTCCGCCATGTTGTGCTCCCTTGTCGAGGTGCTCTGGTGACGGAACAGACCGGTCACCGCCTCCGCTCATTCAACATGGAGACCAAAAACGTGGTGTGATCGGGGCATGAGCCTGTGGACTCCGCCCCCGGAGGACAGCCCGCGGCGTCTGGCTGATCTCCGCGTCACGTATGACGCTGGCACACTGCTGGAGGCTGACCTTGCCGCGACCCCTCTGCAGCAGTTCCACACGTGGTTCGACGAGGCTCTCGCCGTGGGGCTCCCTGAGCCGAACGCGATGATCGTCGCGACGGCATCCGTGGATGCGCAGCCGTCCGCCAGAACAGTTCTGCTCAAGGACGCCGACGAGCGAGGCTTCGTGTTCTACACCAACTACGGGTCACGCAAGAGCCACGACCTGTCCGAGAATCCTGGTGTCTCCTGCGTGTTCCCGTGGTTCGCCATGCACCGGCAGGTCGTGGTGGTTGGCCGAGCATCCCGGGTGTCACGGGAGGAGGCCGAGGAGTACTTCGCCAGCAGACCGCACGGCTCCAGGCTCGGTGCCTGGGCCAGTCAGCAGTCGACCGTCATCGACGGTCGGGATTCTCTGGAGCAGGACTACGCCCAGCTGGACCGCCAGTACCCCGAGGGCTCTGATATTCCCCTCCCCGACTTCTGGGGAGGCTGGCTGGTACGTCCCGAGAGTGTGGAGTTCTGGCAGGGGCGCGCTTCACGTCTCCACGACCGGCTGCGCTTCGTTTCGGTCTCCGGAGCCGTTGCGGCCATGGACGAGGCGGATGCCTGGACGGTCGAGCGAGTCTCGCCCTAGCACTCGATCACTGGGCGTCCTCACGGCCCATTGCGCACTGGGGTGCCCTAACGTGCAGCCGTGAGCCGCCTCTTCGCCGATCTGACCCCCTTGCGGGTCAGCCCCCCGTATCGCCGGCTCTGGGCGGCACTCGGCATCAGCAACATCGGCCAGCAGATGGCGGCCGTGGCTGTCGGCCTGCAGGTCTGGGACATCACGAGGTCCAGCTTCATGGTCGGTCTCGTCGGCCTGGCCTCGCTCATCCCCCTCGTGGGCTTCGGCCTCTACGGCGGTTCGCTCTCCGATGCCTTCGACCGGCGGACGGTGGGTTTCCTCTCGGCGGTGGGCCTGTGGGTGACGTCGGCACTCCTGCTGCTGCAGTCATTAGCGGGCTGGTCGAACGTCTGGGTGCTCTACCTCATCATCGGCCTCTCATCGGCCTTCTTCGCCATCGGCAACCCTGCACGCCACGCGATCACTCCGCGTCTCATCGAGCCGGACCTCCTGCCTTCGGCCAACGCCCTCGGGATGCTGACGTGGAACCTGGGCTTCACCCTCGGACCTGTCCTGGGCGGTGTCCTGGTCGCCGCCACCGGGACGGTGACCACGGCCTATGCGGTCGATGTGGCGGCCTTCGGGATCGTGGCTTGGGCGATGTTCCGCCTGCCGAAGCTGCCGCCGATCGTCGTCGAGGGGGCTGAGCGTCCGCGCGCCGGATGGGCGTCGGTGCGCGAGGGGTTCGCCTTCCTGCGCGGCAAGCGCAACCTCCAGATGACCTTCTACCTGGACATGGTTGCGATGGTGTTCGGGATGCCGCGCGCGCTGTTCCCGGCGATCGCCGCCCAGTGGTACGGCGGATCCACTGCGGACATTGCGCTTGTCCTCGGGCTGCTGTCGGCTGCCCCTGCGGCAGGAGCCCTCCTGTCCGGGGTTCTCTCGGGCTGGCTGGCCCGGGTGCGGTGGCAGGGTCGCGCCATCGTCATCGCGATCGTCGTCTGGGGTCTGACGATCGCCGCCTTCGGTGTTGTGCGGACGCTCTGGATCGCCCTTCTCCTGCTGGCCATTGCCGGCGCCGCTGACAACATCTCGGCCGTGTTCCGAACGACGATGCTGCAGGCAGCGACGCCGGACGACTACCGCGGCCGGCTGCAGGGCATCTTCACTGTCGTGGTGGCAGGAGGGCCGCGTCTGGGTGATGTCGAAGCGGGGACGGTCGCTGCACTCGGCGGCGAGATGGTGTCGGTGGTGTCCGGCGGTGTCATATGCATCGCCGGAGCAGTGGGCCTGGCCGCGAAGTATCCGGGATTCCTCCGGTACGACGCCCGGCATCCGGTGCCGTAGCCCCAGACCCATCGGGTCTACCGGGACAAACCGGCTATACGCGTCCGTAGCGGTGGGATTTCGCTCGTCTGTCCCGCGTAACGGGAGAAACGAGTCAGCGGGAGAAGCGGTGCTGCAGCGCGTCGATGACGATCTCGTCGACCGTGATGTCGCGCCGCTTCGCCTCCTGGCGCAGGGCCTTGCGCAGGGACTTCGGCAACGTCACCTCAAGTGCCACCGGCTTGTCCTTGCCGGGCATGCCGACCGAGTCACCTGTCGAGCTTCCCGAACGAAGCGATGACGAAGTCTCCAGCGCACCCGACTGCGGCGTGCTCGGATGCAGATCTGAGTCGGCTGCCTTGCGCAGCCCCGAATGCTGCTCGTTCACGACAGGTACCTCCGGATCGACATGCGCGGCACCTCGCGAGTCGCCCGCTTGGGAGGCAGCAGCGAGTCGAGGAGGTCGTCCATGATGTCGGCAACGTCGCGTGAGCCGGGTGCATTCCAGGCATGCAGGGGGCTGACGGCACGCTGTGAAGCCGGGATCGCCGAGCACTCTGGCAGCGGTGGGTCGTAGACGAGAGCCCCGTGTGACTCGCCCAGCCGCTGCAGGTTCAGCAGGTGCTCGCGGTCGTTGGGGTTGAACTTGTTGACGACGACGGCCTTCGCGCGGAGGTCCGGATTGGTGGCATTGGCGATGATGTCGATGGCCTCCAGTGCCTCGGCGGCGCCGTGCAGGGAGAAGTGGCTCGGCTCGGTCACCACGACCGCGACCTCAGCGGTGCTGAGAGCGTTGCGGGTGAGCTCACCCAGCGAGGGCGGGCAGTCGATCACGACGAGGTCATAGGACCTCGGCAGCGTTGCGAGTGCGGTGCGCAGCCGGAGTGCGGAGTTTCGTCCCTGCGGGATGTTGCGGTGCTCGAGGGACCTCTCGGCGGGGATCACGTCGATGCGGTCGTCCCACCCGCTGTGCACGACGGCGTCGACGGCCACGCCGGGCCGAGCGTCGGCAAGGACATCGGAGGTCGTGAATACGGCGTCGGTGACGTCCAGCGCCATCGAGGCGTTGGCCTGAGGGTCCAGGTCGATGACGAGCGTGCGCAGCGACCGGTCCCACGCTGCGCTCGCCAGGCCCAGGGCGACCGTGGACTTGCCCACGCCCCCC
>Ga0181557_1001790_pt1 | contig 23504 bp, 8 predicted proteins | sample 011ome_23_FD_148632 | JGI IMG/M metagenome (GOLD analysis project Ga0181557, IMG submission 148632) | Coastal salt marsh microbial communities from the Groves Creek Marsh, Skidaway Island, Georgia - 011506CT metaG (spades assembly) | ecosystem: Environmental > Aquatic > Marine > Intertidal zone >...
ACCCTAAACCCTAAACCCCAAAACCCTAAACCCTAAACCCTAAACCCGAAAATTTAGGGTTATTCCTCCTTAAAAGAAACCCAATCTGGTGGAAAGCAAATATAACAACACGCATGAGACTGATGGATGATGGACTACTCGGGTCCGTCGTCGTATATAACTGCAATAGTATACTATATCATCTACATCATCTACAGAAGAAATATATTTAAATAAAAATTTAGGGGAATTTTTCACATTTCGACGATTGCTTCAGTACACCAGAAGAAGAAGAAGAAGAAGAAGAAGAAGAATGATGAGGACCAAACGTGCGTGAGTTTGAATAACCGCAATACGGCGTGTTTGCGAAGATAAAGATGAAAACACAGACCGGATTGGAGACGAGGTTGGTAACGATGAGATTAGTCAAGAGAAGAAGAAGAAGAAGAAGAAGAAGAAGACAAATGCCGCTCGCGATGAGGTTAGAAAAAAGAAACGCGAATGAAGAGGAAGAAAAAGGGAAAGGCGGGATGTATTTGTGGCTTTTAGATAGAGACGGCGTGATTAACGAGGACGTCGGGTCGCCCGGGGTAATTGACGTGGACAGATTTAAGTTTTTACCTCTCGCGAAAGAGAGTTTATGGTCGATTCGAAGGAGACAGAATGTTGATGAATCAACAAGTAAAACAAATGCTGCTGTTCGCAAAGTTGTTTGTTTAATCACAAATCAAACGTGCGTGGGAAAAGAGATAATAACGGAGGAGTATTTAACAGATGTCATTCACAAAAGAATGACCGAGGAACTTTCTCGCGATGGTGGCGCAGATGCCTTCTTTGATGCGATTTTATACGAGACATCACCAGTTGAAGGCAATAATCGCAGAAAGCCGGCGCCCGGGATGGTTCTCGAAGCTCTGCAAATGTTCCCGCCTAATACACCGGGGAAAGATGGAGTGATTTTCGTCGGGGATTCTATGACGGATATGATGGCAGCTGGGAGAGCGGAAATCGAAAGTGGGCGCTCGATAACGAGAGTTTTAGTGGGCACAGGTTACGGCTCAAGAGTTTGGAGCGAGCTAGCGGAAGAAAATGAAGAGCTCATCGATGATGGTGTTTTTTACTATTACGTAGAGAGTGAGAGAAATGATGTTAACAAGGAATCAAGTTTGGATGCATTTCCCGAGGAATGCTTTCCGTTATACGTAGCGAAGGATTTGGCCGCCGCGGTTGATATTTTTTTATAGCTCGTTCGTCGATTTGATCGATACGATTAGATATGATTTGTGTTTGAATCAACCGATTGGATTCTACTTAAAGCGTTTTTGTCGGCCATAATCGCATGCGCGGTTTGTTGATATCCCAAATCGACCAGACCAGCGCGGTCGCTATGCTGAGCCAAATACCTAGCGGCATTAAAACGAAACCGGCGGTTGGTAAAACCGAGTAATATTGGTATATAGCAAACCACGCGCTCGACAAGACGAATAAAACGCCGACGGCGGATACGCCCAACATTTTCTCTTTGTTCGTGACAAAATTCCACCAGTCTCCGATGGATAAGTGCAAAACTAAGCACATGATTGGGAAGCAAAATAACTTGCCCACTTGTTCGTAGACTAATATGGAAGAAATCGAACGTAAAAACGCGATGGAGATCCAAACTACCGGGAACACTTTCGCTGGAGGCGTCCATTCCGGGCGTTTTCTTTGTTCTTTCATTTTGATTTCGGTTATCAATTTTGGTCGAGACGCGTCTAGAATGGAAAACGTTCTCGATCTCAACGCCAGGAAAGCGAAGAAGAAGAACAAAAAGACGTTTCGGATTTTTGTCATCGTCGCGGCTTTCGCCGCCGCCGCCGATGCCGCGGCTTTAACCGCCGCCTTCGATGTTCCCACCGCCGCGGACGATGTCGCGTTCCCGAAGCCACCACCAGTGACAGCGGTTAACGCAACGTCCATTGCAAATAAAACTAATCCAATCATACACGCTTCCGTAGCAATCGAAAAGATATATTTCCCGATGAGCTCAATCGAAACAGGTCCGTAGTTTTGTTTCCAATTGTTTATCCATTTTGAAGCGGATCTTGCGCGTTCCTTTGCTTCGTAATCAAAAACTGTGTGCGTCATAAACGCGGCGCCAGATTTCCCTTTCTTTCCTCCTTTTGTTGTTGAGGTGAACGAAGCCGTGCCTTTCGGTGAAGAAGATGATTGCGCGAACACTCTTCTTCTTCTCCTTGTTCTTCTTAGTAGCGCATTCCTTCGACTCTCTCTGTTCGTCGGCGAGGACGAGAGCAGAGTGTTGTTCTTCGGAAAAGTGGTGAGCGATATCATCACCGTCATCGTATTCGTATTCGTATTCGTTTTGAGGATTGAGGATTGAGGAGGTGATTTTTAAGCCACAAACGTGACAAAACAGAACACACACACTCATCATAAAACGACAACAACAAAAGATGATTTTAAGGAGGTGAAGAAGATGAAGAAGACGAAGAAGATGAACTTCTTCGAAAGAGCGGCTTCGGGCGTGAACTCGTTGCTTTTGGACTCGACAATTCGTTCGAGAGCGAGCCGAGAGCTGAGCAACGCAAAAGATAAGTTTTATTCACTCAAACTCCCGTCGTTGTTTTTGAGAACATCATCGAAATCAACAGCAGTAGGCTTTAACGAGAAAGACGACGGTTCCACCTGCGACTTACAAGTCGGCGACGGCAAACCGTATTTGGATTCGCCAGCTTTCTTGCGAACACAGTTGTGGGAGAGTGCGATGAAGAAGTACAGCAGCAAACACGGAGAAGGTGAAGTAAACGGAGAAGAAGATGAATTAGATGAATTAGTAGACGAAAGAGAAGAGAAAAGAGATACAGATGACACGGAGGATTTTGAAACCTTGATTGAGCGAGACTTGCGACGAACGTTTCCCCATCATCCTTCGTTTAAAAGCGCGAAAGGAATCAATAAAATGCGAAGACTTTTGTTGGCGTACAGAGATTATGACCCAAGCGTTGGGTACTGTCAAGGAATGCCTTTTATCGTCGGTATTCTAGCTCTGTACATGAACGAAAGTGACGCGTTCCAAACGTTGCTTTTTATCATGTCGAAATCCACTAGAAACGCGAGGGAGATATACGAAGAGAACGGAATTGGATTAAAAAGGACATTTTCGAAGCTCGAGAGTCTTTTACAATGTGAAAACAAAAGACTCAGCGCGCATTTACAGAAGTTCAAAGTAGGTCCGATGATGTATGCTTCGGGGTGGATCCTGACTTGTTTTGCGAGTGATTTTACTACGCGATTTTCGTGCCGAGTCATGGACGTGATCATAGCAAATGCGAATATGGATTTCACTTACGGCGATTTTATCACAAACGTAGCTGTATCGATTTTGAACGAGGCGACGGAAGATTTGCTCGCAATTGGAAGCGATGAAGACGGCGAAAAAGGGGAAGAAGTAGTTTTCGAGAAACTCGTTCAATATATACGTCAAGAGCCTCAACGATGGGACGGAGAGAGATTGAATCGTGTCTTAACGCTTGCGATTCACTCGCTTTCGGAGAGAGTGAAAGCGTGCAGAGAGATTGAGCGTGTCACGAATACAATCGTTTGAGTTTTACAATCTAGCCTGACCTGTATAATAGGAATAAGTACGCACTGAATGAAAAAAACATCACTACTACGCATACGTGTTGAGTAATACGCGTTCTCTTTTAACCTCTACTGAGAATATGGAAGAAGTAAGGTACCCACGGCCGTGGTACTTTTGTGAATCACTTCTGTGTCGATTTTGGGCACGTCGAGAGCCTCTGCGCACGCCGTTCTCACTCGTTCAGCAAACACTTTTAAGTTTTCATTTTCCTCTTTGCTCGGTTTCATCGATGGTAGAAACGTAACCTTGAGCGGATTCGTTTTAGCAAGGAGCAGATCTGCGAGTGATTCAAAACGCTTCGGATACAGTCTTCGTACGAAATGTGTAGCTTTTTCGCGGCGGTGACCAGCTCGGTTCGAGCTAGAGGAAGAAGAAGAAGAAGAAGAAGAAGAAAAGAGTAAAGTGACAGGCTGCACTTTTTGTCCTTTAGCGAAAAGGTTTTCGTCGAATTCTAACACGTGAGTAAGACTTGCGCGCCCTGCAACTTCGGGGAAGTATATGGTCGGGAGTCGTCCAGAAATCAAAGCCAATAACTTCTTCATTCGGTGAACGTATTGCTGTCGATGCGCAAACGTCTTACCGAAAAAAATCTGATCTGATCCGACGGCATCAACGATTGTTGCCTCGAGTGCCGTCGTCGACCTCTCATGCAACAGAGTTGGCGGCGCCGCCGAAATGAATAAAGGGATGGATCGTCGCAAGTACTGCACGAAGAAAAGAATCTCAGAAATCCGAGGTGCGTTGGAAACGACAACCAAGGGCGTGCTGTGAGAATGAATGTCGATATTGGCGTCTCTTTCGCACCCTTCGATCGTAATTTCTGAATGACCCAGCGCTTTCAACATAACCTCGCACAGAGAGACGGTAAAATACACGTGCAATCTTTTTGCCTTTTGATAAAGACGGTTCAATCTTTTGTCGTCGCTTCGACGATGTTTCTCCTTGACACCGCCAGTATTTATTTTGGTGTCGCTTAACAGGACAACTTCTCTCGTTGTCCATAAGAATCTTTCTCGCAAGGCACTATCGACGCTTTCGGCGTTATTGCTGTTGTTGTTGTTGTTGTTGTTGTTGTTGTTGTTGTTGTTGTTGTTGTTGTTGTTGTTGTTGTTGTTGTTGTATTTCCGGAAGGATGAGTATCTGTATAGCGTCGTGCGCCTTCGCTCATTCAAGAAACGCACGATAACGGCGTAAGCTCGAGTCGAAACGTACAACGCGGCGAAAGAGAGAAGGAAAACTACCACTCGAAACGCAACGAGGAATACCGTCTCGTTTTTTTCCGTGGCGTTCGAGTTATTCTTCCTCCTCCTTTGATTGGATTCGTTTTCATCTCGCGACGAGCGACGCCGATCGTGGTTCTCTTGTTCCTGAGCGTCTAATGTCATTTCCACAACGCACGTGAGAGTGAGAGCGAGAGCGAGAGCGAGAGCGCGTGTGAGTCTATAGAGATACGCGCTCGCGTATTTTTTTTTCCCTTTCTTTTCCAAGAAAGAGAGAGAGATTTGGAACACAGAAAATAACTACCAGTAAGAGTACCGTACGAGAGCCTTTTTAATATCACAAAACTAAATGTACTACTGTAAGTTGATATTTTTTCAGCAAGCCACTAACATTCATTTGTATAATCTCAACCAGACGGCGGAGGGGTAGGAGGAGGCGCACGCGAAATTCCTGGAGGAGGACGCGAAAGTACTTTCACGCCAGGGGGCGGGCCTCTAGATGTGGGATTTACCTTGCTTCCTGTACTAACGCTCTTCCTCAGTATCGGCACCCCCGGCGGTGGACGAGATCGAGTGCTGCCACCGCCAGGGGGCGGATGAATCGTTTGCGCAGACATAGATTGCTGAGGAGTTATTACTGATCCTGGTGGATGGTGTTGATGTGTTGATGGCGGTTGGTATGTTTGCTGCTGTTCTTGCTGCGGTAGCGGCAGCGGCGGCGGCGATGACGAATCAATCTTTGATGGATCGTTGATCGAGGGTGGAATAGTGCCGACTTGCGCGCCTCGAGCATTTTTGGCCCACGCCGGCGGCTTTGTTTGCTTTTTCTTCGCGCCAACGGGAATGATTGGTGGAGGAGGCACAATCTCTCCACCTTTTATTTCTGCATCCACGTCCCCATCGGTGTTGTTCAATCTCTGCTCTTGCATCGGAGAAGTCAGCGTTAATGCTCTGTCAAGTTGCTGTATTGGAGGATTCTGTAAGATTGGTACAACAGATGATGATGACATATTCGTTGCCGTTGCCGTCGTTGCGTCCACGCCACCACCACTACCACCGCCCATTGCTGTCGCGCGAGGTGAGGTAGCTGGCGAGGGTACGAAAAGGTTTGCGCTCGGAGGAATTGAGCCTGCTGTCGGACTAATCGCCGTGTTATTGATTTCGCCGTGCGGCGCACCAAACTTCGGCGGAGCCTTATACGCGTCGTCGTTATCCCTCGATGATACGCCCGCAGTCGCTAAATCTCCCATCATCGTTGGCGGTGGATGTTCGCCTGAGCCGGGTCTCCCGATTAAAGTGTTGCTCGACAAATCATGCTTCATTCCACCTCCTGACATACCATTCCCACCACTGGCGGTGCTGTCGCCAGAATTATTACGATCCAGATGATGATTACCGGCATTCATACCTCCGCCACCATTGTTTGCAACAGTTGTGGATCCGGGAATAAAAGGGACACTTTGAGCCGAAATATCATTGCTGAGAGATCCAGCGACTCCTGCATTCGGTGGTATCATTGGATTCATAATCATCGCGGAAGCGCTCTGAGTTTGCTGGTACCGCTGTTGTTGCATTCCAGCACTTCCTCCACCGCCAACACCAATCGACTGTTGTGGAGGAGGCGCGGTGCCCATCTTTGTCTGATCGTTTCTACCATTCGTATCGCCACTGAATTTATTGCTATTGTTATTTACAGTCCCGGTAGATTTCTTCGAATCATTCAATCCCAGAAAGCTCGAAAAGAAGCTCATAAAAAAAATCGTCGTCAGAAACGGCGGCGCGAAAACAATGACTCTCACGCTTTGTCGTATGACTACCTCGTCACGAGCAAAGCTCGTCTTGAAAACCTTATCGACGTATCGTTCGAGGAACTCTTGAAGTTTTCCCTCGCACTTTTCTAGAATTTTCGTTAATTTTACTCCTTCCTTTGACTTCCACGCTTTGCTTGTGGCTTCGCTAAGCGCAACAGAGAGAATGTTCAAAAACTTACCGAGATAAGGTTCCAAAGGCTTGAGTGCGACTACGATTTTATCTTTAGTCGCGAGAACAGAGTCTGCAAAGGACGAGGACGCATTGTTCCCTGCGGTTTCTTCTTTCAAAACTTCATTCTCATTGAATTCTTTTTGCTCTCCGATTTCTTTCACTTCGAAATTATCGACATCGTTGTCGACGCCTTCGACTTCCTCAGCAATATCTCCTCTAGATTCATCATTTTCGGCGTGCTCTGTCTCTCTTCCATTCGCATTTATTGCATTCTCTTCTTCTTTTTCTTTACGCGCATACTCGGCGTCGTTCTTCTTCTTCTTCTTCTCCTCCTCCTCCTCCTCCTCCTCCTCCTCATAATCATCTTTCTCTACTTCTTTTTCTTCCATATTACCTACCTTTTCTTCCTCCTCTTCGTCCACGTCGTCGCGATCAACCTTGGCATCGGGCGATGCTGATGAAGGCTCACTTTCACGCGTATCGTCGTCGTCGTCGTCGTCGTCATCATCATCATCATCATCATCAACACTATAAAACCCGCGCATATTATTATCACCATCATCAGTGGAAATGTCATCACCAGTGGCCTCATCCGCTGTTTCGTCGACAGAGGACTTCTCTTCTTCGCGGGGTGCGTCTTCTTCTTCCTCCTCCTCTTCTTCTTCTTCTACTCCTTCCCCTCCCTTATTAGCGGCGATTACAGATCCAGACGACGATAATAACTCTTCCAACTTCCTCATCTTATCCTCGTATTCCACCTTTAGTTCTTCCAACTGCCTGTCAAAACTTCCTTTCTGTTTCTCAGCTTCGCTCGCGTTTGCTTTCGCCTCTTCGTACAGTCGCGATATGCGCTCAATTTCTTCTTTCGAACCTTTCAGCGCTTCTTCGTTTCGCTCCCTCGCTTCTTTTGATTCTTTCGACAACGATCGAATTTCCATCAACTCTTCTCGCAATTTCTTCAACTCTTCACTTTGCTTCATCTCTTTCGCGTTTCGTTCTGTAAACGATACCTTCAAATCTTCCTCTATTTTCGTCTTTTCATCGACAACTGCATCGCGTTCGCTTTTCACGCGTTCAAGTTCTTTCTCGTGAGCAGCCAGGGTGTCTTCGATTCTCTTCTCCAGCTTTCCACTCTCCGATTTCAACTTATTGTGTTGTTCGAGCAGAATGTTGTGCTTTTCGTGAACTTCGGACATTTTCGTAGACGCTTCGTCGCGCTCTTTCTGCGCAGTTTTCAAATCGGAAATGTGTTTCTCAATTTCTTCTTCGTGTTGCTTCTGTAACACGGCGATTTGGTCCCTGTGCTTCTCTTTTTGCGAAGAAAGTTGTTTGTGGTGCTGCATTTTCATCTCTTGAATGCTACTGTCGTTGCCATCAACTTCGGCGGCGGAGGAGCGCGGCGGCGGTGACGCGTGCGTTGCTTGTTGTTGTTGTTGTTGTTGTTGTTGTAACAAATCGAGCTCTTGCCGTTCTTCTCTTTCGCGTCGCTCTCGTTCTTCTCTCGTTCGCACAGTTCGTTCGTTTTGCGTTGGCGCATTTTCTTCTACTTCTTCTTTGTCTTCTTCATCTTCTTCTCTTTCGTCGATGTTCTTGTTATGACCACCATCGGAGGCATCATCGTTCGCACTCAGCGTCCACCCCGAGGGTTCTTCCCATTGCGTTTTGCCCGTCGCTTCTTCTTGGAAGTAAAACTTTCCAGACTGATCGTCCGTCCAACGCATCCATCCGTTTGAACGAACAATCGTCATCATCGATTCTTCTTCTTCGTCTTCTTCTTCCGCGCTCGCGAAGAGTAAAAAAAAACCTCCTCCTCCTCCTCCTCCTCTTCGTTGTTTCTCGAACGCCGCCGCCGCGCCTCGTTCGTTCGTCAACGATGACGCAACGGAAGAAGAAGAAGAAGACAAAGACAAAGACGAAGAAGACGAGCGCGGAAACGACGTAAACGACGATTTTGGATTTTGAGAAGACGAGAACGAAAACAGAAGACATGAAAGTGCGAGGACGACGACGTAGTCGTGGTAAAGACGGACGAGGAGAGAACCAGAAACGATGATGGTGGCAACACCATCTGCGCCCCTTCCCGAGCGTTTCTTCCTCCTCCTTCTCTTTCTCCTCTCTCCCTCCTCTTCCTCCTCAAAGTTCATCTTTTTTTCTTTTTTTACGAGCTCGCGTGGAAAGTTCTATTTTATTATGAACAAAAGTGGTGTGATGGTATCGTTCTGCGACACTTTTGTGCGTGCGAGATGGTTACATTTTGTGTTGTTGTTATGATGTAGTAGAATAATAATAATTTGTTATTTAATAAATACTTTCTTCGCGTATTTCTCTTTCAATCGAACGACCGGGGTCGTGTTTAAATTTTTTCGTGTATGTACATGTTCACAATATGTATATTTCTTTCGCGCGCCGTACAGCCGACAAAGTCGCGAGTTTAATTGTTTGCTTACTCGCTCGCTTGCTTGTTTCGCTTTTATTCTCTTCTCAAATTACGGATCCATACGCTGGCTGTTCCGGAATGGTGGATTCCAATAACGGCTTTTTGTCTTCGTAGGGGCTATCGCCATCGATGGAAGTCACGATCGGATGCGATATTCTTCGCGCTATGGTAAAAGCGATCGTCGCAGAGACGACCGTCGTCGCGAGAATACCGGCGAGAAGTGTAGATGGAGCAAATGTAAAGAGATTCGACGTCGCGATCTCGTCTTTCACCACGCCTAGTTCTGACGATGCAGCGTTCTTTCCCTTCACGCGCTCGTTTTGGGTGTCGGTTTTATTCCTCCTTGAACGTTTAGAGTTGCCGACTGCGGCTGCAGATTTGGCCGCCACCGCGTTTGTTGAATTAAGAGACGACGAGACCACAGCCACAGTTGCACTCGCGGAGCAGAAATCGACGTCAAAGGTCATCTTCGCAACAACGTTACCTCCTACGTCAGTGAGACCGCTAGTGCTGTTTTTACCAACGATAATTTGATATTTTCCCTGGTTATCCAAATCGCTCGGTAACTGCATCGTCCACGCATTTATTTTGTCTTCAATGCATCGAAAGGAATATTGCAAAAGGATTGTTGTCCAATCGATCACTTCTTCGGTGGTATTCCCGTCGCAGTCTTCAATCCTCGTGACTTGATAAATCTCTTCGTCGGTTTTCAGTTGAGGGCAAATTACAGGTTCAGTGTACTCGACGACGAATAACTTGTCCATCACGCTGAGAGCAATTGGCTTTGGCGAAGTCACGTCGACGACAAGATTCAAATTTTCTTTCGTCGTGGATCCAAACACGGACATTGGGGCCGTTGAAGCCCCACCAGAACAGAATATTTTTGCCCGAATCTCCCACGATCCATCGCGAAGGCCGTTCATGAAGTACTGTTTGGTCAAATTCCAAGACAAACCACACCCGGAAGTCGAATGTCCGCAAGTCACATCCGCGGAAGCTTTGGAATCGTCCCAGGCGCTAATCCATTCACCGATACCAGGTCGTCGAAACTGCACGCGAACAAACTCGACGTTCGGGTGCACGAGATGGTCTTTGTTCACGTCCCATCCGCCTCTAACGGTATCACTGGCTTCGTATTTATCGGATGTCCAAATATTCAACGGGTTTGGATTCATGACAGATACGTCGAGAACATCTGAAGTTGCACCGCTCGCGATGTAATACAGATACTTATTAACCGTGGTTTCGTCCCATGCAATTTCGGGGCACTCGCGCTGCCACTTGATATCGTCGAGTGAATACGCGTCCGAAATTGGATTGCGATAGAGTAAATCTCTCGACATTTGCCACTCGCACTCGCTCACGAGTTTAAGGAAAATACCTGTATATTCATTAGATAGATTCCCTTTCTCCACGCTCAGAGTGAGTTTAGTGTTGATTGAATTGCCGGTGTCGTCCGTAGACGGCACGTCGTGCAAAGGTAACAAATCACCAAACGGACGCAACTTGGTGTTGTCGCCGTTGATGGAGAATTTCAAATCGAGCATGTTGCCGCCAGAAAAAGAAGAACCACCATTCGTTTCGGTCGAAGTTAAAAGTAAACCATAAATGTGACCTTCTCTGTAAGGCGAATCGTTGGTAATGATCACGTCGAACAGCGCAGGTTTTCCGGGAAGGACAAAGTAGTTATCAGACCCCGCGGCGTGTTTCGCCTCAATTCCCAAGCCCGATTCTCGCCACATCGTATTTGGTTCGCCCGGGCATTTGGACGAGCCACCGATTGTTCTGAACAGAGGAGTACCGAATCGCTTATCGTTGGAAACTTGAATCACAAACTTGTCGTAAGGATCATCGTCACCGAGCGTATACGTGACTTCCATTTCACCGTATTTTGCCCATGCCAGAACTTTCTCTTGCCCGATACTTTTTCCGTAAGTGTCTGCGAACTCCGCTTCAAGCTCCCAAAATCCATACGCCATATTAAAATCTGTAGAAGCTGAAACGCTCCCTTCAGCTTCCATCGACCACGAATAGCCATAACTGTCGATGTTACTCTCGATGGATGAAGAAAACTCGAGGTTATGGCCACCGCCAGAGAATGAGAGATACACGTCTTGCTTCTCCTGATTAGATATTGTGGGTGTAGATTTATAGTCTCCACTATCAAGGTCTCCGGTTTCCAAAAAACCAAATTGAGCTTGACCGCCAAATAAAGATGCATCAACCATGGAGGAGTCCATATTTCCAATAGAATCAGGAAAAGTCGCCTTCATCTCTTCTGTCTTGGCATATTTGCTCATGCCGCGACTCCAAAGACCTTCGTCCTTGTCAGGATCATCTTCGTTGGAGTTGAAAAGATTTCGACCGTCGTCGCCAGTTCCACCGGGTTCGTACGAACTCAGCCACTTATCGCTCTTCGTCGGGAACCATCGGCCGTTCGGGTCGTGCGACTCTTCACCAGTACCTTCGACGATGATCTTTACTTTGTCATCCAAGTATGCCTCTGGGTTAGGGTTCACCATTCGATCAGCTACTGTCCCCATCACTGCAGCAAGAGGAATAAGAGGCGCCATGACAGACGATGAGGCTAAAACCCCGGTACCACCAAACGCCGCCAACCCACCAGCCGTAAAGCCGGATACAAGCGCATATGCATTGGCTTCTTGACCTCCATCGTTCTTCCAAGCATCCGTTCTTCTTATTTTTGGAACACCGTGAAGAGGTGCGTTATCCGATGGAATTGAATCCCACACTTCGCTGAGTTCCTCCCAATCCTTCTTCGCGGTATAATCGGGAGAAAGATCATCGTTTTGGGTATACGCTCCGTAAACACTCGTGATGAGAGGTTTCGAAATTTGACCATACACGGAATCATCCGAGGTGAACGGTACTCTCATAGCATCGAATTTACTCTCGATTTCTGTTATTTCGGCTTCCTTGTCTTCTAAAGCGTTCAACCCTTCAGGATTGAAATCCGGAGAGGACCATTCAAGCGTTCGTTTCCAGTCATTTAGCGCATTCTCAAGACGCGATTCCCACGTTCGTCTAATAACAGAGTTGTTGGAGGTTGTGTCATCAATATCGGTATCGGTTATATCAGATGTCTCATTGTTCGTAACTGAAATCAAATTTATCAGTTCCGGTAAAATCTTGTACTCAATCGAGAACACCGTCATGACGTACGTTGTTGGTTTTCGACCTTTCCATTCGATGATTGGAACCACTCCTAAACAGTCAGAAGTGTCATCTTGGAAATCAACCTTATCGGACCTCACGTACACAATTTCGAATCCTCCGCCTAGGATTACATCTCCCGGACGTCCTGGGATGGCTGGGTCTTGAGAAGATTCCAAATTTCTGTCTAGAGTCATGTGAAAGTCCCAGCCGTTGTCTGTTTCGCCACTTATCGTTACAGTCGGGCCTTCTTGAGCGTATCCACCGTGTCCTCCGAATTCCACTCTTGCCCCATTTGAATCTGTCATTATTTCGCCGTTGAGATAGCCTGATCCTGCAGCAATCCCGCCTTTTAAACTTAATTCTGCATCTGCTCCAGCTGCAAAACCCCACTCGCTTGTTTTTTCTGCCGCTCGAGTGGTTGTCAAACCCATCTCTAAATCTATTTTCGTTCCTTTCGAGATGGAAGAGAATGAGTTACCCCCGGGAGGGTCGTGTACGACGGTATACACTAAACCTTGAACCGGCGCGGTCGCGTAAAATTCAGAGTTAGATACGTATCGATCTTCAGGTTTACCACCCTCGCCGCGAGTCTTCGACGTCAACACGACGAGCTCTCGTTCGACGGTCATCGACGTAATGGCCCACCCGTCGTTCCGCTCAATGTGCGCCGAAAACGAGCGTCGATACGGCGTAACGAGGTTGGGAATGGCACTGCCTGAAAATATTTCGCGGGAATATTGCATATTGCCGAAATCAACGAATCCCACGTTTTCATCCCCAGTCGCCAAAACTGATGAAAATTTACACTCCTCCGACGGGGCTTTACTCGGATGGCACGCATTATCACCCCCCGTGATTCCATCCTTTATTTCCACCACGATATTTGTGGTGCTGCTCTGAAAATCAGAGCAAGTTGTGAAAGTGTCTCCTGTCGATGTGTAGTGCGCCTCGAAAACTTTTACGCCGACGCGTTTGCTCGCGTCGATTGTGTGTACATTATCTCTCATTGTTGTGCCAATTAAATAATTCGATGTTAAATCTCCTTCGTCTGGATCTGTATTCGAACTCAAACATGCCTCCGAGCTACTCGAAAGCGCGTGAAAGATAGTTGTAGGCGCATTGGTGGTGCCTCCTTCTCCTCCTCCTCTATCTTCTCTGGTGATCACACTACACAGATAACCGTGATACTCGTATCTGTTCGTAGCCACAGTTGTGCTCTCTAAATCCAACAATAAGACAGTTTGTACGAGCATGTCTCTATTTCTGAAATATTGCATAATTTCCGTACCCGCCTCGCACGTCGCGCCAGCTCCAACAGTAGTAGCACGAATAAACGCAACATCCATTCTAGAGACGTCCGGAGCCATTTCGATTTGAATGTAATAATCCATAGCGGCGTACGGCCAAGTTCGTTCATTACCATTACACGTACCAACCGAACCATCTACGCATTGCCAAGCTTGAATGTCATCGTAAGTGACGACGGCAGCTGCTCCGCAGCCGTTCGCCGGGGTAATCAAAAGTTCATATTCTTCATATTGCGAATCACATGAACCCGCGTATAAACCTATATCCACGGATCGCGTCGAAGTGTCGAGAAAGACCAAATTTTCACCGCCTACCGCAGCCGCTACTTCGTAATAACTCGATGAGGAAAAGGAACTACCTTCTCCCGGAGCAGGAAACTCTTTTGGATCTTGTGACACGCATTTATCATCACTTTCTTCGATATCTACTGAATTTCCAACGTAGCAAATTGTATGCCCAAGAACATCTTGGTCTCCTCCGTGGACGACAAACGTACGACCCTCACCTATCGGCACCCCAATTTCAAACCGACCCGATGTATCAGAAAAGTACGTTCCTTCGTGCACGTAACCTTGTTCACTTGTGTCATAACTATAGGCTTGAATTTTCGCAAACGGTAAACCGCACGCGTACCCTTGCGTTTTCCATGGTTCAAATATCACTATACCGTTGACTTTGACGGCGGAATCATCCGAGAAATCTTTTTCACAGACTCCATTGTTCGCGCAGGAAACGTCCTCGGAAGAAGATTGAGAATTCTCTTCTTCGGATCCGAGACGTGATATCGACTTGGATTTTCGGCCGAGCGAAGCCGGTTCTTCGTCATTCCCTGCTTGATTTTTTGATTTTTTCTTGTCGTATTGATGCACCAAATCCGACATCTGCTCCACGGCATTCACACTGATGGGATTGAACGCGACGCGCGAGATTAAGCTGGCAAAACTCAGCGCGTCACCTGATACTGATTTATCGAAGCGAACGCGTGTCACGTTATTGCCGATGACCGGGATTGCGTGTGCGGAAGATTGCGGAAGAATCGGTTGGGCACTGTTTGAAAAAACAATCGAATACAAAGCGTCTTGCTTCTGGAAAGTAGGTTTTCCGAGGCGAATTTTCTCCCCGCGCTCGGCGTAGCTTGAATACCAAGTATCCCACGATTGAGTAAGAACTGGCACCGAACTCGAGAACGTCGGTATGAAAGCCAGTCGATCGATTACGCCGTCGCGGTTGTAAAGCAAATCATAGTGGTTCGCGCAGTTTTTCATCTTCTTCATGTCCGTTTTTAACCAAAGCTTTACAAGATTCACACTGTCCGGCGTTGGTCCGGGGAATTGTCTTGTTTTGAACTCTTTGAACGCTCCAACTGCGTAATACCAGGTACTGTGGCCAATGCTTCCGTCGAGGAAGGTCGAGGAACCCTCGTTATATTCCAAACCTTTGAAGACACCGCCCGTTGCATCGGGTTTTTGCGAGTATAGATATTCGACTCCTTTCGAATTCAGAGCCGCTGTGAATCCCCGCGCGTAAGCCATTTCGCCGGTAAATCCACGAGAGGTGCTAACGTCAGGTCCATATGCTCTCCCGATGAGTAATTGCTTATTCGATCCGCTGTACGCGTATTTCCCTCCAGATCCACTCTTTTTCAGTACCCCGTCTACGTAGATGCATTTCGTAAACGAGCCTGAGTTTTCGTAGGTGAATACTAAGTGGTACCAAACGTCCAGGCTCGGGGTGAAATCGTAATTAAGATCATCGCCACGAAAACCAAAATATATACCTTTCCCAGGTCTTACTCCGATGTGAAGACCTGAGCGCGTGCTGCCCTTCCCGTGTCCAAAAATATATTGGTTGGACGGAGAATCGGTAAACATCACGTACGCTTCTAAAGTGAAACCGCGAAAACTCCTCAAATCGACTTTAGGAGTCTTGATGACGCTCGCAAACGAAGCTTTACTTCCGAAGTGTCCGCACAAAGATTCAAATACGCCGAATGTTGGTTCAGCTTTGATACAACCAGAACTGCTTAAATACGCGTCGCCAATGGAAGCGTCCGAGGAAGAAGTGTCTTTCACAACTGTTCCCGAGACAAAGGACGGGGCGTACTCAAACATTGCGTTGATAACTTCGCATGAACTCGCGGGACCGTCGTTTGCGTCCTCGCAATCGTGCATCGCTTGGAATGCGTGTGCGTATTTGAACATGCCTGCGTGCGACGTGACGCTATCATCGTTCCAACCGCCAACGAAACCGGTGAAAGCACGCGCGTCTTCAAACATTCTCGACATATTTGTAACTTTAGAAACGTCCCATTTCGAGATGTCCTGGTTGAAAGAGTGAGCTTTATAGAACATGTAGTCCATACTCGTGACTTTAGAAACGTCCCATTTCGAGATGTCTTGATTGAAAGCGTACGCTTCATAGAACATGACGCGTACATTCGTGACTTTAGAAACATCCCAACTGCCAATATCTTGGTTGAACTTTTTCGCTTGGCGAAACATCTGATACATGTTCGTGACTTGCGAAACGTCCCACTTTGAAATGTCTCGATTGAAAGATAAGGAACCTTTGAACATGCCTTCCATACTCGTGACTTTAGAAACGTCCCATTTCGAGATGTCCTGGTTGAAAGCGAAAGAATAATAGAACATGTAGTCCATACGCGTGACTTTAGAAACGTCCCATTTCGAGATGTCTTGATTGAAAGCGTACGCTTCATAGAACATGACGCGTACATTCGTGACTTTAGAAACGTCCCAACTGCCAATATCTTGGTTGAACTTTTTCGCTTGGCGAAACATGTAATTCATATCTGTGACTTTGGAAACGTCCCAGTTTGAGATATCTCGATTGAATTCGGAAGCTTTGTAGAACATCTTCCACATAGCTGTTACAGACGAAACGTCCCAATTCGAGAGATCGCCGTTGAAAGATGATTTTCCACTAAACGCCTGTCCCATACTCGTGACCTTGGAAACGTCCCAATGCGGCATTGGACCAATCTTATTATCTGCGCCGTACTGGTAACACAAACCATCGACTGGAGATTCGCTCAGACATCCGTTAACGTGCGTTTGGAAGTCACCGTTCGCTATCGCGCCGCAAAACTTTAAATCTCGATATGTAGTCCAAGACGACCAGCCAGTCAAACACCCTTTTCCACCTCCGCAGCCAGAGGTGTATCGTATCCCTTCACAGCCGCCTTTGTCACATTTGTGTTTGTAAGAAACCGCGGTGCAGCCGCTGCATGCGCCGCATTTCGCGACAGCTTCGTCGCTGGATATACCGGACGTAGGAAGTGTAACGCCGTCATCGCACGTCGGGACTGAAGGATTTTTGAGGGCCCACCCGTTCGCGCGATTTGAGCAATGCTTTTCTCTCTTCGTTGGTAAACTCTTCGTCGCGCCGAGAGACGCTCGATTTCCGTTTTTGAATCCGCTCAAAGTCTCAGAACCGAGAAGTCGCCTTCTCCCAATCTCGTCCGACGCGCTTGAATTGTTGGTGTCCGCATGAGGTGGATATACTTCTTTTGAAATGAAATGTGCGGAGCGAGTCGCCGATCCGAGCGCGCTTGATAGTCCCGAGCCGATTTGGGAGGAAGATTTCGAGGATGCGAGTTTCGACCACGTAAAATGCTTGTAGTTTTTTATGACCGTGGTTGAAATTGACTTATACCCATCCACGCCTCGTTTCGTACTCTCAGCCGGATTCGAAGTTTGGCGCCAGATGTACGATTGTTCTTTTTGCGGATATTCAAGTTTGAATTGAAACCCGCCGTATGAACTAGACTTGCCGTATTTCGAGATTTCGTCGAGCCTTGAATACTTTTTCTCCGTCGAAGGCGAGACGCCAAAATGTTTCGCTTCGTCAGAATTTAACCAAAAGTCACCCTCGGAACTGTCGTGCTTGAAAATTAAATAATATCCGTCTTTATCGACTTCCGCGTCGCAAGGGAGAAATGATTTTGTTTCAGCAGCGCCATCCGCGGAAATTTTGATCGGCTCATTTCCAGATACTTTCGGTCGAATAACGTCGAAAGAACGAATGTTTTTCATTTCCTTCGATGAGTACACGAGCCATGGCGTTCCTGAAACGTATCCATATCGCATCAAACGGTTCGCACGAGCGTATTCGGCATCGTCCAAGTCGCCGTCGCCGTTCGTATCGAAAGTTGCCCAAACTTCATCCGTAACGATAACTTTCGTATTCATAAACGCGCTTCTTTGCGTGCTCACGTACTCGGCGAACTCTAATCTGTTCATTCTTCGTTTCAGCTCGCACGACGATGGTGGACCATTTGTGGCGCTCGTGCAATTCGTGAATTTCGCTTGAAAGGATATCGCACCTGCAAAAGCGTCCTCGGAAGTTACCGAAGAAGATAATTTCCAATCTTTCAAGTGTTGATTGAAGTTCACGGCATCGCGAAACATCTCTCTAATATCCGTAACTTGAGAAACATCCCAATCGGACAAGTCAGCGTTGATTTCCGCGTTGCCTTTGAATAAGCCGTTCATAGTCGTGACGCGTTTCACGTCCCAACTCGGCATTGGACCAGTGTTACTGCTGAATCCGTACCTGTAGCACATTCCATCTTTCGGCGCTTCTGCGAGACATTCGCGCACGTGCAAATGGATGTTCTCATCCGTGATTGCAGTTGCTTTGACTTTGCTCAATTTACGCCAAAACTGAAAACCCGACCATTGTTTATGAGCGCCGTTCCCACCAATTTGTCCATTCGTGAATCTGCACCTCTTCGTCTTCACATTTCTGTCGAACCCGGCGCAGTTTCCACATTCTGTGCATAACTTGGCGCATATGTAAACGTCGTTTTCTGCGTCGTCGATTACTACTTCACGAAGTTCCGAGCCGTCTTTACATTTACAAGGTTTAATTGTGCTAAACGCGCCGTTTCCTTTGTCGTAGTCTCCGTAATACGGAGCAATCAATGCGCCGTCGTATACTTCCAGAGCGATAATGGCGGTTTCCGGTACCCTTATTTCCTGATTCTTAGAAGTGTCGTGCGAATGAAAAAAATCTTTGTGATAAATAGCGTCGTACACGTCTGTTTGGTACGCCTTTACGCTGACGTGCGTCTTTTTTGGCGTCAAGCCGCTCGCGTCCATAATTTCAATCTCGTAATGTCCATCCTCGTCCGTAAACGACGAATACGGACAGTCCATGATTCGTCCTTCGACGATAATTTCGGCGACTTTGATCAAATCATTGTTCTTTTGAAGGATTGTTACGAATTGGCCGTTAAAAGAGGTAACGGTCGTGCCGACGCACGCGTATTTTTTTTGTTTGGACTCCTCCTCTGCTTCGCCCGAAGACTTCACCGGTTTGCATGACGAACCTTTCGTGCCCACGTTTTTGTTGTCTTTCGGATCGTCGTAGTCGAGAATTCGAACATCGAGATTTGCCGCGTTCACCGCGTCGACGCTGGTTTCCTTCGCGAATTCCACCGTGACGGTGGAAACGGCGTAAAAACTCATCAAATCGATTTTAAAACTCTCCCCCGACGTCAAAGTAGAAAACGAGTCTGAAAATCCATCCGTTATTTGAAAGCCGGATACAACTTTATCAGGATTCGAATGTATAACCATCATGTGAGACGCGAGGTTACTCGAGGAGCGATGCGAAGTTTGCGCCGACGCGCTACTAGGAGAAGTAATCGTAGCGCACACGCGAACGTTGCGCACCGGAACCATTTCATTTCCAGCGACGTAAATCGAGCCCTCTAACGTGCTTCTCCAAGGCGACGTTATGGTGACGGGATCGGAAATTTCATCGAGAGTCTGTGTTTTAGGATACTTCGTTCGAATCGCGTACTCCCAGACGGCCCCCGGTGTCTCTATCGCTTCGTAGTCGAAGAATGTGATCGAATTGAATTTTGAAGCGCATCCACTCAAAGATGAGTCAATGAGAACGACGGAATCATAAATTCCTTTTGCGCTCCCTTCGGAGACTGAACGACGAAGAACTTCGAAACCAATCTCGTCCAAAGCGGTATCTCTGAACGAAAACAACATTCCTTTGTTTGATGGCGTCAGAGCGAGATCTATCGCTGCACCGGTGAAGAACAAAGCCGTCGCGCACGGCGGAACGGCTGATATTTCTGATGCGTCGTCGTCGTCGGCATAGTGAGCAACAATGCAATACGTTCTACGACTTTGCGGATTCGCGTATCCGAGCTCTGCGCAACCTTTGGTGCGACCGCATTGCGCGATTGCCTTTAGCATGGCAGGACTGACGACGCCTTGATAAATTCGAAAGTCGTCATACATTACCAACTTTGCATAAAACACTTTTGGTTTCTCTTGAAAGTGCGGAAAGTCAACCATGTTATGATCAAAATCTTTCATCGAAGCTTTTTCGTCACCGTCGACGAATACGCTCAAACCATAAACACCGTTAATTGTCATTGCGACGTGGTGCCACGTCCCGGATGCGATAGAATTCTTACCTGATTTTATGGTCTTTGAGTTATCCGTATACTTGTTGTCAAACAGCTGCTGATACCCTCCGATCACTTCATTTTCACCCGAATCATAAGAAAGAATCACTCTGTTGACGTAAGTTCCATCATTCGTGTTTCTCAAGAATAAACTTCCGTCTGACGATTGTTCTGTGCTCGAGTCCAATAAAAACCACATCATGATCCCGCTCGATGAAAGAGCGCGCCTTGTACCATACATAAATTGATTGAATCCATTATTCTTCCGTTTCGCGCACTTGATGCCGTCGCCGCACGCTTCAATCGTGAATCCGTCTTTCCATTTGTTCCCGTCGTACCCGTTGTTACCTTGAGTACTCATAAACGGTAAATCGTTGTCGTCAAAGGTCAACTGTGCGACCAGAGTCACTTTAGAATCTCCCGTTCCGACGGCTGGCCGAATATCCGTTAAAGTTCGAACGGCGGCGCCGTTGAACTTTTCGTATAATCTTCCGTCCGCGTACGCGCACTGATAGTCAGAATCGCCCGGTACCTTGGAATAGTCCCAGGAAACTGAAACCAATCCTTTTTGGGCTTCACATTGCGCCGCGGTCGTCTCTTCTCCGGCTCTCGAAGTTGGGTAGGTTGCGCTACGAATGTAAATCGGCGATGATTTGGCCGCGTTTGCTTCGGAGTCGATTGAAAAACATCGAGTCGGAAGCTGCGCGGATTGAATAATTTTCGATAAAAGGATTCCGCCTTGGTCGGAGAAATCCGTGGTGGTTTTCGCCACGTGCTCCAAATATCCCGTGTCCACGTCGTGCGCTGAGAACGCGGCGCGAACTTCGTCCAGAGAAAGAACGCCGTCCAAAGGATTCACGTCGAACTTTCGAAACAGTGACTCCTTGACCAGATGGATTTTGTCGCAATCGGCGTTCAAAAACTCCGGGGAGGATTGTAAGAACAAATCGCCGATGTGAATGCGCGAAGACGCGAGCCATTCGCTGCATCCCTCCGCGACTTTAAACGTGTGCAAAATTTGTTCGCCCGTATCCGTTCCCGTCGCTTTGCTCGTCGAGCTTCCTTTATTCAAAAAATAGCACCGATACCGAATTTCGATATCGCCAGACTGGATTTGACCGTCTTCCTTCGTGACGCGCAAAGTCTTTCTGGTTTGAGCAGTTTTCTTTGAATCGTAAAAGCTGTTCCATTGCATGCACGGTAAGTATTCGCCGTATTTTGAACACGAGGTTTGTTCTTTGGCTTGCACTCGAACATCGCATCGGAGACCTTTTTTCTGATTCGATTTAATATCATCTTCGCTCTCGAAACACGACTTTGAATTCGCGCACGTCGGATGAGAAACCGAGATTCCAAAATCAAACTCTCGATTTGAGACGACTTTTTGCGCGTTGAGAATTTCAACGGTGGGTTCGTCTCTTTGCCCGGGCGGCGGCGGGCTCGGCGGCGGCGGGCTCGGCGGCGGCGGACTCGGCGGCGGCGGCGGCGGCGGCGGACTCGGCGGCGGCGGCATAGTATTAAGATATATCTTGACATATGAGAGCGCCCAAGATGAGCTTTCGCAACTAGTCGTGCCCAAATTTGTTGAAATCAATAACTTAAGCGAATCGCTGGAATGCGAGAATTCGCGACTGTAAGTGTGTACCCCGTCTCTGTCATTCTTATGATTCGAGCTTCCGCCGCATACGTGACCCCTTCCGCCTTGGTTTATATCAACATTACCAAACCAATACGAGGTTGAACCGTATTGGAGTTTAAATTTTTTATTCGACCAATATTTTCCGTCAATAGAAACAACTTTAAACTCAACTTTAACCTTTTGATGGGGCGGCAGGTTCGTATACTCTCTTTCGGCGCGCGCATCCTTGCAAAATCTGCCGTACCCGCCAAGCACACGTCCGAGACTCCCGCAAGTTCTGTAGCACGCGTTCCCGTTACGCACGTGCGCCGTTTTCCATCCGTTTTCCATCTCTATTAAATCATAACAGTCGCTAGCGAAGTTGTCATAATTCCACTCATACAAGCCATCACTCCCAAGCTCAGCAAGTTCGTACCCAAGTTCGGCAAGGTTGTCTGGCGAAGTAGCGTTACCGCCGAGCTCGGCGATTTTACTGTCGCCATCGACTGCTGCACTTTTTCCAAACTCAACGACACCGTCTGTATCCGTTGTCGTCGCGAGAGCGAAAGGAAACGCTCGCGGAACAATTGCAACGAGTATTAGTGCACACAAAAGGAAACGAAGAAGGACTCGGTGCGGCCGCGCGCTCGTCGTCTGAATCGTCGTCGTCGCCGCCATTCTCGCGCGACCCCTTCCTCTTGGTTTTCAGTCCGTCAGTCAAAAGCCAACAAAAACACGCGATCGAGAACACGCGATCGAGAACCCGCGATCGAGAACCCGCGATCGAGAACTAAAAACTCTGTCCAAAATGACAACTTTTTTTCACTCACTTTTGTGTTTTTCTTTTTTGCTTCTTCTTCTTTTTTGCTCTGTCTCTGTCTCTGTCTCAGACGTCGTCAGACAGATTCTTCTTCGTCTTCTTCTTCTCTGAGAAGAAAGACTCTCTCTTTCCTCTCTCTTTCGGAAGACTTTCAAAAAGAGAACGATCGATCGATGATTATTCTTTTTTCGTCGTCCGCTTTTCTTTTCTTTGAGTGATGACGATGAAGAGAGAAAAGACGATGATTTTATATGTCGAAGACGATTCAGACGACGACGACGACGACGACGTTGTGTTTCTGATGATGAGACCAAGAATCACTTTCAAAATCTTCTTCTTCTTCTTCTTAATAAAAATAAAGCAAAAAACAAGAGAACAAGAAGATCACCAACGCGAGAACCCAAAACGCGATTCTTGATGATGAATGATGATGGTGATGTGTTTTTGTCTTCTTCTTTTGTGAAGAATTGTTTTCGTGTTGTGAATTTTTTAGTGTTGGACTGCTTATTAAAAAAGTGATTTTTTGGTCCGAAACGACGCGAAACTGGTGTCTGTCATCAGTCTGTTATACACAGACTTTTTGTCTTCTTCTTCTTCTTCTTCTTCTTCTTCTTTCTTCTACTACTACATACTCCTACGAGTACTATAAAGAGAGAGGGAAAGGATTACTCCTACAGAAAAGAAAGGAGAGAGTTAAAGAGAGAGGAAAAGAAGAGACCATAAAAGTAGTTGTTGTTGTTGTAATTTACTACTACTACTACTACTACTACTACTACTCACACCGTGTGTTGTCGTTGTCGTTGTCGTTGTTGTTGTTTCATCGTCGTCATATCATCGTCACGAGAAAACGTGAAAAAAAAAAAAA
>Ga0181557_1001793_pt1 | contig 23479 bp, 19 predicted proteins | sample 011ome_23_FD_148632 | JGI IMG/M metagenome (GOLD analysis project Ga0181557, IMG submission 148632) | Coastal salt marsh microbial communities from the Groves Creek Marsh, Skidaway Island, Georgia - 011506CT metaG (spades assembly) | ecosystem: Environmental > Aquatic > Marine > Intertidal zone...
GCCTTCATGGATGTGACCTATTACGGGGAAACCTATTTAAATGTGGATGCTGACGAAGCCTTGGCGGCTATGAAGCAATGGGTGCCGGTAGTGAAAGCCGTTGGCGGCACGTTGATCTCGGTCTGGCATAACCGCACCTTTAGTGAATTTGAGCCCCAATGGAAGGGCTGGGCTGAGGTCTATAAATCATTCATTGATGCGGCCAAACCTTAAGTATATCCAACATGCTGCCATCGATTTCGAACGTTGGGATCGATGTGTAGCCGCTATCGCACATCCTCAACCTTATGGGTTTAGCTGGTACCTGAACTGGGTAGCACCAACCTGGGATGCGCTGGTCTATGGCGATTACGAAGTAGTATTTCCCTTGTTTCCTCGAGAGAAAAACGGCATCACTTTTACCACTCGTCCCTATGGGACACAAGCTGTAGGCCCGTATTCCACTATTCCATTGTCGGCACAGTGGGTAGAAGCGTTGATGGAGGAGGCGATGAAATATTTTGCCTACGGTGAATTCTTTCTTTCTCCTGATGTGGCTTTGCCGTCCTATTGGACCAGCGAGAAGTATTCGAATTTTATTTTGTCTACCAAGGCCTCGTATGAGGAATTGGCCGCTGGATATAGCGCACAGACCAAGCGCAACCTGAAAAAGGCACAAAAGAGTTCCTTGGAATCTGCACAATGGGCCACTGCCCAAGATGTCGTGCGTTTGTGGAAGCAATATACCCAGGAAAAAACCGCTATTACCGCTGAAAATATCGATAGTTTGGCCAAGGTCTTGGAGTTTTGCCTGTACCAGAAAAGAGGCGTCCTACTGGCCGTATACGATGAGGGAAACACCCTTGTCGCTGGACAGATTTGGGTCCAGTTCCAAGGTCGTTCCACGCTCTTACTCAACGCCAGTTCGAGTTACGGCAAAGAATGTGGCGCACCTACCTTGCTCATCGATCAAATGATTCAGTTGCATGCAGGCTCAGACCATATATTAGATTTTGAAGGAAGCAGTATTCCTGGATTGGCCCGATTCTACAGCGGCTTTGGTGCTCATGATGAACCCTTCTATTTCCACGTAGAGAATAACCTGCCTTGGTACCTGCGTTGGCGCAAACCCAAAACCACACGTTCGTGAAATACAAACATCTCTTCTTTGATTGGGATCACACCCTTTGGGACTTTGAGAAAAACTCTGAAATGTCCCTGCGCAACCTCTATGCAGATTTAGGATTGCCGGGTTTAGGGTTGCCAAGTTTCGAGCAGTTCTTTGATAAATACATCACCATCAATGATCTGAAATGGGATCTGTACCGCGACGGTGCCATTGATAAGCAAACCCTTCGTGAAACTAGATTTCGCGAAACTTTCGAGCATTTTGGGGTGAGCGCGAAGGATGTGGCTTGGGAGATGGAACTCCGCTACATAAAGGAGACGCCGTACCAAAATCACTTGATGGAAAGTGCTGCTGAGGTACTGCAAGAACTAAAAGAAGCAGGCTGTGTTTTACATATCATAACCAATGGTTTTTACGAAAGTCAAAACATCAAATTTTCAGAAAGCGGTCTCCAGCCACTTTTTGATTTGTTGCTCTGCAGTGACCAAGTAGGGGTGAACAAGCCGGATGCCAAGATTTTCCGCCGCGCTCTTCAGCTCACCGGTGCCGCGCGCAAGGAGAGTTTGATGATCGGGGATAACCTCATTGCGGATTGCGTTGGGGCGAGGGAGCAGGGCATTGACCAGGTCTACTTCAACCCTAAGAAGGTACCGCACCACGAGAAATTGACTTTTGAGATTGCCCATTTGGAAGAATTGGTCCCAATTATATTAAACGCATAACATGTCTGTCAAGAGAGCCATTCAAGCCTACGACGTGATGATGGGGGAACACCCCCTCAAGCAACCGTTGCCTACGCAACAAGTCGAACAAATAGATCCCTTTCTGCTGATCCACCACCACGCAAATTTTGTGGAGCCGGGCACTGACCGATGGAACGCAGGGGTAGGGCCGCATCCGCACCGCGGGTTTACGCCCGTGACCTTCATGTGGGAAGGCGGGGTGCACCACCGAGATAGCCGCGGGAACAATAGTGTGGTCGATGATGGCGGCGTACAATGGATGGACGTAGGCATGGGCATTATCCACTCTGAACGTCCGCCAGTCAAGCTTTGCGAGGAAGGTGGGATGCAGGAGATCGTACAAATTTGGATCAACCTGCCCAAGAGTGCCAAGGGCATGGAGCCCAAATATATCCCGCTGCAAAAGGACGAAATGCCGGAAGTTAACGGTCATAAAGACCTGCGCATCTCGGCTGGAACTCCTATAGCAGGCGGTCCTAAGGGGCCGCTTCAGAGCGCCTATCCCATCTCTAGCGTGCACGGCACAGCAGATGCAGATGCGGCTGTGACCTTTGAGGTGAAAGAAGGCGAACATGGATTGTTGTACTTGCTCAGCGGCGGCGGTAAATTTGAAGGGTACGGTATGGTGGAGGAGCACTTTTTATATGAATTGGTCCCAGGACATCATACCCTTATTCCTTCTTCGCCGACCAAGCTTCTATTTGTGAGTGCGGCGCCTATCGAAGAGAAACTGGAAACCTATGGTCCCTTTGTGATGAACAGCCAAACGGAAATCATGGAGGCCATGCGCGATTATCAAATGGGTAAAATGGGCTACCTCGTAGAGCGCGATATGCCTTAAGGCTTCGCTATCTTTGCCGCATGGAAACCGCCAAAAGGGACATACGTAGCTTATCTCAGGATCAAATGGTCCAATTCTTTGAGGCCAATGGCGAAAAAGCCTTTCGCGCCAAGCAAGTCTATCAGTGGCTTTGGCAAAAGAGTGCTTCGTCATTTGACGAGATGACCAACCTGAGCAAAACCACCCGCGCCCTGCTCGAAGAACATTTCTATTTCAACCTCCTGGAGGTCGACCTCATGCAGCGTTCGAAAGATGGCACCATCAAAAATGCGGTGAAGCTGCACGATGGGGCCATGGTGGAATCTGTACTCATCCCTACCGAGAAGCGCATCACGGCTTGTGTAAGTTCCCAGGTAGGGTGTAGCCTCGATTGTACCTTTTGTGCGACCGCAGGCCTCAAACGCATGCGAAACCTCACCCCGGATGAGATTTACGACCAAGTCGTGGTCATCGATCAGCAGGGCAAGGAATATTTCGACCGTCCGTTGACGAATATTGTTTTTATGGGTATGGGGGAGCCGTTATTGAACTATAATAACGTTCTGCAGGCCATTGATAAGATCACCGATCCGAAAGGATTGGGTATGTCGCCAAAGCGCATCACGCTCAGCACCATCGGCGTCCCTAAGCTCATCAAAAAAATGGCCGACGATCAGGTCAAATTTGGTCTCGCCATTTCCTTGCACAGCGCCATCGAAGAAAAGCGCGCCAAACTCATGCCGCTCGCACACAAGAGCACCACGCTCGCAGATTTACGAGAGAGTCTGCAGTATTGGTACGCCAATACAGGTCGCGGAGTGACCTTTGAATATGTCATATGGCGTGGAATCAACGACGAGGAGGCCGATGCCATCGCCCTCGCCAAGTTCTGTGGTGCCATACCGACGAAGGTGAACATCATTCAGTACAATCCCATCGACAATGGACCGTACACGCAGGCATCGCAAGAGGCCGTGGATATGTACAAGCGCATTCTAGAAGAGCGCCGTATTGTAGCCACCGTGCGCCATTCCCGCGGTCAAGATATCGATGCCGCTTGTGGGCAGCTCGCCAATAAGCAGGGCGAATAACTTTTACTTTTCCACACTTCTTGGAAGTCTGCGGATGAGGGTCCAATTTATTTGGAAACCCAACGCCCATGCTTATCACAACCTATTCGTGCCACGCCCACACCCTTGGCGTCGCTCCGCTCCAATTGCAAATCAATATTTCGCGCGGTATAAAATTCCACTTGCTTGGCATCCCCGCCCGCCCTGGAAACGAGATCCGGAATAGGGTCTATACCGCCCTGCGCTCCAATGGCTGGCGATGGCCCGGCCAGCGCATCACCATTCAGTGCGAGGAATCCCCAGTTCCCGTTCGCCATTACGAACTCGATTTGGCCATCGCCCTGGGCATCCTTGCCGCCTCGAACCAGCTCCACCTTCCGGATCTCGACCAATACCTCATTGTCGGGAATCTGGGCCTGGACGGCACCCTCCTCAAGGCAAAAGATCCATACAATGCCGTAGCGCGGGCCATTTCGCTGGGCAAAAAGGGTATCATCTTACAATTTGATGCGGATTTCTCCTTCACAGCCCCTTTGCCCAATGGATTTCGTATCGGAAGAGCCGCCCATCTCCAGGATGCTATAGATGTACTACAGGCAGAGCATTGGCAACAGATGCCCATCACCAGCGAGCAACTACAGATCACACAACAAGATGCCTTATGCTTTTCCCAAGTAGAAGGCCACGAAATATTCAAACGGGCGATGGAGGTGGCTGCGGCCGGCGGTCATCACCTTTGGGCAGAAGGCTCGCCGGGATTAGGGAAGACGATGTTATTGGAGCGAATGCATACAATATTGCCGCCGCCGAATGTCCGTACTTCGGCTTTTGTTCAGAGTTTAAGTGAGGCTTTTGGCAAAAGAACGGTGGACCGTCCGTGTGAGTCGTTGCGATTGGAGCAATCATTGACTTCCATATATGGCAATGCTCCGGAGCTCATGCAATATGCCATCGAAGCGTTCAACACTGGGGCCCAAGATTTGTCCGATGTGCCCGCGCATGCCATACCAGGCAAGCCGCAGCAGGTTCCCACGTTGATTAAAAGCCTGGGAGGAGTGCTCATCGTCGATGAATTACTCAAACACAAGGAGCGTTTTCGTGCGGCTTTACTAAAGCCAATGGATTCTTATGCCTTTCAATGTATCGCGGCTGCCAATCCTTGTCCTTGTGGCCATTTCAATAGTCCGCTCCCTTGTAAGTGTACACCTATTGCGCTAGAAAATCACCGCCAGCGATTTCAAGCGGCCTTGCGCGACCGCTTTGATATTTGCTTGCCCATTACCGCGCCAAGGCAGGAGTTCGAAGCTGCGGAGACGAGCACTCAGATACAACGGAGAGTACACCAAGCTTGGTCCATTCAAATGAGCAGACAAGGCAAGCAAAACGCTCAGCTTTCAGAAGAAGAAATATTGTTTTTAGGACTCGTGCCACGAAATATTTACCAATGGCTGGTGGAGCACTGTGTAGAGTCGCGTATCAGCATTCGAGGTCGCCGCCAAGTCCTTAGTGTTGCCTTGACCATCATGGATTTAGCAGAGCAACAGTGTATGGATCTAAGTCACCTGCAAGAGGCTTTGCTCATGCGTGATTAACGTCGCCACTTCATGTCCTTTGGATCGGGTGCGTTTTTAGTCCACTCAATAGGACCGTCGCAACCTATTTCAATGACCATGGAATTTGGCCCGCCAAACACCCCGAGCATATCACTGCGCCATTGGCGGAACTCCTCAATATCAGTGGCATAACAGCTCATCGTGAGGATAGAAATGTAATTCTTTTCAATGATGATAATCGCGGGATCCACGTGGTCCACACTACGGTAATCACGGCCGGGAGTCACGCGTTTATCGCCAATAAATGTTTTGAACCAGAACTTAAGTGCATATAAGATTTCGTCTTCATCCTCATAGGCAAAAGTGCTCAGGTGGTAGGTGGGCTTGACTTTATTCCCCAATTCATTTACCTCTTTCTCCAATTGCTTGAGCTGGTAATATTCGTGTTGTACGAATTCAGTTTCCGGCAATACCCCGTACTCAGGTTCGCTTCCGTTGATGGACTTTACTTTGAATCTGTTTTCTACCTCACTAATAAATAGTTGAGTACGTTGGTTCAATTCTTCTACTTGACCTTGAACGTGCAAGGCGGTTAAGGCGATAAGAGCTACAAAGAGGTTTTTCATAATGCTAAGTCTGCGACGACGAAGGTACTGCCGCCAATAAAGATAAGGTCATTTGGTGCTGCGTTGTTTTTGGCCGCTTCCCAAGCATCTCGCACCGATGAGAAGTGGTTTCCATACCGACCCATGCCGGCTGCGAGCTCGCCCAATACTTCAGGAGCAGCTGTTCTTGGACTAGTGCTGGCGGTCCAATAAAACTTGGACCCTTCTAAAGGCAATAATTCTACGACTTTTCTAAAGTCTTTATCACCTGCGCTGCCCAATACCCAATGGATTGTTCCTTCACTTTCACGTAGTGCTTGTGGAACAAGTTCGGAAAATGCGTGGCCGTTGTGGCCGGTATCACAAACCGTTTTAGGCTCCTCCTCAATGATCATCCAACGGCCTTGAAGGCCGGTATTGGCGACCACTCGAGTAAAACCTAAAGACCAAACAGACCGATATTCAGGGAACAGTAAATCCAAGGCCGTCGCCGCACCATTGATATTGTATTTCTGGTAATCCCCTCGCAAATCGCTCTCAAACTCAAAACCTGATGCCCAGAACAAGGGTGCTTTTTGATCGTGCGCCACGCGCTCAAAAACAGCTTGGGTTTCTGAATCTCTTTGCACGACAACAGCCGGCACGCCGGGTTTGATAATTCCTGCTTTTTCAGCCGCTATGGCCGCTCGAGTATTGCCCAGCCACTGCACATGGTCAAGGCCGATGTTGGTGATTAGAGTGAGTTCAGGTTTGCAGATGTTGGTAGCATCCAATCTTCCGCCCATCCCTGTTTCTAAGATGATCCAGTCCACTTTTTCATGCTCAAACCACAATAGCGCCAGCATCAAGGTGAGCTCAAAAAAGCTATAGCCACCTTTGGTGAAAAAGTCTTGGTGCTGGGTAACAAATTCGATAATGAAGGATTCAGGAACTTTGGTGGTGCCAATTTTTGCGCGTTCTCGAAAATCAAACAAATGTGGCGATGAGAACACGCCCACTCGTAATCCCATTTCACGCATTCCTGATGCCATCAAATGCACCGTTGATCCTTTTCCATTCGTACCGGCCACATGAATAGTCGGAATGTCGATGGCAGGATTTTCCAAATAAGACCACAGCTCTTGTGGGCCTTCTAGACCAATCTTGTAATTTTTGCTTCCGCCGTCGCGCTGAAAATTGGGCACCGCGCTATACAGCCATTGTACAGCTTCGTCGTAGGTCATTGTAAATCGAATCGATACACGATAAAACCTACGCGTCTAAGATTCCCCTGGTCTGGGCTCCAACGCGAATTACGTGCAGCCACCCTTGCTTTCTGAACCAAACAAGTATTGGAACCGAAGTTAGATTTTGCAAGACCGGCGGGAATCTGATTATTCGGGGCCAATTCTGCTTCAAACACCTGACCTTCCGCATTCACCGCGATTTTAATGACGACCACACCTGCATAATTACAGCCTGTTTCAGGCTCAGGAATATCAACAGGGCGTCCATTCATCCAGTATTGTCCATTATTGCCCACTCCACCATTGCCGGTGCGGTTGGGGCTTAGAATATCACCATTAGGATCGCCTTGATCACCGCCGCCTTGAGTTTCACCCTCACCTTGGCCATTGCCTTGGTTCTGAGTGTTAAACATACGGTTGAGTCGGTCTTGTTTGCGCTGGCGCTCGAGTTCCTCTTCTGTGAGTTGAGGATCTGGTTCAGGATCAGGGGTTGTTTGCTCTTGAACAGGCTCTTTTGGCTTTTGTACCGGGTCTGGTTGTGTAGTAGTTTCCTCAGTGGGCTCGCTGATTACTGGTGCCTCATCAATATCCTGAGTCACGACTTCTTCCTGAGCCTGCGGTGCCTCAACGGGTTCCGCTGGGGCTGGGGGAGGAGGAGTTACAGGGGCGGCCTGAGAGGTGTTTCCTGCACCGTCGTCTTGGTAGCCAAAATTGATGGCAATTCCTTCTTCCGGTGGAGGATCCTGGTAGGTGAGTCCATAGAATGCAAACCACAGTAATAGAAGGGCATGGAACACTATGGTTCCTGTGCGCGCCTTGTTTCGGTTTGTATTCTCGTTAAATGCCATTAGTTCGGATCAGTTGCGATGATCATTCTCATGTTATTACGGTATCCTATATCCAAAATCCGTACCGTTTCTCCTGTCGGGATGCTTTGGTCAGCGCGAAGCACGATAACGGGTTCCACATCCGAAGCTAACTGAGAAGCAGCAGCTTTGAGTCTAGATTCTACTTGGTCGTAACTAATAATGGTTCCATTGAGGTCAAACTCAAGGTCTTCATTCACAGTGAGCGTAATATTCTTTTTCTTGACTGTCTGAGCACCGCTTTTGGGCAAAATGATATCCAACGCACTCGAGGTGACTAGGGTAGAGGCCAAGATGAAGAATATGAGTAGCAGGAAGACCAAATCTGTCATCGACGACATATTGACTTCCGCACTTACCTTACTTCTTGATCTTAAATTCATAGTGAGTCCCTATTATGCTGGTTCGTGCAACAGGTCTAAGAAGGCCATTGCACTGTCCTCAAGTTTATAGACCACGCGATCAACGCGAGTTACCAAGAAGTTGTATCCGAAGTAGGCGATGATACCGACCAACAAACCGGCAACGGTAGTCGTCATCGCCGTGTAGATACCTTCTGCCATCATATCAAGCTTGATTTGGCCACCTGCGTTGGCCATTTCTTTAAAGGTCAAGATCATCCCTATTACCGTTCCCAAGAACCCGATCATTGGCGCGCCACCGGAAATAGTCGCCAACATCGGCAGACCTTTCTCCAAGCGTGTCACTTCGAGCTTGCCTTGATTCTCAATGGCTTGTGTGATATCACCAAGTGGTTTCCCGATACGGCTAATACCTTTCTCAATCATGCGCGCTACTGGGGTACTTTCAGCGGTACACAAAGCCTGTGCACTTTCGAGCTTACCGTCCATCACCATATCCTTGATATTGTTCATGAAGTTTGGGTCTACTTTATTCGCATTGCGAATGGCGCCAAAACGCTCCAAGAAAATATACACTGCCATAATACTCAGGATTCCCAAGAACACCATAATCAAAATTCCGCCGATGCCTCCTGAGGTCATCAGTTCAAGAATAGACATAGTTTTTTCAGTAGGTTCTTCGGTTAAAACGGCTTCGCCGCCGGCCTGAATTTGAAGGAAAATTGGGTTCATTTTTATTCTGTCATTTACTCAAATATCCGCAAAAAGAAAGCCCCCGTTAGACGAGGGCTTTGGAGATATCAACAAGTTCGAACGACTCTAAAAGAGCATGCGTTCGAGGATATACACTCCTGCCCCGGCAAAGTATCCAACGAGTGCAAGCAGTGAAATATTCTTCAAATACCAACCAAATGGTATTTTTTCTAGTCCCATAACGGCGACACCGGCAGCAGAGCCAATGATCAATGCAGATCCACCAGTACCTGCACAATAAGCTAAGAATTGCCAAAATACTCCGTCTGCCATGAACAAGCCACTAGCAGTTACTTCATACATCCCCATCGCAGCAGCAACCAGTGGCACGTTATCTACAATAGAGGAAAGTAGACCAATGATGATGCTCACGGCGAATACACCACCCTCTGTATCGGTTCCTATGCTTGCATCAAGGGCTTTGGCTAAATCGCCTAGTTGTCCCATGCTTTGCAAGGATGCGACGGCCAATAGGATGCCTAAGAAGAAAAGCACGGATGGTGTATCAATTTTTCGAACGACGCCCAATACGCTTAGTTCATGACGAACATCGCTTGGTTTTCTGCGGTGAATTATATCTGTTATTAACCACAATACACCTAAAGACAGCATCATACCCATGAATGGAGGGAGATGAGTAATAGTTTTAAATATGGGAACAAATACAAGGCCTGCAACCCCTGCGAAGAAGACAAAGTTTCTTTCAAACGGAGTAGTTGGATCGGTGTAATGATCGGCACTTTCTACACGAACGGGACGCGTTATATTACCTTTTAACCTGAAAGAAAGGATGGCTAGCGGAGCTAAAAGGGTGAATAGAGAAGGGATAATAAGGTCCTTCACCACTGCTCCAGCAGAAATCTGTCCCTTGATCCACAACATGGTCGTGGTCACGTCTCCGATGGGCGACCAAGCACCGCCGGCGTTGGCGGCTACAACGACCATCCCAGCAAAGAACCAGCGGTCTTTTTGGTCTTCGATCAATTTGCGCAACAAGCTGACCATTACGATAGAGGTGGTCAGGTTATCCAGGGCCGCTGAGAAGAAGAAGCTCAACACGCCAATTATCCACATGAGTTTCACCTTATTCGTGGTCTTAATCTTGTCGGTAATGACCGAAAACCCTTCGTGTGCATCGACTAATTCTACGATGGTCATTGCCCCAATCAAAAAGAAGAGGATGGAAGAGATCTCACTGAGGTGGTGAAGCAAATGCTCTTCCACGTGGTGAACGTCGTGAGCGGTCATGATGTATAGGGTCCAAGTAACCACTCCGGTTACAAGGGCCGCCGCTGCTTTGTCTATTTTTAATTGGTGCTCGAGAGCAATAGCTGCGTAGCCAAGTACAAAGACTACCAGCATTAATGTATATACCATAATTATATCAGCAGTTTTAGGGCGTTTGAATACGCCTTAAATGTAATGCCTGTTTTTTGGTTATCAATGGCTTTGATGTTAAGAAGTGCAGAATTGATGGTGTCAGAAACATCCGTAAAAATTGCTTCATCATTCACATTGGCACCTTCTTGCATTAAATATCCGAAAACTCTTGCCATTCCACAATTAGAGATGAAATCTGGGATGACCGCACATTTTTGGTCGGCGAGTTCGGCAATTGGACCGTAAAAAATCTCCTCATCGGCAAACGGAACATTGGCCCCAGAAGAAATCACTTCCAATCCATTGTCCAACATCTGGGCGAGTTGCATTCTATTGACCAATCGAGAGGCTGCTGCAGGGATAAACACCTCCGCTCCCATGGACCAAATCTTCTTGTTCACCTCTTCGAAGCTCATTATATCCTTCGCATTCAAAGCATTGCCGTTTTTCTCATTAAACAAGGTTTGGATTTCTTCGAAAGAAAATCCTTCTGGCTTCATCAAGCCGCCTACCTTATCGATGATGCCGACAATCTTTACGCCCATTTGACCCAGGTAATAAGCCGCACCGGAGGCAACATTTCCCCAGCCTTGTATAATCACTCGTTTTTCTTGGAGATCACCGCCCCAGATATCATAAAAATGCTTCACGCTTACTGCGGTGCCATATCCCGTGATTAGATCACCAACTTTGAATATATCTTTTGAACTAGGTGTTAGTTTTGAGCTTTCTACTGTTAAACTCACGCCGTCCTGGAGTTGCTTTATTTTTCTTGCCTTCGCAAAGTCCCCCGGTTGATAGTGTCCATTGAGTACACCCTCTTGCGGATGTAAAATGCCTAATTCACTGGTGATAGGAATAACTTCCGTCTTTTGATCGACGTTTAGATCACCTCCAGTACCGTAATAGTTTTTCAAAAGAGGATAAACCGCCTTGTACCAGCGTTGTAACACACCATGTTTTCTTGGGTCATTTGGGTCGAAGTCAATACCACTTTTTGCCCCGCCAATAGCGGGTCCTGCGATGGTAAATTTGATTTCCATGGTCTTGGCCAGCGATAGGACTTCCCCCTCCGTGAGTCCAGGTCTCATGCGGGTGCCGCCTCCAGCGGCACCGCCGCGTAGGCTATTGATGACGACCCAGCCTTTTGCTTCAGTTTCAGAATCGTGCCAGTGGAATACAATCTCTGCGGGGCGCTCTTCAAAAGCGCGCAGTTGCTCTTTCATGTGTGCTCTGTTTAAGGGAGCTTAAAGATAGCGTTTCAAGGATAGAAAATACTGCCGGAGCTATGCGATAATCCACTGCCCGTGGTGTGGCCTAAAACATTGGGTCGTCCATGAAATCTCTCGGCGGCCAATAGGGCGAATATCATGGCTTCTTTGTAGTCGATGATCTGCTCGGAAGGCACGACGAGGTGTGCGCCTAAGTTAGAGATTCGCGAAATCAGGTGCTTATTTTTGGCGCCTCCTCCGGTAATTAAAGTTTTTCTGGGACCAATTCTCTCCGCAATGACCCTCGCCGCCACCTCCGTATAGGTAGCCAACGCATCGACCGGGGAAAGTCCTTTTAAAATTGGATCTATATGCTCCTCCATCCATTCATACCCCAAACTCTCCTCGGTGCTTTGGATAGCGCCTGTAAGTAACTTGACCTTGTCCTCGAACACGGTTCCAGAGGCTGCCCAATTCCCACCAGCATCATAGGCCTGCCCCAGTAATTCTGCCTGCCCATTGAGTACTGCATTGACCGGACAGATATCCCCTGCCGCTGCAATGCCCTCCGAAAGAATGGGTTTGCCAAACGAATAATTTGCGAATCCACCAATGTTTAAACAGCATTCGTATTCTCCAAACATCAGGTGATCGCCCATGGGAACCAACGGTGCGCCCTGTCCACCCAGGAGTACGTCTTGCACACGAAAATTGGTCACCATCGGAATGCCCAAATCCTCCGCAATCGAAGGTAGGCAACCGGCTTGGTAGGTGAACTTATCTGCAGGATCGTGGAACACCGTTTGGCCGTGATGCCCGATGAGATGTATATCAACATCGTGTGCTTGTGTGAAGGAACGCACACAGTTCACTGTCCACGCTGCAAAGGCCTGGTCGAACGCTGGCGATTTTGTGCCTTTCCTATAGGTTTGTTTGGCCAATTCCTTTAGCTCCCTCGGGTAGCGATAGAATTGGACCCCCAACACCTTCCAATCCCTAGAATTTCCAGGGTGAAAAGCGATCAAAGCGGCATCCATTCCGTCGAGGGAAGTGCCGCTCATTAATCCTAAAACATTGAAGCCTGCGTTGTACATTTGCGTAACCCAATATTAATCAGAATAATCGATGAACTTCACCCTATCAGAGGAGCATTTGATGATTCGGGATGCAGCGCGTGATTTTACACAAGCGGAATTGCTTCCAGGAGTCATAGAAAGAGATGAAAAGCAGGAATTCCCTGCGCAACAAATTAAACAACTTGGCGAGCTCGGTTTCATGGGCATGATGGTCAGTCCGGACTACGGCGGTTCGGGTATGGACACCTTGTCGTATGTACTGGCCATGGAAGAGTTTTCGAAGGTGGATGCCTCGGCCTCTGTGGTCGTGAGCGTGAACAATAGCCTCGTGTGCTGGGGTCTAGAAACTTTCGGTACTGAGGAGCAAAAGCAGAAATACCTCACCAGATTAGCATCAGGCGAAATCATTGGTGCTTTCTGTTTGAGCGAGCCCGAAGCCGGTTCAGATGCGACTTCACAGCAAACTACCGCCATTGACCAAGGCGACCACTATTTACTGAACGGTACGAAGAATTGGATCACAAACGGCGGTAGCTGTGAGATTGCGCTAGTGATTGCACAAACCGATCGTGAAAAGGGCCACCGTGGTATCAACGTATTAATCGTTGAGAAGGGGATGGACGGCTTTGTCGTAGGAAAGAAAGAAGATAAACTCGGGATTCGCGGTTCAGATACGCACACGTTGTTATTCAATGACGTAAAGGTGCCGAAAGAAAACAGAATAGGCGAAGACGGTTTCGGTTTCAAATTTGCCATGAAGACCTTAAGCGGTGGCCGTATCGGTATCGCTGCCCAAGCTCTGGGAATTGCACAAGGTGCATTGGATTTAGCGTTGGCATATTCTAAGGAGCGTACCACCTTCGGAAAGCCTATCCATGATCACCAAGCCATTGCCTTCAAGCTGGCCGATATGGAAATGAAGATTGAGCAAGCGCGCATGTTGGTATACAAGGCTGCTTGGTTGAAAGACCAAGGGTTGCCGTACGACAAAGAAAGTGCCATGGCGAAACTAGCAGCTTCTGAAGCAGCAATGTGGGTTACCACAGAAGCAGTTCAGGTTCATGGCGGCTACGGTTTCGTGAAAGAATACCACGTGGAGCGTTTGATGCGCGATGCTAAGATTACCCAAATCTATGAGGGCACTTCTGAGATTCAGCGTGTGGTCATCTCACGTGAATTGATCAAAAACAGCTAATTACAGCAAGGGGAGGAGTTGCTCTAGAGCAATGCCTCGCGAACCTTTTAACATGATATGGGCGTCCTTTGGGGCGCCCATATCATTCCAATACTTGGCCAATTCTGCTGCGGTGCCAAATCGTGCACCTTCCCAAGAGGTTCGTCCGAAAAAGTTCCCAACTAAAATACAACGTTCGGACATACCTGATTCGCGGACCAATTGTACCATTGCTTCATGCTCTTGTGCGGTAGCAGCGCCCAATTCAAACATATCGCCGAGAATCAAAATGCCTTCAGGGTGCCATTTCGCAAAGCTCTCTACCGACAAGGACATGCTCGTAGGATTGGCGTTGTACGCATCTAATAAGACCTTATTATGTGCGGTTTCCCTCCATTCGACTCTGTTCATCGACGGCACATAGGATTCAATGGCTTTCACGATGTTGGTCGCAGTAATACCATAGTGCAAGCCGAGTGCTACAGCTGCAGCAATATTCGTTTCATTAAAAGAACCGCTGAGTTGACTCTTGATCTTATGAACGTGATGCTCGTGTTCGAAACAAAGCCCGGCAAATTCTCCTTCAGATTTAGGTAGCCATTGGTACTGGCCGCTGTGTTGACCAAAGGTGATGGTAGCGCATCCTTGACTTTTCTCCATTTGGATAGGGTCATCGACGTTTAGTAAAACGGATGCGTTTTTATGTGATCGAATAAAGTCGTACAGTTCGCTTTTGCCTTTAATGATGCCTTCTACGCCACCGAATCCTTCCATATGTGCTTTCCCATAGTTTGTGATGTAGCCAAGATCTGGCTCGCAAATGGAGGCGAGTAGAGCGATTTCCCCTTGATGGTTGGCGCCCATTTCTATTACGGCCAGTTCGGTGGCTTCAGGAATACTCAATAGGGTCAATGGCACGCCAATATGGTTATTGAAGTTACCCTTTGTCGCGTGGACATTGAATTGGGTAGAGAGTACTGCATGAAAGAGTTCCTTGTTGGTGGTCTTTCCATTGCTACCGGTCAGCCCTATGATGGGGATGCTGAGATGCCTGCGGTATTGCATTGCACAATCTTGAAGGGCTGTGAGCACATCATCTACCTGCAGAAGTCTGTGGTCTTCTCCAACTGGCTCGTCGACGACGGCATAGGAAGCTCCTTCAGCCAAAGCTTGTAGTGCAAATTCATTTCCGTTGAACCGTGCGCCTTTGAGGGCAAAAAACACAGAACCGGGAACGATGTTGCGCGTATCGGTTGATACAGCTTTGCATTGAAGATAGGCCTCGAATGGAGTCATGAGTACAGTGAATTGTGAAGGGGAAAGTTAGGGTATAAAAAAACCCCGCCGAAGAGGCAGGGTTTAATATTGTTAAAAGTCGGATTACATTTTGTAACGCTTGAAGTTGTGACGCTTCACATTCGCTGGACGCTTGTTGCGTGTTTCGTCCATATTCTGGAATCCTACACGATCCATGGCACAACGGAATCCGATGTAATCAGTACTTTGATCTTCTTCCAAGAAACGACGCGTACCAGGACTCAACCAATAGGCACGATCTTTCCAGCTACCGCCTTTGTATACACGAGTAGTGTTTCCGATCAATGACTTGTTACCGTAGTCGTACATTGGAGCTTCACCCTCTTGAACTGGGGTCGAGTAGTTTTGAGAGCTCTCGTTATCACCGTCTAGGTAATCGCGGTAATCGCCTTTGTTGTAGTTGCGACGCTTCACAGTTTCATCAACAGTTACGCTGCGCGTAGGCAGTTGACCTGGCAAACGAACAATCACAGTGTCGCCGTTGCGAACTTCTTTCTGTGGATCTTGCAACACCTCCAAAGAACCGATGTCTTGGTAGTTGCCGTCGTAGTGCTTGAATTCATTACCGCGGAAACCACGGAAATCAGTAACGTCGTATGAAGATACAGGACGGTAAACATCCAAAACCCACTCTGCTACGTTACCCGCCATATCGTACAAACCGAAGTCGTTAGGAGGGTAGAATCGTACTTGCATGGTGATGTCCGCTTGGTCGTTCAACCAACCTGATGTACCCATGTTGTCCCCGCGTCCTCTCTTGAAGTTCGCCAAGATATCTCCACGGTCTTGCTTATCAGGATTACGCGTACCATTACCGTTCCAGCTGTATTTGTTTTTATCAACTACACGGTTGTAGATGCGATGTCCACCATCGGCATATGCAGCGTATTCCCACTCTGCCTCGGTTGGGAGGCGGTATTTTGGCAAAAGGACACCATCCTCGATGCGCGCTGGGCGACCTTCTTTACCGTAAATGCTGTTTGGATTGAGGTCTTTAAGACCTTTTTTATTCTGAGCTACGTACTCACCTTCCTTGTATAGGTAAACCTCAGTGTTGAAGTGATCTGCATCCATTTGATCCACGCTCTCCTTCAAGATGCCTTCATTGATCAGGATAGCTTCGTTCACACGGTCAGTTCTCCAAGAACAGTAGCGCTGCGCTTGCAACCAGCTCACACCAACTACAGGGTAGTAGTTGTAGGCAGGGTGGCGCAAGTAATTTTCAACGTAATTATCGTTATAGGCTAATTTATCTCTCCACACCAAAGTATCTGGCAATGCACTCTTGTAGATCTCTGGGTAGTAATCGTAATCGTATACGCGGCGCAACCAGTACAGGTACTCGCGGTAATCTAGGTTGGTCACCTCGTTCTCATCCATGTAGAATGAGCTCACCGTCATACGGCGAGGTACGTTGTTCCAATCTTTGATGAAATCTTCCTCAACTTGGCCCATCATGAAGGTACCACCTTCAACGAATACGAGACCTGGACCAGTCTCTTGGCCTTGGTAGCCCAAGTTTGCTTGGAAGCCACCGTTCTTTTTGTTATTAATTGCCCAACCCGTTGAGTTGGATTCAGGGCCGGCACAGCTTGCTAGCAAGGCTACGGCTACAGTGGCAATTGAAAACTTAACGAAGGTATTCATGTAATCTAGTTGTTTCGTCTATTAGAATTTAGGACACTTAAGTGGCTTTAGTTTGCTCTTGCGTGAGCGACATGGGAATTTATAGCCCAAGCTTACTTCATGAGCACCACCTAGGGTATTGGTCAAATCGCTGATGGTGTAATCATAGCTGTAACCAAATGTCCAAGGGAGGTCAGGAGGGGTGATTCCTAAAATGAAAATCACAGCATCTGGATTGAAGCTTCCTTGACGAAGCGCCAAACCTCCGGCAATTGGTCCACGAGCAAAACTCAAACCTGCAGTCAACTGAGACGCTGGTCCTTGCTGTTGATACACAATATTAGGAACGATGTAAGACTGTAAGCTATTGTGTAGGCGCTTACGACCTAATGGGATATTAGCACCAGCGTGCGCAGTTAATTTCAATGGCAAACGACTCTGGCTAAGGAACGCTTCGTTTGGCTCAGTCAAGTGGTGACCCACAATCCCGATGTACCAACGCTCTGTAAATCCTAGCATACCAAAGCTTAGGTCCAAGTGGTTGTTGAAGTTATTGCCCGGAGCAACCTCATTCGTGGGCAATACAAAGCCGTAGAATGGGTCGATCATATCAGGGAAAGTGAATTGACCCCAGTCCAACGTACGTTGACGGAACGTTGCTTGGAATCCACTCAACAAAGTGAAGTGACGGTTGACTTCCAAGTGGTAGCTGTATACACCGCTTACCTCGGTCAAATTCAAAGCGCCATTACCTGCATCATCGCGCAAGGCCATCAAGGCAACTCCACCGTTTAGTTTGTCTACATACTGATCGTAAGAAGCCGAATAAGTTTGGTAAACCCCGAGCTCCGGATACTGATTTCTGTAATTAGTATGTACTGTAGGACATCTATCTAGACCCGCAAATGCTGGATTTAGGTAGATGGGATTGGCATAATATTGACTGAAGTGGGCATCTTGAGCAAAGCTTAAGGTGCTGGCGGTCAGTGCTATAGCCGCTGTTAGTATGCGCGATTTCAATGCGTTCATTGATAAACCTATGTTTTCAAGCAACAAGTATAAGCAAAAAAAGTACGATTTGCACTTGCTTTTCGTTCCTGTTTAAACGCTTTTTATCCGGCTATTGTTATGTATTGCGTAGTAGATTTGTGGAAGTGAAAAAAAATATCCTCTTACTATATGTGTTCTTGAGTCCGGTAATTGTACTGGCGCAGATGTCCTTTGCTGAGGGTACTTATGTCCGATTCAAAACGCTCAACCACCGCATTTCCGCGCCCAACGGAGCAGAAGACCAACATAGCGGGCTGTACAGATTAACCGGAAGCGAGATTATAGATTTAGGTATTCTAACAGCCGGGGATCCTACTGAGGAATTGGAGATTCGTTGCCGACTTGAGGGTGCACTCTTACCTATGAACAGTGCCAGCGAGCCCATGGCCGGTGATTTCGCCATTCCTTATGATGTGAATGAAGCCACCCTTTCGGCCAGCACCATATACTGGTTTTACATTCCTCCAAGCTACGATCTTACCTTCAGCCCATCCAATGGAGCATCGAATTATTCGGATAATGCCTATTCCGATGCGAAATACTTCTTGGTGAGCGGAGGAAATACCTCATACCAGCCCATTCCGTTGGAACAAGAACCTGCAGATTCTAATGCCCGATTATTGAAGGCACGTGCCACTTGGGTCTACGATACCGCCATGTATAATTTGGTCGGTACAGGTCGTCGATGGATGGGGGAATTGTTCGATTTCACTACACAACGAGAGTATGATTTCCGCCAAAGAACTGCCGGAACCAGCAACACCGAAAACAGCCCCATTCCCGGCACGGATATCAATGTTCAAATCAGAGCTGTAGCCCGTGCCAGTACGAGCAATACCAAGCTTCGTGTAGAATATGGCAATCAAACCGCCCAAATCAATTTTCCAGCAGTGTTGACAGGAAACGTGAGCAACTATGTTCAAGAAAAAGTTCTCACCGCTACATTCAGCGCAGACCAAGAGTCAACCTTGCGCATCATCTACGATAAGGCTGGCAATAATGCCGCTGCCATGTGGTTGGATGAAGTAATAGTGGATTGGGAAACCTCCTCTGAAAAACAGAGTCCCACCAAATTCATGGTTAACGCTCCAAGAGGCGCAGATAGTTATTCCTATTTCACCACCGAGGCCAATGCAGATTTGACCATTTTCGGAATAGAAAATAACCGCATCGTTTCCAAGGTAGCTCCAATAATCACAGGATTTAATGAAGCGCGTTGGTACTCTCATGAAGATAAACTACGCACCTATAAATTTGGCGTGGGCTCCATCGATTTTACGGTGGATGAGGTGGTCGATTTAGGCAACAGTCCTTCAACTACTTACCCGGATCTTAGCAATGCTCAAAGCATCATCATCGCTCCAGATTCCTTGCTCAGTGCTGCACATGATTTGGCAGATCTAGAACGAGCGACGGGTATCGATGCGGAGGTAGTTGCATTGGAGTATATATATGATGTAATGAACACCGGAAACCCTGATATCGGGGCGATTCGAAAGTTCTTGGTCCGATTATACAACGACTACGAAAAACTGCAATACCTCACCCTCTTAGGAGATGCATCCTACGATTATAAAGGCCAATTACCGGGTGCCAAATCCAACCTCATTCCTACGTACCATACCAATGCGAGTTTTTCCCTGTACAGTTCCTACATCACCGATGATTACTTCGGCTATTTGGACGCCGGTGAAAGTGTGAATTGGTTTGTAGACGACCTCGACATTGGTATAGGAAGAATTCCTGTTCGCACCTTTCAACAAGCCGAACAAGCGGTGGCCAAAATCGAGCAATACCTCACGGCCACGGAGCGCTTTGGTCCATGGCGCATGAACGCTATTTGGGTGGCGGATGATGTAGACGACGGTTGGGAAAAAGAGTTTGAAGTAGTACAGGACCGATTGACGAAAGAATTGGACACCATTCGCACCGAGCTTAACAACATCAAGATTTATGCGGACGCCTTCTTGCAAGAAAGCATGCCCGGATCGCAACGCTATCCTGAGGCACGTCAAAAACTTTTCCGCGAAGTAGAAAATGGGGCGCTCCTGGTGAGCTTTGTCGGCCACGGGGGAGAGGTAGGCTGGGCCACAGAGCGCATTTTGCAACTCGAGGACATCAATGCTTGGGAGAATCAAACCACCTTACCAGTATTCACCACCATCACCTGTGAATTTGCCAGATTCGACGATCCAAACCGCGTGAGCGCTGCAGAACAACTCCACCTCAATCCAATGGGCGGTGCCATCGCACTTTTTTCGACCACAAGAAGCGTCTTCGCCACGAACAGCACCTACCAACTCAACGAGTTGCTCAACAGAAATATGCTATTCCTAGACCAACCCCGTTTAGGAGATGTGATACGCACGACAAAGAACAACAACATCAGCGGCGATAAAATCAAATTCTCGCTCTTGGGAGATGCGGCACTTCCGCTGGCAAGGCCGGAAAATGGATTGGTATTCGACTCTATCAATGGCGTTGCGTGGGATCAATTTAGCGATACGATTAAAGCGCTGAATTGGGTCAAAATCAAAGGAAGCATCCGCGACGACAACGGCCAAACCCTCACTAACATCAACGGTCGCGTATGGCTACAATTCTACGACAAGGCCCAAAACGTGCAAACCAAAACGAACGACAACCGAGGCGGTGCCTTCAACTTCACCACCCAAAACAACGCGGTGTTCAAAGGGCAAGCAACGGTGGTCAATGGAGCATTCACCTTCGAATTCCGCGTGCCCTTGGACATCAACCTGAGTGTCGGTCCTCCAAAGATTGCCGCCTATGCGACGAATTTCGAAAGAGATTTCTGGGGCGCCTCCCGTCAACATTTGATCGGCGGTGTGTACGACGGGGTGATCACCGATAACGAAGGACCGGAAGTGCGCTTATATATTAATGATACGAATTTCGTGTCCGGCGGCTTAAGCGATCCCGATCCTACAGCCCTTGGATTCTTGTACGATGAGAGTGGTATTAATGCGGTTGGATTGGGAATTGGGCACAACCTAAGCCTCATCTTAGACGGCCAACCGGTCAACGTTAACGACTATTACCAGAGCGCCATTGACGACTTCACGCGCGGCAAGATTACCTATCCTTATTACGACTTAGAATATGGCGAGCACACCTTGGAACTGCGCGCTTGGGACGTGCTCAATCAATGGGGCTACGATAGCATAGCCTTTGTGGTGGTGGATTCCGAGAAGCCGGTGCTGAACCAATTGCTTGCCTATCCCAACCCCTTCCTCGATGAGGTGAACTTCAATCTGAGCCACGACGAGAGTGGGGAAGGCGGCACCCTCATTATGGACCTATTCAACAACGAAGGCCGAATTTTATGGCACAAGGAAGAAAGCCTGACCCTCTTGGGAGCGGAGACCTTGTTGCCTAGCTTTAAAATGTCTGAAATCGAAGGTGGACGCCCAGGTCCTGGTTTTTACCATATTAGGGTCCAATTCACCCGAAATGTTGACGGAAAATCTGCCGCAATACAAGAAAAGCTCATATATATACGTTAAACTTGCGCTGCGACAAGCGTTAACCCAACTATGAAGAAACTCGCATTCCTATCCTTAGCATTAGTATTTGCCTTTCAATCGAAAGCGCAAAGCAACCTTAAATACAATGTGGTCACTACTGCAGTACCCATTCTATTGGTGAGCCCAGATTCAAGAGCTGGTGCCATGGGAGATGTAGGTGTAGCGAGCACACCGGATGGTAATTCAAGTGCATGGAACCCGGCGAAATTGGCATTTTTGGAGAATAAGAAAGCTTCGATGGCAATGTCTTACACGCCGTGGATGTCGAAATTGGTCCCAGATATCGACCTAGCTTATGTGAACTACACCAAAGCTTTGAGCGACCGTCAAGGTATCAGCGCTTCGTTGCGTTACTTCTCTTTGGGGGAAATCAACTTCACCAACGAGCAAGGAAACTCAATGGGAACCTTTAATCCTTACGAATTTTACCTCGACGTAGCCTACGCTTTGAAACTCAGCGATCATTGGAGTGCAGGGACGGCATTGCGATGGATTTATTCGGATATCGCACAGGGCCAAGTAGTTCAAGGTCTTCAAACCAAACCAGGACAAAGCGGCGCCGCCGACCTCGGATTCTATTACCAAGGTGATTACACCAATATAAAAGGCGGCCGTCGTCAGGCTTGGTCGGCCGGTATTGCCCTGACAAACTTGGGTGCTAAAATCGCCTATTCTGAAAGTGGAAACAGTGATTTCTTGCCGACGAATTTGCGCATCGGTGGGGGATACCACTTGGAAATCGACGAATACAATCAAATGTCTGTGTACTTGGACTTGAATCGCCTTGTGGTGCCTACTCCTCCAGAACTAGGGACCAATGGTGAAATCGTGGCAGGTATGGACGACAATGTAACGCCATTGATGGGTGTGTTCCAGAGCTTCAACCCAGCAGCGAAACCAGGCGGTTTCGACGAGTTGCTTCAGGAGAACATCTACAACTTCGGTTTGGAATACAAGTACGACAACTTCCTTTTCGCCCGCGCCGGCTACCTCCACGAGCACAAACTCAAGGGGAACCGCCAATACGTGACGATGGGATTCGGCCTTCAATACAACGTGTTCACCATCGATATGGCCTACCTCATTCCGGCCAGTCCGACCACGCGTTCGCCACTGGAAAACACCCTTCGTTTCTCCATGGCCTTCAACATTGATGGATTCTTAGCACAGTAAGGGTAATTTTCCGATTCTTTCAAAATTCGACCACTTTGTTATAAAGTGGTCAACTTAAAGCACATCTTGTTTTGCTAGGTGGGGTTTTGCGTTAAATTTGTCGCTCAAAACACATCGACGACAAATGGCAAAAAAGCGCGTAACAAAAGCTACCTATTTGAAGTGGTACGAAGACATGCTCTTCTGGAGAAAGTTCGAAGACATGGCCGCAGCATTGTACATCCAGCAAAAGATCCGTGGATTCTTGCACTTGTATAATGGTCAAGAAGCAGTATTGGCAGGGTCTGCCTACGCTATGCAAGAAGGTGATAACATGATTACGGCATACCGTAACCACGTACAGCCTATCGCATTGGGCGAAGATCCACGCCGCATTATGGCCGAACTTATGGGTAAGGTTACCGGTACCTCTCGTGGTAAAGGTGGTTCTATGCACATGTTCTCTCCAGATAAAGGATTCTGGGGTGGTCACGGTATTGTAGGGGGTCAGATTCCTCTAGGTGCCGGTTTGGCTTTTGCGGACCAATACAACGGAAAGAAAAACGTAACACTCACCTACATGGGTGATGGTGCTATTCGTCAAGGTGCTTGGCACGAAACGGCGAACCTAGCCATGCTTTGGAAACTACCAGTAGTATTCTGTGTAGAGAACAACGGTTATGCCATGGGGACTTCTGTGGAGCGCACTGCGAACCACACAGAGATTTACAAACTCGGATTGGGTTATGATATGCCTTGTCGTGCAGTCGACGGCATGGATCCAATTGCTGTATATGATGCCATATACGAAGCTACCGAGCGTGCGCGCAAGGGAGACGGAC
>Ga0181557_1001806_pt1 | contig 23401 bp, 23 predicted proteins | sample 011ome_23_FD_148632 | JGI IMG/M metagenome (GOLD analysis project Ga0181557, IMG submission 148632) | Coastal salt marsh microbial communities from the Groves Creek Marsh, Skidaway Island, Georgia - 011506CT metaG (spades assembly) | ecosystem: Environmental > Aquatic > Marine > Intertidal zone...
TCTCACCAATCGGGATCAATCCCCGCGGATTACTGAACCGCGCTAGGGACAACTGCCCGACTTCCTGAGCAATTTCGTTGCCTGGTGTAGTTACACTTACCACTCCAGAGTTTGAAATATTAATCGAAGTAGCGTCATCTGGAATGGTAATCTGGGGTTGCACTACGTACCCGCTGGGTGTCGTCAATAAACCATCGGCATTTCTGGATAATATACCAGATCGAGTGTACCCCACACGGCCATCTGGTAGTAGAGCTTGGAAAAATCCCTCACCGTCAATTGCGAGGTCGAGTGCATTATCTGTGCTTACTAAGCCGCCTTGCGTGAACAGCTTCTGGGTGCTTACCACTTTGACGCCAGTACCGACTGCAAGCGGTGAAGTGAGAGCGGAATTATCTCCCGTCTGCGCACCAGCATTTTTTTGAATTTGGTAGAACAATGTCTCAAAATTTGCACGATCTCTTTTGAAACCAGTCGTATTAACGTTTGCAAGGTTGTTGGCAATCACTTGCATTTTGTATTGCTGTGCGTCCAAACCAGTACGCGCCACGTGCATTGCGGATGTCGACATATTCTAGCCCTCTAATTATTTAAATTTTAAGAGCAAGGAATGTGCCAAACTTTATAATTAAGTCGGCAAACTTAGTAACTTGGTACCCGCATCATCAAGTTCGCTGGCTTTCTTTATAAGTTTAACATTTATTTCAAAATGCCTCTGCATATCGATATTTTTAACAAGCTCTTCGATGGCGCTTACATTAGAGCCTTCGAGATAACCTTGACCAAACTTGGCTGTTTGATCGGACGCAGGTACAGTATTATCTGATTTACGAATGTGGCCATCCAAACTTTTGACGAGTTGATCCAGCTCTGAAGTTGTGGAGCCGATGAAACCCACACTAGAATATTGCCCTGGAGGCGATCCAGGCTCTTGCACAAGTATTTCACCAATATCGGTGATGCTGAGATCCGTGAATTCTGGCAGTATAATTGGTGCCAGACCGTCAGACAATACCAAGTCTCCAGCTCCATTTACAAGCTGATTATTGGCATTTACTGAAAGGTCACCACGTCTCGATAATGCAATTTCTCCATTCTTAGGCGCGATGAAGAAAAAACCATCATTCAAAATTGCGACATCGGTCTCTAGGCCCGTATTATTAAGCTGCCCAGGCGCATTAGAAAATGAGCGGCGTTCAACCTCAAGCGGCAAAGCTTTCGCAGAAACTTTTTCAAGTTCCTGCAAAAATCCTGTATTGCCGTCATTTGGAAGATCTTTCCTAAATCCTGGCACATTCGCGTTTGCTAGGTTGTTTGCAAGATCAAATTTGTTATCTTGCATTTGCCTAATTGCGCTGAGCGCAGTCTGAGCGAACCTATCCATTTTTTATCTTCTCAAACCATCTTAGGTACGAATATTAATAATTGTCTGGGTCATACTAGAAGACGTCTCGATAGCCTTTGCCGCTGCCTGGTAATTACGCTGGGAGGTAATCAAATTGACGAGTTCTTCAGTAATATCAACATTTGAGCGTTCCAGAGAGCCAGACAAGATTTGGCCAAAACCATCCTCTGCTGCCTCACCCAATTCTGGCTCACCGCTCGCGGCTGTTGCCAAGAAACTTGAGTTACCGATTTGCTTCAAACCACTTTGATTGGCAAAGCTTGCGAGCATAATTTTTCCAAGCGTCACGTTCTGACCATTAGAGTAACCGGCGCTAACATTGCCATAGTTGTCGATTTCTAAGTTGGTCAGACGCCCAGATGAGTAACCGTCTTGTTCAACTCCGTTCGCAGAAAATGGTTGATCTAGCTGCGTCGCACCACTAAAATCGAGGGTCAAATTCGTCAAAGTGCCACTATAGTTAACCGTAGTGATTGGACTAACCACCTTGCCATCCATATCGAATGTGATTTCACCTTCATCCAGATAAAGAGGATAGAAATCTTCTACCATATTATCGGCAAAGGCTTGGTTATTTGCGGTAATTTCCCCATTTGGAGAGATGTAAAGGGGACGGCCAAATTCATCAGTCGCTTGAACAGGTTGGCGCACCGTAGTTGTTTCGCCCAAGCCAAGCGGAATGTCATTCAAGCCAAATCTAAGTGCACCACTTACCGCAATTGTAGAGCCCTCGCCAGACGTTGCAGTGGTGAAGCGCAATTTGTTTCCAACTTGATCATATTCGACAGTCACGCCGCCAACAGACTGACCAGAAATTGGGTTTTTCATTGCATTGATACGCGTTTCAAGCGTTTCCGCAAGTGTAGAGCCTTTATAGTTGCCTTCTGGGATAACAATAGACGCACTTACGCCATTCACAACCACGTTAAAGACGTTTTCTCCACCAAGGGATGAGACTGTAAATGCCTTGGACATATCCATAAGCGCCTCGTAACCTTCTGTGGTCGCAGGTTTTGAAACCAGGCCAGTTGGTCCTGTGTATCCTTCAACGCCATCTCGTGGGAACCCCATGATTTGGTTACCACCGTTACCGATTTTGTTGAAATCATATTCCGCTGTATCAGTTTGATCCCGCGTACCAGTCAATGTCAGATTATATCTACCAACTGCAACACTGGAAGCGTTTTGTGCAACGTTAACACCGACAACTGTATTTGCACCCAATGCCTCACCAGTTGTACCACTGCTAATGTTGAAAACATTATTAACTGTATCAAATTCGACTGACATGCCATAACGCTTGTTCTCAGCACGAATTTCTGGCCCATCTGGCACAAATGCTTTCCCAAATAATACGTCATCAGTTTTTAGGCTAATTTCAGGATTTTCACCAAGAGATTGAATGCCCAGCCCGTTGTCGCCATTATCAGATGTCGTGCTGTAAACAGTAAACGCATCAAACCCAAGGCCAGTCCCTTTGCCAATTTGTGTGTTGACGCCATCGAAAGTTAATCGCTGGTTCACATCATCATACCCGATCTTCACAGCAGGTTGGCGATCGTCAATCCAGTTTACGACTTCACTTCTAGCATTCAACCCCAAGGAGGCCATTTGATTTCCGTCAGTGCTTGTAAACACAACCGCAGTTCCCGCATCGGAATTGACCTGAGCTGCAGTCCGCTTGGCAGATGCACCAATTTCGCGGACAATCAGTTTACCAGAGTAGAACGCATCATCCACCCCCTCAACCAATCCCTCGGTATTTTCAAAAAACGCCTCAATGTGCTCAGACGGCTTACCTAGGACTGTAATGTCATCCTGATTAGCCTTGTCGAGGACCGTATTATCGAGGACCTGGACATCCAAAACATATTCAGTAACTCCATTGTTTACCTGGGCGCTCTTGATTGAAATTTCGCCGCTCCCAAAAGCCTCAATAAAACCAATATTTAATCCATCTGCTGCAGCATCATTTTGTTGGAAACGGAGTACCGACAGGTCGAGCGATTGATTGCCAGTGATATTAACCTGCAAATAACCGTCAACCGTTGCTTCAAACGAATCAATGTCACCATCAACAAACTTTTCGTCATATGCCTTTACTTGCGGATTGTTGCCTGTGTTTGAATAGGCAACGTATCGGGTTTGCGTCCCTTCGACGGCAGTATTTTTGTGCGTAATGTTTATCACATCAAAACCAGTCGGAGCAGCTGTTATTGCGCCACCTGACGCCTGCTTGAACAACCGTCCATCAGTTCCAAGTTCATTGGATGCCGTGGCATTTGCAAGAGCAGCATTATTTGGATCCTGAACCTGAGCATTCATTTCTTTGGTAATTAGGGTCTGGGCGTGTACTAAAAAATCACCCATTTCGAGCCCATCTTCAGGCGTGGTGCTAACGATACTATCATCATGCAGGTTTACTGTAATTGGTGAGCTTAAGCCCGTCGATTTGCCGTCACCAGATGACAATTTTAGGTCAATTGTAAACGTACTATCTTCGCCCTCAGTGAGCTGAATTTTTTTGTCATCGCCAAAGGCGTCACGCAAAGCAACTTCAACTGCAGCTGCCAGTTGTTCACCATTATATGTGCCAGGAGGAATATCGATCGATACCGGACCACTATTATCGACATCAACCAGTAGAAAATCTTTTCCCCAGAAGGTTCCAGGAACCGGACTCTGAACATTGTTCAGTGACTGATATTCCATAGTACGCTTGAACTGCATTGGATCAGTTACGATTTCAACAGTGCGCCCATCACCAAGATAAGTTTCAAGCCCCAGACCAGTCAACATTGCGGGTGTGGAAACTTGAGGTTCACCGAGATCATCAGCGCGATAGAGTGGAGATCCCTTGCCCTCAAGAATATACGCTGGGTCAGATGGTGTCGACGTTTGCTGGCCGAATTTATCAATAAATTGAGCGACCCCTTTTGAATTAGTTGCACGCGTTAGTGTAGGCGTTAACTCCACACCATCGACAAACATTTTTGTGTCATACTTAAATGTCTGATCAATAGCGGTCGGATCCTGTGTTTTAATATAATAGACAGTAGCCGATTTAGGATTTCCGGCACTGTCGAAGATGGTGACTGATGAAGATGCAGAGTATGTTGATGGATCATTTGCATCGAAGTCGACATCGGCCGCTATTACCTCTGAACTTGATGGTAAATTAACACCCATACTGATATTTTTCGTTGCCTCTGGCGAGCCAAATGTTGCAGAAAGCTGCATTTTTGTCGCGCCGTCTAGAGTTTTATCAGAGACCGCCCCCCCAGTGTCGACTGGATATCCCAGAAGAAACTGTCCAGCGCTATCGACGATATAACCCTCATCGCTCACATTAAAAGAACCATTGCGCGTAAATACGACTTGGCCAGAATTTCCACTCGCCTGAACGGCAAAAAATCCCTGCCCGGAGATAGCCATATCTAAGGTATTTGTAGACTGGGTAATGTTACCTTGAGAGAACTGTTGTGTTATCGACTTGGTCATTGTTCCCGCACCCACTGCATTCGTTTGAAGTGGCGTCGAACCAAAAATGTCACCAAACTCTGTGCGGCTCTTTTTAAAACCAGTAGAACCAACGTTCGCAATATTGTTGGAAGTGGAAGATATGTCAGTTTGAGCGGCTTTAAGGCCAGTTAGCGCGGTGTAAAACGACATTTTATAGCTCCTGCTACGATAACTTAGATTTGTGTGGTTGATGCATAATTTGTGCCAATTGCACGTAAATCTTGCATTATCTGAAATTTACTGCTGAGGTCACATCAAGATCGCCATAATTTTCTACGTTCAAAAGTACCTTTTTATCAGCGCCAGTCCCCACCGAAGCCGAGATAACTTTTGAGAAAATTGATGGGCTCAATTGCTCCGGGCCGTTACCGGTATCTATCACGGCCTCAATTTTTATGGACTTCGACTGATTGAGTGTTTTTTGCGGAATGGATTTCCATGCAAAACCAATCAACCCTGATGGCTTGGGCCCCAGTTCCTCAGAATGTAATTGTTCACCGGTTTCACCGTCTAGGTATCTTATCTTAGTGGATATTGTACTTTCTGGCAAATCTAACACCCCATGTAATTCGCCATTTTCATCTGGTTGTCCAAGGTTACCCGGAACCAGGACTGAATGCCCCAACAAGTTTGAAGCTGTCGCAATTCTGGCTTGGTCAAATTCTTCTGCAAGTTTTTGAAGGGAAGTATTGATTTCTTGTATTCCAGTCACTGTCGAGAACTGTGCCATCTGTGCTATGAAATCACCATTATCCATAGGCGCGAATGGATCCTGATTTTGTAACTGAGTTGTCATCAATTTTAGAAAATCAGATTGGCCCAGCTTGTCGCTGTTTGCTTTTTGGGACACCTCCTGATCACTTATGCCAAGTTTGTCAAAGAGTGCTGTACGGGCGCTATTTGGATCGATTGTAGACATGATTACTCCTTATTTCCCCATGCTAATCGTGCGCATCATCAAACCTCTAAGAGTACTCACGACTTCAACGTTATTTTCATATTGGCGTGATGCTTCTAGCATCTCAACCATTTCTTCCTCTGCATCCACAGCAGCCATGTAGATGTAACCATCTTCATCCGCCTTCGGGTGCCCCGGCTGATATACTTTTTCGGGATCACGATCGACGGGGACAATATCTACTACATCAACTGACGAGATGCCCGTTCGCTCTAAATCATCTTCATAGATCGTACTAAAAACTGGCTTGATTGCCCGATAAGCTTCCGTCTCACTCGAAGCAACAGATCTTGCATTGGCCAGATTACTCGCAACAGTGTTAAGGCGCACCATCTGAGCGGACATCCCGCGCGCAGCTATGTCAAAGATATTTTTAATGTCTGACATTCCTATTCACCTTTAATTGCAGACTTAAGGCCCGTTAATTTGCGATTTAAAAATTCAAGCGAAGCTTGATAACGCATAACGTTCTCCGAAAACTGCATCTGCTCAACATGCAATTCCACCGTGTTTCCGTCCATTGACGGAGTTATGTTTTGCCTAAAGCCAACTCCATCATTTATCGATGTGCTTACCGAATTCAAATGACGCACGTCGTTGGTAATTAAATCACCAATTCCCATTTTTGCATTGAGCATTGATGAAAAATCCAAATCTTTAGCCTTGAAATTGGGGGTGGCTGCATTCGCTATATTAGATGCCAAAATTTCATTGCGCTTTGACCGCAAAGCCAATGCTTCTGAATGTAGCTGTAAATGACTTTGAATTGACTTCACTTTGTTTCTCTCGATGTCTAGTGTTTGGCTCACTTCTTGCAAGTAGTGTGCCAAAGTTGGAGGAGTTACGATGGCCCAAAGAAATAACCGAAAATTACCACTTACTAGGGATATGATTTTACGCGAGCTGGGTGATGAGACCTTTAATAATGCAATTAAAATTGTAGACGAAAAAATAAAAAACGAAAAAGTCGCGGCAAATCGATTAGCCCTTCTGAGCGCAAAAAGTTGGATATTGCGAAATAAATTGTATTGCGCCCTACATGATCCCTTCACCACTACACTCGATGAAATTGAAGATGAAAGCATTTTTTCTGACGAATTCGAGGATGAGCAAAACGGGTTTGATATGCTCTTCGATGACACAGTGAAAATTCAAATATTGAAGGACATAACTTTGGATGGAAACAAAATCGCGAAAGGTACGACTGTCACTGTAAGCCGCAATAATGCTAATAAACTTATTGAGAATAAAAAAGCTGAGATCTATTCAGATTGAAAGCTTTTTGTTTATCAGTGATTACCTGGTTTCTTTTTCGATTTCATTCCTTAATTTCTGGATGGCAGCTGATTTAATTTGAGAAACTCGACCAGTAGTTATTGTAAGTATTTCAGCTATTTCATAAACATTTAGCTCTTCAACATAATATAATTGCAGAACCATTAACTGCTGCGCATTTAACATATCCAATTTTTGTAACAATAGATTTTCTAATTGGTCATTATATATTTTGTCCTCTACCCCTTGCTCAATCGAAAACAAAAAATCTCCGTATTGTTCCATAGCCTCCTCAATACTTTGGGAGTGAGCGGCGGCAAAATCTTTTTCCCAACTTGCCAAAGTTAATTCATCTACATGCAACTCGGTGGATATTTCTTTCGATGTTGGCCTTCTGTTTAATTGTTTTTCAATTTTTTGCTTGGCGCGTTCGTAATCTTGTTTGCGTTTAATGGTCCCTCGGCAAAGATTTGACGATTTCCTTAAATAATCAACTATCGCGCCCTTGATTCGCAATCGTGCGTATGCGGCAAAAGGTACACCTTCTTTTGAGGTGTATTTTTGCGCCGCTTCAATTAAGCCAATCATGCCTAACTGTAGAAGGTCCTCGATCTCAATTACGCCTTTGACCCTAGCCGCATAATAATATGCAACACGCTTCACAACCTCAAGATTTGAATTAATTAGCTGGTCACGATCTAATTGTTCCAGGCTATATCGATGCTGCATAGCCTACCCCCCACCACTAAAAAATTTAATCCCATCTGCCTTGGAAAATTTTTGTTTTTGCAATTCAGATGAAATCAGATCGAGACATTTCATAAGTTGTCGGTCTGGTGCGTTTTGACTTAGAGTGATTGGCTTTCTCGCCACAATCGAGTTCTGCAAAGCGTTTGACTTTGGCAACCAACCAATGAAATCTAATTCAATGTTAATGAATTTCGCGGTAGCCTTAACAAAATTATTAAATACCTGCCTCGCGTTCGCTTCAGAAGCTGCTAAGTTTACCACTATCGATATTCGTTTAACTTTTCGCTCTAAATTCAGTGCCTTAATTAGCGAGTATGCGTCCATGAAGCTCGTGGGCTCACCTACGAGCACCACACATATTTCGTCACATGCTGCCGCAAAATCAATTGTCGCATCAGATCCACCAGCAGGAGTGTCAACCAACAGGAAATCAGTCTCATTCTTAAGTTCTTCTATCGCTCTGATTATTTTCCATCGCTTATTTTGATCCAGATTTAATAATTCAATGTTTCCAGATCCACCCGGAATAAGCTTTATTCCTACACTTGTTTCACATAAAACTTCAGCCAATTCAGCGTTTCCATCAAGTAAATCGGCCAGTGATGCTTTGATTTTCATGTCTAACATTATATGCGAGTTTGCCATTCCAAAATCTGCATCTAGCAGTGAAACTCTAAAGCCAAATTTAGCTAATAAGATTGCGACGTTTACGCAAACAGAAGTTTTACCAACTCCCCCCTTGCCGCTTGCAAATGCTATAGACTTAACCATCAGTGTGTACTCTCGGTTTTGGCGACTTCAAGAATATGTTGCTTAAGGTGCGCCACTTTTGCAGGATATATCCCAATACAATCTTGAATATTACCTGTAAAAAAGCAACACCTTAGCCCTAATTCTAAATATGCTGAAATCTCATCAAGCGATAGATCACATTGATCGAGCTTGGTTAATACTAAATATTCTTGATCAGACACTGGCTTTCTACAATTTTTTAAAACGTAGTTTCTGCTTAATCCAACACGCTCTACATTTAATATCTTATATCTAATATCAGGGAATGTTTTAGCTAACATTTCTAAATAACTATCCAATCCATCGAAATATTCTACTTCAACTATTGCCAAACCATTCCTTCTTGGAATGTACCCTTGGTCTCCCCAATTAATCGATGTTACCGAACTAACTGCAGCGTCCAGAGCTGCAAATTCGGTTACAGATAAGTTTTCGCCGGCTGAATTTAACCAAAGTTTGAACTTTTCAATAAAACGCGTTTTTCCAACACCGCGACGCCCAGCCACGATGAGTAACTGCGTATCGTAAATCAATGATGACGCATTGGCTACAAAGGTATTAGAGAGTTGAGCTGCTAAATCTTCCAAATTATTTTTATTATCGCCTAATTTGATTTTTTGTAGAGCATGATTGGAAAGTCCAACCAATCTAAGCTTTTCTTCCGCTGTAAATGGCGCGGTCTCCTTTTTATTAGAGATTAAGACAGCTAATTTATCGATATTTTTGTGAAGATCCTGCAAAATCTCGTCATGCACAGATTCTACTTTGGATTGAATATTTCCTTTTTGGTGCTTTTCCAGATAAATCTTATCAGGAGCATCAGTATACTTTTTGAGAATACTTGAAAATTCGACGACCCTATTTTCTGGTTTGAGGACGAACGGCTTTATATCTGAGGATTGGTAATTACTTGTGTTATCAGTGGCCACCATAACAACCTTATTTCCATCTCGTTTCGTACTAAGAATATAGGCATCGGGCCCTAATTTTAATGCTATCTCCTCCATTGCAGAAGCACTGTCTGCCGCGGTAATTGTTATTTCAGCCATCGCTTAACTCCTCAACCGTCGCCTTGATCCGCAATTTGTTCTTGCTCACCGATAGTTTGAACAATCTCAACATTCCGGTTTTCCGGTAGTTCTGTGAAAGACAAAACATTTATTGACGGCAATTGTGCACGTACAAATTTTGAAACGTGACGCCTAATTTGTGGTGCCACAATCAGGAATGTCGGCTTGCCCTGAGCACTCAAACTTTCAGACACGTCATTTAACCCAGAAAGTATTTTCTTGGCCAATCCGCCGTCGATGATCAACATTTTTTCATCTGAGTTTTGACGAACAGACGTTAGGATCAATTGCTCAAGGTTTGCGGCAAAGGTGACCAAGGGTAAGGTATCTTTGAATTTTATTAATCGCTGTATCAATAGAGGAATTAGCTTCGGTCTAAGTGCTTCCGCTATTTCAGTGCTCTGCATTTTTTGAACGTTGAGCGTACTGACTTCTTCGAGAATAAGATTTAAATCCGAGACTGGAATTGCTTCCTCAAGAAGCCGCTGAAGCACTTGGGTTAACTGATGCAAAGGCATAATTTTTGGAACGACTGTTTGAACAAGGTTCGGGTATGTTTTCTCTAAATTATCGATTAACGCTTGCACTTCATCTTGCCCTAACAGCTCTGACGCATAATTGTTTAAAATCTGACCAAGATGCGTAATTAACACTGATACAGGGTTGATGGTAATATACCCTTTAGTTTCAGCGTCACGCTTTAGCTCTGGCTCAATCCAAACCGCATCAACACCAAATGAAGGATCTTTGACCTTTATACCACTAATATCAATAAGCACATTGTCATCCGGTATAGCTAATAGCTTGTCGGGATAAATAACATCCTCCGCAACAATTTTTTCACCTACTTTTATCTGATACTGTGAGACATCTAAACTTAAATCGTCACGAATTCTTATTCCCGGGATAACAAACCCCATAGCCGTTGAGATTTCTTTGCGCAATTTAGTAATTCCAGACACAAGATTGTCAACGTCAGTTTCAGTCGCCAGCGAAACTAAGCCGTATCCGATGTTAAGAGATAATTTATTGCCGTCTTTGACCGCCTCCAGATCAAAGTCTGCAGCGTTATCTTCCACGGAATTGATTTGCTCATCATCTATGGCTGTGGTTTGCTTGTTTTCTGATTGGCGCGCCAAATAGCCGAGAGCTGCGGTCACCACTCCAAATGTCAAAAACAGCGAATGTGGCATGCCAGGAATTAATCCTAGAACCAACAGTACAAAACTTGTTGGCGCCCAAGCTGCAGATAGATTTATCTGTGACGAAATGTGCTCTGCCATATTTTCTGCCGATGACACACGCGTAACAATTATCGCAGTTGCAATTGATAATAATAGCGATGGAATTTGAGCGACCAAGCCATCACCAATTGAAAGAAGGACATATGCTTCAGCTGCGGAAGATAATTCTAAATCATGCTGGATCAATCCAATAATAAGGCCACCAATTATATTAATTGCCAAAATTAGAATACCAGCAATTGCGTCACCTTTCACAAATTTAGAAGCGCCGTCCATTGAACCATAAAAATCTGCTTCTTTTGCTACTTCCTGTCTGCGTTCACGCGCTTCCTCCGGTGTAATAATTCCCGCATTCATATCTGCGTCGATCGCCATTTGTTTGCCTGGCAAAGCATCAAGGGTAAACCGCGCCGAAACTTCAGACACACGGCCTGCGCCCTTTGTGATGACTACCAAATTAATAATAACCAAAATAGCGAATACAAATAAACCTACCGCATAGTTACCAGCAACAATAAACTCACCAAAAGCCTCAATCACCCGTCCAGCAGCATCTGATCCAGTGTGACCGTCTTTTAGAACAATTCTGGTGGAAGCAACATTAAGCGCTAGCCTTAGAACCGTGGCAATTAGTAATAAGTTCGGAAAAGACGAAAAATCCAAAGGCCTTTGAGTGTGCAAGGCGACCATTAAAATAAGTAAAGACAAAATTATATTTATAACAAAGAATACATCTAGCAAGGCCACTGGAAGGGGAAGTACGAGCATTGCGACCAGCGCAATAATTCCAAATGGCAGGAAGGAATTCACCAATCTTGGACTGAATGTTGAAAAGCTCAAGCTATTCGACGCCATATCTCACTCACCTAACGCTCGTGTCAAAAAAATGACGCACAAGCCACTGTTATCATTAAATTTTTGCATGTCCGCTCAGAAAACATGCAATCTTGTTTATGGTAAGCAAAAAACATGCCAATATTTTTTACCGTTTAAATTCAAAGGCTTAATAATTTAGAGATTACGATGTGCCACCATCGCTTGATGTGGCACGGTTTTTGCTCTCGACATTCAAACCACCAGATAAGGACGAGACCGTAGCAATATGACAAACCACCTAAAAAAATTTCCGTTCACATCAATTCTGGTCTGCATCGTGTTAAGCGCCTGCGGGGGTAACTATGGAATGTTGCCAAACCTACCAGGCAAAAATACTACTAACCTGTCGTCTGATACGGCACTCGTTAGCGAAGCAAAATTGATAGCGGAGCGAGCCCCTGCTTCCCAGATGCCTTATAAACTGACCGCTGTGGGTTTTTCCACGGTCTCAATACAGCCAGCAAAATCAATCAATCAAAAACGACTGCTTGCCATGAGAGCTGCTAAATTAGATGCATATCGCACTTTAGCAGAGCAGGTTTACGGCCTACGCGTAAAAGGGCAAACCACAATTGGAGAGGCAGTAGTAACTTCAGATCAATTGGCATCCGCGGTGGAAGGTATGATTACTGGAGCAGAAGTAGTCAGCATAAAGGCAACCAGCGCTGACACCTATCAAGTTGAATTATCGCTATCAGAAAACCATTTGAAGCGAATGATCAATGCTTACCGCAAGGGTATATTCTATTAAAACAATTTCGGGTTATTGAAATGCTTCTTAGGTCTGCGATCTTTTTCACATGCTTCACTTTATGCGCCCAGCTGGTGCTCGCATTCGAAACACGATTGGAAAAAATTGATGGCTCTACGCATGTTACTGGACTGCTGAGCGATGCCGAACTCGAGTCAAGGGCGATCGCTGCAGCATTTCAAAAATTACTTCACGCAAGAGGTCAACGCATTGATAGCTTCACCCTAGTGGAAAATGGAGAGCTATTAATTGATCAAATCCAGGCATCAACATCAATAAAGATATTGAATGTTGAGGTACTGAAATCATTCAAAGCAAACAGAAAATATAATGTAACTGTCGAAGTGCTTTATCAAAATGTTGATGTTAACGACAGTTCGGTTAATTGCCTGCCAGTATTAGAAGATAATATTCCAATTTCGATAGGTTTTTTTAAAGACGCGAATAATTCGCCTGTATGGCTTGTCCCGAGTGAGTTAAAGTTAAAGCAAATATTCAGCCAATTATCTGTCGAACCAGGATTTAAACTGATAGAGCAGACACCCAAACGTAAAATGGCAGAGAGCGCTGACTACTATAACTTATTCAAAGAAAACAATAGTTCTCATAAGAATGAAACACCATTTGCTAGCACAATGAGTATAACGGTCTCTGAGCAGAACAGCCAAAATATTATACAGAAACAAGCCTCACTAAATGTTGAAGTTAAAGTTATAACTACTCGAAATGGTAGAAATCTAGCAACCACAAAGTCGACAGAAGTTATAACTACAGACGAAGAGTATTTCGGATATAAGATCAACCAAAGCAAAACACGTAATCGGAAAAAGATTATTCAAACAATTCAGCGCCGCATATCAGAAACCACACGGAACCACAGCGCAAAACTTAGTTGCGTGGATATAGAACCCACAATAAAAAAGGTCGGAAACATAATAACTTTGAATCTAGGAAAACTAGATGGTATTAAAAAAGGTGACTTTGTTGTCTCAGAAAACTCAAACGGGACTAAGTCTTTTTATCGTATTAAAAATTTAAAAAATTATACTTCCACATTGTGGTCAATCTCAAGACTTAACGGCTCACTAAATCATTCAGATGAAAATGTGTATTTGATAAGGGGATCGTAAAATGTTGAAAATTATCCCAGTTTTTATGTTGATATTTTACGGATTTAATTCTTCGGCCGAGACGGTAAAACATACTCAAGCCGTTTCTGGAGCACAGATAAAGCGCGATGCAACAGCATTTTTTGAAAGAAAAGGTTTACTTATAGACATTTTAGTCTCGGACAATCGCCGCTATCATCCATGCAGCCAGTCACTCACTTTCGAACCTAGAGCAGACGGAGACTGGTCGTCGGTAGTAGCGCAATGCGAGCCAGATAAGTGGTCTGTTGTTCTGAGAACAAATTTCGAAGGCCATAAAAATAAAAAGAACTCTAAGCTTGAGAATGTAGGTGAACGTGTGGTCGTTTTGAATAAAAATATTCATAAAAACCAGATCATTGGAATTGAAGATGTCATGCTCGCTAAAATGCCGTCCAAAGGTTTATTGGGCAGTTACACAAAAACGGATGAAGTGATTGGTAGGAAAGTTAGGTATAATCTAGTTAAAGGAAGTATTTTGAAAAATAGGCATCTCGAGGTATCCTATGACGTGAATGAAGGAGATAGTGTGCTAATTTCATCGGGCAACGACCGTTTTTCAGTAACCTCATACGGAAATGCACTAGGCAACGGCCAAATCGGGGAAATGATTGAAATTTCAAATTCAAAATCCGGAAAGATTATCAAGGTCATAATCGTTGATGAAAAAAAAGTTCAACCTTTGACTAACATGTAGCCAGCCCACGTCGTATACTAATTCGAAAGGAAAAAAATCATGGTTGATTCTGTTAGATCATACTAGGCACTAGCCTAGATCCTGCGAAGGGTCATAAAAGTGCGAATCCGGGTTCTTCATCGGATACTAAAACAGTATCGGAGCCTACATCTGCAGCTAAAACAGAGACCGTGACATTGGATCTTAGTTCTAACGCAAAAATTGAGAGTTTGAGTAAAGAACCCCCAATCGATCTGGAATTAGTGAATGAAATTAGGCAAAAGGTTGCAGCAGGAGAATATCCAATAGATAAAGCAGCAATTGCATCTAAAATGTTTGATGCAATCAAAAATGGTTGAACCAAAGACACCTGACCGCGAGAAGCTTAATGAGCTTCTGGAAGCCTTAACTGTGTTACTGGAGCGAAACTCTAATCTGTTCGAAGGGGATACCCTATTGGACCAGCTTTCTGTTTTTGTCAAAAATTTTACTTCACAAAATCGTATAACAGATGCGAGCGAACTAAATCAATTGAATGACATTTTAGTCGAACTTTCTGTGGCGACGGACAGAAAGTTAGAAATATTAGACTTTATCAAAGACATTGAGTTTTTAAAAAAATAACATCAGTCATCTTTTATTTTTGAAAAAAGCTCTGCTGCTTGGTGTTGCTGCTGCAAAATCGTTTCTAAATCTAGGTTTTTCTGTATTAATTCAAGTTTATCGCTTGCCCCGTCAACGCCGAATGCTTGAGCAATAGCCATCCAGGAATAAGCCAGAGAAAAATTGGGCTCAGTTGCCAAATCTGTGAGCGTAACGGCGAGCTTGAAAGCATCCTCGCCGTTTCCTGCGCTCGCTGTAAGAGTTAATTCCTCAATTATTTGCGATGCAATCTCATCTCGTAATTCAACGGTTATCAGCTTGATAAGCTCTTCATTTTGATTTTGGGCCGCGTCGTGGCCATTGAGGTGCGCAATCCAGCCCCAATATAGTGCCGATTTATAGTTTATTGGCACCCCAACACCCTTACTGTACAGCAAAGATAAATTGTATTGAGCTTCTGGATACTGCTCTTTTGCTAATTTAAGAAAAATCTCAAACGCCTCATAATATTGCTGTTTATCAAAACGTTCGACGCCACTCTGAAACAAGTTTAAATCGCTCTCTACTTCGATGTGTGTGTCTTCAGATGAAAAAACAGCGCTAGGCAGAAGTGTGAGGCCACCACAAATAAGTAAAATTCTAAAAATCATTGTTCAGCTACCATGATGAGTTTGAGTTCGAGGAGTTTCTTTTTCATTGTATTATTTATCTCATATACAATTACTTTTGGTCGTTTTTTTTCCTCTTTAATAAATTCTACACTTATGTTTTCAGGGAGATATACGCCACCATACTCTAAAATTTCTCTGGGGTGATGAATAAAAGAATCCATAAACCTTTGATCAACCCATGCTCGAGCTAACGCCTGACCCAGTATATCTGGCAGCACCCTCTTAACATCAGCATCAGTCTCCAGAACTATATCTTCTGGGCTGAAGCGCGACAAATCTTGCCTATCTAAAGCTTCTATATCCAAGCGCGTTCGATAAACTATCGAATAAACCTTGGTTACAAGATTATTTATTTTTTTGAAGAACGTCAAAACTTGACAGGCCCAATAACTCGATTTCACTATTGTATTAATACTTCATTTAGTCCAAGAATATAACAAATTGTTGTGTTTTCAAATGGTTTAGTAAGGTTGTACAAAATATGTCAGCACTTGACACAAAAATCATTGGTCAATCAAAACAAGCGACTGCCCTAAAAAAAATGATAAGCTTAGTGGCGGTTTCGAACTCACCAGTAATTATCAATGGTCCAACGGGCTCAGGTAAAGAGTTAGTTGCTGAGGCTTTACACTCCGAAAGCCGAAGAAATGGAGAATTTATTGCCCTAAATTGTGCGGCAATTCCTCGTGAACTTATTGAAGCAGAGCTTTTCGGCTTTGAGAAAGGTGCATTTACAGGGGCTTTGAAAACAACAAAAGGTAAATTTGAACAAGCACATAAGGGAACATTATTTCTGGATGAAATTGGCGACATGCCCTCAGAAGTACAAACCAAATTACTTAGAGTATTGGAAACGTCCACAATTGAGCGTGTTGGTGGCAGCCAAAAAATAAAACTAGATGTAAGAATAGTTTGTGCGACGCATAAAAACTTAAATCAGCTCGTAGAACAAAAATTGTTTCGTGAAGACTTACTATATAGATTGAATGTATTTCCAATCGAAGTGCCCGCTCTGAAGGCGCGAGCGTCTGACATTCCAGATTTGATAAAACACTTCTTATTACGAAAGGCAAAGGAACAATTAAGTCCGCCACCATCTTTTGATGCAGGTGCGATGCAATTGCTCTGTCGGTATGAATGGCCGGGAAACGTAAGAGAGATAAGAAACGTCATCGAGAGGGCTATGATTTTTTTCCCAGGGAAAACAATTTCAAACTCTGATGTGGCAGATTTTTTATTGAAGGTAAGTCAAGAAATTATAGACAAGACCCAAGAGCAGGATGAAATATGGGCCTGTTTTGATGACCTTGGTTCTGACACGGTCACAATAGAGGCAGAACAAGCCCGGACTGAACCACCTAGGCCAGAAGATTTTTCACAATGGTTTGAGCGTGAAAACTCCGTAGATTTACGAAAACTGCTACGTGATATAGAAGTAGTCATGATTGAAGCTGCATTAAATCGCAACTCTGGAAACACAAGCGAGGCAGCAAAAGATCTAAAGCTAATACGAACTACTTTAATTGAAAAAATGAAAAAATATGGCCTCTAATTAATTCTTTTTCCACGCCTCAATGAAGTTTTCCAGCAAGGTCTTGGTACTGTTGAACTGTGTCATTGCCTGCTCCATCGAGCCAAATTGTTGTGTGTAGCGTTCTGAAATCAACTTCTCTCGTTCCTCGAGTTTCGCCAACCGCTCTTGAATATCTGAGCTCTGAATTTTGTAGGTTTCCTCTGATCTACTAATTGAAGAATTTAGATCCAGCAATTTATCCATCAAATCAACGGCACGTTGCGAAAAAGAAGTGCCAATATAGAGATTGAAACTTTGTGGCTCGACTTCAGGTGTGTAAACAGCAAGGCCCGGATATTGTGTGGAAGTGAACCGCGAGCCACCATTATAATCCTCCCGCGTAACTTCTATATCCCCCACTTTCCACACATTTCCATCTTTCTGAACATTGTAGACGCCGGCTGGAATATTTGTATACGCGGATTTTACAATTTTAACAGAAGAACGACTTCCTGCCAGAAATTCATCTTTTAATGCCATAAATTTTTCTGGCGTGTCACGGAGCGTCCTCTCAAAAACCGCATTATCAAGATAGAATTCACCATCACTATTTGTTTTGATACCAAGTTGAGAAAGATAAATTGGTTGGTCAGAGTAGCCAGTCATAGGTTCAAATGCCAGCTTTTTAAAGTCTGACTTTATGCGTGCCACTGCCGGGTCAAGCGCCAATGGTCCGTTGGCGTCGCCTTCTAGATCGATAAAGGTTAGCTCATCGAGCTTATTTTTAAATTCATTCAAAGAGAAGACGATATCCGTGGCGCTTGCGCGAATTACTTCGGTAGCACGCGTTAAATTCACGCTCACGTCACCCCAATTACTATTCAAAAGGTTGATTTCTACGCCATCAACTAGATCAGTGATCGAGTTACTTTCTCGCGTAATATTGATATCATTAAATTGAAATTGGGCATCGCTCGCATATTGCATGACTTGGTTATTAGGAAGGCCCATGTTAAGGTTATTTGAAGGAGTGATCCAACGATCATTTTCTGCATCATTATCTGCAGCTGAAATTGAAAAGCCGTTGGCTGCTCCAGTCAATTCACCAGTAATCACTAGGGAGAAATTAGACCCGTCCCCGGTTTTATCAATGATTTTTGCAGAAATACCTTCCAAATCAGAAAAAATAGCAGCAACCTCCGACAATGTTTTACCATTAAAGCTAACCTGTGTTGTATCAGAATTGGCAGTGAAATCACTGTTTGCTGCAGGATCAAACCACTTCCCATATTCGAGATGTAAATCTGCAGAAAAAGTATCCGTCAAATCGTCAAAACCCGATAATTCAAAGACCATCTTCTTAGCAGTCTGAATATTTGATAAGTTGATTGTTGTCGGTGTGAGTTGCGACTCGTCGGTTATATTAACTGCCAATACACTTTCATCAGATGATTTTGCTTCGAAAAATTTGTCACTCAATATAGTTCCAAAATTGGCTTTCGTCGTTCCAGTCTGTGAATTAAGCAAGCCTATACCGGATATGGCACTTTCAGTTTTTTCTAACTTAGTATTTTGGATAGCTCTTTTTGGCTCAATTTCAGAGGCAACAATAGATGTCACGAGCTCAGATACATTGAACCCTGAACCGCTTTTATTCACAAGACTTAAGTAGTCAGGCTTCGTGACTTCAACCATACTAGCACCTCTGTCATCTATACGACATTTTTGAAATTAATTTAGTCTCAATAACTTATTTCAATCTCAATACGTCGATTCTGCTCTCTACCGGCAGCAGTCGCATTATCTGCAACTGGAGACATCTCCCCTTTGCTAATTGCTGACAAACGATCACCATCAATTAATCCCGTCTGTTCAATCGCCTGCACTACACTGGCCGCGCGTCCTGCGGCCAAGTCCCAGTTATCACGAAACTGTCCGTTCGAGATAGGAACGTCGTCAGTATGGCCTGTTACTTTAATTGTGCCCTGCGGACTCATCGCCGCCAGAGAAATCCTATCGAGTATCCGGCGCGCTTCGTCAGTTAAGTCTGCCGTGCCAGATGGAAATGCACCTCCAGACCCGACTGTAATAAACACGCTATCCTCCCTCTGCTCTATTGCAACAAGTCCCTGATCAATTTGTTCTTTTAATGCAGTTGTCAATTCCTCGGTAGCGCGCGATGCGTTCTGGAGTTTTTCTTTTTCTTGTGCAGAGCTACCACCGGCGTTCTCACCATTTTGAGGGGCTTGCTCGTTCATGGCAGACGCAAGTTTTTCTAACTCTTTTTCAATTCCACCAAACAGAATGTCCTCATTTGCAGCACCTGTTTTTTGCCGCGCCTCGGCAAGTGCATTTAGAGCGTCCGAGACCATTTCTTGGAATTTTTCGGGGGTCGCATTTTGTTGTTCAAAATTAATTACGACGTTCTCACCCAGCGCCTCTATTGTAACGTCCCCATTATTAATTGCCTGCTGCAGTTGCTTGGCGAGCTGATTGGCTTCCAACTGCTCCACACCTTGGCCACCGGCGCCTGCTTCGTCAGATTTATTTTTTTTATCTGCTTCGCTCCCCTCTGGAGACTCTTCCGTCTTTGACTTGATTTCTAATTCCGGTTGCTGCAGCTCGGTCGTCTGCTGTCTCAATGTATCCGTAATTGCAGGCTCAGGATTTGGACTAAACTCTAACGAAATAACAGTTGTGCCCTTGGGCTGTTCTACTACTGGCACGACTTTTTGAACGCCAAATGCCTCACGCAATGAGCCAGAAATTTGTTTGAATTTTGGTACATTAAACTCCGCAAACGATAAAATCAGAACGAAAAATGCCATCAAAAGCGTGGCCATGTCCGCAAAAGTGGCCATCCATGCTGGTGCGCCAGCCGGTGGACATTTGGGGCAATCTTCTTCCTGCTGTTCGTCTAAAATTTCTTCCGACATTTATTTCGCCCTCAAATTCATAAAAATTTATGCTGCAACATCAAATTTGCTCTGCAATTTAGGTGGAAGTGCCGCGGCCATATTGTCTTGAATATTGCGTGGAGATTCACTTCTAGCGATACCTCGCAGACCTTCCATAATAATTTGACGATATACGACCTCGTAAGCCGTGTAGTACTCGAGCTTTGATTTAATCGGGGCAAATAAAACGTTGGCAACAAATGCACCATATAGAGTTGTTAATAGCGCAACAGCCATTGCGGGACCAATCGACTTAGGATCGCCCATGTTACCTAACATCAAAACGAGGCCGATTAATGTCCCGATCATACCCATCGCCGGTGCGACATCGACCCAACCCTGAATGACGTTTTGATTTGCCTCATGCCGCGACTTCATCGACGCTATCTCTGAGTTAAGTTGCTTTACAAGTTTTTGCTCATCAGCGCCGTCAACAAGTAGCTGCATACCCTTCTCGAAAAATTTATCTGGAACGGGCTGGCCCTCAAGTGCCATCATGCCATCCTTACGCGCCATACCCGCAAGTTCGACCATTTTTTCGACAGTCTCATCCAATTTTTTGACGGGGGGCATGAACGCCTTCGCCATTGCCCCGAAACTCCCCAAAAATACTGGCAGGGGGTTGGCATACATAACAGCAAAAAAAGTACCACCAAAAACAATGAAAATTGATTGCGTATCAATAAATGGGGCAACACCTCCACCCATCACCATGGATGCGATAATCGCACCCACCGCACCTATAAAACCTATTAGTGAAGCAATATCCATTTATCAAACTCCAGTTTGCACTCTCTCGACATACAATTTTCATACCAAGTTAATTCACATAAGGTGATTTAGTTGTGTTAATTTGGTATGTATCCTGCTTAGCTTACCAAGACTGTGAGGTGACGCAATGCTAAAGCTTATTCCGTTTTTTTCAATTTTGATGGTGAGTTTTGCAAACGTGGCGAATTCACAGTTTTTGCAAGAGCAAAACTTAATTATAGATTTACGCAACAACATTGAGTGGTACCGGTGTTCGGTAGGCCAAACTTGGGACCCCAAAAATACTATTTGCAGTGGGGAACCTCTCAAATTCAGTCAAGCTGATGTTCAAATCGCATTAACTCAGGCAGAAAATCAATTAGGGGGTACGTGGCGACTTCCGACGCTTGATGAACTTGAAAGCATAATTTGTGAGGGTTGCGAACCACCAAAAGTAGTACAGAAGTATTTTTCAAATGTATCTCGCGAAGCGTATTGGACAGGCACTAAAAACAGATGGAATTCAAAAATGTATTGGTCTGTGAATTTTCAGACTGGCTACACTTATTCTCGCTTCTTTGGATATCAAACATTGCCGATACTAATCGTACGAGAGCGTTAAAATAATCCAACCATCACTACGAGGATGATTGATAAGCAAATAATCACAGCAGAAATTTCGATTATCTGCGAGCGAGCTTCTTTAACTTGGCTGTGATAAGAACTTCGCGTTTTATCAACCATATCATTATAAATTCTGATCGCGCGTTCGTATGCGTCAATGTGGTACTGGTCCAGGTCATGTAGTCTCAATTCATGAAAATATTCTGGATGCTCACTCTCCATGTATGTCGTGATAGTGACCGCTTCAGATTCACTCAAGTCGAATGCCCCTGGAACTTTAACCCCCTTAAACAAAAAAAATGGTTCCTGCGGGTAAATGGGAGCTATAGGGCTGTACGGTGCTGCCTTCAAGAAAAGATACAAACACTTCAGGTCGTCTGCCAAAGTAAAGTTTGACACCATCTCATGATAAGAAATTTCACCCAAATTCACAGCCTTAACTAAATTCACAAGCTTGATGCCAAATTCAGTGTCGCTTTCAATAAGTCGTGCGTCCTCATCATTAATTTGACCGGTATCATCACCTGACACCAATTCACTAGCATCATCAGTGTCTTTGTCTACCGCCTCGTTCAAATCAATCACGTAAGGTTCCTCGCATTCAGGCTTTTATATCCGCTAGGATACCTTACTAGAACGCAATAATTATACCAACTAATAAATAAAAAAACGGCGACACGAGTGCCGCCGTTAAGGTGTTGAGATAGCTTCGTATTGTTTTTATGGTTATTGCTAAATCTCGACGTGTGTTTTTAGTTTTCAACGTCAGCTAATGAGCTGAAGTAATCCTCTTTGCCCTTGATTGGCTTGCGCAAGCATCGCAGTTGCGGCCTGCTGTAGAATTTGGTTTTTAGCTAAATGCGCCGTCTCCATTGAAAAGTTGACGTCATTGACCGTGTTGTAACCAAGCTCATATTGGGCAGTAAGATCAGTGGTGTAATTCACCGCGCTCTCCAGGGCCGCATATTGAGAACCAGCCTCAACACGTGCGGTATTCAATTTACCCTGAATATCCTCCAATATCTTTGTCACCTTATCAGTGTCACCCGCACCGTCAGAGGCTTTAATTGTAGTGCCGGTTAAGTAACCCCGAGGTGTGTCTTCATCATCAGTGTCCAATGCAGCATACGTATAGAACGCGTCATCCGCGATAGCTCTATCTTCTTCTCCGGTCGTATTTTGCAACTTTGAGACACCAGTACCGTTATCTCCGCCCCCGCGATTTTCGTCATTCTCATACTCAATCTTTGTTTGGTTGATGTAGAGCTTTTCATATTCATCTGAGATCGTGACGTTTCCTAGGCCAAAAGACATTTCTGCGCCACGTCCACCGAGGGAGACAACTTCCGTACCCGCAGTGTCGGTGAAGATGCTCTTGCCTTTGTAGGTCGCAGTTTCAAGTAAGCGGTTCAGTTCAACTGCAATAGCCTCGAATTCAGCATCAATCGCATCACTGTCATCACTGGTGTTTGTGTCATTTGCCGCCAGCACCGCCAGCTCTTGCAATCTCGCAACCAAGCCTGAGGCTGAATCCAACACACGCATGCCAGTCTCAAGGTATCCCATGACGACTTGCGCCCCCTTGATACCCGCCTTTGTCCCAACAAAATCCAGCCGGAATGTATCGGCCATTGCAACATACGAAGATCTATCACCGGCATTCGCATTCGCTTTGCCTGTTGCCAATCGTTCCATACTCTTACTGACTTCATTATTCGCCCGAGACAGGGACGTCTCAACCTTATAGAAGGCCGTCGTAGCGCCAATATTTGCCATCGCTTGTCCTCCTCTAAGTTTAACTAATCAGTTGTAGTAG
>Ga0181557_1001807_pt1 | contig 23399 bp, 15 predicted proteins | sample 011ome_23_FD_148632 | JGI IMG/M metagenome (GOLD analysis project Ga0181557, IMG submission 148632) | Coastal salt marsh microbial communities from the Groves Creek Marsh, Skidaway Island, Georgia - 011506CT metaG (spades assembly) | ecosystem: Environmental > Aquatic > Marine > Intertidal zone...
TTTTCTTATCTAATTTTTTTTTTTTTTTTTTTTGAACAAAAAAAAGCGTTGACTTTTACTAAACGACGAGACTTTAGAAAGAAACGACGAACACATTATCAGACGACACTTTTAAGAGGAACACGCACACAAAAAAGCTTCTTCTTTCGTCGACGACGAAAGAAATTGTTTCTATTCACGCAAGAATAACAACAACGAGAGTAGTAGTCGTCGTTTAAAGGAAAGTGCAAGAAGGAACTCGTGCCGTTGAATACTCTTAAACAACAATAAACACAAAATGACGACCACAAACGGATTTTCAAAATCGGAAAACTTCCAATCGACGATGAGCTCGTTAAACTACGGCCACGTGATGGAACGAGCGGCGAGAGATTACCAAAAAGAAATTTTAGAGAAAGAAGATTTCGATGAGGATGATTTACTATCGAGAAGGAGGAGGAATAACACGATAAACTTGAACAACGAGGAAGAAGAAATGGATGAGGATTCTGTCCAACAAGAGATGAAGGAGAAACGACTGGAAGAGCTGAAAAATGGTACGACGACGACGTTAACGTAAAACATTCTTCGCGATTGTTCGTTCTTTGCTTTACGTTGCTTTACTTTACTTTACTAACGATTATTATTATTATTATTATTATTATTACAACAACAACAAAAAACAGAACAAAAGCTCCGGTTCGAGATGGAACGGTTAGGCCACGGGTCGTACTCCTCGATCGCGGAGGAAGACTTCTTGTCCGCGGTCACGTCTTCGCATACGTGCGTCGTGCACTTCTCCTTGGACGAGTTTGAGAGGTGCAAAATTCTCGACAAACACTTGCAAAGCTTGAGTCAGAAGTATTTCCAGACGAGATTTATGAAGGCAAACGCGCCGGATTTGCCGTTCTTTACGGAAAAATTAAACGTGAAAGTTCTGCCGTGTTTGATCTTGTTCAAAAACGGCGTCGCGTTCGATCGAATCGTCGGGTTCGAGGATTTCGGAAATAAGGACGATTACAAGACGATGGCTTTAGAGAAACGGTTGTTAGAGGCGGGCGCTGTTGAAGAGGAAGAGAAGGCCATTGAAGAGGAGGAGAAAGGAGACGAACAAATCGATAAGGAGGAGGTGATGAGAGAGTTAGCAAACAGACGCATGAAGAGAGGGTTCCACAAGACGGAAAGCGACGAGGATAGCGATTTTGATTGATTGATTGATTGATGACTCCTAGGGAGTACTAGTAGTTTCGATGACTTTTATTTAGAAGAAGAAGAAGAGAGAATGTTTTCGGGTGATAAAGAAAGGAGTAATAATAGCAGTAAAAGTAGTAGAGTAAAATAGTACAAACGCAGAAAACACACACTACTAGTATCATACTCAAAAATCACAAAACCATTTCCAACTCGTGTCTTTTGTACACGTTCTCTTGATCGTCTTTCAATCGAGGGTACGCGGCGACTAAACTCTGTTGCGATCCGACGTACAAGTTGTTGTACAAGCGCCAATATCGCTCTCGAACCATTCTCGCTGGATGAAATAAGCCTTGCACTAAGTGAGACAAGGTATACGCCGGACCTAACGTCACTCTCGACGCTTCGATGGCTTCGTTGACCGCGTTTACGACGTGCGGGGATTGTTCAAACACGTTTGGCCAGACGAAATTCATCAAATGCGTCGCCGCGTCTTCGCAATTCAATCGAGCGCAACCCAAGAGTAAATGCCGCACCGCCACGCACGCGGTTTGTCTGTGCACGATATCTCTGTCCATCAACGCGTCTTCAATTAAAGGCGCAATGGCGTAGATGTAATCCTTCCCCATCTCGCCGATGTATTCGAACAAGAACGCCAAGGATTTCAAAACGCCATTTTGGACGTTGATCTCCGGCACTCGGTACTCGTTCATCAGCGCCGGCAAGACGGTGAACGGCGCGCACGTTTCCGCGACGATGGCTATAGCCACCGTCGTGCACACTCTGTTTTGCCTTTCTTGCACTTTCAAGTTGTTTAAAAGCGTCGCTAAGACGTCTTGCGGTCCGATCGCTTTGGCGATGTACCCGAACGCATTCACCGACGCTCTTCGAATGGCTTTCTTCCGCGCCTTCAAAAGCTCCAACAATTCGAAACAGATCCGCATCCACTCTTTCGCGGGAACAAACTCTGCGCCACGATCGGCAATTCTTCCAACTAAATCCACGCAGTTTTCTTGCACTTTTTCGTGCCTGTTTTTCAAAATAGGCGTCAATCTCGGCAACAAATCTTTCACCGGCGGCGTCATCTTCGACATGCCGACGACGGCGACGATGGATTTCAAAGCGCCCAAGATAGATCCTAAAACTTCCGGATACTCTTCGCCCAAATATTCGTACAACACGACACCTAAATGGCAAATCAATTGCTCTTCTTCGCACACTTTCATGACCGGCGCGACTTTTGAAATCAAATCTGCCGCTTGTTGACGAATGTCTTGATTTTTGTTGTTCAGGCGCCATTTGATCGTGCCGCAAATTTGCGGCAAGTACGGTTTCGCTCTTTGACCGAGAGCGTTGACGACGGTACCGAAACCGTTCAACATGATGTCGTTCTCGTCTTGCGTTTGCTCTTGGAACGAGTACAAGACGCCATCGACCAACAATTCTTCCAACCTTTGGTCCACGTCGGAAACGCCCAAGTGTTCGACAACCTTCGTCACGCATTCCATGACCATTCGTCGAAACGGCTCGGATTCGTCTTTTAAATCTTCGACAATTTTAGAGATTATATCGGAAGCGCCTACTTTTAACGCTAATTCCAAAGTCGTTTCCACTAATGCCAAGTAATTTCTCCTATCTAACGCGGTTCTTCTCACCCAAAAGTTTTTGAAAAACGGAGGAATAATTTCCGTTCGGACGTATTCGCTATCGACGCCGTCCGTTTGCACGCACTGCTTGACCACTTTCAAAGTAATTTTCTTCATCTCTTCGTCCGCGGTGGCAAATTCTCTGATCAAAATCACCATGACTTCTTTCGTGTAATACGACGCGTAAACCGGGTCCATCAAAGGGATGATATACCCGATGGCTTTCAAAAACGCCGCTAACGTTTTGCCGCGATGCGATCGGATGCCTTTCCATAACGGCTTTAAAACGGAATCGAAGGATTCAATCCCGTACGGCGTCGAAGCTTCCGCTAACGCCGCGATGGCTAAAGCGGAAATCATTCGTACTTTTTGATTCTCGTCTTCCAAACCGGATTCGATGATTTGCACTAATTTCGTCAAGTGCGGCAACACGGCGACGCCGGAGAGGATGGCGATTTGTTGAACAATTTTCACCCCGGTGTGTCTCGCTTGCCACGATTTTTTTGACTGACACACCGCTTTTAAGAATGGGAGTAAAGCTGGTATGGTCAACGCGTGCGCGACGACCGCAAACGCTCGAGCAGTCGTGTTCCTCACGTACTCGTCCACGTTATCGATGTCTGGTCGCATGGCGGCAATCATCGTCGCTAATCCCGCCGCTTTGGAAAGGTTGGCGATAATTTCTCGACCTTCCACGCGCGCGTAGTAATCCTCGTCGATCAACAGAGGTTCGATAACGACTAAGATTTTATGCACGTACGGTCTGACCAAGTCGTCCAATTTGTACAAGATTCGATCGATGACTTTCACGAGCAAGTGCCTCTCTTGATCTTCCAACGTCGGCGACATCAACAGAGGCAAGATTTGGTTGAACAACGGCCCAGCGCCTAACTCTCTCGCTTTGTCCGTCAACTGACGCAAACTTGACTTTCTTTGCGGTGGTAAACCATTTTTGACTTTTAATAAAAGCTTCATGATTTTCCGTTCCTTTTGTTCTTCGATGGACAAAGCGTCTTCGTCGATTTCTTTCAACAACGGAGCGAAATACTGGTAATCTTCCGCTTTCATCGTCGGTAAATCCTCCGGGACGTCTGGGACGTCAAACATTTGCGTGCGATTCTCCTCTGGAATAGAGAAACCACCACCACCATTTCCTGCTCCTCCGGCGGAAGACAACGGCGTTTGACCGCCGAGTGAAAACTGCGCCTTTCTCGCCGGCGTTCGGAGCGGGACGTAGTTTTTCGGTTGTTCGAGTATTTTGTATTGCGGCAAACCTGGTAAGACCGCATCGAGCTCGTCGTCCGTCATAAATCTGTTCCGTTCTTCCATCTCTCGGTCGTGTCGTGCCGATCGTAACTGATCCGGTGTCATCGGAATCTGTTGTTGACCTCCTCCGAATTCAGAGGATCGAGCGGGCGTTTGCATAAACGCAGACGTTGAACCAGTCATTAACGGCGTCTCGGACCCTAATCCACCCCCATTAATCATCGGCGTTTGCATCATCATGACGCTTGGTTCATTTCTCGGCGTCTCGTCCCATCTGCTCGCTTTCCTTCGTGTCCCCGTTGTTTGCGTCGAAGAAGGTTGTGTTTGGTTTCTCGGCGTCGCGTCGTCCCATCGGTTTCTTTTCGGCTTCTTCTTGGTTGCTTTCGTCGTCGAATCGTCGTCGTCCCACTCGTTCGTGACTCCTCCTTTCTTATTCCCAACCGATTGCGAGGCGTCATCGTCGTCGTCGTCCCACGCATCGTTTTGCAAACGTCGGCGGTGCTCCTTGACCTTCTCGGTATCCGCGGCGGAGTCGTCCATCGTTCTCGCGAAAACAACATTCTCCTCTTTTTCCTCGTTCTTTTCATTCCCGTTCGTCGTCTTATCCCACCGACTCTTTCTCTTTCTCTTCTTTTCCTCCAAATTTGGAGCTTCTTCTTCTGTTGTCTCCTTCTTCTTTTCCTCGACGTCGTCGGCTTTGATAGAAGAAAACATTTCCCTCCTCTTCTGCTCCTCCCGCTCTCGCTCTCTCTTTCTCTCGATGTTCCTCATCGTCTCTTCTTTTTCTCTCGCGAACATTTGTTCTCTCATGGCTTCTTTGTACCCTCTTTTTGATTCTTCGCCTCCTTTTTGCTCGTTGTCAGAGAAGGAATCCTTTTTTAAAACGCCTTCTCGTCGTTCCGGCGAGAGTTGTCTCTGAAACCGTCTTTTTTTGTATTCGTTTTCTCGATCTGAAATTTTCTTCGAGGTGCCAAACTTTTCTCGATAAAGTAATTCTTCTTCCTCTTCCTCTTCCTGATCGTCTTCTCCTTTTCCGCTTTGAAAGATGAAGTCTTTCGTCGCGTTCGCGGGCATGGTGAACGATTTCAACCGTCGCTTTTGACGATTCTCATTCTTCTCTTCGTCCGATAAAAAAGAATCTTCTTTGTCTTCTTCTTTCTCGTCGAGTCTCTCGACATTCATCTTTCGTCGTTCTCTCTCTCGTTGCAAACGTTCGATGATGATTTCCTCGTCGTCGTCGTCGTCTTCTTCTTTCGTCATCTTTATTATAACACGCTCCTCTCTGATAAAAACACCGCTCTCAATAAAACCGTAATGAGAGTAAAAGTTCTCTCTTTTAAAGCGTGTCGTTGTCTTCTTCTTCTTCGTAATAGTTCTGGTGTCTTCTTTGAATGAGGAAAAGAAAAGAAGGTTTTTCTTCTTCTTCTTCTTCTTCTGTGAAAAGGCGAGTGAATGAGTGAAAAAGTTTTTGCTCTTTTTTTTAAAAGGAGAAATTATTTTGAGGGCAAATTTTTTGAGAAAGAGACAACAACAACAGACAGAGAAAAATTTTTTCAGGGCAGACAGAAGAAAGAAAACACAGATGATGAATTTTTGAAGGCAAAAAACATCGTTTAAAAACAACACAAAAAGTGATGAAGATGAAACGTTTTTAATAATAAAAGACTTTGGGAGAGAGAGAGAGAAAGACGCGAAAAAGTCATCATCGATATGTCTTCTGGAGGAGGAGGAGAAGGAGTGATTTTAAGGACGAGAGGGCAGAAAAGAAGACGGATGATGATTTGGGAGTTTCGAGATTCTTTGTTGTGGGATGTGGTCGTGAGTAACGACGACATTTGTTTCAAACACATTCTTCCGAGATTGAATCGAACGGATGTGAAATTCTTGTACGGAGTGAATACGGAGACGAGAAAGTTGATTAAGAGATCACCTCGCGCGGGTGATTTGAAAAAGAGGTTTGATGTGAGCGAGATGTCGTCGATATCGACTTTGGAAGTTGCGTGGGAGAATAAATCGTCGTGGCGGGATTACTTAGAAGACGAAAGATCTTTCTGCTGGGAAGTTGCTTACACGAATAAACTCGAGTTGCTCAAGTGGATACGAGAGGAGAAAAAGTGTGAATGGGATTATAGGACGATTACTGCGGCCGTAGACCAAGGTAATCTGGAAATGGTAAAGTATTGCGTGGTAAATGAGTGTCCTATTGATGCGGGAACGTGTGCATGTGCTGCCTTAGAAGGTCATCTCGAGGTACTCAAATACTTACACGAAGAAGTCAAAGCGCCTTGGGATTCGCTAACTGCCCGATGGGCGGCTTTAAATGGTCATCTTCACATACTCGAATACCTTGTCGAGCGTAAGTTTGATAAATATAGCGGATTTGAGTGTCAGTTTGCGGCCGAGAAAGGTCACTTAGACTGTTTGAAGTACTTACACGAAACCGCCAAAGCGCCGTGGGACGAGGACGCCGTAATATACGCACACAACAACAACCAAACCGAATGTTTAAAATACCTCCTCGACAATAACTCTCCTCTCCCACCTGGTTGGTCTTACAAAGACGGAGAGCTCCACGTGCCAGGCCATTCAGAATCATCGATAATTAGACTTCTTTGAATAAGAATAGTTTTTTTGTAAACACTACTAACGCGCGCAAAAAATCGTAAAAGTCTCGTCCTTTATTTGTCCACATTAAAACTCAAGTTCGTTTCTCAATTTTTAACAACAAACACTTCATTATTTATTATTATTGTGTTTATTAACAAAAGTTTCAAAGAGTTTCAGTCTTTAAGAAGAAGAGAGCGTTTTTGGTTCTGGTTTTGGTGGTAGTAGGAGTCGTGCTTGAGGATTAGGAGGAGGAAACGACGACGAAACAAATCCTCTCGATTCTATACATTGCGTTGCGGAATTGAGTCATTCAAATTACTTCATCCATTATATCCAAAACAGATAACACAGACATTACGAAGACAGTAGTTTCGTTTGCAAAAAGAAGACTAATAATAATAACAACAAGAAAATGGCGTTATACGTGAAAGCGTTCTCGTTGGTTCTGAAAACAGTCTCCAAACCGATGGCGAAATCGTTGAAATCCTTCATCGTCAGTCAACCAGAGCTGAAAAAGACGTGCATTTCCTTGGCGCAGAAAATCAACGTCATGTATTCGTACATCGTGTTAGAAGCGCCGATACCACGAAAGCCAGCGACGACGACGGTGATGGATACAAAAAGTGGGAAACCGTTAGAGATTGTGGTGACCAGAGGTCGGAGTAAATCGTCTTCCGGAGCGTCTTCGTCGTCGCACCACCAATACGTGAAACCTTTGTCGGACGACGTCGCCTTGACGAACGGAGCGGAGTTAGTGTCGGAGATCTTTCTCTTTTCCGTCGCCGGAGGGTTGGTGTATTGGGAAGCCGAAAAATCGAACGAACGCGAACGGGAGAAGAAAAAAATAGCCGCCGTGGAAAGGCAACAGCTGACAAAGTTGATGGAGTTAACGAAAGAGAGTTTAGAAGACGTGGTCGAAGAGTTGGAGGAGTTGAAGAGATGGAGAGAGACGGTGAGAGAGAAGAACTATAAGGATTTCGTCGAAAAAGCAGCGTTTGATGATAATAATAATAATAATAGGAGTAGCAGAACCGACGAGAGTAGCAACAACGCGACGACTCAGACGACGACGACGAAAAAAGGAAGCTGGCTGACAAGGAAAGGAGGATGACTTTTAGACGATAGTAATTTTTAATAGTAATTTTTATTATTAATTCTCCGGGAACCATTTCACGTTGCCGACGATCAAGTTCGTGTTCGGCAATTGCCCCGGGTTCGGACTCAAGTACGTGAAACGTTTGGCGTGCATATCAACCTCGACGATGTGAATGAACCCGGCGACGTTTGAGGTTAACAAATCCGATTGCGTTTTACCGTGCGAAACCGCAACGATGGCGTTGACTAAAGACATGGATGGGATCACAGAAGCGACTCGCATCGGGTCCGTGCTCGCTTCTTGACCGATCGGTAACGCAGACGTTGGGGCTTTCGGGCCCCCGCCAACTTTATAAAAGGAAACGGAGGAGAAAAACGCCGATTGCGCCACCGGCGAGAGAGGATTCGAGACAAAATCGAACCCGTAAAAGTATTCGCGAAACCGATCGTCTCTAGTTTTACGTCTGAACTCGGTCGTTCGTTCAACCACGCCCCCGGATTTCTTCAAAGAGAGAATCTCAACCGCCGCTTCGACTTTTTTACCATCATCATCGCTACTTGATGTTTTCTTCTTGTTTTTCTTGTTCTTTTGCTGTTGCTGCTGCGCCAAAGCGGCGTCTTTCGCGAACTGTTTCGATAACGTTTGAAACAATCGCTCTTGGCCTAAACACAAAACCGTATCAATCTCTAAGCTTTTCACGGCGTGTAAGATCAACTCTAAGCCTAACCCTTCGATCCATCCCATGGTGTTCACTATGCACCCGGAATGTCTGGCGTGTTCGTTTTTCGAGTTTCTCGCCTCCATCATTTCCGCTATTTTCTCTACGAGAAATTTATAGTGCTCTTTCGAGTTTTCCGTAACCGTCACGTCGCCAAAAAAGTAACTGAGAGGCATTTCAGATTTCACGTGCGCGCCGTCCTCGAACGGATTTATCGGGTGATCGATTGGAGCGGCCGATATCGTTCCCGGGACTGAAATAGCGTTTTGACCTAGATCTAAATCGATGAATAAAGGCGACCACGCTTGTCGCGCGGCGTAATTGATGAGGATTTTCGACAAGGAAGATTTCCCGACGTCAGCCGGGCCAACGATTAACACTCGCGGACCCGCGGATGATTTTTGACGAACCCCATCGTTTTCTTTTTCCTCCTGTTGCTCTTCTCCTTCTACTATTTCTCCTCTCTTCCTCTTCTTCTTTGTATCTTCTTCCTCCTCTTCTTTCTCCATCTCGTTTACCGCGTCGTCGCTCGATACTAAAGCGGACGAGCAATCTCTCGCCTTCTTTCGCTTCGCCTCTAATACGCCGTGCACGTTCAAGTAACTCACCATCGGCGTTTCCTCGGAAACGTACGCTATTTCGATCGCTTGTTCTTCTTCTTTATCTTTATCCTCTTCGTCTCCACTCTTTTCTAAATCGTCGTCTGAATCCTCGTTTCTTGTTCCCGTATCGTCACCAAAATCCTCGCCGCCGGCGCCTTCACCGCTCGTCTTCTTCGTCGTCAGATGAATCTTCGAATTCGCATTCGTCTGATTCGTTTCTTCCAGTTCAATCGTGCACCCAGAGTACGTGAAAAACGCCCACTTCCCGCCTCCCAACTTTTTCTTCGTGGTATTCGTACCACCAACGCTTGATGATAAACCACCACTCGATAACGCAGAAGACGACGACGATCCAATTTCGCTTCCAAAAATCTCGCACGTCCCGGAGTTTGGCAACACGGCGACGTGGAAAAATCGATTCAATTTACACTCCACTCGTAACTCGGATTCTTTTGCGAGTTTGAACGTTAACACTTTACTTTTTCGTCCTCCTCCCTCGTCTGAATCGCTCTTAAAGTTTTCTTCTCCTCCCATCGTCATAAAAGTCGCGTTGTTGTTATTCGTGTTGTTTTTATTAAAGGTCGTCTCGTCTTCACTGTGTGTCGTTTAATAATAATACTAAAGACGAGACGACGACGACTGTTGTTGTCACTCGTGTACGGTGTGAATGTAAAAATGAAGAAATTTAAGGTTCGATTGAATACATTTTTTGGACTGTCAGACTGTTTTTGATTTGACACAAAAAAGAAGCAATTTTTTTATAAGGAGAAATTAATTCATTTTTAGACAGTTGTTTAAACACAACAGACTTAGTATCATATAAGTCTGTTAAGAGAGAGTCATTATTTCATCAGAGAGTCTCATCAGACCGAGAGAGAGATATCCCTTTGATTCTTTGATTCTTTCGTTCTTTGTGAAAAGACACACTTACTGTAGGAGTACTACTCTCTCTCTGTGCTCAACTCTTATATAATTTAAGAGTCTCTGATAAAAAGTCATCTCGATTCATCAAAATCATCATCACGGACAGAGCTGATGAGATGATGATGAGAGAAGAAGAATCAACAAAAGAAGTGCGACGAGAAAAAGAGGAGGAGGAAAAGGAGAAGAAGAAGAAGAGCTCTGTTAATGATGAGAGTCATTTAAAAAGCAACGACAACAACGATGAGAGCCGCCAAAACGACGGCGACGGCAGTATTCCCGAGTCCGTGTTGAAAGAGTTCGAGGCGTTTGTTAAGGACAACAACGACAACAGTAAAAACAACAATTCCATCACGTTTTCCGAGACGCAGTTGTCTCTCCCAGTTCGAGTTTTAATACACCAGATGGTGAAAGAAAAAGGAAAGAATATGCTCGGGTCGAGAACGATTTCGGAGACGAATCAAATACGCGCGTTTCGAAAGAAAGATTACTTCTCTAATAAAGAAGGAGATGAAGACAAAGAAGAAGACAAAGAAGAAGAAGAAGAACAACGCACGAGATTTGAACGAGGGAATATCGAACTGAACGACGCGTTTGACTTTTTCCTTGAACTGAAGTTGAAGACAAATGGTAAGCGGTCGTCGTCGTCGTCATTGAAAATCAACGCGGACGTCGCGAGAAGTAAGTATCACAAACTCAGTCAACGATTGCATCCGAGTTATAACGCGGCGTCAAGCGGGAGGATGCGAGGGTGGTGCGATCAATGCGGCATGCTTTTAGAGTTGGGAAGATGGTACAGGTTTACCACCACCACCGGTTCGAGAAGTAGAAGCGGAGAAAAAGATGAACGAGACGGAGGAGAAACGGCGGATGATTTGACGGATATTTGTCGAGTGTGTTTGGAGAAGAAGAAGAAGAAGAAAAAGATGCGAACGAATTTTTCGACGAACAAAGGCAGACGCGACGAGACGGAAAACGCGTATCTCGAGATGGAAAAGAACGGGGAGTTGGTGTTGATTAAAGATTTGTCCGCGTTTGGCGAGAAAGGGAGCGAACTGAGAGAGATGTATTGTTGCTCTTTAAACGACGACGAGAGCGACGACGAGAGGGAGAAGAGCAACAACGACAAGAAGAAGAACTCCATACTACTCACTCGCGCGCACAAAGCGACTTTAGACTTTAAAAAGCTCACGGTCGCGTACCTGTGCTTCAAAGATCCCTCGAGAACGGAGATTTACAAAACTTTTGGGTTTGATCAGTTGAAAAAACACGAAGAAAACTACTCGGATGTGAATATTTTCGATTGCGATCCGTGGGAAGTGTACGAGGATTTCTTCGAAGGCAAAGACGAAGACGATCGACAATATTTACTCTTCAACGGGGTAGATTTAGAATCATCAGACAGCGACTTAGAAGAAGATATGATGGTCGAAGAAGAAGCAGAAGAGGAAAAAGAGGAAGAGGAAGAGGACATGGACGACGATTCCGAAGAAGATCTCAATCTTCTCAAACAAGCAAAAGAGATGGCGAAACAACAACAACAACAACAACAACAACAAAAGAAAGTGATCATGTCAAAGAGCACATCCGCGAACGAAGTTTTGAAGTTCCCGTTTTATCAACCCGGCGGAGTTGGTGGCACGCACAATCGATTCGTTGACAACGACGACAACGAGGAGGATAACGAGAAGAAGGAGGACATTTGGTCGACGACAATTTCAAAAGCGGCGGTGTGAAGAATCATAGATTATTAGGCGAGTGAAAGAGATAGCGTTTGCTGTAACAACAATAATATATAATATTATCTCAAAATAAGTACACCGATGTGCGTTAGTAGGTAGCGGTTGATTATATTCATACTGGTGGTGTATTTAAACTTGTATTATATTCTCTCTTTCTCTCTCGTATTCTTTTTGAAGCCGAAGCCGATGATGATGATGATGATGATGCGTTAAATTATATATTTTAATAATAATTATTTTAGTAACGCATGATCAACATTTAAATCTTTTGCGGGGCATCGACGATGAAGGAAATTCCTTTATCGATTTGCGCTTTCAACTCTGGTTTTAATTTGTCCAACCATCCTTGCTCGTAGGCGGTGATGTCGCCAATCGGCGACACTTCTTCGACGCCTTCTTTGCCCAACTTGCACTTGGTCGCAAAGAACGGCATGTCCGGAACAATATCGGAGGACACGTACGAGCACTCGTACACGTCAGATTCGCCACTCAAGCCTCTCAAAATAGCCTCACCCATACGCGCGGCGGCATATGCCATGGACAAAGTCGCCGAACCGCCACCGGCTTTAGCTTCGACGACTTCCGTCCCGGCGTTTTGGATGCGAATGGTCAAATCTTCCGTTTCTCTCTCACTAAACGCCGTTTGCGGGAACGTTTGCGACAACAACGGCAAGATGGTGATACCGGCGTGACCACCAATCACCGGCACGTCAACGTCGTTCACGTCCAAACCTTTCAAAGTCGAAACGAATTCGTCCGATCTCACGATATCCAACGTCGTCACGCCCAAAATTTTCCTCTTGTCGAATTTCCCGTTTTGCTTCATCACTTCGCACGCGATCGGCACGGTCGAATTTACCGGGTTGGAAATAATCGCCACGACTGCGTTCGGGCAGTGATCGGCCACGCCTTGCGTCAAATCTCGAACGATGCCGGCGTTGATGGAGAATAAATCGTCTCTCGTCATCCCCGGTTTACGAGGCACGCCCGCCGGTATGATGACTAAATCGCACCCTTTCAGAGCTTCTCCGAGCTCTTCGTTGCCGCAAAAACCATTCACGGTGGACGCGGTGTTGCAGTGAGACAAGTCCACGGCCACACCTTTGACGATTTGTCCGACATCATACAGCGCTAACTCAGAAATCATCGGATTCATTTTGAGCAATAAAGAGAGCGATTGCCCGATACCACCAGCGGCGCCTAAAACGGCAACTTTGAATCCATCGTCTTGACTCGCGTAAACGACGACTGAAGCGCCTCTTCTCGTTTGAGATCTTCTCGTCAAAGTTTTTGTCGCTTTCCTACTCATCGAGATTGCTTTTCTTTGTTGGTGTTGTTGCGTTTTGATCGAAGATCTGGAAGAAACAACGTTTCTTTGCGTTTTATGAGTACACGCGATCGAATTTCCGACGGCGGATGATGCAGTTGAACTCGTCGTCATCATCATCGTCATCATTCAACTAAGAAGAAGAAGACAAAAAAGAAAATAAACTTCTTTTAATGATGAGATCACAAAAAGAAACGTAATGAGGATTTTAGGAGGAGAAAAGAGACACTTTTTAATAAGTTCTTTCTCTTCTTCTGTTGCGCGTGCGGTTACTTTAAAGAAGATTAGAGTCTCTCTTAAAGGTGTTTTTTAACTGCTTTTTTGAATAAAAAAGAAGAATCAGTTTTTTGGTGATGGAAGCTCCAAGATCAAAAAAATATCGAGAGAGAGAGAGGGAAAAGCTTGTTCCGGTTCATTTTTGTGTGGGCTCTCAAAAATCATGTGTCAGTTTTCGCCTCAATCTCTTTGTGTTGAAATTTTGCCACGTGCGTTCCATCCTTTTTCTTCTTCTCTTCTTCTTCTTCTGATGAGAAATAATCTCTCTTTATTATTATTAGTATCACTTTGCGCACAACCTAAACTGCCAATAATAATAATAATCGGATATAATACTACTACTCTCTTCTAAAAGTCGCAAAAGCGAAGCATACGAGAGAGTATATATATAAGAGAGAGCATATATAAGAGGGAGAAGAAGAAGTTAATAAGAGGAAAATGATGCAATCGTCCTCGTCTTTAGCAGATATGATGCAGCAGCGTTCGTCTTTATCTTCTTCTTTTAAGAAGCAAAAGACGATTCAGACGACGAGAAGTCAAAGAAGAGTAAACAGAAGAGGCGAAGCCACGAATACCACCACAAAAGCGATGATGATGATGAAAAGCAGAAGAGGCGAGGATGTTGGTGGTGAAAAGACCTCTTCTTCTTCTTCGCTGGAATCGTCTTCAAAAACCTTGATGTTGGTGACAACGAATTCGACGAAAACGAACAAAAGAGGTTTCATGCAAAAACGCAAAGCCACGATGGGAAATGGTGGACTTCGTGTTTCTGCTGCGACCGCCATGGACTCGTTTTCGAAGTTCTCCGCGTTATTTAGCAACTTGTTCCCGTTATGGACCGTGCTCTCCGCGGCGTTGGCGCTGACGAAACCGGCGTTTTTCAATTTCATGACCACGCCGATGATTACGTTTTGCTTGGCGTTGTTGATGTTTTCCATGGGAATCACGTTAACTATCGACGACTTTTTGAGAGTGTTTAAGAAACCAGACGTCATTGGTCTCGGATTCTTGTACTGCTACGTGGCCATGCCGGCGTTGGCTTTCGTCATCGGCAACGCCATCGGCTTAAGCGGGCCGTTGTTAGCAGGTTTGATTTTGGTTGGAAGCATTAACGGCGGCCAAGCGTCGAACTTGTGCGCGTACATCGCGAAAGGAGACGTGGCGTTGTCCGTGTTGATGACGACAGCGACCACGATTGGGTGCATTTTTATGACGCCGTTGATTTGCAAGTTGGCGTTGGGCGCGATTGTGGACGTGAACGCAATCGGGATGGCGATAAGCACGATTAAAGTTGTTTTGGTGCCCGTCGTGTTAGGTGTCACTTTGAACAAAGTGACGCCGAAAACGTGCCGAACGGTGGAGCCGTTTTGCCCGATCGTCGGAGTCATCATGACGGTTATTTTGGTCGGCGGGTCCGTCGCCCAATGCGCGGAGGGCATTTTGAACGCCGGGATGAAGTTACAAGTTGGCGCGTTCTTGTTGCACTTACTCGGTGGTGCGCTCGGGTATTGGGGAATGAAGATATTCAAGTACTCGGAGACGACGTGCAGAACGTGCGCGATTGAAACGGCGATGAAATCGAGCGCATTTGGGTTCTTGTTGGCGAGTTTGCACTTCCCGGAATTCTTGGTGAGAGTGCCTTCGGCGGTTTCGGTCGTCTGGATGGCGATTATGGGATCGATGATGGCGGTAATTTGGAGATTTATTCCAGTGGAAGACGAATAAATAAATAAATAATAATACGCGACGAAGTAACTTCTTATGCGGCGTGTATATGATACGTGAGAAGACGTTTGTGACTTTTATTATTATTATTATTATTAGATCATATTCTGGACATATTTTGTTGTGTGTATAATTTGAGTTGCGACCGGGGGACGAGCGTCGTGCGGTTTTTACATAGTACATATAATAGAAAGAGTAGAGAGAAAGAGAGAGAGAAATGATTTAATACTAAGCGTGTTGTTGTTGATAAAATCGATTACGATTCCTATTACTCTAAAATTATTATTTCTGCTATTTTTCTACGCGGTTTTTGAAACACGAAGAAACTAATACGGAGATTCGCGACCGCTTCTGATCGAAGACGATGGGCTGTTCCTCATCGCGCCTCCTCCAAAGCCAACGTTGTTGTTGTTGTTGTTGTTATTATTATTATTGTTATCATTGTTGTTATTGTTATTATTATTATGACCTTCGTCTTTCGTTGTCGTCCACGAGCACACTGAAGAGTCTTCGCCTCCGGTGTATAAGTGCAGCACGTTTTGACTATCAGTCGTCATCGCCGTTGAAGAAGATGATGCAAGTAAGCAACGAACGATATCGCCGTGACCTTTCATCATCAAATCCTCACGGTCTCCTCCACGGCCTCCTTGTTCAGAAGAAGAATCATTCGGCAACACGTATTCCGGCGCGAGTAAAGTCAACGGTTGCGTGCTCGTCTCGCTCCTCATAGCGATTTCGTCGTAAGCTATCGGAAACAAACCGACGGTACCGTTGATCGTTCCGCAGCACGCGTAATATTTATGGTTATTTGCCTCGCCACCGTCGATGACGTTGATGATGTAATCGACGCCGTTTTCGATCAAATCTTTCAATCCTTTCTTCGATATCGACGAGGAAGAAGATGCTTTCTTTACACTCATCGCCTTTGCTTGCTTTGCTGCCTCTCTCGCTTTTTCTCTCGCGTTCTTCACGTGTCCAATCTCCACGCCACACGTCGCGACACCCGCGTCGCAATCGAACAAATGAATTTCCTCGATGCCAGTCAACGCCCACAAGATATTTTTACTAGTGCTACCGCTACTCGTCCTACTACTCAAAAACCCAAACTCATTAATCGCCGCATTCGCGGTTCCAATACTCACTAAACTGTTCTCGTCGTCAATTTCGTTGAGTAAGTTAAACGTGCACGTCAACCCATCCACGGAACTCGTTTGCAAAATGTGTCTCTTTTCCGGATGGAATCGAAGTTTCGTGACTGTTTCCGAGTGCGCGTCTTCAAACTGTTTAATCATCATCGTCTCTTTTCCACCTCCTCCTCCTCCTTGTCTGATCATCCGTCGGTCGTAAAACAAAATCTTCTCTCCGCAACTTACGGCTAAAATTGTTTCGTTCGCGCCGCCGATGGAGCACGTCTCCAAGGATCCGTTCTTACCGAGAATATGATTCGGTACCCGCGCTTGCGCGACGGCGCAGTTATTATTATTTGTCCTCGCGTCCCACTCTCGGACCGTGTTATCGTGCGAGCACGAAAGAATCGTCGTTAATTCGTTCGGCACGGGAAAGTGCGCGTCAGTCATCGCGCGTTCGTGCTTGAGTATCATAACATTGTTGTTGTTGTTGTTGTTGTTATTAGTATCAGTAGTATTATTAGTAGTAGTATCGAAAACTTTCGCCTCGTTCGCGCTCGTTCGATAGCAGACTTTCGAGAAATCAAAGTTCGATTCTATTTGCGTGATGTAACAGGCATCGGATGATGCTCCTTTTTCTTCCGTCCATTTGTTGCGAAGCTTTACGGCGCTTCTTCTTCTTTTATCTTCTTTGTCTTTAACTTCTGTAACTTCTTCTTCTGCCGCCATCATCATCATCATCGTCTTTAAATTCGCCACTGGTTTCCGTATCGTAAACTCAGGGTCTGGGCCAAAATCGTGCGATACCACTCGTTGTTCTCCTTCTTCTTCTTTTTCTTCTTCTTCTTTGTTCTTCTCCACGTCCATCATCTCATCCTCGTCATCCTCGTTTGTATCGTCGTCTTTAAATCGAACGTGTCCCCCCATCGCTTTTTTTTTTTCGTTTGTGTGACAAAAGACTGTCAGACTGTCGTTTTTTTCTACACAGAACACCACACACTTTCACTCATCTCGTACTACTCACCCACAGCGACGCACGATGAGTATGAGTAGCGGCACACCACGACCACTCGATACTGACGACGATTCAGAGGACGCCGCTAAAAAAGCCACGACTAAAGGAACACCACCACCAACGACGACGACTGAAATGAAAGCGTCTCCTGGACACCGATCTTTATTCAGTCGCGTCTCCACCTTTGGGTCTGACTTGGTGAACGCCCTCGGCGACGGGATTAACTAGTGCGTAAAAGTCCCCGAGTTTATTCTTTTTCTTCATCGGAGTTTCGTCTCGTGTGCGTCGTTTACGTCGTCGAGTTCATCTCAAAAAAGCAACAACAGATGTCAACGCGCGCGCGCGCGGAGAAAGTCTCCATCTCTCTTTCGTTCTCTCTTTCGTCGAAAACCATCGTGGTAGTCGTCTTCGCTTTCGTCGGAGAGTCGCACGTGATAAAAGCGAGAAGAAGAAGGAGAAAACAGTCGTCAGTCAGTCAGTCGTTTGGTTTTGTTTTTCTCTGCCAAAACAGACGCGAAAAAGACCCCAAAAAAAAATTAAAATCTTACCACTTTTAAACACTCCTCTACTCCTCTGCGAATGACAACAACACCATTCACATTAACATTAAAACAGTCTGGCGGGCGTGGATGAACTCGAAGTCACCGAAGGCGGAGGAAACGAAGGGGACGGAGATTTGAAAGGAGGGGCGAGCGATACAGACCCGAACGACGGGAAGAACCATCAGGAAGATAGGAAAGCGATGTGGGCGACGCTGAAAAATATGATTGGCGCGGACGTCATGTCGGTGTTTTCCGTGCCAGTGTTCATCATGGAACCGATGTCGACGTTGCAAAAGATGGCGGAGATTTTGCAGTATCAACATTTGTTGGATGAAGCCGCGGATGAGGAGGACGAGGACGTAAGGTTGGCGTTGGTGACCGCGTACGCGGTGTCCGTGTATTCCACCATGGAGCGAACGAAGAAACCGTTCAATCCGATTTTAGGCGAGACGTACGAGTTGAAACTGGACGACGGCAAGAGCACGGCGATTTACGAGCAAGTGAGTCACCACCCGCCGATTGGTGCCGGGCACGCGAATACGGAAAAATGGACGTACGATATTACCTCCGCGGTGAAGACGAAGTTTATGGGGAACTGGGTGGACGTCTTTCCAATCGGTCGCACGAGAATTCATCTGAAACGAACGAACGAGACGTTCAACATTATCCCGCCCACGTCGAGAATTAACAACTTGATCGTTGGAAGAATTTGGGTGGACACGTTCGGTGACATGCGCGTGCAAAACTTGACGACGAAAGCGACGTGCGATTTGCAGTTCACCGCCTGCGGTTGGTCCTCTCGAGGTCGATACGAAGTCAACGGTTTCGTCAAGGATAACAACGAAAAAGAGAAATTGAGAATGTACGGACATTGGAACAAAGATTTGAAATGTAGTAAAGTAAGCGATGATGAAACCACCACGTGGGAGAAGAAGTTGTGGCAGGTTGAGGAGAGCGAGATTAAAGTAGCGCACGAACACCCGTACGGGTTCAACTCTTTCGCGGTGAAATCCATCGGCGCGGAAACGGCTCCGGCGGATGGTAAGTTGTTGAAATCCGATTCAAGGTTGCGACCAGATCGAAGAGCTTTAGAAAAAGCGGATAATTCAACCGCGAGCACGCAGAAAACCGCTTTAGAAGAGAGGCAAAGAGCAGAGAGGCGAGAGAGGCGAGCTTTGGAGTGCGGCCCGTGGAAGCCGAGATTTTTCTTGGAGACGGGCAAAAACGCCGAGTGCACCGCGGACGAGGCGGAGATTGTCGAACACGTGTTTGAATACAACAAAAACTCGTACGAAGATATTCGCGAGATGGAGAAAATGTGCACGAACGTAGCAGGAGCAAATACCGACGAGGGAGAAGATAGCACGAAACATCCGCTGGACGCGGAATTTCATCCGTGGCAATTCGAGAAGTACGAACACGCCTACGCCTAGTTGTTGTTGAGAAACTTCTTTTGAATATTCGAATGATTTGATGATACCATAATATGTATTAGCACAAAAAGAACCACGGTACCGCCACACTATTTGCATTACTTTTAAACGTGTAGTATTTTAAAACGAATTATTATTATTTTTAGTTGTTGTTCGTAATCTCTTGTCCAAAGATCCGAGGCGGTGAAAACGGCGTCCTCTTTTGTTTTCTGCCTTTCGGCGGAAGGTTCGTCGCGACGACTGGGACGACGACGACGGTCTTTTTAGGAGCGACGACTTTATTCTCGTGTTGTGGTTTCTCTTCCTTTCTCTTTTCACTTCTATTCGTCTGTTGTTGTTCTTTTGTTTCCTTTGTGGTCGCGGACGTTTGTCGTTCTCCTTTTTCGACGACGGTTGATTTTTGTTGAGAAGTTTTCTTCTCGTCAGCCATTTTAGAACTCTTCGGCGTCGTCAACATCATTTCCTTATACGCTTCAATAATCGTCTTCTTTGACTGTAAAACTAAACATCTCTTCCTCTTCGCTTCTGCGCGTAACCTTTCGTGGGTCTCTTTTTTATCCTCTTCTTTCATGGGAGGCATCTGTACATATCGCGCCAAGCCGTTCAAGCTTCTCAAAGCCGTCGTCAAAGCGTACACCTCTCGTTTCTTCTTTATCACACTCTTCTCGTTACCTCTGTTATGAGCGATAGTACCGTCCAGCACTTCCACTATATGTTTCGCTTTCATCGAACCCGGCGCGAAAATATGCGTCGCGAGTAAAAAATCAACATCCTCTTCTCTCTCCTTTTGTTGTTGTTGTTGTTGTTGTTGTTGTTGTTCTTCCTCTTCGTCTGTTGTTGTTGTTGTCAAAGGTTGTATCGATGACGAGAGCTCTTTCACGCGATGCAAAGCCACGACTCGTGATTGAAACTGCTCGCTCATTCTCGCCAAGGAGAGCACATCGCGGTAGTGTTCTCCTTCTTCCGAGGAGAATTCATTGTTCACGTTGTTGTTGTACTTTTTTTGCTCCCAAACACTCGCGTATTTTGTCACTAAAAGAGGGGGACGAACACCCCCTTTGAGAGGATGCTTTTCCAATTGGAAAGTTTTCTCTTTTGTCATTTTCGTTAACGGGCCACAAAAGCCGTTGTCTGTTATCTTCAAAACTCGATACTCGTCCTCTTTGTTCTTCTTCTTTGTCTTCTTCTCATCATCGTCGTTGTTGTTATTACAATGCATCGTCGTTTCCGTCGTTAAAAACAACGCGTGTAAAACTTTTGAGATTTTTTCAATCTTCTTTAATGTTGCGTTGTTGTTGTTGTTGGATGATGATGATGGTGGTGGTGAATCATCATCACGATGATGATGATACTGATAAAGAAGAGGCATGTATTTCTTTTCTAAACTCTCTTTTTCTCTCTCTCTCTCTCTAACTCTTCGTTCTATTATATATCTGTTGTTTTATCTGTTAATGTTCTATTAATAATAAGTGTTGTGTGTTTTTGTGTGTTTGAGAAAAAGTGTTTGTTGTTGTTGTAAAATTCCTTTTTTTTTCTTGCAGGCATGCGTGGTCGAGAAAGAGATTTTTGTTTGCTTTTTTGCTTTTTTTTTGTTTGTTTCTTTCGCATCAAATCAAACAGAAGAAGAAGAAGGATTTCGTTATATTGTTTCATCGTTTCTTCATTTCCAAACGAGAATGACGACGACGATACCACTACGGACTTTGTGTCGTTTTAGTTTTAGTTTTAGTACTACTATATCTACTACTACTACTACTACTAAAACGACTCCTCGTAATCGTGGTTCTGGTCTTTCTTTTAAAAGTCCTCGTCTACATGGAGGACGGTGTAGACGAAAACATCAAAATCATCATCTTCAACGAACAAAATCATCATCGTTTTCATCATCATCATCATCGACGGAAGATGGGAGAAGAAGAAGAAGAGAAGAAGAAGAAAAAGAAGAAAAAGAAGAAAACATGAATTCGGTAGAGTCGTTGGCGATTTCCGCGTTACAAACTGCCACGCGTTCTTCTTCTTCTTCTTCTATGAACAACATAAACAACATTAAAACAAACATAAACAATAATAATAACGTGGTGAAACTGAACAAAACGAGAGCTTTATTCAACGCGGTCGAGGATTCGTTTCAAAACAAACAATTCATAGACGAGAAACCGCCAGTTCTCGTCCGAGAAGGGAGAATATACGAGTCAAAATACGCCTCCGTGGCGAAATCTGCGTTCTTATTCTCCGTTACGTTTGGGATTTTCGTCGCCGCTTTGCGCATATACTTTGGTTTGTGTTCGAGCGGCGGGAGTTCAACGTATTACTTTGACTTTCAGTTGAATAGATTTTCAACGATGAAAGTTCTCGCGCTTTGCGTCGACGCCGTCGCGGATTCTATCGTCTACGCGATTTGTATAGCGCCCGCGTTACCGGCGCTCGCGTTGACGTGCGTAAAAATAAGATTGAACGCGCGCTTGCGCGAAGCTTCGGCGTTCTTACCGTACTCGTTGGCGCCGTTCGCGGCGAAAGACGCGAACGAACAGAAAAACAGAAGAAGAGCAATGGACGTGAGCGCGAACGTGAAACGCCATCGCGAGTTTGCGAAATTGAAAACTCTTCTCAGAGACTGCGCGGAGCTCAGATTTTCCTTCGCGCTTTCAGTACTCGAGGCAAATAGAACTTTAGCTTTCGTAGCGTTGGCGTTTAAGACGCTGGCGTTAGGATTTGGGCCTTCGCGGTACGCGTCGCCGTCGTTGTTTTTCTTAGACGCGTGTTTAAGCGCGTGCGCGTTTTGTGCAGCGATTGTCGCGACTGCGCTGACGAGAGACGAGACAAACGTGAGAAGAAAAATAGAAGAAGAGACGCGCTTTTTAGAGAGAGAATATTTACTCGCCCAACACAAAGGGACGTTTCTTTGTCGCTGGGAATCTGACCCGTACGACGAAGCCGGGAATAACAAAGAAGGCGCTCCGAGCGAACGGAATCTCGTCGGTGTGGATAAAGCAATCACGAATTCAGCCGTCGGGGAAGCGTCTCAGTTATCCGTTCTCGAGTTGGGCGTTTCCCAAGAGCGGTGTTTGTCTTTAACTTTAGACGCGAAGGATGGATTGACTTCTTCTGAACTCACGCGAAGAGGATTTACCGCGTCCTCGGTGTTTATTCCAAACCCGTACTCCTCCGTCGTGTACGCCTTGCGAAACGGAACGTTTTCAGTCGATAATTCCAAGAAGGAAAATGCATTCACTGGAACCGTTGAATCGTATTTAGCGTCGCGAGATCCCGCTTCCGAGTCCTTCCAAGTTGTCTATCTGGACCATTGCGGAGCCGTCATGCAACGAACGCAACAAATCTACGACGTGTTCTCGAGACACGCGGTGAATGATAACGGTATTTTCGCCGTCACGTTTTCAACTCGAGGGAAACGAGCCGGGTGGAGTAAAGACGAAGCGGTGCGTTTCGCGGCGGAAACAATACACGACGCGGCGACGAAACACGGATACGTTTTGGAAGGCAACGCGGCGCCCTCGATGCCGGGATTGGTCGATTACACCATTTCTTCTTCATCGTCGTCGTCGTCCTCGTCGGGTGTTTCTAATTTACGAGCATCGAACGAAGAATCAAAGGTGTTAAAAGCGATGTCGTCCAATTTAATGAAACAGGATGACGTCGCGCTCGCGTTGTGCTCTTTGAAGTGGGCGAATTTAGAGCAAACCGAATCTGAGTTAGCGTTGGAAACGTGGAAAAGTCAAAGACGAAGACAATTGCTCTTCGACGCGGCTAAGACTGTCGCGACGAAAGCGTCCAAGAAAAGTGACGACGACGGATTAAGCGGCGGAAGTTTTGTGAGTACGAGCGCCGAGTTGCGAAAATTGCGCTCTCTCGCTCGCGAAGTTCTCGACGCGAGAACCAAAACTTCCGCGCTCGGTGGCGGCGGCAGCGGCGGCGGCGCGTCTTCTTCCTCTTTAACCGGGGTAATGGTGGACGCGAGTAATAGCATCACCTATCCAAAAGTCTTATATTTGTACGGCACGTTGATGTTTTTCGTGTTCAAGGTGAGATGCTATCGCGCGGGGCGTTGACGACCGCGTTGTCTGAGACGTGTAGTTTAAATAAAAAGTAGTAGTATAGTATGGTAGTCGTATGGTAGTCGTTTGCTAAAGTAGTCGTTTGCTAAAATCTATTATGAATAATATTTTTT